>Ga0255754_10000003_pt1 | contig 315127 bp, 296 predicted proteins | sample 101ome_22_FD_179954 | JGI IMG/M metagenome (GOLD analysis project Ga0255754, IMG submission 179954) | Coastal salt marsh microbial communities from the Groves Creek Marsh, Skidaway Island, Georgia - 101412BT metaG (version 2) | ecosystem: Environmental > Aquatic > Marine > Intertidal zone >... | reverse complement strand
CTCCAGCGTCTGAGGAATACCAAACTCCATTATAAACAGTACCCAACCAAAAATCGGAACTAGAGGTTTGTATTAATTGATTTAAATAGGCCTGTTCAGTAGTCGTAAAAGGTATCGTAGAAATATTGTTCCAAGTTCCTGAATCATTTCTATAAACTTTTCCTTCATCATTAATTAGATGCATTTTGTCATTTAAATTCTCTACTACTACAGTTTTAGAATTAAAAGCAGCTGTAGTGTTTTCACTCCAAACCACATTGGTGGTGGTGGTATTTGCATTTTGGGATTCAAATAACCTTTTGGTAGTTGTAATAGAATAGACCGTATTGTCATTTCCAATAGCTAAATCAGCCATATCCAATCCATCATTTTTGATTTTGGTCCAGTTTGTCTGGTCGTTTGAACTATATATCCCTCTAATATTACCCGTCATGAGTAAAAAGGTATAACTTGAAGTACTCGTAATATCAATAGCACCTGTTCCACCTATATTACCGCTAATTGTATTTGCCCAGGAAGATCCATCCGAGCTTTTATAAACGCCATTGTCTTTAGTTGCTAGATACAAGACACTATTTGCATCTTTATGGAAACCATACCAAGATCCTCTTGACACACTGGTATCAAAGCTTAACGACAATTGAGACCAATTTTGTAGATCATTGCTTTCGTAAATAAAATTGTATCCGCTTGATGCATTGTTATCAGATAATTTACTGGCTAAAAATTTTCCATTAGGGGCTTTTAAAACTTTTAAAAATGATCCGCTTTCCGTTTTTGTAAAACTTTTTGATAAAATTGTAAAGGTGAGACTATCCGTCCCTACATAGGCATTCCCAGACAAATCAGTTCCAGATACAGTGGCTGTTGTAGAAGTCACAGTAGTGGACACCGTCCAAGTATAGGTCCAGATAGAGGCTGAGGCTGTGGCCGTCATTTCAGCGTCGGACACAATTCCAGTTAAGGAAAGTGTGGGTGTGGCAGTCATACTTTCCGAAAAAGTCGCAGTCAGTGTTACAACATCCGAATTAGAAACAATATTATCGGAATCGGTATCGGTTAGGGTGACAGTAGGCGCTGTGGTGTCTTGGCTTTTTAGGGCTGCAAATGCTTTTAATGTGGAATAAATAGCAGTGACGCCACTGGATATATCACTCGATACAGAAGAGCTGTCCCCACCATAATTTGAATCGCCCCAGGTCACTACACTCCCGTCCGACTTTAAGGCTGCAAAAGCAGTACTGTTTGTAACTATACTTTGAACTCCACTACTCAAAGAGCTGCTCAAAGAAGAGCTGTCTCCCCCATAATATTGATTACCCCAAGTCACAACACTTCCATCTGTTTTGATGGCGGCAAAAGCATATTCATTAGCAACTACACTTACTACTCCACTTGTAATAGAATTTGCAACTGAGGAACTGTCGCTTCCATAGGAAGAATTACCCCAGGTAATCACACTTCCATCAGATTTTATTGCCGCAAAGGCAAATCCATTTGCCACGACCTCAACTACCCCACTTGAAAGAGAGCTAGCGACACTCGAACTATCACTTCCATATGTAGTACTCCCCCAAGTGACGACACTTCCATCCGACTTAAGGGCCGCAAAGGCTGCATCAGAAGGTATAATTTTAGTAACATTACTGCTGAGTTCACTGCTTACAGATGAGCTATCTCCTCCAGAAGTACTATACCCCCAAGTAACCACACTGCCATCATTTTTTATCGCTGCAAAAGCTTCTGAATTTCCAACAATAACCCCTAGGGTTGTAGTAGATACATTTGTAACATTAATACTACCAGTACTTCCTCCAAATGAACTGTTACCCCAAGAAACAAAACTCCCGTCAGCTTTTAAAGCAGTATAGGCATTCCCTATGTTGGGGATAATAGAAACAACAGGGGTGTATCCGCCCAAAGACTGAGAAAGTGAAACAACAGAGCTGTCCCCTCCATTTCCTGATGAACCCCAAGTAACTACAGATCCGTCAGTTTTTAATGCGGCAAAAGAGACCCCATTACTAAAAACTTTAGAGACCCCACTACTTATAGAGCTGGAAACAGTAGAACTATTGCCCCCCCATGAAGAATCCCCCCAAGTCACTACACTTCCGTCCGATTTTAGAGCGGCAAATGCTCGATAAGAAGCTGTTATGCTTACTACATTTGAGGCAATCGCACCACTTACAGTTGAACTGTCTCCTCCGTAGCTAGAATCCCCCCAGGTCACTACACTGCCATCTGATTTTAAGGCAGCGAAAGCAGTTTCATTGGCAACAATTTGTGTTACATCGCTTGATAAAGTACTGGAAACAGCTGAACTATTACCCCCTGAGTAACTGTAACCCCATGTAAAAACCTGAGCATATGAGTTTACACTTAAAATAAAAAGCAAAAATAGAATCCAGCGCTTATTCAATTTCTCTACTAATTTTTATTTACAAAATAAACTATTAATTCACCAAATACTTAAAAATAAAAAATTAGTTTGTGCTTGTTAGTGAAAATATCTATTCTAAACTGTGAATTTTACCGAAAAAAGAATGAAAAATCAAGCTCTTTAGTTTTACACTAGATTACTACCAATAATTTATTAATTCTTCAATTCTAATTTCATCAAGTTTTTTGAACTCTGATAGGCGGGGAAATCATATTGTTCAGGCAAAACGATCGTTCCCGTAGAAAGAGTGAGTGGATTTAAACTCTCAGGGTAAAAAACAACTTCTACTAATGAGGCGGTATAACCCTCCCCCACGGGAGCTTTAATCAGATAATTTCCTGAAGGATCTACTGCTAGGGCTTGCTTTTTCCAACTCTTCCCTACTTCCCAGCTTCTAAAATCTCTTGCCTTTGGGTTTGTACAAGTCCATAGATTGATTTGATAGGGTATATTGGGGTCTATAGACAGATTAAAAGTCTCTTCTTTGATCTTCCACTCCATCTTGGGTAAGGATTTACTGTGTATAAGTCGGTCATAAAAAGAAAAAATTGAAGGTGTTTGGTAGCTTCCTAATAAACCGTGATTTCCATTGGGTACATATTGGAGGTAGCTACTTCCTGGAAGGGCATCCCAATAAAATTTCCAGGAATCAGTAGCAAAAAATTCATCTATAGTTCCATTGATAATTAATTTAGGCAAGGTAAAACGTTCTTTAAATTCATAGGGCTCTACATAAGCTATTAATTTTTTAAAAGCAGGGGTTTGCATCCAATCCATAATTTTAAAGTCAACATAATCTTTGACAGCTGGGGACCAGTCTCCATACAACCTAAAATGATGATCAAAAGAAGGGATTAGATTTAAAAGATCAATGACTACAGGAGCCATACCCACTACTCTAGTATCTACAGCGGCAGTAGTCCAGGTAGTCCATCCGCGCTTAGAAGCCCCTGAAATAAAAAAATCAGTTACTGCATAGGGTTCCGATTGGGTAAATTCTTGAACGACATCCATAGCGCGTACTACCGCACGTGTCATTGGAAAGCGTGCGAGCCACTCAAAATCTTCTTCCTGAGCTCCTCGGATTAAAAACTGGTTCCAACCATAGGCGATTAAATTGTCCTCGTAACGCGCAATACTATCAGTGTCATTAAACCGTAATGGCTGAAAGGGAATATTACTGACATGGCTTACGATAGAACGGGTTTCAATCGCTTTTTGTATACTTAAACTGTCTAAATATTGGTGGGTATCCTCTTTACTCCCAGGGCCAATAAAAAGTAAGGCCGTATGCGTATCTATTGTATCAGGTACTACAAGATCAACCCAATGCCACCAAAGCGGCTCATTGACTTCTGCTTCAGACAACCACTTCCCTGAATTCATTTTAATTCTGTAGAGCGTTGCTCCTTCTAATGCTAGACTGTCATCCAGCTGATAACTAAAATCTTTACGATCTTGTGTATAAGCGATTAATTGATCGATGGGAGTGCTTTGGGCTTGCTCAACTTTTTCTGAACAAGCAGCAGTAAAATTGAGAAGACCCAATAGAAGGAAATATAAAATCAGGTAGTTAGAATTCATAAGGGGTATTTTTTGAGATTTATGATTTCTCTAAATTAATTATTCTCAATTAATTAAGTAACAAATAGCAGCAGCTACTTTAAAAATAGAATTCTTAGATACTCCCCTTATAAGATCGTAATACGAGCTTAGAACGAATCGCCTCTATTGAAGGGCTTATTTTCCGATATGTTCAAGGTAAAAGTCATAGCCCTTTTGAGCAACTTTTCTGCCCAGAATCAGTCCTTCAATATTATCCGACTGAATATGATATCCTCCGAGTACTCTTGAGAAACCCGCCATTTCAGCCGCCTCGGTCAAGGTAGGGAAATAAAGCTCAATTTCTTTCCATTCTGATTCGGGTTCGGTATAAGAGCCTGAAACAAATGGAATTGTAATATCAAATTCATCTGTGCCTGTAAATAATCTCAACGCCTCAGCACAGGCACCACTGACTGAGCTGTGACCTGAAACATAGCTAGGAAAAGGTGGACAAAGAAAAATATCAGGGGAATAAGGCCTCCAATCCGTGCCCTTTAGTTCTCTCCAACCCTTATCAAAACCTTTCCATCCTGTTATCATTTTTTCTCCAAAATATTCATGAACTAAGGCATAGGGCCGCGCATAATCATAAAACATTTTGGTGTCCCACGAAGCGATAAAAGCATCCATTGCGACAATTTGGTTGAGAAAATACATTTTAACATCCTCGTCAAGTGTGTGTTTTCTTTTGATTGATAATTCTTGTGCCAATACCAACCAATGTCCTGCTTGTTGTACAGACTTGGGTCCGTCTCGCATAAATTCTACAAGCCCTTTCTGTGCACTAGTTAGTTTGCTTTGCAGCATGACCACCTCCTCTATTTCAGCATTGAGCTTTTGACTTCCATATTTAGGTGGTGGTGGAGATCGAAATTGAGAGGCACTATCAAGTGCAATGGGTTTAACATATTGCCAATAGGGAGTTAAACAAGCTGGGGCATAGCGTTCCCCCGTTTTAGAAATAAAATATTTAGGCTGCCATCGGTTGATATCTGTATTGCGTTCAGGGGTATTTATTGGTTGATAAGCAGTATAATCGGCATAGGGGGTTTTTAAGTCTTCGGAGCGATTTCCATATTGGTTTGAACCATCGTCAAATCTTGCTTTTATCACTGACTCTGCGGCTAAAACACCTATTTGAGCTGGAGAACCAAGCGTTAATTGGTTTAAATCAGTGGACAACCCCAATTGTGTTAATTTATCTTTAAAATAAAGAGAGTCACTGTAATAGTATTCTGTTAAAGTACGATAGGCTGCATAAGATATGGCGATTTCTTTATCCCTTAGACTGCCCTCTTTTTTTGGTATTTGATTTAAATAAACCGGTTTAGCAGTGGCATCATATACGGACCAAGCATCAAAAACTGCAGTAAAAATCAAACCTAAATACCGCGAAGTTATAGTAGGTCTCGGATTAAAACGCTCGGTATCCAAGGCAGTCGCTTCAAGTGCAACTTTACCCCAGAAGTAAGCAATATTTTCTTCAGCTACTGGATTTTTTTTCCCAGTGATAGATACTGAATTTGAACAGCCCAGAAAAACTACTAATAGTAGTAGTAGGTAATTAAAATTTCTAAACATGGCGTCAAATATATTTTTTTAAAAAAAATCTACAAAACTTTTTTTTATTCTGTTTTTTTTGAAATAAAAAAATTTCTAAATTGTTGCAAAACCTAAACCAATAGTATTAATTTCACTCTAAAAAGAAGAAGGTGTTTTCTGATTTAAAAACCAAAAAGAAAATAAAATATTTCAGCGATAAACCTACCTGTGCCTGTAAGGTATCGGTAGATTACCTCGGTGATAAGTGGATCTTTGTGCTCATCAGAGACCTTTTTAGGCAGCGCTATACTTTTTCGCAATTTATGAATGAGTCAGACGAGAAAATTGCGACTAATATTTTAACAGATCGTTTAAAGAAATTAGTAGCACTAGAGATTATTGGCTATCGCTTAAATAAAGAAAATAAAAAAATTAAAGAGTATTATTTAACAGATCGCGGAATTGAATTATATGATATTATTTTTCAACTTCAATCTTGGACACTTGCCCATATAGATTTTAATTTCTCAGCAAATACAAAAAACTGGAAGTCGCTCACAGAAAAGAACTCTCGAGAGGAAATTATTAAAACTTTTAAAGAAAACTATCGCGCATTTAGAAATCAAAAATTTGGTTTCTAGTCAGAAAGTACGCTCTTTACGGCTACCAATTTACTTTTAAAAACGAATTTGAAATAGCGTATTTTTTTTTAAATTTGAATTATTCCGTGTGGACTGGAATTCAAATATAAGTCGCGGGTGGAGAGAACGCATCCGGAACAATCGTTACGTCTTTTTAACTCATAAAAACAAGATATGAGTACTGAAAAATGTATCTTTTGGATTTCAAATACTTTTTTTTACCCACTTTCAGCACTTCCTGTCTTTGTTTTTTAGGTAAATATTTTTAATTATGAAATATTACAACAAAACACGAACAATTGAACAAAAAGTAACCGATCGAGAAACGCTCGAGCTTCTTAAAAAGCAAAACCAACTACTTGAAGCAATTTTAGAACAATTAAAAAGCAATAAGTAGTTAAAGTTTAATAGAAAAGGGGTGAGATTGAAAAATTATTTTCAATTTTACATCATGAAATACTCACTCACCCCCTTTCTTTTACTTTTTTTATTTTCCTGTTCCCCTGAGGACAGTTCACAAGATATTACTGCCCTAAAAGACACTTCTGTTTTAGGTGTTCAGCCTAGCATACCCCCTTTTCAGACCAGTGCCCTGTTTTATGAAAATATAAGCTATGACACCAAGTCGCGTACCCAATTTGATTTATTGCTACCACAAGAAAAGCCAGTGGCGGGTGTAGTAGTGCTCTTCCATGGGGGTTCTTTTCTTTTTGGAGGTAAGGCGGATTTTTATCTGGATGAATTCAGCGACATTCTTTCGGGTCTTTTAGAAAATGATATTGCAATTGTGAATGCTGAATATTCCTTCCTTACCGAGGTTCAATCTGAAGGAGTTTTTACCCCACTAAAAGACGGAACCCAAGTCATTGACTTTATCACTAAAAATTACATCATCTTAGGAATTCCAAAAGACAATCTTTTATTGGCAGGTGTCTCTGCAGGTGCTGGCATTGCTTTTTGGAATGGCTTAGGAAAAGTGCGTCCAAATTCAATAAAAGGAATACTTGGGCTTCAAGCGCAAAGCAGTTATGATTTATACAAGTGGGAAAGTCTTTTTGAAGATTTCAAAGTAGACAGCCTCAAACTAGTCAATAATGAATTAGAACAATTGTTCGAACAATTTTATGGGGGCGCCTATAGCCAAGAAAAAGCAAAAAATCTAGATTACTTAAATGAAATAGAGGCAAATGACCCTCCCTTCTATGTTTACAATCCTGTTTTTGAAGATAAAGTATATCAAAATGAAGTTTTAAATCTAGATGTACTCTTTCACAGTTTTAAGCACGCTGATTTATTGAGAAAAAAGGCCACAGAAGTGGGACTTCCCTTTTCAGGGGCCTATCAAGAAGCGCCTCAGGAATTTATAGTGAGAATTTTAACCCAATAAAAAATTCGTTAAGGAATCAGGTGATAACCTTTAATTTGATAATTGGTAAGTACACTTAAAGCAGAGAGTGCAGGCGTTACAGCAGGATGAAGTGCTTCTGTTTTGATTGATCGAGCGGCCATAGCTTGAGAACAAACATACAGACTTACACCCTTAGCTGCTAGTTTTTCAATTAAATCTAGATTTGGATTGGGCTTATTATATTTTTTGGCATAGGCTTCCTGCGATAATGCATCAAAGGTAGCTTCCCCGTGAAGGGCAACGACAATCTTAACTTGCTCTTGAGGTACCTGAGCGATGTGCATCAGATTCATCATACGTGCCACTACCCATAAACGTTTATTTACGCCTTGTTTTTGGGCATTGGAAGTGACATCAAAAAGGAGCTTATATTCTTGCTCAGGATTCGGTTGTTGGGCTGCCTGATGAAAATTAATGACTTCACCATACCCTTCAATCAAAGGAGTTTGCCATTCTTGAGCAATAAGATAAGGTGATGAAAAAAAGAGAACTAAAGGAATGAAAAGAGAGTAAAGGAGCAGATTGCGTTGTAAATTCATTTTGTAAGTTTTATTCGTTTAAATGTACAAAAAGCAAATTGATCTTCTCAAAGTATAAAAGTCAACTTAGATCAAAAGCTTGGAATAAAAAATGAAAAATAAGTATCTTTAAAAATAGAAAATAGCACCTTTGAATCCACTTTATAAACAACTCGTTCGCAGACTCAGTATTCTTCTCATGAGTTTAATGACTTCAATTCTGCTCATCGCTTTTTTTCTCTTTAACTATGATACTTTTAGTACTTCTCAAGAGAAATTTGAAGAAGCCACACTGGAGAGTTGGAACCCAGTGAAGTTGATCCTTGAAAATGACAAAGCAAATGAGCAGATAAAACAAGGTTTTTATTTGGTAAGTGAGAGCTCAAAATTTATGGGGCCCCTAGCTACTGACTCAAAATTGCGCTTTTCTGGAAATAATTTATCCTGCACAAATTGTCATTTAAATGGGGGTACCTTAAGTGGATCCGCTTCATGGATTGGTGTTACTACTCGATATCCGCAGTTTAGAGGAAGAGAAAATAAAATAGGAACAATAGAAGAACGAATAAATGGCTGTATGGAACGCAGTATGAATGGACAGAAATTACCTGAAAAAGGGCCACAAATGACTGCCATAGTTGCATATATGAAATGGATCAATTCAGCATTACCTAAACTAAATAAAAAAGAGATCAAGGGATATCCACCTATTGAAATCCCCGAAACAGCTGTTGACCTGAATCAAGGAAAAATGATTTATGAGAAAGAGTGTGCGCTCTGTCATGGAGAAAAAGGAGAAGGAATACGTTATGCTGAAAATAGAAGAGGGTACCAATATCCCCCGCTTTGGGGTGAGGATTCCTATAATGACGGAGCGGGCATGCACCGCGTCCTCACCGCCGCAGCCTTTATCAAAAGTAATATGCCCTATCTTCAGGCCGATTGGGAAAACCCCAAACTCACTGATCAAGAAGCCTATCATGTGGCAGGCTATATCAATAGTTTTCAAAGACCACGAAAACAAAATAAATCAGTAGATTTTCCTGATAGAAAACGCAAGCCTGTCTCAACTCCCTACGGTCCTTGGGCAGACAACTTTAGTGCTGAACAGCATAAATTTGGCCCCTTCCCCCCTATTATCGATTTCTACCAAGCTACTTTTGGATTGACTAAAGCAAAGTAAAATATACAAATACAAAAGTGTAACCTTGACTACACAGAATTATTTTTTACTTATTATTTTTGTGCTGATTAGATGAAGGAGGCTTTTTCAATTTTTTATAATAGCTTTTGGGGAACAGTAAATTGGACCCTCGATTCCCTATTTTTTCAAGTTCCCTGGTATACCAATTATTTTTGGGGTTTAATCCTCATTTCACTTTTTGTTTGGGGCCTTGAAATACGATTCCCTTGGAGAAAACAGCAGGCCCTTTTCAGAAAAGACTTTTGGCTTGATGGCTTTTATATGTTTTTTAATTTTTTCCTCTTTTCAATTGCCATCAGTGGGATTTATGAGCTGCTACAGTATTTTTTCTTCTCCTTAGGTCTTCATCCCAAAAGTTTTGCCCTAATTGATCTTTCTATTTTACCCGCCGGACTTCAACTCCTTTTATTTTTTATAGTACTTGATTTTGTCCAATGGACCACACATATTTTGCTCCACAAAATTCCTTTTTTGTGGCAATTTCATAAAATACACCACAGTGTAAAAGAAATGGGGTTTGCTGCGCATTTACGCTACCATTGGATGGAAAATATACTCTATAAACCTCTGAAAACCTTCGGTGTAATGATATTGGGTGGATTTGAACCTGAACAAGCCTATATTGTCCATTTTATTGCCATCACTATAGGCCACCTAAATCATGCCAATATAAAGCTCTCCTGGGGTCCATTCAAATACCTTCTAAATAATCCCATTATGCACCTCTATCATCACGCCTACTCGCTTCCCAAGGGTAAATTCGGAGTGAATTTTGGCATCAGTTTAAGTCTTTGGGATTATCTTTTTAAAACCAGCTATATCCCCAACCCTGATGCGCATATAAAGCTCGGATTTCCTGGTGATGAAAAGCTGCCAAAAACCTTTTGGAAGCAATTCACTTACGGGTTTAAGCAAGAAAAATAAATTCGTCTACTGAGGCGTTTGAATTCGAATATTTCTAAATTTTACAGGGCCGTGGTCTCCTTGCAATAGAATAGGTCCAGGCATTCCCTCCTTACTATCTATTGCCCCTCCTGTAATTCCAGGAATAATCTGATCGTTAATTACCGTTTTTCCATTGGCTTTTATCGTAACTCTTCTGCCTATCAAGGTAATTTCAAATTCCTGCCAAGAATCAGCCGGTTTGGCAACCATTTCATTGGGTGTCAAAAAGCCATATACGCCTCCAAATAATATGGAGCTTGGGTCTTTTCCGTAACTATCTTCAACTTGAACTTCATAGCGACCCCTCAAATAGATCCCCGAATTACTCCCTTTGGGATAGTTTGCTTCAATATGAAGTTTAAAATCTGTAAATTCTTCTTCAGTAATTAAATTTACCCCCGTTTTAGGACTCACTAACTCACCCTCTTTCACTTCCCATTGATTCGCTCTTTCATTATGGAAAGGCTTCCAAAATTTAAGTGTTTTTCCGTCAAAAAGAGAACGGGGTTTGCTCCAGTTAACAGGAGCATTGCGTATGAGTTTGGGAGCTCTAACTCCTTTGAATGCAAGGGCCTCACCCTCACTATTTAAAATTGTTCCACTGAGCTTCTCATCCGCTAATTGACCAGAAAAATGCAGATAATTTGATCCATCCCACTGAGGAGGGATACTAAAATCTACAACTCCCTCATGAAAAAATACTTCTGATATTGGACGTGCGCTTCCGCTGATAGAAACAAAATGACCGACCAGGGTTTTTACTCCTGATAATTTTACCTCAAGCCATGAGGGGTAAATTTTGCCTTCTTTTTCTACTTCCAAATCCCATTTCCCTATGAGCGCTGACGCATCTTGTGCTTGAAGGGGATGCAACGTGATGAAACCAATTAAAATAAATAAACTGCAGATAAAGTGTTGTGTTTTCATAAATCCATATTTTGTTTAGCTAAATGATCTGTTCCCAGATAGGTTTGGTCTGAATTGTAGTACCAACTTCTTTTTTTAGGCAACCGAATTCCACCAATTTCAATTTCTTCCTCCAAAATAATATATTCTCCATCATTTTTTGCTTCATTGTGAAAAAATTGATACTGTTTTAAGGCAAAAGTTTCTGTATCAAAATAAAAATACCAAGTATCAGAACCTACTTCAGGCGCATAAGTTACCTTAAGCATCCAATAAGAAGTGCCCTGTCTTTCCATAAGTATTCCCTGTGAGGCAATCAGTGTACCTGGATCTTTTAACTTCATTGGAAGACCCATCAGATAGGTATAGTAATCGCGGTATCGTTTCATCCGCTCACAATTTAGACCATAGGTTTGTTTAATTTCTGAAGAAAAGTCCTCAGACCCATTAAAGCGAATACGACACTGGTCTTGATCAAAAGAAGCAGTCCAAAAATTGGCTTCAGCATATTCGGAAAACTCAAAATAGCCTTGTGTCCGATCAAAAATTAATTTAGTAGCTTTTGTTTCGCGGTCTGGCCGCTCGGCATAGAGCGTAAAAGAGGATTTAAAGGTGCCCCATAATCCATTGGGGTCATGATATTGTATGGACTGCTCTAAGAGTTGATCACCCCTTATTGTCTGGGCTTCTAGTGCAGGAAAGGAAATAAAAAAAGCGACGATTGGATATACACACTTCATGTTATAAGGTCTTATCTCCATTCATGAAAGACAAAAGAGCGTCTTCTGTGATTTCTGGATTTGCGCCTGAACTGCCAGCTACTAAAGCCCCCATCGCGCAGGCCTTATTTAGCGTATTTTGAATATCCTGAGCATGGATCAATCCTTGGATCAAAGTAGCCAGAAAAGAATCTCCAGCACCCACAGTATCCACTACTTTAATTTTATATCCGCTGTTATAAAACCATTTTCCATTATGGTATAATACAGCGCCAAAAGGGCCTTTGGTTACACAAATAATAGACACCCCTGTTTGCTGTGCTATATAGCCTATATGCTGGTCCAGTGAATGATAGGGTGATCCTATTTGTTCTGCAATCAGGTATAATTCAGTATCATTAAATTTGAGTACGCTTGCCTGCTGCATAAGCTCAATTAAAAGCGAAATGGAATAAAAGGGAGGTCTGAGGTTGACGTCAAAAACACTAAATTGTGCTGCTTTAAGAAAGGCATCTAATGCTTTTTTAGACGCCCCTCTTGCACTCAGGCTGCCAAAAATAAAAGCTTGTGCTTTCGCTACTTGTGCTGTGGCTTCAGGAGTGGCTTTAATAAAATCCCAGGCTACATTTTCAGCGATTTCGTATTGGGCAACACCTTGATCGTCTAACTGAACATGAACCTGTCCTGTAGGATAGTTTGGATGGCGTTGTATAAATTGAGTTGACAGCTGTTGGGCTTTCATTAAACTGAGAATTTCATCCCCCAAAATGTCTACTCCAATACTGCTAATAAACTGAACAGAAGCACCCAGTCCGTGGAGTGAACTGGCAACATTAAAAGGAGCCCCGCCTAACTTTTTACCGCTGGGAAACTGATCCCATAATACTTCACCAAAACAACAAATTGTAGCTGACTCCATTGGATTAAAAATACACTTTTATAATTTAAGACTCAATTTTATTGAAACTTAAAATTATAGGTAAGTGAAACCAATGCCCCCCTCAAAATAGACAGCTCATAAGCGCCTAATGGACTGCCTAAAAATACATTTCCATCTTGGACCCCATTACGTTGGGTATAGTAGATATTAAAAGGGTTTTTTCTACTGTAAAGATTATAAACCGTAAAAATCCAATCTCCCTTAAAGCGATTTTTGGGGTCCTTGCTGTAGGCTATTTTCCAAGAAAAATCAAGTCGGTGGTAGGTAGGAAGTCGTGCATTATTGCGGTACAAATAAATGGGTATAGTAATATTTTGCTCTTCAAAGATTCCATTGGCTATCGTATAGGGCCTTCCAGTTTGTCCCACAAAATTAAAACTAAAACTGTTGTATTGATCGCCCTCAAAATTGACGGTAGCATTGACGGTATGGGGACGATCGAAATCTGAAGCAAACCAAAAATTATTATTAATCCGATCTGCTGGATTTTCCTCTTCAGTTTTTAATAAACTCCTTGACCAAGTATAATTTAGAACCCCATTTACTTTGCCCTGTTTTTTTCGCAAGCTGAATTCAATCCCGTACGCCTTTCCTTGTGCCTGCGTAATTTCATTTTCAATAAACTGAGACAAGAAAAAATCAGCTCCAGGTTTATAGGTCAAATTATTTTGGGTTTGTCGGTAATATCCTTCTGCTGATAGCTCAAGCATCCCTTCTAATAGATTTTGATAAACACCGAATCCATAGGTTGAATTTTCTTGGGGTTTTATATAACGGTCCGAAATTTTCCACCTAGAAGTAGGTAATGGGGTATTGGTATTATAGATATTTTGAATATATTGAAAAATCCTCGCATAACTCGCTTTGACAGCAGTATTTTCAGTTAATTTATAATTTAACCCTAATCGTGGTTCGGGGTTGAAATAGCTTATTACTTTTTCATTAGGATCAAAATAAATGCTGTTTTCATAGGTGCCATCAGGGGTATACTGCGCTTCTTCAAACGGACCTAATAATAAAAATTGAGTAAGTCTCAGTCCAGCAGATAAGGACAAAGCAGGAGTTGGATTCCATTCTAAACTGGAATATAAACTCGCTTCAAAACCTTCTTCTTGGTTTAAAATTACAGGATTTATCGAATTTCCATTGCCAGGATCTAAACTCCCGGGTGCTAAAAGATAGCGCTTGAGGTCTAGGCCTACGTAAAAACTCCAGTTTTCATTTTTATAATTGGTGAATTCACTTTGTAAATTACTATACTTTATTTGGGATTTGTAGACAATACTGTTGTCTGATTCTAGTTCCGGAAATAGATTTTGTGGTGTATAAGTACTCTGTATGAAACGGGTCGTTAGATTGGTTTCATTTTTAAATGTATGCAGCCATTTAAGACTGTGATTGCGTGTACTAAAATCATATTGATTTGAAGAGGAAACAATATTTTCAATAGATGAAATCAAATCCAATTGATAAAAATCATCAGATAAAAAATAGGTATAACTAAACTGGTTATTGGGATTTAGTAAATAAAGGAGCTTTACTGTGCTGTCAAGGAAATTGGCACGTGTATTTTTTAAACGGGGAATTAATAATGGAAATAATAAATCACTAAAGCCTGTGCGTACTCCAGCAGTTATCATCAGCTTATTAGAAACCAGAGGCGTTGTAATACTTAATCGATTCGAAATCAAACCCAACCCCCCTTCTAATTTAAATCGATCTGTATAAGGGTTTTTCACTTTTACCTCTACTACAGAGGCGATTCTACCTCCGTATTTTGCAGGGATATTTGCTCTATAAATATCCACGCCTGAAATTACATCTGGAGTGAAAACTGAAAATAAACCAAATAAATGGGTAGGGTTAAAAACAGGGGCACCGTCATAAAGGAGTAGATTTTGGTCTAATGATCCTCCCCTAATTGAAACTCCATTACTGATGTCTCCTGAGCTATTTACCCCCGCCATTAAGGTGATACTTTTTAAAATATCGAATTCACCCATTGCAGCTGGTACTTTAATCAAATCTCTGACATTAAGCTCCAATACGCCCATTTGGGGGCTTTCAATATTTTTATTTTGTTGTTCGGCCAATAGTACTACTTCAGACAATTGTTCTTCAACCACACGCATACCAACTGCGAGCGATTGACTTTTATTTAAATCTATTGTTAAAATTTGTTGTCCATAGCCAAGGTAATCTATGGTGAGTGTATAGGTTCCCGCTGCTAAACGTTTATTAAAAATACCACTGACATTGGTTATTCCCCCACAGCCGCAGGGTTCTATTAAGACTGTAACACCCTCTAATGGAACTTGATCTTCACTGTCATTGATGGTTAAGGTTAGTGCAAACTCTTCTTGAGCAAAGAGGGGGCTAATTAGGACACTTAAGCCCGTAATTAAAGAAAAAAACCAATATTTAATATTTTGAATACTCAAATCTATGATCTATTAGGGTCTCTAGGGTGATTATCATCTCCGTCTCTAATACCATCACTGTCAGTATCTGGATTATTAGGATCTGTTCGTCTTCTATTTTCTATAACATCAGGAAGGCCATCTTGATCTGTATCTACAGGAACGCTATTTATATCAAGCGGATCTGTCTCTGCAATCTCTTCAAATTCATCAGAATAGCCATCATTATCATCATCTTCATCCAGACAATCCGGAATTAAATCCAGATCTGTATCGACTGGAATAAGGCTCGCGTCAGAATCGCTCGAATTACAATTAATTTCATAAACCAATATATAGCCATCTCCGTCTTTGTCATTATCACAAAGATCTCCAATGCCGTCCTTGTCTAAATCGGCTTGATCTGGGTTGTAGAGATTAATACAATTATCAACTTCGTCTAGGATTCCGTCCTGATCAAAATCGAATGCTGAATTTTCCGCTATACCAAAGTATTCCATTTTTACTGCCTCTAATTTCGACGTTCTATTAACAGACTCATCACAGGGAGATTCATATGTTAAGGGATTGGGGATGGGATCACCTAACATCTCTGGCTCAGGTAATTCAAGCAATCCCAATGTGGGAGCTGCACGATCATTTCGCTCTATAAACAAAGGTTTGAAAACAGAGGCTGCGGTTGTAAATCTACCTAAAACTGTAGTTTCAGGATTTGTAGTACTGTAAAAGTTTCCCAATAAGGCGGTGGGTAAAGGGGCATTAAGTCCACTATTATTGTCTACTAAGTCTTTGATCGATTTATAATATTTATAAGAATCTTCCGATATATTAAGTAATACTAACTCTACTAAAATATCTTGCTTAGAGACATAGGGCACTTTAGCTGCCAATAAATTAGAAATCAATTTCCCATTTGTAAACTCATCATCGAAAACTATAATTTCATCATTATAAGTAATTTTCCAACAGCGCTGATCGCAGAGATAGGTATAATAATCTTTAGTTAGTAAGGGATTATTACTCTGGGAAAGGCACTCGCCATTTCTTAAAACACCATCATAGCAAATTTTACAATATAATTCTTCTTGATAGGCGCGATATTGAAATAAGTAAAAATTTCTTTCCTCGGGAGGATCCTGAAAATCAATTTTTACCTCATCTCCTGAAATATAGTCTGAATACCCTTCATCATAGATCATTTCAGGATTAAATTGTGAAGAGATAGCATCAATAGAAACTGTATTGGGAGTCCGCTCGGAAGTTGATTTATAGTTTGTCCCATCAGGAAGGGTGACTTCTATCTCCCATTTGGAACCGGGTGTTATCTTAAACGTTTCATCTATAATATACAGCCCATTCACTTCGACAAAAGGAAAACGCTCAAGGGTTTCTGAATTAATTAATGCAATCTGACAACCCAAAACGGCTTTCGTTTTATATAAACCGTACTCAAAAAAGGTTTTCTCAACTGTAACATTTGTAGTACCTGGAACTGTAGAAGCAATCGCATTTATTATTAATATATCTTCTTTAAAATCAAATTCTGGAGGAATGGGATCTATACAAGTGTAAAATAAAAGACACACCCCTAAAAGGCGATTTATATAATTTATTTTATCTTTAAGTATTATAGTTTGGAATTTAGTTTATAAGTAGACAAGTCTCGCTATAAAAGGTTTAATAAAGGTAAATATTTACATGAAGCACACTGCAAAAATTTTTATTTCATTTCTATTGTTCAGCTGCTTTACAGCATTACTAACAGCTCAAGAGTTTGGTCTTCAGCTCTATAGCTTAAGAAATCAATTCAATAATAATATTGAGGAAACCTTAAAAACAATAGCGAATTGGGGTATCAATACTATTGAAGGAGGCGATACCTATGGTATGGATGAAGCAGAATTCAGAGCTTTACTCACAAAATATGAGCTCAATCCAATCAGTATTGGCGTAGATTATGAAGAACTTAGAGACAATCCAAAAGAAGTGGTAGAAAAAGCCCTTCGGTATGGAGCCCGTTTTGTAATGTGTGCTTGGATACCTCATGATGGTAATCGGTTTGATATTCAAAATACAAAGGCGGCAGTTGAAATATTTAATAAGGCAGGTGCACTTTTAAAAAGAGCAGGAATTACCCTCGCATATCATGCACATGGATATGAATTTAGACCCCATGAATATGGAACCCTTTTTGATTATATGGCCAAGCATGCCGAAAACTTTTCACTAGAAATGGATGTTTTTTGGATTACCCACGGCGGAGCAAATCCGCTCGCGCTGCTTGAGAAATATCCAGACTTTGTTGTAATGCTTCATTTAAAGGATATGGAAAAGGGTGTTGTAGGGAATAATACGGGAAGTGAAAATGTAGAAACCAATGTCGTTTTGGGTCAGGGTCAAATAGATATTGAGGGAGTCGTCCGTAAAGCCTACCAACAAGGCGTTCGCTATATGTTTATAGAAGATGAATCTTCAAGGGTCGAGAGCCAAGTACCAAAAAGTCTTGCTTATTTGAAATCAATTTCATCTCGCTAAAGCCCTCTATAAGCAAATACATCCTTCTTGATCGATAGAACTTTTGAAGTAATTGCGTCGCTTCAGTATTACTTTTTAGAATTCTTTTTTGGGTTCGTACTATAAAGGATGCGCATCTTAGCGAGCAATATTGGATAAAATACTACTTAACAAGAAACAATGGTTTTTTTAAAAATTATACTTTGAGATCGTGCTTCTGCGCTATTAAAAAAATTAACCCTGTGAAAAGAAACCTTTAAAAATTCTCTACACTGCATATGAAATGTTTTGTTTTCCATAGGGTATTGTAAAATAATTCTTTTAAATTGAAGTATCATGTTAATCAATAAGAGATGAATCAAATCCCATACAGCCGCATTTTTTTTGGTTTAACTTTAGGTCTCTTTCTGCTGGGTTGTACACCCTCAAATAAAGAAGAAAAAGCCAATTCTCAAATACTCTGGTATGAAAAAGAGGCCACGGTTTGGGAAGAGGCGCTCCCTATTGGAAACGGCCGTCTGGGTGCGATGGTTTTTGGGAATCCTCAGACTGAACAGATTCAACTAAATGATGATTCATTATGGCCCAATGACCTCGGCTGGGACCATCCTAGTGGCACCCCCGAAGATCTCTCCTTAATAAGGGATTTGCTCCAAAAAGGAGAAATACAAACTGTAGACTCACTACTGGTAGAAAAATTTTCACGCAAAACTGTTGTCCGCTCGCATCAGACATTAGGCGACTTATTCATCCATTTTGATCATGATAAAATTTCAGAATACAGACGGAGCTTAGATTTAAATGAAGCCATCTCCCGGGTAAGTTATACAACTGAAGGCTACCCAGTAGAACAAACGGCCTTTCTTTCTGCAAAAGATCAAATTCTAGTAATACGAATAAAAAGTGCCCATCCCCTTGGACTCAATGGAACAATTCGATTAAGCAGACCGAAAGACGAAGGCGTTGCCACATCAATAACAAAAACAGAAAAAGAGTGGCTTATCATGGAGGGGGAAGTCACACAACGAAAAGGAACTTTTGATTCCAAACCCATGCCAATCCTAGAAGGAGTGAAATTTCAAACCCTTATTGAACCGCATTATAATGGAGGAACTTTAATTGCCAAGTCAGACGAATTAGAATTAAATGGAATTAATGAAATTGAATTGCGCCTTGTTTCCAATTCATCCTTTTACGATACGGCCTACAAATCAAAAAATATAGAAACACTGGAGGCGGCAGCTGCTCTTTCATATGACGCACTCAAAGCACGACATATAGAGGACCATCAGAAGCTTTTCAACCGTGTAAGCCTCAGGCTGGAGAATCCATCAAATTTGGATTCTGTTCCAACAGATAAGCGTTTAGAAAGCGTAAAAAAGGGAGCTGTAGATTTAGGATTACAAGAAACCTTATTTCATTATGGGCGCTATTTACTAATTGCTTCATCAAGAGAAGGTACACTCCCCGCTAATTTACAAGGTTTATGGAATCCGCATATTAATGCGCCGTGGAATGCAGATTACCACCTCAATATCAACCTCCAAATGAATTATTGGCTGGCCAACCTTACACAGCTAGATGAGCTCAATGGACCTTTATTTGATTTTACTGATAAGTTAATCGAAAGTGGCAAGACTACCGCGCAGAAAAACTTCGGTATGCGTGGGAGTTTTTTACCTCATGCTACTGATCTATGGGCCCCTACCTGGCTTCGTGCACCCACTGCTTACTGGGGTGCTTCATTTGGAGCTGGTGGATGGATGGTTCAGCACTATTGGCAGCACTATCAATTTACGCAAGATCTAAGCTTTTTAGAACAACGTGCCTACCCTGCACTGGAGGCTGTTGCAGAATTTTATAGCGACTGGCTTATTAGAGATAAACGAGATGGAAGTTTAATCGCCGCTCCCTCTACCTCACCGGAAAATCGCTACCTCAATATTCAAGGTGAACCTGTCTCCAGTTGTTTGGGAAGCGCCATGGATCAGCAAGTCATTACTGAAGTTTTTACCAATTTTTTAAAAGCTGCAAAATTGTTAAATCGGGCTAATCCTTTGACAGAAAAAATTAAAAATCAGTTAAAACAAATTCGTACTGGTTTTCAGTTAGGCGCGGATGGGCGAATTCTAGAGTGGGATAGGGAATATGAAGAATATGAACCTGGACACCGACATATGTCACACCTCTATGGTTTTCACCCTGGTGATCAAGTGACACTGAGTCAAACCCCTGAACTTTTTGAAGCTGTTCGTAAAACTTTGGATTATAGATTGGCAAATGGGGGTGCAGGAACTGGCTGGAGTCGTGCCTGGTTAATTAATTGTGCCGCACGACTCATGGATGGTAAGATGGCGCAAGAACACATCCAATTGCTTTTTGAAAAATCTATTTTCTCCAATTTATTTGATGCCCACCCTCCCTTTCAAATTGATGGAAATTTTGGCTATACTGCAGGCATTGCAGAACTTTTAGTGCAATCTCATGAACCTGGAATTCTTCGTTTATTGCCTGCCCTACCTCCTAACTGGAATTCAGGTCAGCTTAAAGGATTAAAAGCCAGAGGAAATATAATTATAGACTTTAATTGGCAGGATAACGAGCTGAAAGAAATACAATTAACTGCTGCTCGTGATATAGAAACCCAACTAATCTATAAAGAGGAAGAAATGAAAGTTGCCTTAAAAGAGAACCAACCTTTAACCATTAATTTCTGAGTATACTTTTGAATAAATTATCCCTTTTTATACTCCTCCTAATCAGCTTTTTGTGGATCAATAGTTATAGCCAATCTACAGACTTTCGGGCCAAAAAAATCTTGATTTATACCAAAAATGGAGAGGGCTATAAGCATGAAAATATCCCTACTTCTACGAATGCACTTATCGAAATATGTAAAGCAATGGGAGTGGAAGCTCAAGTAAGTGAGAACCCAGCGATTTTCACCCAGCACGAACTCAATCATTTTGATGCTATTTTATTTAATAATACAAATAATGAAGTATTTGATACCCCACAGCAAAAAGAAGCATTTAAAAGATTTTGCTTAAGCGGTAAAGGATTTGGAGGGATTCATTCCGCTATAGGTTCTCAAAGAAATTGGCCTTGGTTTTGGAAACTCATTGGAGGTTCCTTTTTGAGGCACCCCCCTTTTCAAACTTTTAAAGTAAGGGTACACCGCAAAAGGCATCCTTCAACAAGACACTTAAAAAATTCATTTGAAGTTGAAGATGAGTGTTATATTATTAAAAACAGTAATCCAAGTTTTAAGGTTTTACTTCAGGCAGACTTAACCACTGTCACTGAAAATAGGAATGAAAAACACTACCCTACTTCCTATGCTCCCCTAAGCTGGTATAATACTTTTGGAGGAGGCAAACAATGGGTTACCCTTTTAGGTCATAGCAAGAACCTTTATGCACTACCCTGGTTTCAAAAGCACTTAAAGGGAGGAATTGAATACCTTTTAAAAAACTAAGTCAATTTATAATTGAGAATAAGGTAAAGGTTTTAAAAAAGTTCTTTTGATATCTGAAACTGAATGGGCATATTCATCAAGTCCAGAAACACGTTTCCACTCTGGGTGTACACTAAATTTATCCCAATTTTCATTGCGCTCCTCCATTGAACTAAAGGCAAGCAGATATGTGAGTGCGGGCATTAAAGGTCCCGCAATTTGTTCCCCAAAAAATACAGCATGCAAGCCCGTTTCTTCGAAAATGCTAAACTCTTCTTTATTAAACATTTTCACTTTTCTTCTTACTGCATCTTCGCTATACCCCTCATAGGTCCGCAACTCAAATAATTGGGCTCCAGCATCTGGCTTAATTAGTTGTGGGAGTCCCTCAAAGGCAGTATAAAAAGAAGTTGAAAAACGCGAATAAGCACGTTTATCATGAGGAACTGCATCATAAGCTTTGCGTTTTTCAAGATAGAGTGGGTCTTCCGCTAGCGCTTTAACAACCTCACTGTAAGTAGTAATATCTTGATAAGGAATCAGTAAAAATATTTGCTTTGGAGTAGGTTCCCCAAGGGCCTCAAAAACGCCGATATGCTGAACTCCTGCACGGTTTAATGCGGGTAAAAAGGCATCTTTAAAATAGTCGTGCAATGCCTTTTCAGAGCTATTAAAAGGGATAGAATAGTGTCTTAACTCGTAAAATTCTTTTTGACCGAATAAGGAAATAGAAAGCATTAAAGTGAAGAACCAAAGATATTTTTTCATTAGAAGTTGATTTTAAAAATTAAGCTTAAATTTAGTTAATTAACTTTTCAAAATTATGCTTCTTAGAAGAACCATTTTCCTTGCCCTTTTTTGTGTCGTTGGTGCCTATGCACAAACAGCATCTTTTAAATTAACATTTAACCACCAAGCGCTCCCGGTAAAAGAGCTTCAAAAAACAGGTGATTTTTATGTAGAAATACTTGGCTTTGAGGAAATCGAAGTTACTGCAAGCCAAACCCCACCAAAGCGTTGGCTTATCAATCATGAAGGCAAACAATTACATCTGATAACCAGTGACGATGGTGCTCCCAATACGATAGTAAACCATATGGCATTTTCAACTAGAAATTTGGATAAAGTAGTTGAACACCTTAAGAGTAATAAAGTCGATTATTGGACGGACGAGGGAAAAAAGAATGTAGTTCGCATTCGTAAAGACGGAGTGAGACAGGTAAAAATACAAGACCCAGAAGGTCACTGGATTGAAATCAATGAGGCATACTAAAGGGTTCTAGATATAGCGAACGCCAAGCCTCTCAATTCCGCCAAACCTCTCAATCGCCCGATGGCAGAATACCCTGGATTTGTAATTTTATTGAGATCGTCTAACATTTGGTGTCCGTGATCTGGGCGCATCGGCAAGGCCCAATCTGCTCTGCCTTGTTTTTTTCTTCTGGCTTCTTCACTCAGCGCGGCTTTTACCATTGCATACATATCAACATCACCTTCAAGATGATTGGCTTCATAAAAATTTCCTTTGCCGTCTCTTTGGGTACTTCTAAAGTGTAAAAAGTGAATTCTTGAAGCGTGTTTGGCAAACATAGCGACTAAATCATTATCCGCTCGCACACCAAAAGAACCGGTACAAAAAGTCAATCCGTTGTGCAAAGAGGGAACGGCATCAAACAAAATAGATAAGTCTTCTGCAGTACTGACCACTCGAGGAATTCCAAATAAGGAATGCGGTGGATCATCAGGATGAATGCACATTCTAAGGTCAACCGACTCTAAAGTGGGAACAAGTTCCTTTAAGAATAAAATCAGATGTTGGTGCAAATCGTCTTTGCTCAAATGCTTGTAGGCTTGAATGCGCTGATTGAATTGATCCAACGTATAACCCTCTTCTGCCCCTGGCAAACCAGCGATGATACTTTTGGTTAAGGTTTGAATTGCTGAATCATCTAGTGTATTAAAATAGTTTTGGGCCGATTCTATTTCAGCTCTTTGATATTCTCTTTCAGCTCCTTTCCTTTTTAAAATAAATAAATCGAATGCACGCAAAGCTGCTATTTCGAAAGATAAAGCAGTAGAACCATCCTCTAGAGGTTTATATAAGTGGGTACGGGTCCAATCCAGTACTGGCATAAAATTATAGCATACTGTATGGATGCCACAGGAAGCTAGATTTTTTAAAGTTTGCTTATAATTATTTACATAATGCTCAAAGGCGCCGGTGCGCTGTTTAATATCTTCAGGGATAGGCACAGATTCAACCACGCCCCAGGTCAATCCGGCAGCTTCAATTAACTTTTGGTGTGCTTTAATCTCTTTGATTTCCCAAACCGCTCCATTTGGGAGGTGGTGTAAAGCAGAAACAATATTTACCGCACCCGCTTGACGAATATTTTGCAGAGAAACCGGATCATTGGGTCCATACCAACGGAAAGATTCTATCATAAAACTATTTCATTAAACTCCGCTATAAGCGCTAAAACCCCCATCAACTGGCAATACAACTCCCGTAACAAAACTGGCACTGTCACTGCATAGAAAATGAATCGGACCATTTAATTCCTCCGCTTCTCCAAAGCGCTTCATGGGAGTATTTCTAATTATTTTTTCGCCCCGCTCTGTCAGACTTCCGTCCTGATTTAAAAGCAATGCTTTATTTTGTTTTCCAATAAAAAATCCAGGGGCAATTGCATTTACTCGGACGCCATCTCCAAACTTAAGTGCCATTTCTACCGCCATCCAGCGCGTAAAATTTTCCATTGCTGCTTTTGAAGCAGAGTACCCCAATACACGGGTGATTACTCGATCTACAGCCATGGAAGAATAATTGATAATGGATCCCTTGCCTTGCTTACCCATGATCTCTCCAAAAACCAAACTGGGTAATAGGGTTCCCTTTAAATTTAAATCAACTACTTCATCAAAATCGTTTTCAGATAGGTCAAAAACCGTTTTATGATCTGGAATCACTGCGCCTGGAAGATTGCCCCCAACTGCATTTATCAAAATATCGATACGATTTAATTCGGAAAGAATTTTGGAACGTACGCCTAAAAGATCCTGCTTATTTAATACATCGACAACAAAGGTGCGCACTTTTGTAAAAGGGGTGAGTTTTGTATTGAGTAGGTCTAGTAGTTCTTGGTTTCTCCCTAAAAGAATCAATTGAACTTGGGCTTTCGCTAAACTCAAGGCAATCGCACTGCCCAAGACACCTGTGGCTCCTGTGAGAATTATAACTTTATCTTTAAGATCAAACAAAATAGAAAAAATTTAGAGGTTATAGTCTGAATTCCAATTCACAACTTGATTAGTATCCATTGCACGGATACCCATATCTACGGCAAATGCTACTTTAGCACCACTCTTAAAATTGGATAAAGGCATTTTATTTTCAATTATCGCTGTTCTAAAATCTTCTAGCGCCTGTCTGGTTGGCTCAGTATGCTTATACTCTATAGCGATCCCTTTCCCTGCCGTCCAGCTGGCAGTAGCACCAGAAACACCATCAACATCTCCTATCACTTTTTCATATTTCCCTTCAGGATATTTCCAAGCATTTTGATAGTCGATAAGTATACTCCCTTTGTCTCCAAGTACTTTTATCTGATAATCGTCTTTCGCGTTTGCGGTCAAACAAGTAAAACTGGCTTTAACACCATTGGGGTAGGAATAAATTAAATGCGTATTGTCGTAAGTTTCTCTCCCGTCTTTCCAATAACTGATATCCCCAAAGCCCGTTACTTTTTCAGGATGTGCATCCATAAACCAATTGCAGAAATCAATTTGATGAGAACTGAGTTCAGCGGTCAACCCATAAGAATATTCGCGGTACATTCTCCAATTAACCTGTCGTTCAAATTTAGGGTCTGGCACTGGCCTTCTCCAATTTCCATTTCGATTCCATTGGGCGTGAACAGCACTGACCACACCGATCTCACCACTTTGAATCATTTCTACAAGATGAGCATAGAGTCGAGAGCTATGGTATTGATGGCCTGTTTGAAATATTTTATTGTTATGGGTCTTTAGTTTATCATATAATTTTAAAGTTTCTTCATCTCCTTTTACCATCGTTTTTTCACAATAAATGTGAAGTCCTGCGTCTATTGCAGCTGAGGCAATAGTGGCGTGGGTATTTAGGGGGGTGCTAATAATAACCGCGTCCAGGTCTTTGTGTGCTAATAAAGCCTTATAATTTTTATATTTTTTTGCTTTGGGTGCAATTACTGCTGCGGCATTTAAACGAAAATCTAAAGTATCACAAAGCGCAACTAAATCAATATTTTTAATCGACATTAAAATTTTCATTAATCCCTGGCCCCGGTCTCCTGTTCCAATTACTCCTATACGAATTGTTTCATTTGGGGCGTTTTTTAAAATAGAAAAAGGAATCTCTTTGGGTAGTAGCAGTCCAGTAGCTAAAAGCGAACTTCCTTGTTTTATAAATAATCTTCTTTTTTGATTCAAATCTTAAATTGTTAAAATAACATCTATGCAATTTAAAAAAAAACTTTGCTATATTGAAGTTGATTAACCACCCTAATAGAAATCACATTGAATAAACACATCATTTATATTTTGCTCCTTGCATTCTTGCAAATCAGCCCAATTACTGCTCAAGAGAAAAAATCAAAATGGACCTATTTAATTGAAGATAATTCACTTAAAAATTTTGAACAATTAAATGGAAATGCAGTATTTAAAATAGAACAGGGTGAATTGATTGGAATATCAAAATTGAATACTCCCAATAGTTTTTTAGCTACTAAAGCACGTTATACAGATTTCATTTTAGAATTTGAAGTTTGGGTAGATTATGGACTGAATTCGGGTGTGCAATTTCGTAGCAATAGCCTTGCTGAATACAATAATGGCAGAGTTCATGGCTATCAATGTGAAATAGAAACCAGTTCAAGAAAATGGGCTGGAGGGATTTATGACGAAGCCAGAAGGGGCTGGCTCTATCCTTTATCGAGAAATCCTGTTGGTCAAAATGCATTTATTAATGGTACCTGGAACAGATACAGAATAGAAGCTATCGGTGATGAAATTCTGACTTATATCAATGGCATTCAAACCGCTCATTTAGTCGATAATATGACCGCTGAAGGATTTATCGCTTTCCAAGTACACAGTATCTCTGATTCCGAAGATGAAGGTAAAAAAGTGCGTTGGAGAGCAATCAAAATACTCACTTCCGAGTTAGAAGAAAATAGAATGCTTCCATCGAATAAGGCGCCGCAAATTAGCTATCTAGATGGAAAACTTACAGCCGATGAGATAAGACTCGGCTACAGAATGCTCTGGGATGGCAAGACTACAAATGGGTGGCGCGGTGCCAAAACAAATGAATTTCCTCAAAAAGGATGGAATATTGAAAAAGGTGTTTTAAGCGTAGAACCCTCTGATGGAGAAGAATCAGCAAATGGAGGGGATATTGTTACCCTAGAAACATTTAACAATTTTGAATTAAGTGTTGATTTTCTTTTAACTGAAGGGGCCAATAGCGGTATAAAATATTTTGTAGATACTGAGCTCAATAAACAATCGGGCTCTGCAATCGGATTAGAGTTTCAACTTTTAGATGATCAAAAACATCCCGATGCACGCTTGGGAAAAAATGGAAATAGAACGGTAGGATCTCTATATGATTTAATACGTGCAGAGAATCATGCATCTGGTGGAAGAGGTAAAAACTTCAAAGGAATAAATCAGTGGAATAATGCGCGAATTGTTGTAAAAGGAGGCCATGTAGAGCACTGGTTAAACCATATTAAGGTAGTCGAGTATGACCGTTTTAGTCAAGCATTTAAAGCATTGGTAGAAAAAAGTAAATATGAAAAATGGGATCAATTTGGACAACTGCCTGCAGGATTAATCCTATTGCAGGATCATGGTGATCGCGTATCGTTTAAAAATATTAAAATTAGAGAATACTAAAGATGAAAAATCAAACACGTAGGAATTTTATAAAGAAAACCACCTTAGGTACAGCTGCTGTTATGAGCAGTGGTTTTCCAAGCTCAAGTTTTGCCTTTGGGAAAAATATTATCGGCGCAAACGATCGCATAAATTGTGCCGTAGTAGGCGTTAGGAGTAGAGGAAAAGCGCATGTAGCGGCTATTCATGCTCAGAAAAATTCAAGATTGATTTACAATTGCGATGTAGATGATCAAATCATTAGTGAACACAATACCTGGTGTGAAAAAAAGATGGGTTATCTACCAAAAGTTATCAAAGACTACAGGAGGCTCTTAGAAGAGAAAGATGTAGATGTTATTTTTATCGCTACACCAGAGCATTGGCACGCCCCTATGACTATTATGGCCATGCAAGCTGGCAAACATGTATATGTAGAAAAACCCTGTAGCCATAATCCCCATGAAAATGAATTATTAGTCGCCGCGCAAAAAAAATATGGCTTGAAAGTACAAATGGGCAACCAACAACGATCCGCAATAACAAGTATAAATGCAATTCAAGATATTAGAAATGGTATTTTAGGAGAAGTGTATAAAGGAGAAGCTTATTATTCGAATAATAGAGGTTCAATTGGTATCGGTAAAAAAATTCCAGTGCCTGATACTTTAGACTGGGAACTCTGGCAAGGACCCGCACCTAGAGTAGCCTATAGAGACAATATACACCCTTATAATTGGCATTGGTTTAGAAACTGGGGGACGGGTGAAATTCACAATAATGGAACACACGAAATTGATATTTGTAGATGGGCTTTAGATGTTCAACTGCCAGAAAGTGTTTCCTCTGTAGGAGGTAAATACACTTATAAAGATGATTGGGAGTTTGTTGATAATCAACAAGTTACTTTTAAATTTGACGCTGATAAATTTATCACCTGGACCGGTCATAGCAGAGGGTTGATTCAACCCGAACGACCAGGGCGAGGTGTTACATTATATGGCAGTAAAGGAAGTATCCAGCTTGATCGAAATTTTTATAAGCTTTATGATTTAGGGGGCAACCTTCTTAAATCTGAATTTGAAGATCAGATCAGCCAAACTACCAATACCCTCGGCATGGGTAATCTAGATGTAAATCATGTTCAAAATCTTTTTAATTCCATTAGGCATGATGAACCTCTTAATGCCGAGATTAAAGACGCCAGTATCTCAACTATGCTCTGCCATTTAGGAAATATGGCGCAAGATTCAGGAATAGAATTACAAATAGATACAAAAACTGGAAAAGTGAAAAATAATCCTAATGCCATGAAAAATTGGAAGCGTGAATATGCGGAGGGCTGGGAACCCAAAATTTAATTTTTCAGTCTCTACTCTTATGTCTCAAGGCAGCACCACGTTTATCCATACAGATTTTCTTTTAGAAAACGACCAAGCAAAAGCGCTCTATCACGATTATGCGGCCCAACTCCCTATTATTGATTATCACAATCACCTCTCACCAAAACAAATAAGTGATGATTCCACTTTCCCGAATATAACGCAATTGTGGTTAGATGGGGACCATTACAAATGGCGTGCCCTGCGTACCTTAGGAGTAGAAGAGAAATACATTACTGGGCCTGCATCAGATAGAGAAAAATTCGTCAAGTTCGCTGAAGCTACCCCCTATATGATACGAAATCCACTTTATCATTGGACGCACCTTGAGCTGAATCGTTATTTTGAAATAGAGGAACTTTTGTCAGGAGCAAATGCCCTCCCTATTTATGAAAAAACTGCTGAATTGCTACAAACAAAAGCATACACCACTCAAAGTTTGCTCTCTAAAATGAATATTGAGGTACTCTGTACTACAGAAGATCCAATAGATACTTTGGAACATCATCGTAAACTACTACAGTCAGACTTTAAGACCAAAGTAAGTACAGCTTTTAGACCCGATAAATCCCTTTTGATAACAAAAGAAAACTATAACTCTTATCTAGACCAGCTCAGTCAGGCTGCAGGTCTAGAAATAACGAATTATGCAGATTTATGTGAAGCACTCCATGAGCGAATGCAGTTTTTTCACAAACAGGGCTGTCGTTTGTCTGATCATGGTTTAGAATTTATTCCTTTTGCTGAAACCTCAGATCGAGAAATAGAACGCATCTTTAGTAAAAGAAGAGCGGGAAAAGCAGTTAGCTCAGAAGAAGAAAGGCAATTTCAGACGGCACTTCTTCTTTTTTTAGGTAAATCTTATCACCATCTAGGCTGGGTTCAGCAGTATCACCTAGGGGCAATGCGCAATAATAATTCACGCTTATTTAATTCATTAGGAGCTGATGCAGGAGGAGATTCCATAGGTAGTTATTCTCAAGCCTACGGACTTTCCAGCTATTTAGATGCCCTAGACTGTAGCGACCAGCTCGCAAAAACAATAGTATACAACCTCAACCCGGCTGATAATGAAATTATGGCGACTATGATTGGTAATTTTAATGACGGTAGTAGCAAAGGAAAAATTCAGTGGGGGTCTGGATGGTGGTTTTTAGACCAATTAGATGGAATGACAAATCAGATCAATACGCTCTCCAATATGGGTATCATTAGTTGCTTTATCGGGATGCTCACCGACTCGAGAAGTTTTCTTTCTTTTCCAAGACACGAGTATTTTAGACGCTTACTTTGTAATCTGTTTGGTAAAGACATGCAAAAAGGGCTTATTCCCAATGATATAGATTTTATTGGGGGCATCATCCAAGATATCTGCTATAGAAATGCAAAATCTTATTTTAATTTTTAATCTCGTACTATTATGAATCAAGTTGTCACTTTTGGAGAAATCATGTTGAGGCTATCGCCCCCTGATTTTTTGAGGTTTTCTCAAGCCTATTCATTTGATGTCACCTATGGCGGTGGTGAATCTAATGTGGCCGTTTCACTTGCTAATTATGGTATTCCTTGCTGTTTTGTGAGTCGACTTCCTGATAATGATCTGGGCGAATGTGCCTTGATAGAACTAAGAAAAAGAGGGGTAAAAACGGAACAAATCATTCGTGGTGGGGATCGTTTGGGTATCTATTTTTTAGAAACCGGCGCTGTTTCTAGAGGAAGTAAGGTAATCTACGATCGGGCGCATTCAGCTATGGCGGAAATAAAACCTGGCATGATTGATTGGAAGACTATTTTTAAAAACACCTCCTGGTTTCATTGGACAGGAATTACTCCTGCCATCTCTCAAGGCGCAGCTGACGCTTGTGTTGAAGCAGTAAAACTGGCAAGTGAAATGGGTGTTACAATTTCTACCGATTTAAACTACCGAGCAAAACTCTGGAAATATGGAGGAAATAGTGAAGCCATTATGACCGAGCTCACTTCCTATTGCGATATTATTCTGGGCAATGAGGAAGATGCCGAAAAACATTTTGGTATAAAACCTGAAAATCTAGATATTACCAAGCAAGGTCATGAGATAAATGCTGAGGCTTTTCAATCGGTCTGTAAGCAAATGATGAAAAAATTTCCAAGAGCCAAAAAAGTCATTACTACCCTTAGAGGGTCTATTTCAGCATCCAATAATACTTGGGCGGGCGTACTTTATGACGGAAAAAAAATATACGAAAGTCCACAATATCAAATACATCCTATAGTAGATCGTGTGGGAGCAGGAGATTCATTTATGGGTGGGCTTATTTATGGGCTGCTTACTTACCCTGATGACGACCAAAAAGCCCTTAATTTTGCGGTAGCCGCTTCCTGCCTAAAACATACTATTAAAGGAGATGCAAATTTGGTTACAATTGAAGAAGTAGAAAAATTAATGAGTGGCGATGCCTCAGGGCGTGTCGCTCGATAACTAATCCATTATGGCACAATTTACAAAATACGAGGTCCTAACAGAAATTTACAAAAGCAGTATGATACCGTTGTTTTATAACGACGATATTGAAATTTCAAAAAAAATAGTACAAGCTTGCTATCAAGGGGGTGCAAGACTATTAGAATTTACTCACAGAGGAGATTTTGCTCATGAAGTTTTTAGGGAGCTAATTTCTTTTGCCAATCATTCACTTCCAGGAATGATACTCGGCGTGGGCTCCGTTAGTGATGCTGCTAGTGCGAGCTACTACTTGATGAATGGTGCCAATTTTATCGTTACACCTGTTTATCGTGAAGATATTGCGATTCTTTGTAACCGAAGAAAAATACTCTGGTCACCGGGCTGCGGTTCATTAACAGAAATTGCAAAAGCCGAAGAAATGGGTGCAGATTTAGTCAAACTCTTTCCGGGTAATATTTATGGTCCTGAATTTGTCAAAGCAGTTAAGGGACCACAACCCTGGACTCATATCATGCCTACAGGTGGAGTGACTACTGAAGAAACAAATCTAAAATCTTGGTTTGATGCAGGAGTGAGCTGCGTAGGCTTGGGGTCCAAATTGATTACAAAGGAAATAATCGATAATCAAGCCTATGAGGAGTTAGCTAAGCGCGTCGAAAAGACATTACAATTAATTCAAAGATTAAAACCCAATAAGTGAGAAAACAGTTAATAGGGTTATTCACCTTTTTTGTTTTTGGTCTGATAGCATGCAATACAGAGGAAAATAAGCGTGTTATTCGTTTGGGACACGGTTTAGACATCACCCATTCCGTTCATAAAGCAATGCTGAAGGCAGATGAAGTTTTGAATGAAATTTCTAAAGGTAAAATGCGCATACAGATTTACCCTAATCAGCAATTGGGCAGCGAAAGAGAGTGTTTAGAATTACTTCAAATTGGGAGCTTAGACATGGCGAAAGTATCGGGCGCAGTAATGGAAAATTTTGCTCCTAAGCTTAAAATTTTTGGACTGCCTTTTTTATTTGACAGTAAAGAACACTTATTCAAAGTACTAGACGGGCCCATTGGAAAAGAACTTTTAAATGAAGGGGAGCAATATTGGCTTAAAGGCATGGGATTTTACGATTCTGGAAGTAGAAGTTTTTATTCGCGTGAGCGCCCCGTGATGCAACCCGAAGATTTAAAAGGACTTAAAATTAGAGTTCAAGAAAGTATTTCTGCATTTGAAATGGTTAAACAATTAGGGGGCTCCCCTACTCCGATTTCATGGGGAGAGCTGTATACCGCTTTACAGCAAGGCGTAGTAGATGGGGCGGAAAATAATCCTCCCAGTTTTTATTTATCTCGGCATTACGAGGTTTGTAAATATTATAGCATAGACGAACATACGATGATCCCTGATCTTTTATTAGTCAGCACACATTTATGGAATCGGCTGAACACACAAGAACAAGCATGGCTTCAAGAGGCGATAGATCGATCTGTACCTTTCCAACGCGAAATGTGGATTCAATCTGAGAATGAATCTTTAAGAGCAGTAATTGAGGCAGGTGTAGAAGTGAGCTACCCTGAAAAAAAAATATTTCAAGAGGCTACGCTACCGCTCTATGAGTCATTTAGTGAAGATCCAGAAATCGCAGAATTAATTATTCGTATTCGGAATGAAAAAAATTAGAAATTCGATTGAAAAAATTATAGAATGGGTTTTAATTTCCCTCTTAGGCATTATGGTAATCAATGTCTTATGGCAGGTCTTTTCTCGTTTTTTTACTTCAAATCCGAGTTCATTTACTGATGAACTGGCTCGTTATTTAATGATCTGGCTGGGGATCTTGGGGGCAGCTTATGTGGGAGGTAAAAATGAACATGTTGCCATCGACTTTATTGCAAAAAAGTTTTCAGCGTCCAACCAAAAATTAATGGCTGCTTTTGTTTCTGTTTCTATTTCTAGTTTTGCCTTTTTTGCTCTTCTTATCGGGGGAAGCCGATTGGTTTATATCACTGCTAAATTAGAACAGTTTTCCCCTTCCTTACAAATTCCATTGGCTGTTGTATATGCTGTCATTCCAATCAGTGGGGTCTTAATTATTTTTTTTAAACTCACCCATAATAAAGAATAAAAATTAATGGACCTTGTACCCGTACTTATACTAGTCATTAGCTTTCTCATTTTTATTATGATGGGAACTCCTGTAGCTTGGAGTATTGCACTCTCTTCACTATTAACTTTACTAGTATCTATTCCCAGTTTAGCGGCAGTAACCACTATAGTTCAACGAATGGGTACGGGTTTAGACAGTTTTGCACTACTCGCCATTCCTTTTTTTATCCTTTCAGGGCAACTCATGACGCAGGGAGGAATCGCTAATCGATTGATTGCGTTTGCCAAAACCATTGTAGGATCCCTTCCTGGAGGACTTGCATTGATTAATATCATCTCTGCCATGCTAATGGGCGCTATTGCTGGCTCCGCCATGGCCTCTGCTTCAGCTATGGGAAGTATACTCGGTCCAGAAATGGAAAAAGAAGGATATGATAAAGAATATGGTGCAGCCGTCAATATTACCTCTGCAACGATCGGTTTAGTAATTCCTCCCAGTAATGTACTCATTGTTTATTCTTTAGCAAGTGGGGGTGTTTCTATCGCTGCGCTTTTCCTTGCGGGTTATCTCCCAGGAATTATAACTGGTTTTTTTCTCATGTTGGTTGCCGCAATATGGGCAAAAAGAAAAGGGTATCCCACTTTTAAAAGAAGCAGTCTTGCTGAAATAACTCGATCCTTTGGTATTGCATTTCCGAGTTTACTGCTTTTATTTATTGTTATTGGAGGAATAGTCGCAGGGTTTTTTACTGCAACTGAAGCCTCAGCGGTAGCCGTTCTCTATACACTTGTTTTGGGTTTTCTCTATAAAGAAATAGGGATCAAAGACTTGCCGAAAATCTTATTGGACTCTTCTAAGACCAGTGCAATTGTAATGCTGCTAATTGCAGCCTCTATGTCTATGTCGTGGATACTGTCTTATGAAAATATTCCACAAAGCCTTAGTGAGGTATTAATGAGTATTAGTGACAACAGTCTAGTCATCTTAATTATCATCAATTTACTACTGCTTTTTGTGGGCATCTTTATGGATATGACCCCTGCAGTATTAATCTTTACTCCCATTTTTCTTCCTATTGTAAAGACGTTAGGTATAGATTCCATACAATTTGGAATTATGATGGTACTCAATCTTTGTATCGGCTTATGTACCCCACCTGTAGGATCTGTACTTTTTGTAGGTATTGGCATCGCAAATACAAGTATTGAACGTGTAATTAAGCCGCTATTGCCTTTATTTATTGCCATGATTATTGCCTTGGTGTTTATCATACTATTCCCAGCTATTACGCTGTGGTTACCCCAAAAATTTGGATTTTAATTATAGATATCAAGTGTGCACAAAATTAAATTAAGCAGATGATGGATTTAAATACTCGGATTTTAAAAGTCAATGAAAAAGACAATGTGGCAGTTGCTTTAAATGAACTGAGTAAAGGAACGCAAGTTCAGTGTGAAGGGGAAAGTATTGAATTACAAACGACAATTCCACAAAAACATAAATTTGCGTGTAAATTACTGGATGTCGGTGATTCCGTATATATGTATGGGGTTTTGGTGGGGGAAGTGCTTAAACCCATACCTAAAGGGGGACTTTTAAGCACAGAAAATGTCCGGCACAAAACACAAAAAGTAGTAGGTAAAAACGCACCCTGGCATTGGACACCTCCAGATACCTCAGCTTGGAAAACACGTACTTTCCAAGGCTATTATCGTTCAGACGGACAAGTAGGAACAGAAAATATTTGGTTGTTTTTTCCCTTGGTATTCTGCGAAAATAGGAATATTGAAACCCTGAAAAATATTTTTGAAAAGGAATTTAATCCACCTGAAAAAGAACCTTTACAGGAATTATTGAGTCAGCTAATTAGCGGGAAACTTCCTGAAGTAAGCTCAATTCAAACGCGTCCAATAAAAAGCAAACCCTTTGAAAATATTAAAGTTCGATTTATAACCCATCAAGGAGGGTGTGGAGGTACCCGAGAAGATGCGCAAGCGTTAGCAAGGCTGCTAGCGGGATATGTAAATAATCCAAATGTTGCGGGAGCAACAGTATTAAGTCTAGGCTGTCAACATCTTGAAATTGAGGTTTTTAAAGCAGCTCTATCTAAGCTTCAGCCCAATAGTCAAAAACCCGTTTTAATTTTCGATCAACAAAAAGAAGGTAAAGTGGATGCTTTTCTGTCAAAGATTATCAAAAACTCTTTCCAAGAAATAAAAAAAGCAAATGACATACAAAGAAAACCTGCACCCCTCTCAAAACTTAATATAGGACTTGAATGTGGAGGATCTGATGGATTTTCTGGAATTACGGCTAATCCTACTCTGGGTGAAGTATCAGACTTGATTTCTACTTTAGGTGGGAAAGCGATTTTAGCAGAATTTCCCGAGCTTACTGGTGTAGAACAAGAATTAGTAAATCGCTGTACTTCAGAAGAGCTCGCACAGAAGTTTTTAAATTTGATGAAAGAATATGAAACTGCCGCAGCCCATGTAGGTTCCGGTTTTGATATGAACCCCTCACCAGGAAATATCAAAGACGGACTCATCACAGATGCAATGAAGTCTGCTGGGGCAGCAAAAAAGGGGGGAAATGCGTCCATAACCGATGTTTTAGATTATACTGAATATGCAAATACTCCAGGAATCTCTCTTTTGTGTACGCCAGGAAATGATGTAGAAAGTACCACCGCCCTAGCAGGTGCTGGCGCGACACTGATCCTTTTTACAACTGGCTTAGGAACCCCTACTGGAAATCCAATAGCTCCTGTTATCAAAGTAAGCTCCAATAGTTTTTTAGCAAAAAAAATGAGCGATCTTATAGATTTTGATTGCGGTACACTGATCACCAAAGAAAAAAGTATCAAAATCCTAGGTGAGGAATTAATGGAATACATTATCAAAGTAGCCAGTGGTCTAGAGACTCCCAAAGCGGTACAATTAAAACAATATGATTTTATTCCCTGGAAAAGAGGGGTGTCCTTATAACTTATATATTATTTAATTTTTTAAATCGATTAGATTTCTTTATTTCAAATCAAAATTACCTAACACATGCATCTTAAATCCTGTTTTCTTTTAGCTGTATTTTTTACTTTTTATTTCACCAACGCCCAAGAAGAATATCCACTTTGGGAAAAGAGTATTCCTGGACAGATTAAATCCGATGAAGTTAAAGAATATGCCACTGGTGGTACGGCAGAGGAAATATTAAGAGTTCACCAAGTAACGGAACCAACTTTAAAAGCCTATTTCCCTTCTAAAGAACTTGCCAATGGTGCTGCCGTAGTAATTTGTCCAGGTGGCGGATACCGCATCCTTGCAATCGACCATGAAGGATATCAAATCGCGGAATGGCTAAACAGTCTGGGTATTGCGGCCTTTGTATTGAAATACCGTCTGCCAGACGCCCGTATTATGAAAGATCCATCTGTGGGGCCGCTACAGGATGTGCAAAAAGCACTTCGCACTGTTCGCCAAAATGCACAAAAATGGAATATTGACCCTACTCAAATTGGAATAATGGGGTTCTCTGCAGGAGGGCATCTGGCAGCCAGCCTAGCTTCCCACTATCAAGCAAATGTCTATGAAGAAGCAACCGTAATTTCTGCAAGACCTGATTTTTCTATTTTAATATATCCTGTAATTTCATTTGATCAGACAATGACCCATTCTGGATCACGAGAAAACCTTATCGGAAAAAACCCTACTGAAGCACAAATAGCCTATTTTTCTAATGAGCTTCAGATAAATAAAAACACCCCACCTACTTTATTAATCCACTCTGTAGACGATGAAGTGGTTCCAGTAGAAAACAGTCTTGCTTATTTGAAACAATTGAAAAAATATAAAGTTGAATCAGAACTCCATATTTTTTCCGATGGCGGGCACGGTTATGGTCTTGGAAGAGGAGGAACCCACTCGCTCTGGAGTAAAAATGCTGAAAATTGGTTGACTCAAATTTTAAAAAAATAAAAAAATGAATTATAGAAGGTTTGGTAGAACAAATTGGCAACTTAGTGAAATTGGCTATGGTATGTGGGGTATGGGAGGATGGAAAGAATCCGATGACCGCCAATCCATGGAGTCCTTATCTTTAGCGGTGGAAAAGGGAGTCAATTTTTTTGATACCGCTTGGGGCTATGGAGAAGGACACAGCGAGCGTCTTTTAGGGAATTTACTTCAAAATCATTCTGATATTAAACTCTATACAGCCAGTAAAATACCCCCTAAAAATTTTAAATGGCCTGCCAAACCTAACTATTCCTTTGATGAATCCTATCCCGAAGCGCATATTCGTAGCTATACTGAAAAAACGCTCAAAAATTTAAATCAAGAACAGATTGACTTAATGCAATTTCATACTTGGGACGATACCTGGGCCCACGAAGAGGAATGGCAGCGCGTTGTAGAAGATCTTAAAAAAGAAGGTAAAATTGGAGCCATGGGAATCAGTATGAATCGTTGGGAACCAGAAAATGGAATGATTGCGTTAGAAAGTGGACTCATCGATGCTGTGCAGGTGATCTACAATATTTTTGATCAAGCACCAGAAGATCATCTATTTCCTTATTGTGATGCGAATAATATTGCTGTAATTGCCCGCGTTCCTTTTGATGAAGGGACACTTACTGGAAATATTACGCACGAAACAACCTTCCCAGAAGGTGATTGGAGAGGGACTTATTTTGTGCCTGAAAATTTAAAGGCCAGCGCTGATAGAGCGGATTTGCTCAGACCCCTAATCCCACAAAATTCCGATATGGCAGCAATTGCACTCCGGTTTATTTTAGAGAACAGGTCAGTAGGTACTATCATACCCGGCATGCGAAAACAAAAAAATGTAATAGCCAATATCAACTGCAGCGACGGAAAGCCTATGAATTCAGAATTATATGCTAAACTTAAAGCGCACCGTTGGGACAGAAAACCTACTTCTTGGTCACAATAAAAACTATTTTTAAAACGGATTACTGCCTTTGGTCTACAAGACAAAATGCGCTAATTTTGTAGAAACTATGCATATGCTTTCGGCGCTTATTTCTATTCTTAAATTAAAGTGTCCTCGATGTAGAAAAGGAAATCTCCTAATACAGCATCCTTACCATCTTAAGTACTTTAATAAAGTGAATGATACTTGTCCCCATTGTAAGCTTCACTTTAAAATTGAACCCAGCTTTTTTTATGGCTCAATGTATGTTTCCTATGGCTTAGGAGTAGGGATTAGTATTGCGATTTATCTGCTTTTACTTTTACTCGGACTCGCCCGTGGGATGGTAACAAACTTCATCGTCATTTCAATAAGTCTCGTCTTTCTTATGCCTTATATTAATGCCCTTTCAAAAGTAATTTGGGCTGGTTTTTTCTTTAAATATGACCCCGAGCACAATCAAAGGATGGATTAATGAATGAGCCAATTAAAAAAAGAACCGAAGTAGAAAATCCAATGTCTTTTCTTGCTATAAAAGAGCGTATTGCAGCTCTTTTATATACCTATCTTCAGCAAAGTAAAAAGGGAGACTCTAAAGTCTTAAATCAGGAACACCCTGAACGAATCGCAGAAGAACTACAACTTAAAAATCTATTTCAAAATGGATTTCAAAATATCCAAAATATTACTGATTTTATTCAAGGCTATTTAAAACACACCAACCATCTTAGTAATCCAAGATATATGGGACACCAAGTAGCCGTCCCTCAGGATCTTTCTGGTATACCTGATTGGATTCACGGAACAATTAATAATCCAAGTTCTTTATATGAAATGGGACCCGTAGGGGCTACCCTTGAGGGTTTTATGATCAACTGGATGCTATCAAAATTAAATTGGTTTAAAGGCGAAGATTTATACGATTTCAGTACCCACGCTCACAATGGAAGTGGTCTTCTTACCCATGGTGGATCCATTGCTAATTTAACCGCTTTATCTGCTGCCCGAGCAGCTATTGCCCCAGCGGCCTGGACAGAAGGAAATCCGAGTGATCTGGTTGTAATGGGTCCTGCAACTGCGCATTACTCTATCGGAAGGGCACTTTCCATTATGGGGATGGGTAAAAATGCCTTTATTCCTGTTCCTGTTGATGCAAATGAGGTAATCCTTACCGAATATTTAGAGCCCGTACTCAAGCAAGTCAAAATAGAAAAAAAACGGGTAATGGCTGTAGTGGCGAATTCGTGTGCTACTTCTACAGGACTTTTTGACCCCCTAGATAAAATGGCTGATTTTTGTGAGAAGCATGGATTATGGTTTCATATTGACGGAGCCCATGGTGCTGTGGCCCTACTTTCTGAAAAAGAAAAAAATAAAGTTAAGGGTATAGAAAGGGCGGATAGTTTGATATGGGATGCACACAAAATGCTACAAGTCCCAGCACTCTGTACTGCAGTACTCTTTAGAAATCAAGAACATCAATGGAATAATTTCCGACAAAAAGGAAGCTATGTTTTTCATGAAAATGAGGTTATTGGAATGGATTCCATGCCTTTTACTGTGGAATGCACAAAATCCGCTTTAGGTACTAAACTGTTTTGGAGCTTTGCGCTAAAAGGCGAAGATGCCATGACCAAATTCATAGAAGACAGTTTTCAAAAAGCACATGAGCTCTACAATTACCTCAATACGCTAGAGGACTTTTACTGCCCCTATCGGCCAGAATCTAATATTTTATGTTTTCAATTTCGTCCTGAGCAACTCAGCGATCAACAACAACTTGCTTTGCGCTATGAATTAATTAATAGTGGCGCTTTTTATATTACTTCCTGTGAATTTCAAGGCAAACGTTTTTTGAGAACGGTGCTAATGAATCCCAATACCACCAAGCAAGACTTTATTGATTTGGCCAAAGCCATTTCCAAAATTGGAAGTAGGCTCATATAAAGTGAAAGAATTAAAATGTAATTTTGCTTTAAAATAAACCCAATGGAAATTGTAGCACTCAAAGCAATCCTCTCTGCACTATTGAACGAAAAAGGCCTATCGGTTTTTATTTCTAACAGCCTTGCACTCCTGCTCTTGCTTATTGGATTTTTGCTTTTAGGACAGATTGTTTTTTGGATAACCAGAAAGCTTCTCCTAAGTTTTTTTATCAAAATTGCGGCACGTACCACTTCTCAATTTGATGATATTCTAATCGAAAATAAAGTGCCAAGAGTGCTTTCCTATCTGCCTGTTCTTTTTCTCTATTACGAAACCATTCCTTTACTTTTTCAAGATATTAGTCAAAGCCTAGCAGATTTTATTCAAAATATTACAGAGGCTATACTCATCGTAATTATTATCGCTTTGATTCGATCCGTTCTCAAATCCGTAAATGACTACCTCAAAACCTTGGCCTCATTTAAAGACAAACCACTGGATAGCTACCTTCAAGTTTTTATGATTTTCCTTTGGTTTATAGGGGCCATCTTAATTTTATCTGTACTTACAGGAAGAGAGATAGGTTCGTTTTTAACTACTCTTGGTGCCCTTTCTGCTGTTTTACTCTTTGTTTTTAAGGATACAATCTTGGGTTTTGTAGCAAGCGTTCAAATTACTGTAAATGATACAGTAAGAATTGGAGATTGGATCAGTATGCCTAACAGCAATGCGGATGGAGATGTAATCGCGATCAGCCTATCTACGGTTCAAGTACAAAATTTTGATAAAACCATTACTTCCATACCCACTTATAAATTGATCTCCGACTCCTTTATCAACTGGAGGGGAATGAGTGAATCCGCTGGGAGAAGAATTAAAAAATCTTTATTGATAAAAATCAGTAGTATTCGTTTTTTAGAAGCTGAGGAACTTGTCGAACTTAAAAAAATTGATCGAATCTCTGCGTTTATACAAGAACGGCAAAAGGAAATTGAAGATTCAAATTCAGAGAAAAAAGTTGATAAAAGTTTATTGATCAATGGACGAAATTTTACCAATCTTGGTTTATTTCGCTATTATGCGCAGTCTTATTTAAAGTCCCATGAACAAATCAATCAAAATATGACAGTGATGTGTCGTCAGCTCGCACCAACTGCTCAGGGAATCCCACTGGAAATCTATGCTTTTAGTAAAGACAAAGAATGGATCAACTATGAGCATATTTCCTCTGATCTCTTTGATCATTTACTGGCAGCGATACCCTATTTTCATTTAAAATGCTTTGAACTATCTACAACGCTTACAGAGGGTTAAAAAAAAAGACCGCTCTATGCGGTCTTTTTTAATTAGAATTTATATTTCTTCTAGTTTGATATATAGGGAGCCTTAGCTGCTTTTAAAGCGGCTTCTATTTCAGGGACAAGTTCATCTGTAATTTTAGCAAGTGAACCTTTTACGTCCTCAAGCATACTTTGTGCAGTAGCCAGGCTTTGTTTATGAAGACCTGTAGGCCCATAGGTGCTATCTAGCCCGTCTGATGCTGCGTAAAGATAGCTTCGAATTGAGGCAGTATTGCGTTCTCCGATTTCCTCTTTTGAAGTACTTCCCTCCAGTATGAAATCAAGCTCAGCAAGTGCCGCTTTTAAAGCCTTGAGTTTGGGTTCTAATGTCCCAGGGGTCGCTTTAGAGCGATCTGCTGCTGTCTGAAAGGCTGTAGATTTTTTCTTGCTAATAGAAAGTGCGTCTTGAAATTCACTTAATTGACCTAAAAAGGTGGTGAACTCAGACCGAAAAGCATTATAATCTGCATAACTTACTCCTTTCAATATACCTTTTCTTATCGGTTTTACTTCAAATATTACCGGACCATCAAGCTGTTTTACAGTGCCATTGTGGTCTAAATATAAAGTGGCACGATAGGTCCCTGGAGTTGCCATTGCTCCTCCTCCCCCACGGCGGCTGCTTGAAGCTAAAGAAATCGCATAAGGATTGAAATGCCTCAAGTTCCAGGCAATGCGGTGGCTGCCTTTGGTTGCCTTTTGCTTGATTTTATTGATCATATTTCCTTCTTCATCTTCAATCGTTAAGATTACTTGAGCAGGAGTTTCGAGCTGTTCAGCATCTAACGCCTCCCAGCCTGGAAAAGGAACTGCTTTATTGGCTTTATTCAACTCTTTTTCCTGTTTCACACGTGTAGACTTTTGAGTAGGGTAATTCTGGGAAAGGTGATAGGTAAATACGGCCCCAAAAGTTGGATTTTCAGCAAAGTAATAATCACTACCTGTATTCCCTATATTGCTCCTCGGCACGTACCACTTAGCGGGTCGGGGAGAAAAAAGTGACCCTTCTTGTGTTAAATTTTCTGTTGTAAATTCCCGCAATGCACTGTAATCGTCTAACACATAGAATCCACGCCCAAAGGAAGCTGCTACCAAGTCATTTTCTCGCTTTTGAATCGTAAGATCACGGAATGAAATCGTTGGGGTTCCGGGTAATTTTTGCCATGATTTTCCCCCATTTAATGAAGTATACACTCCAAATTCTGTAGCAGCAAAAAGTAGATTTTGTTTTACAGGATCCTGAATAATACGCCAAATAAGCGTCCGATCGGGTAGTGAGGAGCTAATCGAAGTCCAAGTGCGTCCTCGGTCTGTACTTTTAAAGAGGTAGGGGCTAAAATCTCCTTCTTTATGATTGTCTAAAGCGACATAGACTGTATTAGAATCAAATAAATCCGCTTTAATATCATTGACAAATGAACGTCCTGGTAGGCCTAATTCAGTAACTGGAATTTTTCTCCAATCTGTACCTCCATTTTCAGTAACCTGAATAAAACCATCATCTGTACCTGCATAGAGTAACCCTTCTTGAATCGGAGACTCGGACAGGGAGGTAATCGTATTGTAATTAGACATCGCCCCAACATCCCATGCGTTATCCCAACCTTGTTGTCTACCCATAATAGGTAATGTTATGCGTTCTTCATTTCTTGTTAGATCACCAGAAATTGATTCCCAATCGTCCCCCCTATTTTCTGATTTCCAAATTCTGTAGGAAGCAAAATATAAGCGGGAGGGCTTATGTGGACTCACCAGTATAGGTGCGTCCCAATTAAAGCGCTCATGAGGCTCGCCTTTTGCCGCCTTGGGTTGTATTGAAATTTGTTCTCCTGTTGTCAGGTCGACACGATATAGCCCTCCTTGTTGGGTTTCAGCATAGATAATATCATTATAAACGGGATCTGTAGCGGATTGATGTCCGTCAGCAAAAAGAGTTTTATACCAATGCTTATTGGCAATTCCTTCTCTTTCGTCTGTAGCCGATGGACCGCCCGCAGAACCATTGTCTTGTGTCCCTCCAAAGATGTGATAAAAAGGCTCGGCATTATTTACCGCTACTTTATAAAACTGTGTCAGCGGTAAGTTTTTTGTATACCTCCAGTTTTCCGCTAAATCAAAACTTTCATAAATACCTGCGTCTGTACCTAGCATAATATAGTTAGGGTCGTCTTTTTTGAAAACAATTGCGTGGTTGTCTGAGTGCTTGTCTCTTTCTTTAAGTTGCACAAATGTTTTTCCACCGTCTTCAGAAGTCAATACCCTAACATTCATCAAATACAACCGATCAAATTGATGTGGGCTTGCGTAGAGCTCTTGATAATAGTGGGGTCCAGTACCACCTGAAACGGTATTTGACATTTTCTTCCAAGAAGCCCCCCTATCTTCTGAGCGGTACACAGCACCTTGGGTTCGATCCAATTCTATGGCTGCATATAGAACATCTGGCTTTTGAGGAGAAATAGCAATTCCAATTTTACCCATATTTGAGGAAGGCAAGCCATTCGTCAGTTTGGTCCAACTTTCACCACCATCTTCAGAGCTGTATATCGCCGTACCGGGTCCTCCTCCCATAAGGGCAGCTACGGTTCGGTGTCTGTCCCAAGTGGCGGCATACAAACGGTTTGGGTTTCTTGGATCGATCATAATGTCCGTTACCCCAGTCCACTCGTCATTGCCTAATACCCTTTTCCAGGATACACCCCCATCTGTTGTTTTATAAAGTCCGCGCTCACCTCCTTTATTCCACAGTGGCCCTTGAGCAGCCACCCAAACTACGTCTGAATTGTCTGGATGTACTATAATTTCTGAGATATGTTCAGAGTCTTTAAGCCCTCTATTCTCCCAAGTTTTGCCTCCATTTAAGCTTCTATAGACACCGTCCCCGTAAGCAACGTGTCTACCTCCTACATTTTCTCCTGATCCAACCCATACAATTTCAGGATTAGAAGGGTCTAAGGTGATACAGCCTGTACTATAGGAAGGTTGATCATCAAAAATAGGAGTCCAAGTGGTTCCGGCATTATCAGTTTTCCACACACCGCCAGAGCCAACAGCTACATACCAAATATTTTCATTATTGGGGTGAAAGACAATATCTGAAATTCGTCCCGATAAAAAGGCGGGTCCTACATTCCGAAAGGAAAAGGCCGCAAGGTTTAACTTTTCAGCTTGCTGTCTTTCTTGATTTCTTTTTTTTCTCTGGGCTTCAACAGGATTTGTATAACAAAAAAATAAAGCCAATAAAAAGGTGTAAAATATCGCTTTCATATGATCCATTTAAGTTTTTACCAAGGTACAAAATTTACTTAAGTACTTGTCTATAAACTGCTCTTGAGATAAAGAGACTTCTGGCTAATAAAAATTTAAGGATTGAGTAAACTCTCTACTCCAAGACGGTAAGAATCAAGACCAAAACCAATAATTAAGCCTTTTGCAACAGGTGTAATAAAAGAGGTATGCCTATAGTCCTCACGTGCAAAAGTATTGGAAATATGAATTTCAATTACAGGTGCATCAATCCCCTTAATGGCATCTCCTATCGCCACAGAAGTATGTGTATAAGCACCTGCATTTAAAAGAATCGCATCAGATTGAAATCCTACTTTGTGAAGTTGATCAATTAATTCCCCTTCAATATTTGATTGGAAATAATCAAAATGAATTGTGGGAAAGCGCTTTTGCAATTGACTATAATAATCTTCAAAAGTCTGATTTCCGTAAACAGCAGGCTCCCTTGTTCCGAGCAAGTTTAAATTTGGACCGTTAATTATACTGATCTTCATTTTTATTATTTTAGTAAAAGTATAGAAATTCAGTCGAATCCCCTAAAAGCGCAAAAGTGAATTGGGACCAAGCATGCTCAGATTTTCAAATGTATCTTAAAATTGAAAGAGGTCTGTCTGAGAATTCTATACAAAGCTATCACTTAGACATTCAGTCTTTTAGGAATTTTTTAGTCCAAGTTCAAAGTGAGGAGGGTCCCTTAGAGTGTTCAAAGGAGTCGGTTCAGCGTTTTATTTACGAAACAGCAAAAGTGATGAGTCCCCATACGCAAGCGAGAAGAATTGCGGGTTTACGCAGTTTTTTTGATTACCTCATCTTTGAATCATACCGTAAAACTAATCCGACAGACTTAATAGAAACTCCAAAATTAGGCCGTAAGCTTCCCGATGTTTTGAATACTAATGAAATTGACTTACTCATGAATGCAATCGATTTAGGACATCCCCAAGGTCATCGAAATAGGGCCATACTCGAAACCCTTTATGGTAGTGGATTAAGGGTGTCTGAGCTTACTGAGTTGAGTCTGTCCAATTTATTTTTCGATGAAGAAATGATTCGCGTAACTGGAAAAGGCAATAAGCAAAGACTTGTCCCAATGGGTAAATTTTCAAAAAAATACCTGGAGGTTTATCTCAAAGAAGTGCGCCCCTTGCAAAAAATAAATCATAAATACCAAGACTATGTATTTCTAAATAGAAATGGAGCTGCACTGACCCGACAAATGATTTTTAGCCTCATCCAATCATTAGCAAAACATACTCAGATAAAAAAGCGTGTTGGCCCCCATACCTTCCGGCACTCCTTTGCTACCCACCTTTTAGAAAATGGTGCTGATTTAAGGACAATTCAAGTATTAATGGGACATGAAAGTATAACCACTACAGAGGTATATACCCACTTAGACAGTCAACACCTTAAAAAGGTAATTGAGAAATACCATCCCAGAAAATCTATTCTGTAACTAAGCGGAATCCCTCTCCGTGAATATTGAGAATCTGAACTTTTTTATCAGCACTTAAATATTTTCTGAGTTTGGCAATATAGACATCCATACTCCTCGATGTGAAGTAGTTGTCATCCCTCCAAATTTTATTTAAAGCCACTTCACGAGGGAGCAAATCATTAACGTGAAGCACAAGAAGTTTTAATAATTGGCTTTCTTTAGGAGAAAGTTTTATAGGCTTTTGGTCGTTATAGCTTAGAAATCTGAGTTTAGAATTAAAGGAGAACGCACTAAACTGAAATTCAAAAACATCTTCTGGAAGAGACGCAGGTGTATTACTTCGGCTTAAAATGGCTTTTATTTTTGCGAGTAAAACTTCAGAGTCAAAAGGTTTTGTGAGATAATCATCAGCCCCTACTTTGAATCCTTTTAATACATCTTCTTTTAAATGTTTGGCCGATAAAAAGAAGATAGGAACTAGGTCATTTATTTCCCTTATTTCCTTGGCTAAAGTAAACCCATCTTTATAAGGCATCATGACGTCTAAAATACACAGATCAAAGGCTTCTTTTTTAAACTTTTCAAAACCTTCAATACCATTTTTTGCAAGCGCAATCTCGTAGTCATTAAGGCTTAAATATTCTTTTAAAATATTTCCGAAATTGGTGTCATCTTCAACAATCAATATTTTTTTGGCACTGTGTTTCATAATTTTTGGAGGCTGTATAGTTATTCTAACGGAAAACTTAATAAAAATGTTGTTCCTTGATTTATTTTACTTTCGAGTTTAATTTCTCCTTTATGGAGGTCAACAATTTTTTTTACATAGGAAAGCCCTAATCCATGCCCTTTCACATTGTGTATATCACCTGAAGATGCGCGGTAAAATTTATCAAATATTCTCTTTTGCACAGAGGGGCTCATACCCAAACCATTGTCTGTAATCTTTACAATCAAATTGTGATCATTATTTAAGGTTTCTACCTTTATTTCAGGCTTCTTATCATTGTGTTTTAAGGCATTATCCAGCAAATTAATAGTAATATTGGTCAAGTGACTTTTATTGCCTAAAATATTTTTTTCAGTAGCTGTAAAACTTTTAGATAAAACCCCTGACTTGTCTTTCAATATCAGATCTATATGATTAATCGCCGAATCAAGTATTTGGTGTAGATCAACATTTGACATTTTTACTGGATTTCTGCTTCGCTCTAATTGTGAGATTCGCAGTACATTTTCTACTTGGTTGAGCATTCTACTGTTTTCCTCTCTAATCATACTCACATACCGATCTATTTTTTCTGAAGCCAATTTTGTTTTAGGATTAGAGATGGCATCCAACGCCAGATTTATGGTTGCGATCGGCGTTTTAAATTCATGTGACATATTATTGATAAAATCTGTCTTCATTTCAGCAATTTTTTTCTGTCTTATAATTTGAAAAAGTGCAGTAGAAGAAACAAATACAATGAAAAGAGTAAGTAATAATGTCAATCCTCCTACTCCTAAAATTGAAGAAAAGACATATTGATCTTTTTCGGGAAAAGAAACCACTAATTCATAACGCCCAACCCCATTTTGATCCCTGAAAATAGGCGCTGTATAGCGAAATCCTTCTTGTTGCTCTGTATAGTTATTAGATTTAATTTTTGTTGCTAACCCCCCATCATAAATTCCAAATTCATAGGTTGTGCTGATATTTTTAGAATCGAACTGCCGCTTTAAAACATAATCCAATTCTTGTGCATTCAGTCGTTTGTGAATTGGGGTATTAGAGGTATAGTCTCTGAAGGCACTTCTGATGCGCTGATTGGCAATATTCATGCGCTCAATCGTTTTTATTTTTTCTATTGAAGTCGCAATATTATTCTCCCGATCAAAAACATCATTTTTATTGATAATTGTAGTGTTTTTGACTTGTTTAACATCTGTTACACCTGTAATAGTGTCTCCTAATTTCGGATCCAAATACGGGGTAATTTGGTAGTCTTCTTCTAAAATACCATAGGCATAATAAGACAATAAGTTATTGGGTTTATCTTCGTCTAAAAAAAGAAAAATATTGGCAAAGCTAGCATTGTCTGGTGTTTCTAGAGAGTCTATGAGTTTTTCGTAAGCTGTAATATAATCAGATAACTCGCGCTCTTGAATTTCATCAGCCGTCAATTGGAGCGACTGTTGAACGGCTAAAGAAAACTCTTCCTCTTTGTCTTCCCAAGCAGAATAAATCCAATAACCTTGAAGCCCAATTATTCCTAAAATTGAGATAAACATAAAGCTTACAAGAGAGATAAAGACGATCTTTTTCATGCAACAGACTAACTGTAGTTTTAAATAATAATATTTCTAATCTTTAATATCGCAAATTTCATTGTTTTTGAGCAAAAAAAATGCCAATTGTTTGTTAATCCTATAATCCTTCAAGCTGTTCTTTAAGCAGCTGCTCAAGTTGATGCGTTGCCTCTTCTAGATTAGTATTTTCAATTACTGCATCTGCTAATGTTCTTTTTTTAGCATCAGACCACTGATGATTCATACGGGCTAATACCGCCTCACGTGATACTGAATCACGCCTCATGACCCTTGCTATTCGTTCCTCTTTAGGTGCACAAACTAATATCATAAAATCGCATTGCTTATAAGCGCCCGTTTCAAATAAAATGGCCGCTTCCTTTACTACTGCTTTTGCTTTACTATTTGTTTTTAAAAAAAGAGTGAAAGCGTGTGCTACAGCTGGATGAACAATTGAATTTAGTGTTTGAAATAAATTGTTATTTTCAAAAACGAGAGCTGCAAGAGCTTGGGTGTCTAAAGATCCTGTTGCATATAAATTTGCTCCAAAATGAAGGCTAACTTCTTCCCTTAACTTCGTATTTAATAATTCATTAGCAACTTTGTCAGATTCAAAAACGGGAATGCTTTTGGACTTAAACCAAGACAATAAAGTTGATTTTCCACTCCCTATACCTCCTGTTAAACCTATGACAATCATTTTCTTACTAAAAAATTTACAGTTGTGGGTTCCCAATTGATTTTTTTCACTTTAGAAGGTTGCTTTAAGATCTTTATTTCTAAACGATTAGAAGTACCCGTTTTTATTTGATTGTAATCTACCGCTAAAGTAAAATCATTTGGACCTAGATTACCCAATACATCTAAAGGGGCGGTTGTAACCAAATTGACATTAGGGGGGAATAATTTAATTTTTATGGCCTCGGGTTTGTTTTGAATTTGGATGGGGACTTCAATTGTTTTCTCAGAAAAAGGCAATACATCCCCATATAGGCGAACACTATTTACTTCAAATTCGATGCCCTCAAAGGGGAGAATAAGCAGCTCTTGATCAATAGTTTGATGCACATCTTCTGCTATAAACTCTTCCGTTTTCATGCTTTTTATACTGTCCAGCAATACGGGTGTGCCATAAACCAAAATACTATCAGGAATTGCTTTAAAACGATCAACAGCGAGATAACCTGGACGAAAATCTATACGCATAGAGGGCGTTACAGGAAGTTTTTTTGAAGTAATTGTAGAATAGGGTAAAGGAAATAAAGAAGGCGTAATTTGGTTGAGCTCAGTGTCCCCTAATAGCTGCTGTTGTAGGTCAAAATAACGGGGTTCAAAAGTAACCACTTGTCTATTGGGGGTGAACTCTATCTCTTCTAAAGAAATTTTTAGAGTGCGCTTAAATAAACGATACCAAAGTATTTCCATGCCGCTAGCACTGATAGAGAGCTTAATCTGAGGTGGAGCAGCGTTTAAAACGATTCCTTTTGGTGTGTCTACCCAACTAATATTAAATGGCTGAACGACCTGATATACTTTAGAAAGCTTTGTACTTGTCCAAAGCGTTAGAGAAAGTATGACAAAAAATAAGAAAAATTGAAAACGACTTTTATTTGGAAGCTTTTTTAGTACACTTTCTATTCCTCTATTTTGGATAGACATGATTGATCATCTCTTTTAATCTACTAAGCCTTAGGCGTTATTGCATCGATAACTTCTTGACTTACACCCACATGTGAAAAGCCTCCGTCGTGGTATAAATTCTGTAGAGTGACTTTACGGGTATAATCAGAAAAAAGAGAGACGGTATAGTCTGCACATTCCTTAGCTGTGGCATTTCCTAAGGGCGACATTTTTTCTGCATAATTCAAAAAGCCATCGAGACCCGAAACTCCCTTTCCTGCCGTAGTTAGTGTAGGTGATTGGGAGATTGTATTCACCCGCACCTTTTTGTCTTTCCCGAAAAAATAACCAAAACTTCGCGCTATAGATTCAAGATAGGCTTTATTATCGGCCATGTCATTATAATTGGGAAAGGTTCTTTGCGCTGCAATATAGGAGAGTGCTACTATACTCCCCCATTCATTCATTGCATCTTTTTTATAGAGTGTTTGCATTAATTTATGGAAAGAAACAGCTGAAACGTCCCAGCCTTTAGCCATCCAATCGTGATTTAAATCGGTATAGTGCTTTCCTTTTCTAACATTGACTGACATTCCAATAGAATGAAGTATAAAATCGAATTTTCCCCCTAAAATCTCCTGTGACTGATCGATAAGCTGATTCAAATCCTCCACATTTGTTGCATCTGCCGCAATTACTTTAGCACCTGTCTTTTCTGCCAGCGCGTTTATAGTACCCATACGAAGGGCTACTGGTGCATTTGTCAAAACAAACTGACCTCCCGCATCTGCAACAGATTCAGCGGTTTTCCATGCAATCGATTGATCATCTAAAGCGCCAAAAATTATTCCTTTTTTACCTTCTAAAATTTTGTGTGACATGTCTGTATTTTAAAATTCAAAGATACATTTAATTCATTAATTGTTTTGCATGAGCAACAGCCGTTGGGGTCACTTGATTTCCTGAAAGCATTAGGGCGATTTCGTCAATTCGCGCTTCTTGATCTAAGGGAAGTAGCTCTGTAATTGTTTTGTCTTTATGCTGTGTTTTTGCTACTTTAAAATGGTAATGACTTTTCGCTGCAACTTGAGGCAGGTGGGTAATATTTATGATTTGAAGCTTTTGACTCATTCCGACCATAACTTCGGCGATACTGTCTGAGATTTTTCCCGAAACACCCGTGTCTATTTCATCAAAAATTAAAGTCGGTAGTTTGATATAAGCAGACAAAATTGCTTTAACAGATAGCATGATACGCGATAGCTCACCCCCTGAAGCGATTTTTTTTAAGGGTTGAAAACTACTTCCTCTATTGGATTTGAATTGAAAATCCAAAACATCTCTTCCATTTGATAGAAATTCTGAAGAAGGTGTTAATACGATTTTAAATACCGCCTCAGGCATTCCCATTTTATAAACATGCGTACTCAATTCTTGCTCTAGTATTGTTACCGCCTTTTTTCTGTTTTCTGAAAGCTGGGCTGCATATAGGTTAAGTTGTGTTTTATATTCAATTTGGGCTGCTTTGAGTCGCGCAAGTTCTTGGTCTGTATTCAGCGTTTTATTTAATCTATTTTCAAGCTGATTCATGACAGTAATTAATTCATTTACTGTATTAACTTTATGCTTAAGCATTTGGTTATTTAACGCATCGTATTTCGCTTGAAAAAGGGCAAGTGCTTCTGGGTCTGTCTCTAGGTTTTCGTAAGAATCTTTACACTCACGCAAGAGGTCTTCAGCTTCAATAAAAAGCGCATTAAAACGGGAAGCGAGTGGAGAAAATGTTTGAGACCTCTTTTCAAGTTCCATGCTCATCCCTCGCAGTTTTAATAGCTGGTCAATAACTCCTACATCTTCACTTTCAAAGTATTGAATGGCTTCTGCTAAAGTAGATTGTAAAAAATCAACATGGGTAAGTGCTCCTAGTTTTCGTTCTATGTCTTCCTCAAGTCCCTCCACTAAATTTAATTGCTGCAGCTCTTGAAATAAGAAATGATCGAGCTCTTGAGTGGCTTTTGCTTCCTCTGCTTCTTTTTGTAAAGATTGGTACTGTCCAACTGCTCTTTTATAGAGTAACAAAGTACTCTGATAGTCTGAGAGGAACTTTTTATTTGCACCTAAAGCATCTAAAACTTCAAACTGATACTGATCGGCGAGTAAACTCATCGTATCGTTTTGTGAGTGCAAATCGATCAGATGCCTACTTACTTCTTCAAGAGTCCCCAAGTTTACTGGAGTATCATTTATAAATGCGCGTGATTTCCCTTGCGGTAAAATTTCTCGTCTTAAAACGGTATAGGGGTCATAATCAAGATCCAATTCCTCAAATAGCGTCTTCAACTGATAGGCACCGATATCAAATGAGGCCTCAACGATGCATTTTTTTTCAGGATCTAATAAAGAAGACATATCGGCCCGCTTACCCAAAACAAGAGACAAGCCACCGAGTAAAATAGATTTTCCAGCACCCGTTTCTCCAGTGATACAGGTCATCCCCTGGGAGAAGGAAGCATCAAGAGCTTCTATAAGTGCGAAATTTTTTATGGTAAGCTGTTTAAGCAAGATCTTAAGGATAAAATTTAGAATTTAAAGATAGGAATAATCTCAAAATCAAGCTTTAATTTGCTTCCATCTCGATCCAAAAAAGGGCGCTATTTTTTTGAGTACTGCTTCTGTTTCTTTAAAATCTACTTTGGGGCCTTCCTTAAAGATATTGACAATTTCCTCTACTTTAGCATCGAAAAAGAGCTGTAAGAGAAAGGCATTGGGCCTTCGTAGAAAAAGGGGTTCTAATGCTTTTATAGCCTCCATAACCGCCTGTTTGGCTTCAATAGGAGAAGCTGTTAATTGATCAAGACCTCCTCTGTGATAGTTGTACAGTGCTTGCCTGTATTCTTTAAAAGTATTGGACCTAAGGTTATCAATAAGCCAAAATCTGTTCTTTGTGCCGTCCGAAGCTTTCCATCCTTTTCTTGAGGTTACTTGTGCTAGATTGACGACTTCTAAGGCGCGCTCATAAAATTCACTTCCTCCATTTTCTTGAAATGTATCTGCGTCTAACCCTATAATCACATAGGCATAAAAACTTAATAAGGAAACCAGGTTGGATTCAAAACTTGATTGATTAAAAAATAAGGGCTGAAATTCTTGGTAAGAAAAGACTATATCTCGGTCGAGAAAATTCAATATTGGTGTATCGTAATTGGTATCAAATACGGGGCGTTGAGACTGCACCTGGAGTGTAGCTTCAAACTGATCATTATTGTAATTAGACAAATTAAAAACAAACGAGCAGGTGATTTTCTCTTGGGAAAGAAATTCCTGATTGGTCCAAACCTGCGTATTTAAAAACTCATTTAAGGAACGCTCTAATGTTTTAAATATTTGCTGATTGGTTTGGTTCACTAGATCAGAGTTAACAATTACCTGGGCTTCGAGCTCTTGCGCAGCTAATGAATAAGTCGAAAAGAAAAGTAAGTAGGCAAACAATGAAATTCTCATAAGGACAAAATTTGTTCAAAAATCTGAGTAGCACAGGATTCTTTTGACATGAGAGGGTGAGCACTTACCTTTAAACTACGGTCAATAAATGATATTTTATTGGTGGTGGTCCCAAAACCTGAGCCTGCATCTTGAAGTGAATTTAATACAATTCCGTCTAAATTTTTGTTTTTTAATTTTGATTTGGCATGCTCCAGTTCATTTTCTGTTTCTAGAGCAAAACCGATGAGGATTTGATTTTTTTTATGCTTGCCCATATAGGCTAAACTGTCTGAAGTAGGGGTCAACGTGAGCACTTCAACCCCATCTTCTTTTTTAATCTTTTGGCTTGCTTTGTCTTTAGGCTTAAAATCAGCAACTGCAGCAGCTGCTATGGCGATATCGACGCTCTCATAAAGAGACTTTACTTTGCCAAATAATTCACTAGCAGAAAGTATGGGGTAGACTGTTAATTGGGGGTGGGACAATTTTTCTGCTGTAGGTCCGGATATTAAGTGCACTTCGGCGCCCATAGCAAGGGCTATTTTTGCAAGTGCGTAACCCATTTTTCCTGAAGAATGATTTCCAATAAAACGTACCGGATCAATAGCTTCATAAGTAGGTCCTGCGGTGATGAGTACTTTTTTTCCTTTGAGCTTTAATTCTGGATTAAAGTGATCCACTACAGCAGAGAGGATTTCCTCAGGGGCTAACATTCTCCCTTTTCCTTCCAAGCCACTGGCCAAAAACCCCTCACCAACGGGGAGTACTTTATTGCCATAAGTTGCGAGTGTTGCCAAATTTTTCTGTGTAGAGGGATGGGCATACATATCTAAATCCATCGCTGGGGCGATAAAAACTGGGCATTTGGCTGATAAATAAACCGCCATTAGGAGATTATTACACCTTCCGTGCACCATTGAGGATAAGGTATTTGACGTTGCTGGCGCTACCAGCATAAGGTCTGCCCATAAGCCTAATGCCACATGATCATTCCAAACGGGATTATCTTGGTCTTCAGCTGTAAAAGTGGAAAGTACTGGGTTTTTAGAAAGTGTAGCCAGCGTTAAGGGAGTAACAAAATCTTTGGCAGCAGGTGTCATGACTACCTGAACCTCCGCTCCATGCTGAACGAAAGCCCTTACTAATAAGGGGGTTTTATAGGCGGCAATCCCTCCAGAAATACCGAGTACGATTTTCTTGCCCCCTAGGAAATTCATTGCTTATAGCTTAGGTTCGTCAGTTCGGCGGTGGTAGACCTTATCATTAAGCCATTCTTCAATTGCCATAGCGTGTGGCTTTGGCAAACGCTCATAGAAACGAGAGACTTCAATTTGCTCTTTATTTTCAAAAATTTCTTCTAAGCTGTCATTGTGCGTAGCAAACTCTTCTAGCTTTTCGTGCAATTCTTTTTTAATATCCAAATTGATTTGGTTAGACCTTTTTGCAATAATTGAAAGGGCTTCATAGAGATTTTCGGTATCCCCTTCTAAGGCATTGCGGTCATATGTTTTTGTTGTTGAGGCGGCTTTGGATTCTCTGTACTTAGTCATGATTTATTTTGTTTGTTGTGTCGTATTTTGATCAAATTGTTTGAGTTCAGTATAAACCTGGGTCATACGCTTATCCAAATCTGCTAAAAATAAAGTTTCTGGATAATAACGCAAAAGCGTATTGTATTGTTGTATCAGCTCTTCTAATCGTTCTTGTTTTTTTGCATCTATACTGTTGATTGCAATTTCATAGGAGGCAATAAATTTAATATAAAGTGATTCTTCTCTGAATTTTGTCCCAGGAAAACCAGAAACAAAATTTTCATTCGCTTTTATCGCCGCCTTATAATCTCTTATCGTATAATATTGTTTTGCAATTTCAAAATCTTTTTTCTCCAGCTTTTCCTGCAGCTCGGCAATCATTTGATTCGCTTCATCTGCATATTCTGATTCGGGATATAAGTTGAGAAAAACTTGTAATTTTTCTAAGGCAGTAAAAGTATCTTCCTGATCTAAACTGTGTCGAGGAGATTGAAAATAATAACTTTTTGCAGCTTTAAATGTCGCCTCCTGCACCCGCTCACTTTTAGGATAGGATTTGGTAAAATTCTCATACTGATAGGCTGCTAAATAGTAACTTTTTGTCTGAAAATAACTCTCTGCAAAAAAGAAAATAATACGTTGCGCTTGCGGCTTGCCTCTGTACTTGGGTATAATCTGTTCAAAAAGACGATTTGCTTTTCGGTATTCTCCATTATTATAATAGACTTCAGCCTGCTTGTATTTTTCACTCACATCATCACTATTGAGCAACTTTTGATAGTCACTGCAAGCGCTACTCATCAAAATGAGTAAAAGCATCACTAAAGCACCCAAGCCTTTTAATTTCATCCTGCGAAAGTACTAATTATCAATGAGAATGGAAATTTTTATTATACTGGGATTGTTAAAGTACTCCTAAACTTTAAAATCCGTATTAAAGCGCCGCCTCTAAAGCTTTTTCAATTTTGCGTGCCAATTCAGGACTTGCACTGACAAGAGGGAGTCTGACTGTTTTTTTGCAGATTGAAAGCGTTTCTAAGAGTGCTTTTATACCCACGGGATTGCCCTCCTCAAAGAGTAGAGAAACTAAGTCGAGTAATTGATAATGGAGTTCATACGCCTTTTTTAAATCTCCTTCTGCCACATAGTGAAACATCTTTACAATCGGAACAGGTAAGGCATTCCCTAAAACCGAAATAGTACCTACCGCTCCCGCTAAAAGCATAGGTAGATTCAAACTGTCCTCTCCCGAAATTACCTGAATACGTGAAGGACTTTTTTTAATGAGGTTTTCAGCTTGACTCATTTCACCACTGGCCTCTTTAATTCCAATAATCGATTCAAAATCATTGGCCAAACGGACAAAAGTATCTACTTCAATACCGGCACCTGTTCTTGAGGGTACATTGTATACAATGATAGGAAGTGGACTGGCTGCAACAATTTTTTTATAATGCTGGTATATCCCCTCCTGAGTAGGCTTGTTATAATAAGGCGATACAGATAATATTGCTTGAAATGGGCTTAAGTCTGTATGTAAAATTTCGTCTACAACTTGGGCTGTATTATTACCTCCAATTCCAATGACTAAGGGAACTTTGTTTTGATTCAGTGCCACTACCGTTTTTATTACCTCTCGCTTTTCTTCAGCTGTAAGACATGCTACTTCAGCCGTAGTACCCATTAATACGATATAGTCAGCCCTACCTGTTGTTATATTTTCAACAACTGCAGGTAGCGCATTGTAATCTACTTGTCCTTCTTCTGTAAAGGGAGTGACCATTGCAACCCCAAGTCCTTTCAAATTCATAGTTTGATTATTTTAATAAAGCGGCCAGATATCTTTTAGATTCACTTAAAAAAAGTGAATGATCATTCGGATCAATTGCCAAAATTAAGTCATTCAGTTGCTCATTTGACTTTGAGAATCCCAATCGAAATTTTGCTTCAAAAGAAGCAGTCATAAAGTCTATAAAAACAGATTGTTCATTAAAGAAATTAAGCTGTAGGTCAACTGGCTTTTTTATGAGATTTGTAAAAGCCTGGGGAAGCTTCCCAAAAAAACCAATAGACTGCTTTGAAAAAAAATAGCTTTCTAATACTGTTTTGTTCTCCATCTTCAATTCTTTAGTACTTAAAACAACTAGTTTTATTTGGTTGGGCGCAAGCTTTAATGTTTTTGCAAACTCAATAAATAAATTTTCATTTTGCCACTCTTTATTGGTGCAGATAATGAGCAAAGAATTTACTTCCTTTATACTCCTCTTTGAAGAAGCAAAATATTTATAACGCTCCTTCAAGCGTAGTTGCAGCAATATATTAGAGATCAAGCCTACCATCGCAACCTAACAATATTAGTTAATGCAGTTTGTGTGTAGAAAAAAACAGGGTTTAAAGTCAAAATTTAATATTTTGTTATAAATGTAACAAGCTATTGCTTTAATTGCATATATTCCTGCTCATTGAGTAGCGGAATTCCTAATTGTTCAGCTTTTGCTTTTTTAGAAGGGCCCATTCCCTCACCCGCAACTAAATAGTCTGTTTTAGAAGAAATAGAGCTCGCTATGATACCGCCTAAATCTTCTATTTCTTTTTTTAAATCTTCTCTCGAAAAAGATTCAAATACACCACTGACTACAAAGCGTTTCCCACTAAACTGAGAATGAAGCGCAAGAGTAGTTAGTTTTAATTCTAGTTGCAAACCAAAAATTTGAAGTTGGGAAAGTAAATCTTGATTTTTAGGGTCTGAAAAATAAGCAACTAAGCTTTTTGCTATGCGTTCTCCAATATCTTCGGTTTGAATCAATTCTTCTAAAGAGGCCTTTTTGAGTGCATCAATTGATCCGAAGCGCTTGGCCAGCTTTTTTGCTACGGTCTCCCCTACAAAACGAATCCCCAAGCCAAATAATACCTTATCAAAAGGTTTTTCTTTAGACTTTTCAATGCCCTCAATTAGATTGGTCACCGATTTTTCTGCCATGCGTTCTAAGGGGAGCAACTGGTCCTTATTGAGTCGGTATAAATCATCAATTCTTCGAATAAGGCCTTCTTGATAAAGTAAAACTACAGTCTCCCCACCCAATCCTTCGATATCCATGGCTTTACGGCTAATGAAATGCTGAATCTTTCCTATGATCTGTGGCGGACAACTGATTTCATTTTTACAATAGTGTTGCGCTTCCCCTTCTTCTCTCACTAAAGGGGCGCTACATTCTGGACAATGAAGAATAAAATTAACTTTTTCTCCCCCTGGATTTGGGGCGGCGATACCTGTAATTTTTGGTATAATCTCTCCTCCTTTTTCAACAAATACTTGATCCCCTAGGTGCAGATTGAGCTTTTCGATTTGATCTGCATTGTGAAGTGAGGCGCGCTTTACTGTCGTCCCTGAAATGATAACCGGCTCTAACTGGGCAACAGGTGTGACAGCGCCTGTTCTTCCTACCTGGTATTGAATTCCTTTTAATACGGTGGATACTTGTTCTGCCTGGTATTTATAGGCCATTGCCCAGCGGGGTGCTTTAGCTGTAAAGCCAAGTTCTTGTTGATACTCAAATCGGTTTACTTTAATGACAATTCCATCAATTTCAAAAGGCAATGTTTTACGCGCCTTTTCCCAATATTGAATAAAATCAAAAACCGCATCGATAGATTGCACACATTTTGCAGATTCGGGAACTTTAAATCCCCAAGAACGCGCTTTTTCCAGTGCCTCAAATTGGGTTTTTACAGGCAACTGATCCCCCGCTATCGCATACAAAAAACAATTCAGCGGCCTTTGAGCCACCAAACTACTGTCTTGTAATTTTAAGCTCCCAGAGGCTGTATTTCTCGGATTCATATATAAGGGTTCTCCCTTTTGGGCCCGCTCTTCATTCATCTTATGAAAACCTTCCCACGGCAAAATTACTTCTCCTCTAATTTCAAAAAAAGGAGGATAGTCTCCATACAATTTAAGAGGCACGGTATTGATGGTCTTGATATTGGTAGTAATATTGTCTCCCTGGGTTCCGTCACCACGCGTTAACGCTTGGATCAATGCCCCATTTTCATAAGTCAAACTCACCGAGACACCATCAAATTTTAGCTCACAGGTATACTCAATCTCTTCTTGCGGACCGATTATCTTCCTAATTCTTTCTTCCCATTGTTCCAACTCTTCTTTTGAATAGGTATTGGATAAAGAATACATAGGAAAACGATGTGCCACTGTTTCAAATGATTTGGTCACTCCTCCCCCTACGCGTTGGGTAGGAGAATTAGGATCATAAAATTCAGGGTGGGCTTCTTCTAAATCTTGCAATTCCCGCAATAGCTGATCAAATTCTTGATCACTAATTACTGGTGCATCAAGCAGATAATAGCGGTGGTTGTGCTCATGAAGTGTTTTTCTAAGAGCGGCTATTTTTTCGGCTATTACTGTCATTTTATTCTTTTTCTAATCGAAACATACGCACTTTTCCAAAAAGGTCTTCGCGTTTTGCTAAGCTATAATATTCAAAACTACTAATTAAAGTTTCTAATTCCGACTCAAAAAGTGGATTGATTTCAAAATACAGTTTCCCTTTTGCCTTTAGGTTTTTATGCGCGTATTCCAAAATATGCCGATAATATAAAAGTGGATTTTCTTGAGGAACAAAAAGCGCTTGGTGGGGCTCATAATTAAGAACATTTTTTTTCATAGTCGTCTTTTCTTTAGGAGTGATATAAGGCGGGTTTGAGATAATTAAATCGACTTTAAATTGAAGTTTGTCAAGCTGAGTCATGTCCCAGGCAATACAATTGACCTCCACTTCGTTTAAGATGGCATTTTCTTGAACCAGCCCAAGGATGTCTTGCTGGATGTCTAAGGCATGGACTTGAAATAAAGGGTGTTCTTTTTTTAAAGAAAGTGCAATACAGCCACTTCCTGTACCCATGTCTATAGCCACTACCTCACTTTGAATATCTACATAGTCCGCTATAACCCAATCTACTAACTCTTCTGTTTCCGGCCGGGGGATCAAAACCAGAGGATTTACTTTTAATACCAATTTGCGGAAAGGAATCTGGCCGAGGATATACTGCAAAGGCTTTTCTTGGATTAGTGCCTCTAAAATCTGTTTGAGACGTTCCTTTTTTTTAGCCTCAAGCTCCAAATGAGGTTGTAGCGCAATTGAAAGTGGCTCTATTTGAAGTACTGTAGCGAGTATTGATTTAAAATAATAATCGATCTCACCTTCTGTATAGCGTGTACTTAGAGATACTCTATAAAGATTTCGGGCTTCTATGAGTGTCATCGCAGCGCTTTTATCATCCAGACTGGACACGAAGTGTGGCCTGTACTCCCCATGGGGTGATCGATATAGGAAAATCCTGATTTTAGATAAAGTTTTTGTGCCGCTTCCATATTGGGCATCGTTTCGATATAGCACTTTTCAAAGTGTTCTGACTGTGCAAAGTCTAAGCACTTCTCAATCATCTGTTTTCCCAACCCTTTTCCTCTTGCTTGGGGTAAAAAATACATTTTCTGTAATTCACATATACTTGGATCGCCCTCTTTTAAGGGCGCTATTCCAGCCCCACCCAACAGCTGAGCTTGATTTTCAACTATATAATAAATAGAACGAGGACTTTGGTAGGCTTCAAACATGGCATCGAGTTCTTTGTCTTCATAAGCAGTTCCTGTTTTGGGTACTCCCATCTCAATTAAAATCTTTCTCAATGCAACAGCTAAAGCTGCATTGTCTTTTTGAGCAATCACGCGAATCTTCATTCTTTAATATTATTATAAATTTAAGCCCAATAATAAGATACTTCAATTTACTAACCAAAAATAGATAAAAGCTTGGAGCCCATAAAGGATCAATTTTTTATGCAACGCTGCTTAACGCTCGCTTCCAAAGCACTGGGTAGTGCCGCGCCCAATCCTATGGTAGGAGCTGTAGTCGTTTATCAAAATAAAATTATTGGGGAGGGTTGGCACCAAAAGGCCGGTGAGGCCCATGCCGAGGTTCATGCAATCAATCAAGTCAGTGCAGAAGAAATCCTTAAAAAAGCGACACTTTATGTCAATTTAGAACCCTGTTCTCATTTTGGTAAAACCCCGCCTTGCGCTGATCTTATCATAGAGAAGGGAATCAAAAAAGTGGTTATTGCCTCAAGAGACCCAAATCCATTGGTTTCAGGAAAGGGTATTAAAAAACTCAAAGAGGCAGGAATCACAGTGGTTGAAAATATTTTAAAAGAAGAAGCTGAATTTTTAAATAGACGCTTTTATACATTTCATCAAAAAAAACGTCCTTATATTATAATCAAATGGGCTGAAACCCAAGACGGCTATATGGCTCCTTCTCACAAAAAGGAAAAAAAACCCTACTGGATTTCTAATGCCTTAGCAAAACAAAAGGTACACCAGTGGCGAACAGAAGAGGCTGCGATACTAGTGGGGGTACAAACCGTTATAGAGGACAACCCGCTGCTTACTGCTAGAGAATGGCCCGGAAAAAATCCCCTGAGAATGGTTCTTGACCCCAATAACAGAATGCCTGCTGATGCTGCCCTATTGCATGATGGATTACCCACCTTCCTTTTTTCTAATGAAAAAATCAATACGACAAACAAACAGCTTACGCAGCAAGTCTTACGTCCTTTTGATTTAGATCAGTTGATGGAGTTTTGTTATGACAATAAAATTACTTCACTCTTTGTAGAGGGAGGAAGAAAAACATTAGATTCTTTTATTGAAGCGCACTTATGGGAGGAAGCAAGGGTCTTTAAGTCGGAAAAAAAATTAGGGGAAGGACTAGAAGCTCCCAAATTAAACCGTCCCTCTACTAAAGAAGAAAAAATAGGAGCGAATAAATTGAAATTCTATTTTAAGTAAACTGATCAAGTATTATTTTGGGACATCTTACAGCTTTGTTTTTTTCAGCTGTTATAAAAGCCAATACAGTAGAACCAGTACAAATTTCTTCTTCAGCTTGATTTGTAATCGCATAGTCGAATTCTAAAGTTGCAAGGGGGGGGGTTTTTAAGGATACTTTCACTTTAAAACTATCTCCAAAATGCAAAGGTTTTTTAAAAGTCATCGCAACATAAACAACAGGCATCAAAAGACCTTCTCTTTCCATTTGGGCATAAGAAACTCCCAGAGCGTCAAGCCACTCTATTCGTGCCATCTCGAAGTATTTGACATAATTACTGTGATGGACAAACCGCATTTGATCGGTTTCAGCATAACGGACTTGATGGAAACGGGTAGTAAAATTCATAAGGAGTAAAATAAGTTACAATATGGTGTAGGAATTTTTATTTTGGACTACATTTTAGCGCAACAGAATATCTAAAAAAAAAAGTTACAAATCAATAGCAATTTTATTTTTTTTTAATTTTTTTTTAGTCAATATTTGCTAAGCAAGTTTGACTTGAAGAAACCATATTAACTTTTAAAATATTTATTTAGTCTAAATGAGTAATGATGCACATGCGGTTTGGAATAATTGTCTCTCTTTTATAGAAGACAATATCCAACCTCAAGCTTTCAAAACATGGTTTCTTCCAATTACTCCTCTCAAGATTAAAGATAATGTTCTCAATATTCAAGTACCGAGTAAATTTTTTTACGAGTGGCTTGAAGAGCACTATGTAAAACTCCTAAAGACTGCACTGCACAAAGAACTCGGACCAGAAGCTAGATTGATTTACTCGATCAAAATGGAAAACCGCTTTGGCAATACACAGGCTTTTACAGAAAATATTCCCAGTACGAACCGTTCTGGACTAAGTCCTCAGCAAGTCAATGCACCCTTACACTCCCAAAGTACAGAGCTGAAAAATCCTTTTGTGATTCCAGGTATTAAAAACCTTCAAATAGAATCGCAGTTAAATCCTAATTACAACTTTGATAACTTTTTGGAAGGGGATTCAAACCGTTTGGGACGATCTGCTGCACTTGCTGTTGCTGCCAAGCCAGGAGGAACCTCTTTCAATCCCTTACTTATTTTTGGAGGTGTGGGCCTAGGAAAAACCCATCTTGCCCATGCTATAGGGGTAGAAATTAAAGAAAAATACCAAGATAAAACCGTACTCTATATTGCCGCAGAAAAATTTACGCAACAATATATAGAAGCAGTAAAAAAGAATACGCGTAATGATTTTATACACTTTTACCAGCTTCTGGATGTATTAATTATAGATGATGTACAGTTTTTATCAGGAAAAACAGGAACACAAGATGTCTTTTTCCATATTTTCAACCATTTGCACCAAAATGGTAAACAGGTAATATTGACTTCAGACAAGGCGCCTGTTGAAATGCAAGATATTGAGCAGCGCCTACTCTCACGCTTTAAGTGGGGACTTTCAGCTGAACTTCAAGTTCCCAATTACGAAACACGCATCTCAATTTTAAAAAATAAACTCTACAGAGATGGGGTTGAAATTGAAGAAGACATTATCGAATATGTAGCCAAAAATATTAAAACCAATGTGAGAGAACTAGAAGGGGCAATTATTTCTCTCATCGCGCAATCTTCCTTCAATAGAGCTGAAATTACCTTAGAGCTGGCCAAAGAAGTGGTCATGAAGTTTGTGAAAAATACGAAGCGTGAAGTTTCTATAGATTACATCCAAAAAGTAGTTTCTGACTATTTCCAAATGGATGTCGAAACACTGCAATCTAAGACAAGAAGACGTCATATCGTACAGGCACGTCAATTGGCTATGTATTTTGCAAAAAAATTCACAAAAGCCTCCTTAGCCAGTATTGGAAATCAAATTGGGAAGAGAGACCACGCTACTGTACTCCATGCCTGTAAAACAGTCGATAACTTGAGTTTTACAGACAAACAATTCAGAAAATATGTCGAAGACTTGAGTCAAAAACTCAGTCTTTAAAAGCTTGAGCAAGATGCAGCAGGTCAAATTACTCATGGTTTGTTTGGGTAATATTTGCCGCTCCCCCCTGGCCCAAGGAATTCTAGAAAGCAAAGTAGATACAAAAAAAATTACCGTGGACTCTGCTGGCACTGCAGCTTATCACATGGGGAATCCGCCGGATCCCAGGAGTATTGTCATTGCAAAAAAGTATGGGATTGACCTAAGCTTACAACGCGCTCGCCAGTTTCGTCGTGAAGATTTTACTGCCTTTTCTAAAATTTATGTGATGGATCACGCGAATTATAAAAATATCATTGCGCTTGCACAATCAGAAAAAGAGAGAGAAAAAGTAGCCCTCATCTTATCAGACAATAGAGAAGTTCCTGACCCTTATTATGGAGGTGAGGAAGGCTTTCAATCTTGCTTTGATTTGCTAGATGAAGCCTGTGAGAGAATAAAAGAAACCTACTCCTAATGAAAACCAATACTAATTTGGGTATCCTTTTTCTCATCCCCTCACCCTTAGGGGACAATCCCCCTTTAGAGGTACTCCCCCTTGCCATAAAAACCAAAGTGGAGGAACTCAACTATTTTATTGTTGAAAATGAAAAAAATGCACGTCGCTTTATCAAAAAACTCACCCCAAGTAAAAACCAAGAAAGCCTCCTTTTTTTTCCCTTAAATAAATACACCACCCAAGAGGAACTCAATACCTTCCTCAATCCCTGTTTGGAGGGCAAATCAATGGGCTTAATGTCTGATGCGGGCGCTCCAGGGATCGCGGATCCTGGTGCACTCATTGTTGCTAAAGCACATAAAATGGGACTCACCGTAAAACCGCTATCTGGGCCCTCATCTCTTATTCTTGCACTCATGAGTTCAGGGATGAATGGACAAAATTTTGCTTTTAATGGCTATTTGCCTGTCGATCAAAAAGCACGCAAACAAATGATACTAAAACTCGAAAAAAAAGGAATGCGTGAAAATCAAGCTCAGCTTTTTATTGAAACCCCCTATAGAAATCAGTCCCTCTTTAAAGACCTACTTACTACTTTGGCCCCTACTACATTACTCTGTGTAGGTTGTGAACTCACTTTAGCTACTGAATTTATTAAAACGCTTACAGTCAAGGAGTGGAAATCGCAACGTCCAAATCTTGAAAAAAAACCCTGTATCTTTATTATTGAAGCCGGATTTTAACGATAAATCTTTTGTTTATTAATCCAATCCACATAGGCTTTTTTATTTCTGTTGTGGGCAGCGAGTGTCTTGGCAAATAAATGATAGCCCGGTTTTGAGGGGTCGGCAACAAAATATAAAAAATCGTGGGTTTCAGGATTTAAGACCGCTTCAATAGCAGATAAATCAGGCATTGCTATAGGACCGGGTGGAAGTCCATTGATCTTATAGGTATTATAAGGTGAATTGAGTTTTAAGTCTTCATAGAGTACTCTTTTGATTTCTAGGTCAAAATCCCCTGCTGCTCTTTTTAAAGCATAAATCACTGTAGGATCAGCCTGAAGTCGCATTTTTTTTCTCAATCTGTTAAGGTATAGGCCTGCAATTCGGGCTTGCTCTTCTTTTTTAATACTCTCTTTGTGGACAATCGAGGCTAAAATATACACCTCTTGGGGTGTCAAACCTATTTTTTTTGCTTTCGCTAAGCGACTCTTATTCCAAAAACGATGATAATTCTCAAGCATTAATTCTCGAAATTCCTGGGGGCGCGTATCCCAATAGGCATCATAAGAGTTGGGAAGATACATACTCAATGCATTTTCAATAGTAAATCCGTTAGAAGTAATAAATGAATCTTCCTGAAAGGCAGTCAAAAAATCAGCCGCACTAGGCTCTAACTGCGCGGCCAAGCGTTCAGCTAAATCTTCAATACGCTCTTGGTTATTAAATACAACTGAAACAGTCAGTTTTTTTGAACGTAAAGTATTGATTAGCTCATTATTTCCCATTTCGGAGATCAGTTTGTATTTCCCTGGTCTCACGCGGGTAGCATAGCCTTTTTTTTCTGCTGCTAATAAAAAGCGATCTACAGACTTTAATAAAGGGACTAATTGTAGTTCTAGGGAATCAATGGTATCATCTCGGTCTATAAATACATAAGAGGCTTCATTTTCAAATGCTGTATTACTCCAAAAAAAGACTTGGTAAAAATAAAAGACAAAATAACTGCCCAAGCCAACACAGATAAAACTTATTAAAACAAGAAGTTGTCTTTTATTCATCATCAAAGTGTTTTTTGGTATAAATATTCATCGTGAAATTCGCCTTGATAAAAATTCCACTCTTTTTTGAGACCAGATTGGCTAAAACCAGCGGATTGAAATAGAGACTTACTCGCCATATTTTCAATTGCGATATTGGCATATAGCGTTTTAAGCTGCAAAATATTTTTTGCATATTCCGCTAATAAACCCAGTGCTTTGCTTCCTATTCCTTTATTGCGATATTCTTGAAGAAGATACAAGCCCACGCCAGCACGCCTATGGAGTGGCTCAAAATCAAATAAATCAATGCAGCCTAAAAGTATTTTATCTTGATTTGAAATTACAAATCGCTTCTGCCTCACCTGAAATATATCTTGCTGTTGTTCTCTAATAAATTGATTTAATAGCACGCGTGAAAAGGGTTCAGTCTGATTGGAATATTTCCAATAGGCACTGTCATTCTCTATCTTTTCTAGCGCCAGCAGGTCTTCAGGTTCTAATGCACGTAAATGAATCTCCACAGTATTCATACTTCGATACTTCCTGAAAAAACAAATTCAGCGGGGCCTGTCAGATAAATAGTATGGTAGGTCCCTTCTGCCACTTGAAAAGAGACTGTCAATCTACCGCCTGGCGCATCAAAAATTAGGACGTTGGCATTTTCTGAAGCGCCACTGTAGTGCATGGCTATAGCCGCAGCTACCGTTCCTGTACCACAGGCAAGGGTTTCACCTTCAACCCCCCGCTCATAGGTTCTAATTTTATAGTGTGTTGGGCTTAACTGTTCAACAAAGTTAACATTGAGACCCCCGGGCTGAAAGCGTTCAGCATAACGTATGGCGGCCCCCTCTTTGGCGACGGAAATTTTATCTACCGCTGGAACAGTCTTGATATAATGGGGTGAACCCGTATCTAAAACAAGGGCTTCCCCTTCTTGAGAAATATCACTGACGGCTACCATTTTAAGTTCTACTTTACTGGCATCAAAATAATGCGCTGTATGTAGCCCGTCTATGGCTCGGAAAGACGTTTGTTGTGTGATTATTTTTTTATGATGGGCAAAAGCCACGGCACAGCGTCCCCCATTTCCACAAAGTGTACTTTCATTTCCGTCGGCATTAAAGTATTGCATGCTAAAATCCGAAGCCTCATCGGTATGGATGATAATTAAACCATCTGCCCCTATCCCTTTATGTCGATCGCAGAGCTGTTCGATTTGAGTTTGGCTCAAACTGGGAACCGTGCCCGCCCGATTATCAAGGAGGATAAAGTCATTCCCCGCACCTTGGTATTTGTCAAACTGGATAGTCATCGGTCAAAGATAAATATTTTTAGAGGTGTTAAAGGGGCGTTAAAGGAATTTTAATTTTCACAAAAATGAATAATTTTGAATCAAAAATTTAAACCTATGAAATCATTTTTCAAAACTTTAAGTATTGCACTTGTAAGTGCCCTTTGCAGTATTTTTATTTATGATCAGTTTTTTCAAACTAAAGTCACTACGGCTTTGGATTCCCCTGACTCTCCCCAGCTTATCCCTGCCAATTATTCATTTAATGCAAATGCTTATGCCGCAGAAGCCACAGACTTTACCAAGGCTGCTGAGAAAACAGTAAATGCCGTTGTTCATGTAAAAAATACTAGTACCGCGGAAGACAACCTCCCTTCTTTTTATCGCTATTTTTATGGAGAGGAAGAAATCCCCGAGCGTATCGGTACGGGTTCAGGAGTTATTGTCTCACCAGATGGCTATATTATTACCAATTACCATGTGATTGAAAATAATAGTTCTATTGAAATTACAACAAATGACAATAAAACCTATAAGGCTGTCGTCATCGGAACCGATCCTGATACAGATATTGCCGTGCTCAAAATAGACGCTAATCAAAAATTACCTTATGTCTTTTTTGGCAACTCCGACACCACCCGCATTGGAGAATGGGTATTGGCGGTAGGAAATCCTTTTAATCTAAATTCTACTGTAACGGCGGGTATTATCAGTGCCAAATCTAGAGACCTCAATAAAAGTGACCGTAAAAATGAGTCTTATATACAGACCGATGCAGCTGTAAACCGAGGAAATAGCGGTGGGGCACTTGTCAATACAAATGGTGAATTGATCGGTATCAATACCGCCATCTCCTCTATGACAGGCGGTTATGTTGGCTATTCCTTCGCTGTGCCGAGTAATGTAGCGCGGAAAGTCTTTGAAGACATTATAGAATTTGGCGATGTTCAGCGTGGCTTATTAGGTGTTATAGGTCAGGCCTTAGATGCGCAAATTGCTGCTCGCTTTGAAGTAGAGGAAACAGAAGGCTTTTATATTACCGATTTGGAAAAAGGGCTGGGTGCAGACCTAGCAGGCTTAAAGGCGAATGATATTATCAAAAGTGTTGATGGTATCGTCATTAATAAGTTTGCAGACCTTTCGGGTTATTTGGCCAGTAAACGTCCAGGTGAAAAAGTAAATGTTACCTATAAAAGAGACGGCAAAGAATACAAGACCACCGTACGATTGGAGAAAATTAATCGAACCGTTTTTTACTATATGGAAGTCAGACCGCTGACACCCGAACAAAAAGAAAGCTATAATACCGATCACGGTTTGTATATCTCTACAATGAATAACCGAAGACTTTATCAGCGGGGTATTGATAATGGATACCTGCTTTTAGAAGTCAATGGTAAAAAAGTAAATACACTTGCAGATATCAAAAATCTAGATACTACAGACTTGGAAGACCTGCTTTTCCAAAGTCCTTCTGGAGAAAAAAAGATGGTACTTTTACAGTACTAAAAAAAAACAAATACAGTTTTATTATAACAAAGTCGTAGTCATCCTACGACTTTGTTTATTTTTACCCTCTAAGAGCAGCTTATGCGCATAGATATACTTACTCTCTTTCCTGAGCTTTTACAAAGTCCTTTTGAAGCCTCTATCCTCAAACGGGCACTCCAGTCTGGTGAAGCGGAAGTACATTTTCACAATTTGAGGGACTACAGCACCCACAATCAAAAGCAAGTAGATGATTATCCCTTTGGAGGAGGAGCGGGAATGGTTATGATGATAGAACCCATTGACCGCTGTATCAGCGCCCTTAAAAAAGAACGCAACTACGAGGCTCAGATATACCTTACCCCAGATGGAGAAACTTTAAATCAACAAAACGCCAACCATTTTTCAACCTTTGAGAATATAATCCTCCTCTGTGGGCATTATAAAGGAGTCGATCAAAGGGTGCGCGACCACCTGATTACCCATGAAATTTCAATCGGTGATTTTGTGCTTTCGGGGGGAGAACTCGCCGCTGCTGTTTTTTGTGACAGTATTATCCGACTGATACCAGGGGTGTTAGGAGATGAATCATCAGCTTTGACGGACAGCTTTCAAGACGGTCTGCTGGCCCCACCTATATATACACGCCCTGCACAATATAAAAGCTGGGCGGTACCCGAAATTTTAACTTCTGGAAATACTCCTAAAATAGAAGCCTGGAGAGAAGAAAAAGCGCTCGAACGTACCCAGCGCCTGCGCCCAGATTTACTAAAATAAATTTATTTAATACCCTATTGAAAAAAAGGGCGTTGTATTGTGTACTCAAAAAATAAGTTTAATTTTGCAGCACAAAAGAATTAACCTCTGACGAAAATCGTGTATGTTAACCTTAAAAATTTAATGAACTGCTAGATGGAAGCATTACTCAATTTCGTTCAAAACGAATTCATCGAAAAAAAAGAATTTCCCGCATTTGATGCAGGAGACACCTTAACGGTATACTACCAAATCCGTGAGGGGAATAAAGTGCGTACACAGTTTTTTAAAGGAGTTGTCATTCAAATTAAAGGACAAGGTCTTTCAAAAACATTTACCGTACGCAAAATGTCAGGTACTGTAGGGGTAGAACGTATCTTCCCATTCAATATGCCAGGACTCGAAAAAATTGAAATCAATAAAAAAGGAAAAGTACGTCGTTCACGCATTTATTACTTTAAAAAACTAAGAGGTAAAAAGGCGCGGATTAAAGAAGTACAGATAAACAAATAAATAAAAACCGCCTTTGAGGCGGTTTTTTTATGGCTTTTTAGTCCAATAAAAAGCTAGCCCTTATATTTGCAATCGAAAAACCAAAATTTTAAACGCATGTCAAAAATTAAAGTAGCCAATCCCGTAGTAGAAATGGATGGGGATGAAATGACAAGAATCATTTGGAAATTCATCAAAGACCAACTTATTCTCCCTTATTTAGACCTCGATATCAAATATTTTGATTTGTCAGTTACTTCACGAGACGCTACAGAAGATAAGATCACGATCCAAGCCGCCAATGCGATTAAGGAATACAATGTAGGTATCAAATGTGCCACTATTACCCCTGATGAAGATCGGGTAAAAGAATTTAATCTTTCCAATATGTGGCGCTCTCCGAACGGCACCATTCGAAATATTGTAGGAGGGACCGTATTTAGAGAGCCTATTATAATGAGTAATGTACCCCGCTATGTACAAGGCTGGACCAAGCCCATTTGTATTGGGCGTCATGCTTTTGGAGATCAATACAAAGCAGCGGATACAGTAACGACAGGTAAAGGTAAACTCACAATGACCTTTACACCGGATGATGGAGGCACCCCCAAAACATGGGAAGTCTATCACTTCCAAGAAAATGGAGTCGCCATGTCTATGTATAATATTGATTCATCTATCTATGGCTTTGCGCGCTCATGTATGAATCGAGCACTCGATAAAGGATGGCCTTTGTATTTTTCTACAAAAAATACGATTATGAAAGCCTATGACGGACGTTTTAAAGACATCTTTCAAGAAGTTTTTGAGAATGAATTCAAAACCAAATTCGAAAAAGCAGGCATTACCTATGAACACCGCCTGATAGACGATATGGTGGCTGCAGCTATGAAGTGGAATGGAGGTTTTGTCTGGGCCTGTAAAAACTACGACGGTGATGTACAATCCGATACTGTTGCCCAAGGTTTTGGCTCTTTAGGACTGATGACATCTACCCTGGTAACCCCTGACGGAAAAACAATGGAAGCGGAAGCTGCCCACGGTACAGTAACCCGTCACTACCGTCAGCACCAACAAGGAAAAGAAACCTCTACCAACCCGATAGCCTCAATCTTTGCGTGGACAAGAGGACTGGCACACCGCGGTAAATTAGATGACAACCAAGAATTGATCGACTTTTGTACAGCCTTAGAAAATGTCTGTATTGAAACCGTAGAAAGTGGAAAAATGACCAAAGATTTGGCGCTTCTTATTCACGGTAAAGAGTTAAACAGTTCACATTACTTGACTACCCAGCAGTTTTTATCTGCCCTTAAAGAAAATTTAAAAGCCAAGCTCAACGGCTAGTTTTAAAGTCTTCTTAGAAAAATCAAACCCTACTGTTTTACGGTAGGGTTTATTTTTTAACTTCGTTTAAAACTAAATTATGGGCTTCGAAAAAATCACAGAACAAGCGTCTCACCACGACCACCTCGAGCAAAAAAGCATCGCTGAGCTACTAGAAGGCATCCATCAAGAAGATCAAAATGCAGTAGGGGCAGTCGGTAAGGTATTGCCGCAAATAGAACACCTGATTAAAAAAGTAGTTTCCCAATTAAAAAAAGGGGGGCGCCTCTTTTATATCGGTGCTGGCACCAGCGGCCGATTGGGTGTACTGGATGCCTCCGAATGTCCCCCCACCTTTGGCACCCCACCCGAAAGAGTCATTGGCCTAGTAGCCGGAGGGGATCACGCCCTGCGCAATTCCATAGAAAAAGCAGAAGACGATACCGAACAAGCCTGGAAAGACTTAGAAGCCCACCATATCAATACCGATGATGTCTTAGTCGGTATTGCTGCCTCTGGAACAACCCCCTATGTAGTAGGAGGACTCCAAAAAGCACAAGCCCAAGGAATCCCGACGGGAGGCATTGCCTGCAACCGAAACAGTCCCCTAGCCGCAGTAAGTGATTATCCGATTGAAGTGATAGTAGGACCCGAATTTTTAACAGGCAGCTCGCGAATGAAAGCGGGTACAGCCCAGAAACTAATTCTCAATATGATTACTACCGCTACCATGATCCAGTTGGGGCATGTCAAAGGCAATAAAATGATAGATATGCAACTTTCCAATGACAAACTTCAAGGACGTGCAGAAGGGATGGTCATGGAAGCACTTCAAGTAAGCCGTGAGATGGCCCAAAGCCTACTGGAAAAAAACCACAGTGTACGCGCAGCCATAGCCGCCTACCCAAAAAAGTAGTTTTTATTCCCAATTTTTTTATCTTTAGGGGAACCCAAATTTTTACCCCTATGAAATACCTGCTTTATCCTCCCCCCCCTATTTCACGATTTTAAACGATTTAAAGGCTTTCCCATTGTTTTGGGAGTAAAGCCATTATTTAGTTTCAACAACTCAATAATGCGTTTTTATTAGAACCAATAATTGAATTGAGAGAGAATTAACCCCGCTGTACATATTTATGATGGGAATTATGGGTTCTGTAATAGAACAGTATTATTAATTGCAAAAAATGACAAGAACAATGCTCTGTATTAAGTACTCACTTAAGTAACCAAACGATCCTTTATTTCTTCCCCACTTCCCTATCTTTGCCTGAGAAAGAATGAGTATGGACAAACCCTTATTGATCAAAGGCCTTAAAAAGATGAGCTTTTTTTTGATTTGTTGTTTTATTGGGCCTGTCGTTGTGCATCAGGCCTTTAAAAATCAAGAGCATCCCCTCTATATCCCTGTTTTAATGGCGGGACTTCTTTTTCTTATTACCGCTTTTTATTACGGTTTTACAGGCATCCGAACCCTTGTCAGGGCCCTTTTAGGAGCGCGCAAAACAAAACTTTAAACAATCCATTGCGTACAAGTCTGAGACCTTTTATCTTTGCCCAGCATTGAATTCAACTATGATCGAAATTCGTTTTCCTGACCAGTCTGTCCGCTCATATCCCGAGGGAACAACTCCTTTTCAAGTCGCTCAAAGCATCAGCGAAGGGCTGGCGCGTAATGTACTGTCTGCCCAATTTAATGGACAGACTATAGAGGCGACTACTCCTTTAGAGGAAAATGGAGAAATCAAACTCTTTACCTGGAATGACAAAGAAGGGAAAACCGCCTTTTGGCACTCTTCAGCCCACGTTTTGGCACAGGCCCTATTGGCGCTCTATCCCGACTGTAAACTTACTATAGGTCCCGCCATAGAAAATGGGTTTTATTACGATGCCGATTTTGGTGATCAGAGCCTCACTGAAAAAGAGTTAGTTGCCATCGAGAAGAAAATGCTGGAGTTTGCTCGGGAAAAATTTGAATTTAAAATGCGTTCCAGCTCAAAGGCGGAAGCGCTCGCTTATTACAAAAAGCAAAATAATCCCTATAAAATTGAGCTAATCGAAAATTTAGAAGACGGTACCATTACTTTTTGTGACCATGCCGACTTTACTGACCTCTGCCGGGGAGGGCATATCCCTCAAACAGGGGTCATCAAAGCCATCAAATTGACCAATGTAGCAGGGGCCTACTGGCGGGGTGATGAGACCAAGCCACAGCTCACGCGGATTTACGGGATTTCCTTTCCTAAACAAAAAGAGCTTACCGAATACCTCGAGCGCCTAGAAGAAGCCAAAAAACGCGACCACCGCAAGTTGGGGAAAGAATTAGACCTTTTTACTTTTTCGCAAAAAGTAGGGCAAGGATTGCCCCTATGGCTACCTAAAGGGGCTGCATTGCGGGATCGTTTGGAAAATTTCTTAAAAAAAGCACAAACCAAAGCTGGCTATGAGCAAGTAATCTCTCCCCATATCGGCAATAAAGAGCTTTATATGACCTCTGGGCATTATGAAAAATACGGTGCCGACAGCTTTCAGCCTATTCATACGCCTGCCGAAGGTGAAGAATTTTTACTCAAACCCATGAACTGCCCCCACCATTGTGAGATCTATAAAGCCAAGCCTTGGAGCTACCGCGATCTGCCTAAGCGCTATGCGGAATTTGGTACTGTATACCGCTATGAACAAAGTGGAGAACTACACGGACTGACACGCGTACGCGGCTTTACACAAGACGATGCGCATATATTTTGTATGCCCGAACAGCTTGATGAGGAATTTAAAAAAGTCATCGACTTGGTCTTGTATGTTTTCAGTTCACTCGGATTTGAAGACTTTACCGCTCAGGTGTCCCTACGCGATCCGCAAAAGCTAGAAAAATACATCGGCTCCACCCAAAACTGGGAACTCGCCGAACAAGCCATACTCAATGCGGCTAAAGAAAAAAATCTAGACTATGTAGTCGAAACGGGTGAGGCCGCTTTTTACGGTCCAAAACTCGATTTTATGGTCAAAGACGCCCTAGGTCGTCAATGGCAACTGGGTACCATTCAGGTAGATTACAACCTCCCTGAACGTTTTGATTTACAGTATAAAGGTAGTGATAACGAACTCCACCGTCCTGTAATGATCCACCGCGCTCCTTTTGGAAGTATGGAGCGCTTTGTCGCTATTTTATTAGAGCATACCGGCGGAAATTTTCCACTTTGGCTCATGCCAAACCAAGTAAATATTTTGTGTGTCAGTGAAAAATATAAAAATTACGCATTAAAAGTTTTAAATTTCTTAGAAAATCACGAAATTCGCGCCCTCTTAGATGATCGTAACGAGACCATTGGTAAAAAGATTCGCGAATCAGAAATGACCAAAGTTCCCTATATGATGATAATAGGAGAAAAAGAAGCTGCGGAAGATAATGTATCTTTGCGCAAACATCATGAGGGTGATCTAGGAAGTTTCAGCCTCGAGTATGTTGTAGTACGGTTAAAAAGTGAAATCGAGAGCAGCCAAGCTACTTTCGAAGTTTAATTAAAAAGAGAGAAAACATAGCAATACGAAGACGAAGAACGAACCGCCCAGGAAGGGTAATTAAAGAAGATCCGCACCGCATTAATCAAAAAATTACTGCGCATGAGGTTCGTCTGGTTGGTGATAATATTGAAGTGGGTGTTTATACACTCAGAAAAGCTTTGTCTTTGGCTGAAGAATTTGGTTTAGACCTCGTAGAGATTTCTCCAAAAGCTTCGCCTCCAGTATGCAAAATTTTAGAATACAAAAAGTTCTTATACGAACAAAAAAAACGAGAAAAGGCGCTCAAAGCGAAAACAAGTAAAATTATAATCAAAGAAATTCGTTTTGGCCCCAATACAGATGAGCACGATTACGAATTCAAAAAGAAACACGCTGAAAAGTTTCTTAAAGAAGGCGCCAAATTAAAAGCCTTTGTGTTTTTCAAAGGACGCTCAATCGTTTTTAAAGAAAAAGGACAAATCTTATTGCTTCGTTTAGCACAAGATTTGGAAGAACTGGGAAAAGTAGAACAAATGCCAATTTTGGAAGGGAAAAAGATGACCATCTTTATCGCTCCAAAGAAAAAATAAAAAAAGGGAGTCATGCCAAAAATGAAAACAAAGTCAAGTGCAAAAAAACGTTTTAAACTTACTGGTAGTGGTAAGATTAAAAGAAAGCACGCCTTTAAGAGTCATATCTTAACTAAAAAATCAAAAAAACGCAAGCTCAAACTAACTCACAGTGGTTTGGTTCACGAAAGTGATGCTAACAACATCAAAGAGCAGTTGCGGCTTAAATAAGGTTTAACTATTTATTAACCCGAAGTCAGGCTTTAAGTGCAGTTTTGCCGCCTCCTTCAAAAATCAATTAAAATGCCAAGATCAGTAAATTCAGTTGCTTCTAGAGCACGTAGAAAGAAAATTTTAAAACAAGCTAAAGGCTTTTTTGGACGTAGAAAAAACGTCTGGACAATTGCAAAAAATGCAGTAGACAAAGCCATGCTTTACGCTTACCGTGACCGTAAAACCAAAAAACGTAATTTCCGTGCGTTGTGGATTGCGAGAATAAATGCGGGAGCACGTCTCAACGGTATGTCTTATAGTCAATTTATGGGCAAAGTAAAGACTCATAATATAGCGCTAAACAGAAAAGTGTTAGCCGACCTGGCCATGAATCATCCAGAGGCCTTTAAAGCCATTGTTGACCAAGTCAAATAACTTCAAACTACCTTCGGGTAGTTTTTTTTATATGTATACAATCTATCACAACCCGCGCTGTAGGAAGTCCAGAGAAGCCCTTACTTACCTGGAAGAGAGCGGTGTAAATTATGATATAGTCCTCTATTTAAAAGACCCGCTGTCTAAGGCAGCGCTAAAGGAAATACTGAAGAAAACAGGGTTGACTGCCAGTCAGTTGGTTCGTAAAAATGAAGCGGAATGGAAAAGCCAACCCAACAGAGATGAAATGAGTGAGGATGAAATAATTGAGGTATGGATTCGCCATCCCAAAACCCTTGAGCGGCCTATCGTGACTACCGCTCAATCAGGCGTACTTGCACGTCCCTTAGAAAATTTAATCACTTTTCTTAACGCCCCAATTAAACCCAAGCAGCTTTGTTCTGTCAAAGGGCTTTAAAAAATCTATGAAAAATAAATTTTTTGCACTACTTTTTTTGGGTTTAATTTCAACCCTATTTGCACAACGCCCTCAAGGAGGAGGACCTGGCAATTTTAGCAAACTTAAACTCACTGGGATTGTAGTGGATAAAGAAACTCAAGAGCCCCTTGAGTACGCCACGATTTCCTTAATCAATAAGCGTTTTCCTGAACGCATCCAAGGGGGTATCACTGATGCAAAAGGAAATTTTAATCTAGAGGTCTTTCCTGGGCAATACACAATTAGTATTGAGTATATTGGATTTGACAAAATCAATATTGAAAATAAAGTCCTTCGCGAAAACGAAGATCTAGGCCTTATTGAGCTTGAAATTGCGGCAGAAACCCTTCAAGAAGTAGAGCTTGTAGGCGAACGCACCGAAGTAGAGATTCGCTTGGACAAGCGAATATACAATGTAGGAAAAGACATCACTGTTCGTGGAGGCTCTGTAGCAGATGTATTAGATAATGTCCCTTCGGTTTCTGTGGATGTAGAAGGAAATATCGCCCTGCGAGGGAATGAAAATGTTCGGATTTTAATCAATGGAAAGCCCTCCGGCCTAGTGGGGCTATCGGGTCCTCAAGGCTTGCGCTCTTTACCTGCTGAATCTATTGAAAAAGTAGAAGTTGTTACCTCACCTTCAGCACGTTATGAAGCATCGGGAACGGCAGGTATATTAAATATCATCCTTAAAAAAGAAGAACTAGAAGGCTTTAATGGATCATTTATCCTTAACGGGGGATTCCCTACTACCTACGGAGGAAATGCAACACTAAATTGGAGAACCAAAAAGCTCAATCTGTTTAGTACCACTTCACTTCGTAATTCTGAATCTCGAGGCGGGGGTATCTTTGAAAGTGAAAATTTCAACCCCGTACGCTTTGTCAATGAAGACCGAGACTACCAACGATTTCGAAACAGTATCTTTTTCAATCTGGGTGCTGAATACTTTTTTAATGACAAAACTTCTCTAACAGTAAGCGGCTTTGTCAGAAAAAGTAATAATGAGAGTAATAATACCACCGAAATTGAAAACCTCAATGCGTCTGGATTGGTTATCGATCGATTTGGTCGCTATCAATTTGAAGAAGAAGTAGACAATTCGCAACAGTTTACCGCCAACTTCACCAAAAAATTCGACGATAAAGGACACGAACTTATCATCGAATTTCAAACAGAAGCCAGTGGGGAAGATGAAAGTGATCTTGCAGAAAATACAAGTACTTTTAACCAGGAGTCGGAAACGCTGGAAGACCAGAGCAGAACACTTCTTCAAATGGATTATGTATGGCCTGTAAATGAGAATACCCAATTTGAACTGGGCTATAGGGGAAATTTTAGTACGCAAGAGACCGAATACAATGTATTTGACCTATTGGAGTCCGGAAGAACACCAAATGTCCAATTGACCAATTTCTTGGGCTTTACGCAAAATGTTAATGCCGCCTATACTCAGTTTGGCCAAAAAATTGAGCAGTTTTCCTATCTAATGGGTTTAAGAATGGAAAAAACCCATATTGAAATTGATCAAAGAACGTCTAATATCTATAAGGAAAAAGATTACACAGATTGGTTTCCCACCCTCAACCTCTCTTTTGAGTTTAGTGAAAAAGAAAATATCACTTTAGGTTACAGCCGACGCATTCGACGTCCGCGCTCTTGGTCGTTAAACCCCTTTCGGTCACTAACGAGTTTGACCTTTTTTAGAGAAGGAAATCCTGATTTAGACCCCTCCTACTCTAATCTTTATGATTTGGGCTATCTGAAAAGATGGGATAAATTTACTTTCAATGGATCAATTTATTATCAAAAAGCGACCCAAGTTATAGAACGCATCACAGAGGCAACAGGCGAATTGGTAGTGGTGAGTGAAGATCCCTTGGTTGAGCTTCCTCAATTTAGATCGACCTCAATTAACTTATCAGAAAATGCCCGAACAGGGACAGAATTTACATTGACTTACACCCCAAAACGCCGTGTGAGAATCAGTGGAAACTTTAATATATTCAATTCTGAAACCATCGGTTCTTATAAAGGAGTAGCGCTTGATAGAGAAATCATTAGTTGGTTTGCGCGCTTAAATAGTAGTTTCCCTATCCCCTTTGGAATCAATACACAATTTAACGGGTTTTATTTTGGACCAAGAGCCAACGCGCAAACGGAGTCTAAGGGAGTAGTTACCTTCTCAGGCGCGTTAAATAAACCATTATTTAACGACAAAGCCACCCTTTCCTTTAGAGTGAGTGATATTTTGAATTCTTCAAAAAGAAAAAGTACTACTGAAACAGCGGATTTCAGAAATTATACTGAATTTCAGTGGAGACAACCCACTTATATCTTTACGTTTACCTACCGTATTAATGAACGGAAAATGGACCGAAGAAGAAACAACCGCGGACAAAACTTCGGGGACGGTGACGAACAACCCGATTTCTAATAAAACAAAAAAGGGCTTTAAAAGCCCTTTTTTTATTTGTTTAATTCTTTAACTTTTTCAGCTGATCTGCCGAATTTTAAATATTCCCTCAGGGCCCCTACTAGCCAATAAGGAATTACAAAGGCAAGTAAAAAAATCATCAACCAAAACCCAATAGTGAGTATGGTTAAGAAAGAAAGAAATCCGAGGTATTGATCAAATTCAAACATTTGGTTGTTTTAAAGTTCAAAAATAATCATTTTTTTGTTTTTATTAAATCTTCTGCCTACTTCCTGATTATTTTTTAAAAAAAGAATACGGGAAGGGAGCGTTAATTTTAAACCTCCTATTTTTGCAGTAAATAAATCACTATGGAGTACCGGATTGAAAAAGATACGTTAGGAGAAGTTCAAGTACCTAAAAACGTCTATTGGGGTGCGCAAACAGAGCGCTCTCGATCAAATTTTAAAATTGGTGCAGCAGCTTCTATGCCACTTGAAATTATTTATGGCTTTGCTTATTTAAAAAAAGCAGCGGCCTATACCAATCATAAACTGGGTGTTTTAGACCAAAAAAAGAGAGACCTTATTGCCCAAGTTTGTGATGAAATTTTGGAGGGGCAACACGACGATCAGTTTCCCTTGGTAATCTGGCAAACAGGATCAGGGACACAAAGCAATATGAATGTCAATGAAGTCATTGCCAACCGTGCCCATGTGCTTGAAGGAAAAAGCCTGGGTGCTGGAGAGAAAACACTGGCGCCAAATGACGATGTAAATAAATCTCAATCTTCCAATGACACCTTTCCCACAGGTATGCATATCGCGGCCTATAAAATGCTAATTGAAGTTACATTGCCCGGTGTAAAAAAACTCAGGGAGGCATTACATGAGAAAGCCCTCGCTTTTCAATCTGTTGTAAAGATTGGCCGTACGCATTTAATGGATGCGACACCCCTAACACTGGGGCAAGAATTTTCGGGCTATGTATCACAGCTAGACCATGGAATCAAAGCCTTAACAAATACTTTCGATCATCTTTCAGAACTGGCTTTAGGGGGTACTGCAGTAGGCACGGGCATCAATACGCCTAAAGGCTATGCCGAAGAAGTGGCTGGCTTTATCGCAACATTTACGGGGCTACCCTTTAAGACTGCAGCAAATAAATTTGAGTCCCTCGCTGCTCACGATGCATTCGTAGAAACCCATGGAGCCCTCAAACAACTTGCTGTTTCTTTAAATAAAATTGCCAATGATATTCGCCTAATGGCCTCGGGCCCTAGATCTGGTATTGGCGAATTAATGATTCCTGCCAATGAACCCGGAAGTTCAATTATGCCTGGGAAAGTAAATCCAACGCAGTGTGAAGCCCTTACTATGGTTTGCGCACAGGTGATGGGTAATGATACGGCTATAACTGTAGGAGGAACGCAGGGACACTATGAGCTGAATGTTTTTAAACCACTAATGGCGGCTAATTTGTTACAATCTGCCAGACTTCTAGGTGATGCTTGTGAAAGTTTTACGGAAAATTGTGTGATTGGAATAGAACCCAATCCTACAAGAATTAATGAATTAGTTCAAAATTCGCTTATGCTAGTTACTGCCCTAAATACGAAAATAGGGTATTATAAGGCAGCTGAAATCGCAAATAAAGCGCATCAGGAAGGGAGCAGTTTAAAAGAAGCTGGCTTGGCTTTGGGTTACCTCACCGAAGAAGAATTTGATGCTTGGGTGCGTCCCGAAGAGATGACGGGTAATGACTAATGCACTCCAATTCAGGAATTATCAAGCCAAAGACGCCAAAATATTTAAATCCTTAAATATCGAATGGCTGGAGACCTATTTTGAAGTAGAGCCTTATGATGAATTGGTTTTAAGCAATCCCCAAAAAGAAATTCTCGATCCTGGAGGTCAGATTTTTATGTTATTAAAAGACAACCACATCATTGGTACTTTTGCCTTTATAAATAAAGGCAACGGAGTTTTTGAGTTTAGTAAAATGGCTGTAAAACCTGAAGAACGAGGTAAAGGCTATGGCAATTTAATGATGCAATATATGGTTCAATATGCTGCACAACAGCCTTGGAAAAAGTTAATTCTTTATTCCAATACCTTACTTATGAATTCTATTCACCTCTACCGGAAATATGGTTTTCATGAAGTGCCTATCGATCCTGGCATTCTATATGCAAGAGGGAATATAAAAATGGAATATCTTTTAAACTCCTAGTCTCGGGTAAGTTTTCTGTACTGTATTCGCTTAGGAAGTAAATCTTGACCGAGTCTTTTCTTTTTATTTTCTTCATAGTCTGAAAAAGATCCTTGAAAGAAATAAACTTGAGAATCTCCTTCAAAAGCCAAAATATGGGTACAGATCCGATCTAAAAACCAACGGTCGTGAGAAATGACTACAGCACAACCTGCAAAATTTTCGAGTCCTTCTTCTAGAGCACGTAATGTATTCACGTCTAAGTCATTAGTAGGCTCATCTAAAAGTAAAACATTACCTTCTTCTTTGAGCGTCATCGCAAGATGGAGTCGGTTACGCTCTCCTCCAGATAAGGTTGCTACTTTTTTATTTTGCTCACTTCCACTAAAGTTGAAACGGCTTAAAAAAGCCCTTGAATTGATCTGCCTTCCCCCTAGCATGATTAGGTCTTGCTCGTCACTAAAATTCTGCCAGATTGTTTTATTTGGATCGATGGCAGTATGTGATTGGTCCACATAAGCCAGCTTAACGGTATCCCCTACTGTAAACTTTCCTCCATTCGCTGCTTCTTCCCCCATGATCATTTTAAAAACCGTAGACTTCCCTGCTCCATTTGGACCAATAACACCCACAATTCCTGCTTGGGGGAGTACAAAATTTAAATCATCATAGAGTAATTTATCACCAAATGCTTTAGAAACACTTTGGGCTTCAATCACTTGAGTACCCAACCTGGGACCATTAGGAATAAAGATTTCCAGCTTTTCATCGACCTGTTTCTGGTCTTGACTCATCAATTTATCATAATTGGACAGTCGTGCCTTTTGCTTTGTCTGGCGTCCTTTTGGTGCCATACGAACCCACTCGAGTTCACGTTCCAATGTTTTTTGTCGTTTCGAGGCTTGCTTTTGTTCCTGTGCCAAGCGCTTCGATTTTTGGTCTAGCCATGAGGAATAGTTGCCTTTCCAGGGGATGCCTTCTCCGCGATCCAATTCTAAAATCCAACCCGCTACATTGTCTAAAAAATAACGGTCGTGCGTTACTGCAATAACAGTACCTTGGTATTGGGCTAAATGATGTTCTAACCAATGAACCGATTCGGCATCTAAGTGGTTAGTAGGTTCGTCTAGTAGTAATACATCAGGTTTTTTAAGCAACAGTCTACAGAGCGCTACTCGCCTGCGTTCTCCTCCCGATAAAACGCCTATTTTTTGATCACCCGGAGGGGTTCTTAAGGCATCCATTGCGATTTCAAGTTGGGTGTCAAGTTCCCAAGCATTTAAGGCATCTATTTGATCTTGTAATTGCGCTTGGCGGTCCATTAGCGTTTGCATTTTTTCGGCATTTTCATATACCTCAGGCAGTGCAAATTGATCATTAATATGATTGTATTCATCCAGTACGGCAACGGTAGCAGCGGCCCCTTCTTTTACTACTTCCAATACTGTTTTATCATCATCAAGTTCAGGTTCCTGCTCCAGATAGCCTACGCTATAGTCTTTCGAAAAAACGACATCCCCCTGAAAATTTGTATCTAAACCCGCTATAATCTTGAGGAGTGTAGATTTCCCAGAACCATTAAGGCCCAAAATTCCAATTTTAGCGCCATAGAAAAAACTTAAGTAAATATTTTTTAAAACCGCTTGGTTGGCACCGGGGTAGGTTTTGTTTACCCCATTCATTGAAAAAATGATTTTTTTATCGTCTGCCATACTAAATACGCCCTTTTAATGCATTAAAAGCCCATGCCATTGCATAGAATCCTACGCCCGCAATAGAAAAACCGATTGCATACGCTCTATATTTAAGTAAACCTATTAAAATTAAGGCAGTGCCAAGGATTGCCATTACCAGTGCAGTATATCCAAAAATTTTATTCTTGTTTAAGCTCATGATAAATAGTGAAAAGACAAATATCGAACTTTTATTTAAAAACCTCCCTATAGAAATTAGTACTTTCGTACTACAGAATACGATCCAATGAAATTAGAAAAAGAAAAAAGTAAAGACGCCCTTAAAATGGCGTGGGCTGCGCTAGAGGCCCGAGTACGGAAAATTAAACTTGGAGGCGGAAAAGAGCGATTAAAAAAATTAGAAGCAAAAGGCAAATTAAGCGCCAGACAGCGCATTAATCTACTTGTTGACGATGCTGAGGATGTACTGGAAATCGGTGTATTAGCTGCAGAGAATATGTATAAAGAATATGGAGGGTGTCCCTCAGCAGGAGTCGTTGTTGTATTAGGAAAAATTCAAGGTAAATATTGCATTATCGTTGCTAATGATGCTACTGTTAAAGCAGGGGCATGGTTTCCTATGACAGCTAAGAAAAATTTAAGGGCCCAAGAAATCGCAATGGAGAACCGAATTCCGATTATTTATTTGGTAGACAGTGCCGGTATCTTTTTGCCTCTTCAGGATCAAATTTTTGCCGATAAAGAGGATTTTGGGCGAATTTTTAGAAATAATGCCCGTATGAGCAGTAAAGGGATTATTCAGATTGCAGCTGTTATGGGAAGTTGTGTGGCGGGAGGAGCCTATTTGCCTATTATGTCGGACGAATCGATTATAGTAGAAAAAACAGGAAGTATCTTTTTGGCGGGTAGCTATTTAGTAAAAGCTGCTATAGGAGAAACCATAGATAATGAAACCCTTGGAGGAGCAGAAACGCACAGCAGTATCAGTGGTGTTACTGACTATAAAGTAAAAGATGATCAAGCTGCTATAGAAAAAATTAAAAGGCTCGTCGAAAAAATAGGAAGTCGCCCGCAAGCAGGATTTCAGCGTTCTGAGTCAGCCCCCCCCAAATTCCCTATCGATGAGATTTACGGCTGCTTACCCAAAGAGAGAACCCAGCCTTATGATACCTATGCCTTACTTGACCACCTAGTTGATGAAGATTCTCTAGACGAATATAAAAAAGAGTATGGTCAAACCTTGATAACTACCTATGCCAAAATTGAGGGCTGGTCTATTGGAATTGTGGCCAATCAAAGAAACGTAGTAAAAGATAAAAAAGGAGAAATGCAATTTGGAGGAGTCATCTACGGTGATGCGGCAGACAAAGCCACCCGTTTTATCGCCAATTGCAATCAGCGTAATATTCCACTCGTTTTTTTACAAGATGTAACTGGGTTTATGGTAGGCAGCAAAGCCGAGCACAGCGGAATCATTAAAGACGGCGCTAAGATGGTTAATGCTGTTGCAAATTCTGTTGTTCCCAAATTTACAATTGTAATAGGCAACTCTTTCGGCGCGGGAAATTACGCAATGTGTGGACGTGCTTTCGATCCGCGTTTTATGGTAGCCTGGCCAACGGCTAAAATTGCAGTTATGGGAGGAACTCAAGCTGCTGATGTCTTACTTCAAATAGAAAAAGCCTCAACAAAAGAAGAAGTGCAAAAATCTGAAAAAGAGGAAATACTTAAAAAAGAAATACAACAGCGCTATGAGGAAAAAACAGAAATTCTCAATGCGGCCTCACAGCTTTGGATTGATGCAGTAATTGATCCTGCAAGCACAAGAAAATGGATCAGTCATGGAGTGGCCATTGCCAACCAAGCGCCCGCAGAAGAACAATTCAATATGGGCGTTTTACAGGTCTAAAGTTTCTAAAGGAGTGATGGCCAGGGTTTGCTTTCTTTTAATTTTTCCGCTGTCCGTCTCGACAAAGTCTGGGAAAACGAGTATGGCTTTGGGGCACTCATAGGGAGCCAAGCGATCAAAACTTTTAATTTGATCAATTACTTGCTCTGTATCTAATGATTTCGAGTATCGCAAGGCCAAAATAACTTTTTCACCTAAATCTTCGTCTTCAATACCTCCTATAAAAAAGGGAACAGAGAGAACTTCCGAAAGCTTACGCTCGATTTGTTGCGGGTGGAGTTTTATTCCGCCCGAATTTATGACTTCATCTACCCTTCCAATAAGTCGGAAACGACCCTCCTCCAATAGTTCGATGGCGTCATTAGTAACAAAGGATTTAACCTGAAGTATATCGGAATTAACGATGAGACATCCCCTTTTATCTTGGGTGATTTTTACATGGGGTAGACACCTAAATTCAGAAGGGGCATCATTCATTGTTCGAACCGCGATATGAGAGAGTGTTTCTGTCATCCCATAAGTTTCAAATACATTTGCTTTCGTTTTAGCTAAGGCCTCCTGTAAAGATTTTGATACAAAGGCCCCACCTATAATTAGGGTCTTTACTTGATTTATTTTTTCTAAAGAATGAAAGGCTTGCATGGGCGTCATGGCAACAAAATCATAGCTTTTTTGATTTTTGTTAAAAGGACTTCTGGAGGGGGAGACTAAATCCAAGGAAAGCCCCAGTATAAGTGCCCTGATCAACATCATTTTTCCTGCTATAAAATTGGAAGGCAAACAATGCAGCGCCCGATCACCCACACTCACATTAAAATACTCTCCTGTAGCAATGGCACTGTGCACCAGTGCTTGTTTATTAAAACGTATGGTTTTTGGAGTAGCAGTAGTCCCTGAGGTAACGAGCTCTATAGTTTCTGAATGATCTAACCAGTCCATCAGAAAATCTCCTAAATAACGTTCAAAACGATCCCCTTCTTTTATAAAACTATAGGCTACCTGCTTTAGCCCCTCTCTATCATAGGAGAAACCATTAAGGGTAAAGCGATTGTGAATTTTTGTATAATGTGGAATTTGCATATCAAAATTGAGCTAAAAGTTTAGACCTCCAATCCTTCCATTGGTATTTTCTCGCCAAAACAAGTAAAAAAAGCGGATAGAAAATAAATAATGAGAGTAACAGCTCCCCTCCTAATGAGGGTTCTGAATGATCAATGAGTACAGATTCGGTTTGAAAAGCAGTCCAGGACGAGGTTACGAGTAAGGCAGTTATTAAATTATTGGCTGCATGAAAACCCAAAGCCAATTCTATACCGTCATCCATTAGCGTCATTATCCCTAAAAAAAGACCCGTTCCTATATAATAAATGAGTATGCCGTACCCTAATTTATCGACCTCTGGATTAAATAGGTGCAATAACCCGAAGATAATAGAAGTCATCAGTAAGGGTGCCCAAGCGTTTTTAAAAAGCCCGCCGAAACCTTGCATAAGATACCCTCTAAAAATAAATTCCTCAAGACTTGTTTGAATAGGAATAAATACAATTGCTATGAGAAATAGTACTACAAACTTTTTACTGTCAAAATTCCAACTAAAGGATTCTGGATTAAGGAAAAAATCAAGTCCTAGGAGTGCCGTAGTAATGACTGACCACAATAAAAAGGTAAATACTACCCGAGACCAATCTACTTTGGGTCTTGCCGTAGTGATACTCACTAAGGAGCGTTTGTGAAGCTTGACCACCACTAACCAAAGACCCAGAAATCCGACCGCAAAGGGGATTAAAAGGAGAAAGAGTTGAATGTTTTTATCGAGATCACGCAGTATTTCCATGGGGTCAGAAGCTAATGCAGCGGTAGCTTTCTTCATGAGAACAAAACTCAGTGGTAGTTGTCCTATTAAATTAAAAATTATGATAATAAAAGACCCCAGCAGGTACATCCAAAAGGGATTTTTTGATTTAAGTGCTTGTTTGATAAATAGTGACTTCATACTACCTCCCAATGTAGAGAATTATCAAGCATCAAAAAACCTTTTTTTATACGCAAAGGACTGGAAATATTATTTGTAAAAAGTGAACCTGTGCCTAATCCTTGATGGCCACTAACCTCCTTCAAATACGTCCATTGGGCAATTGCATTGAGCCCAATATTACTCTCCAATGCGCTCGTTATCCACCAGCCTATGGCTAAATTATCTGCGTATTGAATCCATTGATCTGCCTCTTTAAATCCCCCCAATAAGCTAGGTTTAAGAATAATAAATTGGGGCTTTATTTCTTCGAGTAGTTGTTGCTTTGATTCAGCAGTATGGGGCCCAATAAGCTCTTCATCAAGCGCTATTGGAACAGGGGTCTTACTGCATAAATCAGCCATTTTTTGCCATTGATTGATCCCTATCGGCTGTTCAATTGAGTGTACTTCAAATTCACTTAAACGCTTTAGCTTTTCCAAGGCTTCATCAGGCTGGAATGCCCCATTCGCATCTACGCGCAGTATAACTTCTTTTTCAGTAAACTCCTTTCTTAATTGTGCTAATAAATCCAGCTCACGCTCGAAATCTAGGGCTCCTATTTTAAGCTTAATGCAATTATAGCCTGCCTTAAGAAGGTTTCTAATCTGCGTATTCATAGACTCAAATGTACCCATCCAAACCAACCCATTGATAGGGATGGCTCCTTTTCCCTGAATAAATTTTGAGGGATAAAGTGAAAAAGAGTGAGTCCCTTCAAGACTGCATAAGGCGGTTTCTAGTCCCATTTGAATAGCTGGCCATACTGTCAAATCAGGAAGGGTGTTACCCGCTTCTAATGCCGAACATAAGGAACTTAAAACCGCTTCGATTCTCTGGGGGTCATCTGGACTCAAACCTTCTAAAATACTGCATTCCCCTATTCCAGTTTTCCCATGGGCGTGAAGCACAAGAAACCAGCTGTCTTTATAGGTAAGTGTACCCCTAGAAGTACCACTCGGTCTTTTAAAATACAATCGGTGTTTTTTAAATCGCGCTTGCATTAGCCCAAAGAAAATGAAATAAGTAGTAGAAGTGATACTGCAAAGACGCTGAGCGCTACTTTTTTTAATTCAGGATCTAGTGATTGAGGTTCTACATGGGATCTAATTGTAAATAAATGAATTGCAAGAGGAATAATTCCTAAAAGTGATAGCCAGTAATAAGTCAATTGCAGTTGAATCGTAATAAACACCAAAATGATAACTGCTGATAGTATGAGTAAATAATGGTAATATTTAGCCTGCTGTGGCCCTAAAATAACAGCGAGTGTACGTTTTCCTGCTGATCGGTCACTTTCAAGATCGCGCATATTATTCAAATTTAATACAGCAACGGCAAGCAATCCTAAAACCCAAGCAAATGCAACAGCGGTCAGAGAAATTTCCTTCGTTTGAAGAAAATACGCCCCTAGTACACTGACAAAACCAAAAAAGATAAAAACAAAAAGGTCTCCAAAACCGCGATAGCCATAAGCATTTTGACCTACAGTATAAGAAATGGCAGCCCAAATACTAAGGATTGTCAGTAATATAAAAAGACCAAAATAGATCCAAGAAGAGGTACCAAAAGCCATGGCAATTAAAATGAAAGCGAAAATAAAAGCAACACTTGCAATTCCAACAATTCCCATTTTTAATGCCTCCTTAGTGAGTAAACCTGCCTGCAATACACGCTCTGGCCCTATGCGGTCTTGATTGTCAGTCCCTTTTACTCCGTCGCCATAATCATTAGCAAAATTAGAAACGATCTGAAAACAAATTGCCGTAGCCAACATCAAAATAAAAAGTAGCCAAGAAAAATTGACCTTATTGAGACATAAGGCATTTCCAACTATTATCCCTGACATTGATAAGGGCAAAGTCCTGAGACGGGCTGCACGTATCCAGATTTTTATATTTCCAATAGGCATTAGGGGAATTTGGGGTATTTTTTAAAATTAGGGGGGCGCTTTTCTAAAAAGGCTTGTTTCCCTTCCTGGGCTTCCTCCATTAAATAATACATAAGTGTAGCGTCTCCTGTGAGCTGCATCAATCCGTGCTGGCCATCTAATTCTGCATTTAAGCTACGCTTGAGCATACGCAGCGCCAGCGGACTGCGTTGCTGCATAATCTGACACCACTCCATAACCGTATCTTCCAACTGCTCCAGGGGAACAACTTTATTGACCATCCCCATATCTAGGGCTTCCTGAGCGGTATACTGTTGGCATAAAAACCAAATTTCGCGCGCTTTTTTCTGTCCGACATGTCGTGCTAAATAGGAGGAGCCAAAGCCCCCATCAAAACTCCCCACTTTGGGGCCTGTTTGTCCAAAAATTGCATTGTCACTCGCTATCGTTAAATCACAGACAACATGAAGCACATGTCCGCCTCCAATGGCATAACCATTAACCATTGCAATAACCGGCTTGGGCAATTCTCTAATTCTTTTGTGTAAATCCAAAACATTGAGTCGGGGTACCCCGTCTTCTCCTACATAACCTCCTACTCCTTTTACATTCTGGTCGCCTCCGCTGCAAAAAGCTTTATCACCAATGCCCGTAAATACAACTACATCTATATCACTGCGCTCTCTACAGACCTCCATTGCTTCTAACATCTGTATATTAGTTTCTGGACGGAAAGCATTATAAACTTGAGGTCTGTTAATTGTGATTTTTGCAACACCTTCACAAAACTCAAATAAAATATCACTGAATGTACCTAAGGATTCCCAACTTCTCATCTTCAATTATTTTTAACAAAAATACAGATTTATTCAGCAGAAAAAGAAAGGAACAAAGCGAATTATGAGTCTTAGTTAAAGTCTACGCTCTTTAATTTGTTCCGACTGCCATCCACTTAAAATAATTGAGAAGTACAGTATCATTAAGTTTTCGTGGTGTTTTTATTTCAAGTAATTGGGGCTTGTCATTTGTGCGAATAAATTTTGAAAATTTACGCTTCAAACTCCAGTATTTAGTGACCTGCTGATAACCCAAATTAAATGCTTTTGCTATTGGTCTGGCGTCGCGCTGGTGTACCGTTTCAAAAAAACGATCATAAGAGGGCGTGTCTTTATTGCCCGGTAAAATTCTAAAAATTCCGCCCCCTTGATTATTGATTAGAATAATTTTAAAATGTTTTGGAATTGATTCATTCCACAACCCATTAATATCATAGAAAAAGCTTAAATCTCCTGTTATTAGTACAGTAGGGCGCTGTGTAATTTGAGCAGCTCCAATGGCAGTAGCGGTACTCCCATCAATTCCACTTGTCCCGCGGTTACAAAAAAAATGTGTGTCTTTTGGCCATTTAAATAATTGAGCATAGCGGATAGAAGAGCTGTTTGCCAATTGTATTTGTCTTTGTTCAGGAAATTGTCTTGCCAAAAACTGAAAGACAGAAAGGTCTGAAAATGGGAGCTCATCGAGATAGCTTGTGCTTTTCTTTTTAAATCCTTGATAAAGAGCAAGCACTTCAGACTGAAATGTACTTTGCTTTCTAGTAGAATCAGAATAAAGCTTATTGAGGAAAAACTGCGGATCATTTTTAAAAAAATGCTTGAGGCAGTAATAAGTATTATATGCTTTTTTTGAGTCAATATGCCAATGAGCTTGAGGCTGATACTTCCGCAGAAAAAATTTAATTTTCTTAGAAACCACCATTCCGCCAAGCGTTAATAGAAGTTCGGGTCTTATTTGTGTGCTGTACTGTTCTTCTGACTGCTCCAATGGAGCCATTAGTGTATCGATCGAAGGGATTGATTGAGGATGGTATATATTAGACGTTGTCTCTGTAAAAACGACCACTGAGGGGTCTCCACAAAGCTGATTAATCAGCTCTTCCTTAAGTACTCCAGGAGCCTGCTGTCCTATAATAATCCATTTTTTAGTACTGCTGTGCCACCTTTCTTTTATTTCCTCAAAACCTTCAGGAAGCGACTCTTCTTTATTTTGATTTGGCAGCAAAATATCAAGCTTCAAAAGCTGATCAGTCATTTCGTAGAGGGGCTCCTCCATAGGAATATTAAGATGGACAGGTCCCTGCGCTTCTAACGCTTTCTTGAGAACCGTTTTTATTTCTTTTTCATTCTCTTTTTGATGTAATTGTTGTATTTGCTCAATTTGTAATGCACTCGCATTTTTAGGGACCAATTGCTGCATCGGGTTTTGCAGTAGCGTAGCACTTGCATGACTTACATCAGGTTTAAGATACGCTGCTGCCTCTAAATGAGGCTCAAATACACCGGTTTGACGAATCGTTTGACCGTCACCAATATCTATGCGATGGGGCATTCTGTCTGCAGATAAAACTACAAGAGGGATATCACTATAATAAGCTTCTGCTATAGCAGGATAAAAATTTAATAAGGCAGAACCCGAAGTACAGACTACAGCTACCGGCTTTTTTAATTGCTGTGCCATCCCTAATGCAAAAAAAGCAGCAGCACGCTCATCTACTATACTATAGGTTTTAAAAAAAGGTTGAGAAACAAAGCCATTGGTCAGTGGCGCATTTCGGGAACCCGCGCAGATTACAATATGCTCAATGCCATAGTTCTCGCATAATCGAACCACTGTTTGTGCCAAAGGAATCGTAGGGTAGCTAGGCATAGATAAAAATCTGCATCATCGAGTGCAAAAGTACAAAACACCCAGCATAACAAAGCATGCATTTAATTTAAAGTACTTTCGCCAGTATTTTGACTTTTTTTTGGGTTTCCTCCCATTCTAAGGCAGGGTCACTTAATGCTGTAATTCCGGCTCCCGCATATAGTAAGACAGCGTCAGGCGTCCATTGGGCACACCTAAGGTTTACAAATAGTTGAAATTCCTCATTACCGATAGGTCCAAAAAATCCAGTATAAAACGCTCTGTTATAAGTCTCTTTTTCTTTAATAAACTGTATTGCTTTTTTTGTGGGCACCCCCCCTACCGCTGGTGTGGGATGCAAGGTTTTTGCAAGTTGATACAGTTTATTTCGTTGATTAGGGAATTTGAAATTTGTTGCTATATGGATGAGATCCCCTATATAAAAATCCTGCGTTTGACTTTTTGTAATTTGATCGGATGTAAAAATTTGATGGAGGTCCTCTTCAATTTGAGTGCCTACAAGTGCTTGCTCTTCAATTTCTTTTTTTGTCCATTTTGGGGGGTTGTTTATAGAGCGTACTTGGGTCCCTGCTAATGCCATTGTATAAGCATAATCCTTTTGGGAAGTGATGAATTGCTCAGGACTTGCACCAAACCAGGTCCCAACTTTTGGATGGTGCCATAAATAAACCATGGCTTCAGGATAAAGATGTAAAAGCTCATAAAAGAGCTCAATTAAATTACGTTTTGTCTGAAACTTCTGGGAATGAGATAATACCACTTTTCGCAATCCCTTGTTGTCAATCTCTTTCTTAGCCAATCTTATTAATTCCTCAAAGCTGCTTTTTTCTGTTTCAGTATATTTTACTTGAATCGCTGTTTTTGGGGTTATTTGATGTGCCCCCAAATCAAATACTTTAGAAAAGCGATTCGGAATACAAAAGATTTCATCCTCTAAATCAAAAGGCGCCATGATAAAACCTTCAGCCTTCAATTGGTCTGCGGTATGAAGTTTTTCATCATTTTGATGATACACAGTGGCCTGTTTCGCTTGGGGAAGTTTAAAGCAAACAAAGGGTAAGTCTGCCTCCCAGAGCGATTTTAAAAATTGAGGTAGTGGGCCTTGCATCAAAGATTTGAACGGGTATAAGTAGTAAGTTTACAGACCGCTATTTTCTCTTGGTCTTCATTTACAATATTAATTTCCCAAAGTTGGATTGTTTTACCAAGGTGAATCGGTTTTGCTGTTGCATAAATAAAACCAGATTTTACACTTTTGAGGTGATTGGCCGTTATTTCTATACCACGAACTTTCGCTTCTGGGTTTTTATTCAAAATAAAGACTGCTGCACTCCCTACGCTTTCAGCTAATGCGGCTGTTGCCCCCCCATGTAGCACTCCGTCTGGCTGGTGGACTCTTGGCGTAACGGGCATTTTAGCAGTAAGAAAATCCTCACCAAAGTCAATATATTCAATTTCTAATGTTTCCATTAGTGTATTCTTACAGATAGCGTTTGTGAGTTCGAGAATTTTTTTCTTTTCCATATTCTGTGCTAAAATAAGAAAACCTCCTGTGGTGTGCAGGAGGTTTTTAGTATTCGATTGTATCTAAATTACTTTACTTCTTCAAAATCTACATCTTGGACATCATCGCCTGATGCATTTGCAGGATCACCAGGTTCTGCTTCTGCTCCTGGGCCTCCAGCAGCAGATCCAGCTTCGGCCTGCGCTTTGTACATTTCTTCAGAAGCATTTTTCCACGCCTCATTGATCGTTTCTAAGGCTTTTTCAATGGCCTCTAGATCTTTGGCCTCATGGGCTTTCTTTAGGTCTGCGAGCGCTGTTTCTATAGGCGCTTTTTTATCCTCTGAAAGCTTTTCCCCAAATTCAGCGAGCTGCTTCTCTGTTTGGAAGATCATTTGATCCGCACTATTGAGTTTATCAACCTGCTCTTTCGCTTTTTGATCTGCATCTGCATTTGCTTCTGCTTCTTTTTTCATTTTTTCGATTTCCTCTTCAGTCAAACCTGATGAAGCTTCAATGCGAATATCTTGAGATTTATTTGTCGCTTTATCTAAAGCACTTACCTTGATGATACCATCTGCATCTATATCAAAGGTAACTTCAATTTGAGGGGTTCCTCTTTGTGCAGGTGGTATTCCGTCTAAATGAAAACGGCCGATTGTCTTATTATCGGTAGCCATAGACCGCTCTCCTTGTAAAACATGAATTTCTACTGAAGGCTGATTATCAGCTGCTGTAGAGAATACTTGTGACTTTTTGGTTGGGATGGTTGTATTTGACTCAATAAGTTTAGTCATTACACCCCCCATTGTTTCTATTCCTAGAGAAAGTGGGGTTACGTCTAATAGGAGAACGTCTTTTACATCTCCCGTGAGCACCCCTCCTTGAATGGCCGCACCGATCGCTACTACTTCATCTGGATTTACCCCTTTAGAAGGTTTTTTCCCAAAAAATTTCTCAACTTCTTCTTGAATAACAGGGATTCGAGTTGAACCACCCACAAGTATTACCTCATCGATATCAGATTTTGATAATCCTGCATCGTCTAATGCTTTTTTAACAGGAGTCATCGAACGCTTTACTAAGCTGTCTGCTAGTTGCTCAAAGTTAGCGCGTGTAAGCGAAGTCACTAAGTGCTTAGGTCCTGACTCTGTTGCAGTAACATAAGGCAAATTGATTTCAGTTTGAGTAGAAGAAGAGAGTTCGATTTTAGCCTTTTCCGCTGCTTCTTTCAAACGCTGAAGTGCCATTGGGTCTTTTCTGAGATCTATCCCTTCATCACTTTTAAATTTGTCTGCCAAGAAATCAATAATTACTTGATCAAAGTCATCACCTCCTAAATGAGTATCCCCATTGGTAGCCAATACTTCAAATACGCCGTCACCTAGTTCAAGGATAGAAATATCAAAAGTTCCTCCACCGAGGTCATATACTGCAATTTTTTGATCTTTTCCCCCTTTATCTAAGCCATAGGCTAATGCAGCGGCAGTAGGCTCGTTTATAATACGTTGAACTTTAAGCCCTGCAATTTCTCCCGCCTCTTTAGTAGCCTGACGCTGCGAATCATTAAAATAAGCAGGGACTGTAATAACAGCTTCGCTTACCTCTTGTCCAAGATAATCCTCTGCAGTCTTTTTCATTTTTTGAAGTGTCATTGCAGAAAGTTCTTGAGGCGTATAAAGTCGACCGTCTATATCTACTCTGGGGGTGTCATTGTCACCTTTTACAACTTTGTAGGCAACATTTTTTATCTCATTTGATGATTCAGAGAATTTATTTCCCATAAAACGCTTTACAGAAGCAATCGTATTTACCGGATTTGTAACGGCTTGTCTTTTGGCGGGATCACCAACTTTAATCTCGCCACCCTCTACGAATGCAATTACTGAGGGGGTTGTTCTTTTACCTTCTGCATTGGGAATTACTACTGGTTCATTACCTTCCATTACTGAAACACATGAATTTGTAGTACCTAAATCAATTCCAATTATTTTACTCATGATTTTTACAAATATTTTTGGTAGACTTATGTCAAGCATTGTGCCATGAAATAGAAACTGACAGCTTGACAGTATTTGAAGTTTATTAATTGGTGGAAGTCTAAAAGCTGACGCAATTGCAAAAACAAAAGACAGCCGCCCAACCCTATTTAAGTGTAGAAAGTACTATTTTTGGAAAAAATTATGTCAAAAGCTAAAAAAACATATAGTCGGATTACGACAAAAACCCTTCAGGAAATGAAGGCTAATGGAGAAAAAATCTCTATGCTTACCGCCTATGATTATACCCTAGGTATGTTAGTAGATCAAGCGGGTATTGATGTAATTTTAGTTGGTGATTCAGCATCTAATGTCATGGCGGGTCATGAAACCACTTTGCCCATTACCTTAGATCAAATGATTTATCATGCAAGTAGTGTAGTAAGAGGAGTAAAACGTGCCCTTGTAGTCGTAGACCTTCCCTTTGGCACCTATCAAGCTGACTCTAAAGAAGCCTTACGTTCGGCTATTCGAATTATGAAAGAATCTGGAGCGCATGCTGTAAAGTTAGAGGGCGGTGTAGAGGTTAAAGAGTCTATAGAGCGTATTTTACGTGCTGGCATCCCAGTGATGGGGCATTTGGGCCTTACACCACAATCTATTTATAAGTTCGGATCTTATACCGTAAGGGCAAAAGAAGAGCAAGAAGCAAAACAACTGCTAGAAGAAGTTAAAATGCTTGAAACAATGGGTTGCTTTGGTGTTGTATTAGAAAAAATCCCTGCCACTCTTGCGGGTCAGGCCGCCAAAAGTATCTCGATCCCTATAATTGGGATAGGTGCAGGACCTGAGGTTGACGGTCAAGTATTAGTCCTTCACGACATGTTAGGAATGAATAAAGAATTTAGTCCTCGTTTTTTAAGACGCTATCTCGATCTGGATCAATTACTTATAAAGGCCATTAGTCAATACAGCTCAGATGTGAAGTCTTTAAATTTCCCAAATAAAGACGAGCAATATTAATTTTATTTTGGAGGAACGCATCCTTTTTGAAGACAACCACCTAATCGTCGTAGTTAAAAAAGCAGGAGAACTCGTTCAAGGTGATATAACAGGAGACCCCCCTTTGGTCACCCTTGTCAAAAATTTTTTAAAAAAGAAATACAATAAGCCAGGTGCTGTATTTTTGGGGGTCGTTCATCGTTTAGATCGCCCCACTAGTGGTGTAGTCCTTTTTGCAAAAACCTCAAAGGCGCTGAGTCGTTTAAATGAACAGTTTAAAAACAGAGTACCTAAAAAAACATATTGGGCGCTAGTCCCTCACTTATTTAACCAGCAAGAGGGATCTTTAGCACATTGGATGACACGCAATACAAAGCAAAATAAATCAAAGGCCCATCCTCATGAAGTTCCCCAAAGTAAGTTTGCTAAACTGTACTTCCGGTCTATCAAAAAATTGAATAACTATACATTATTAGAAATCAATTTAGAAACGGGCCGACACCATCAAATAAGGGCGCAGTTAAGTGCCGAAGGTTTTCCCATACAAGGGGATTTAAAATACGGTGCACCAAGAAGTAATAAAGAAGGGTCTATAAGCTTACACGCCTACCGTCTAGAGATTGAACATCCTGTTACTAAAAAGGCAATGGTCTTTACTTCAGACCCACCGAAATTGGGGATATGGAAGGCCGTTCTTTCCGATTGAGTTGCGCGGCTTTATTTTTAATAATTTGTGCGATAGGCACAGACTTTATTTTGCTTTCTAGCCAGGATAAGATGTCTAAATACAAAAACGAACGCCGTTCATAGGGGTCATTTTCATATTGCTTCAATTCAAGATATAAGCTTTCAAAAGCCGCTTTTAAATCATGCGGATAGATATCACCCAATCCTTTTACAAAGCGAATCATGGCTTTTTGAACTTCGTGAAGATCATCCATTTTAATCAAGAACTTATAGGTTTCCCTCAAGTGTGATTCCAAATGGTAGTCAAAACCAGCCTCATAATGTGCGAAAATATTGAGTACTCTGCTAAAACAGAGCAGGTCCTCACGCATTTTAAGATTTTTATTTCCTATTATTTTATCTAAATAAAGAATGCAATTTTCATAATCTTCCGCACCAAAATAAAGACAAGCGATTTTATAGTAGAACATCATGATATGATGGGGATCGATTTGATGACTAAACTCTTTTATTCCTTTAATAACTTCAGGAATTATCACACTTCCCTCTTCAAAACTACCCTCTAAAAAGTGAAGATTGAGTTTATTGCTGTAATAGAATTGAAAATTTAGCGCTTTCAGGTTGTCGTTTTTGGGGAATTCACTGGAAGAAGTACGCAGCATCATTTGTTGTAATACTTCTTTAAATTTTGAAGGATATTTGATTAAGGTTAAACTTTCCATCAAGTAATTATTCCCTTTCAGATAGAATACAGGGTGAAGTGCAATCATTGAAGGGGCTTCTTCAAACATTTCTACCCACTTAGAAGAATACCGGTAGGTAGATAAAAAGTCCTGTGTCAAAAAACTATACCAAACATGGGCTTTATAATACCAGAGTTTTTCTCTAAATCCAAGTGCTTCGTGGTCCAGCTTAGGAAGATTTTCATAAAAAAACTGTGTAATTTCACGAAATTCATCATCACTTTTTGCATAACCGGCTTTAATCAGACGCTCATAAAGTTGCAAAGAGAGATTAGAGAGCTTAGTTGCCAAATTATTCTGAGCACGTAAAAGGTCGGCTTCGGAGATCAAGGCTTCTGCCCGATTACTTAAACTCCTAGTGATGTATTGAGACTCTATCACTTTTTCTAGCTCAACAATATCATAAGCACTGTATTTCTCTTCATTTTTTAGTGCCATAATTTTTGCCTTTTCAAGAACTTTAAGGCTTTGTTTATAGAGCCCTTTCTGATATAGGATCGTAGCAAAGTCTAACTGCTCACGTATCTGAATCCGAATATTTTTATGCACAGGATTCATTCGTAAACTAATTAAAATCTGCTTGTATAAATGTGCTTTTAAGTTTGATAATTGTTGCTTGGTCACAATCCCTTTCTTTAGAATCACAGATTCATCATAGCGATTCATTTTATCGAGTGATTGAAATAGGCTAAGGAACTTTGAATCCTCATTAGACCCCATACGCCCTACATATAATCTAAACTGACGTTTTTCAGATTTTGTGAGCGATTTGACCAGTATAAATAAATTATCTTTCAGCTCACTTGTCATTGTAATGATTTCAATCCCAATTTACACATTATTAGTACTTTATACTACAGTTAAGAGTGTCGAGTGTTGTAATACAAATCTAAGAATTTTATCACAACTTTGTTCTTTAATTTAAATTCGTATGTTAAATAAAAACCTGCTAGTTTTGTAGTAATGGAATACGTTGAAATTTTTGATACCACACTAAGAGATGGAGAGCAAGTTCCTGGCTGTAAGTTGGATTCCAAAACCAAACTTATTATCGCTGAACAGCTCGATCTTTTAGGTGTAGACGTGCTTGAAGCGGGATTTCCAATATCAAGCCCAGGCGATTTTAAATCTGTAGAGTCCATTGCTAAATTAGTAAAAAATGCGCGCGTATGTGGTCTTACTCGGGCAGTTCAAAAAGACATCGATGTAGCCGCCGAGGCAATAAAATATGCCAAACGAGGGCGGATTCATACAGGCATCGGGACTTCTGAAAGTCATATCCGCTATAAATTTAATGCGACCCCTGACCAAATTTTAGAACGGGCTGTTGCTGCTGTCAAACATGCGAAATCTTATGTAGAAGATGTTGAATTTTACGCTGAAGACGCCGGAAGGACAGACAATGAATTCCTGGCTAAAGTATGCGAAGCGGTGGTCAAAGCAGGTGCTACTGTATTAAATATTCCTGATACTACAGGATATTGTTTACCCGAAGAATACGGTGCCAAAATGAAGTATTTGATGGAAAATGTAAGCGGTATTCACAAAGCCAGATTGTCCTGTCATTGTCATAATGATCTGGGCCTTGCTACGGCAAATTCTATCGCAGGGGTTCAAAATGGTGCCCGCCAGATTGAGTGCACTATTAACGGGATTGGTGAGCGTGCTGGAAATACCTCTTTAGAAGAAGTAGTAATGATATTACGCCAACACCCCACACTTAATTTAGACACCCGCATTAAGTCTACGATGCTCAATGGCATTAGTAAACTCGTTTCAGAAAGTATGGCCATGCCCGTACAGCCGAATAAAGCCATTGTTGGAGCCAACGCCTTTGCGCACTCCTCGGGTATTCATCAAGACGGGGTGATCAAAAAAAGAGAGACTTACGAAATAATTGATCCCAAAGATGTGGGTGTTACAGAATCTTCAATAGTACTAACAGCACGAAGCGGAAGAGCCGCACTTGCCTACAGAGCCAAAAATATTGGTCACGACTTGAACAAGCTACAACTCGATAAAGTGTATGAGCAATTCCTCAAGGTAGCAGATCAGAAAAAAGAAATTAATGATGAGGATTTGCCAAAAATCATTGAAGCAAGCAATATTTAAATCGGAATAGTTTTTATGAAAAAAACCCTATTTGACAAAGTTTGGGACTCCCATGTTGTAAGAAAAATAGAAAATGGTCCAGATGTTCTCTTTATAGACCGTCATATGGTCCACGAAGTAACTAGTCCAGTTGCTTTTTTAGGCTTAAAAAATCGCGCACTCCCGGTACTTTATCCAGCGCGTACTTTTGCGACAGCTGATCACAATACGCCTACTGTAAACCAACACCTGCCTGTAGCAGATCCACTCTCCAGAAATCAGCTCAAAGCTTTAGAGCGAAATGCAAATGAATATGGCATCTCTTATTGGGGGTTGGGACACCAAAAAAATGGTATTGTCCATGTTGTAGGTCCAGAGTATGGAATTACACAACCTGGTGCAACTATTGTGTGTGGTGATTCACATACTTCTACCCACGGCGCATTTGGAGCAATTGCATTCGGCATCGGAACTTCCGAAGTTGAGATGGTATTAGCGACGCAGTGTATCATGCAGCCAAAACCCAAAAAGATGAGAATTGTAATAAATGGTTCTCTCAAAAAAGGAGTCACACCAAAAGATGTCGCACTTTTTATTATTTCAAAATTGACCACCTCAGGAGCTACAGGCTATTTTGTAGAATACGCTGGTGAAGTATTTGAACAACTCAGCATGGAGGGAAGAATGACGGTATGTAATTTGAGTATTGAGATGGGAGCACGTGGGGGTATGATTGCCCCTGATCAAAAAACATTTGAATATATAAAAGACAGAGAATTCACCCCTCAAGGAGCTGCATGGGATAAGGCAATGGCCTATTGGAATACCCTCTACACCGATCAAGGGGCTGCGTTTGATAAAGAGTACCTCTTTGAAGGGGCCGATATCGATCCTATGATTACTTTCGGAACGAATCCAGGAATGGGGATCAGCATCACTAAAGCGATTCCAAAAGCATCTGAAATAGAAGGAGCGCAGTCAACCTATGAAAAATCATTGGCTTATATGGGTTACAAAGAAGGTGAAAAGATGGAAGGTAAACCCATCGATTATGTTTTCATTGGGAGTTGTACAAATGGCAGAATAGAAGATTTTAGAGCTTTTGCGAGTATCGTAAAAGGACATAAACGTGCTGAAAATGTAACTGCCTGGCTTGTGCCAGGATCACATAAAGTGCTCAACGCAATCAAAGAAGAAGGGCTTTTAGAAATTTTAGAAGAAGCTGAATTCAAACTTCGCGAGCCCGGCTGTTCTGCTTGTTTGGCTATGAATGATGATAAGATTCCAGCGGGTAAATATGCAGTGAGTACCTCTAATCGAAATTTTGAAGGTCGTCAGGGACCAGGAGCTCGAACACTTTTGGCCAGTCCTTTAGTTGCTGCTGCAGCTGCAATTACAGGAAAAATAACGGATCCAAGAACTTTAATCTGAAACAATGGCTTACGATTCATTTAATAAACTGACCAGTACGGCAGTTCCACTTCCCATCGAAAATATAGATACGGATCAAATTATTCCGGCACGTTTTCTTAAAGCAACAGAGCGTAAAGGATTTGGTGATAATTTATTTCGCGACTGGAGGTTCAATCAAGACGATACGCCTAAACAAGATTTTGTATTAAATAACCCCACTTACAGCGGAAAAATTCTAATCGGAGGGCGTAATTTTGGTTCCGGTTCGTCTAGAGAACATGCAGCTTGGGCGATTTATGATTATGGTTTTCGTTGTGTAGTCTCCAGTTTTTTTGCAGATATTTTTCGGAATAATTGTTTAAATATCGGCGTACTCCCTGTGCAGGTTTCGCCCGCATTTTTAGCTGAAATATTTGAAGCCATTGAAAACGATCCTACTACTTCGATTACAGTAGACCTTACTTCACAGAAAATCCAATTGGATAAAAGTGGAAGTGCCGAAAGTTTTGAAATCAACAGCTATAAAAAAGAAAATATGCTGAATGGGTATGACGATATTGATTATTTGAATAATATTAAATCCGAAATTGAAGATTTCGCATCTAAAACTCCACTTTAAGCGAAAGTGATGAAAAGGATGCTTGAAATTATGGACACCACCCTTAGGGATGGAGAACAGACCTCTGGGGTCTCCTTTACTGCACTTGAAAAACTCACTCTTGCAAAACTTTTATTGCAGGAACTCAATGTAGACCGAATTGAAATTGCCTCCGCAAGGGTTTCTGAAGGAGAATTTAGGGCGGTAAAAAACATCACTTCATGGGCCAAAGAAGCGGGGAAAATTGAAGCTGTAGAAATACTCACTTTTGTCGATAAAGGGGCCTCGATACAATGGATGAAAAAAGCGGGAGCCCACGTTCAAAACTTATTGACAAAAGGTTCGCTCAATCACCTAAAGTTTCAACTTAAACAAAGCCCAAAAGAGCATTTTAAGAATATTGAAAACGCAATTCAAGAAGCAAAAGCAACGGGATTTAAAACCAATGTATACCTTGAAGATTGGAGTAATGGGATGCGAAATTCAGAAAGCTATGTTTTTGAATACCTCGATTTTATCACCCAGCAACCCATTGAGCGTATTTTACTTCCAGACACTTTAGGAGTACTAACTCCAGAGGAAACCCATCGCTATTTAACTAAAATACTCGCTCGCTATCCAAAACACCGATTTGATTTTCACGGACACAATGATTACGATTTGGGTGTTGCCAATGCATTAGAAGCCGTAAAAGCGGGAGTCAATGGTTTGCATCTCACAATCAATGGTATGGGAGAGCGTGCGGGAAATGCACCGCTGGCTAGTGTAGTGGCCGCTGTCAATGATTTTTTACCCGAGACGCAAATTAATATACGTGAAAATGCGCTCTATAAAGTGAGCAAATTGGTTGCCACCTTTACTGGATTTAGAATCCCAGCAAACAAACCCATCGTAGGAGAAAATGTTTTTACTCAAACAGCAGGTATTCACGCTGATGGTGACCATAAAAAAAACCTCTACTTTAATGAGCTGCTCCCTGAACGCTTCGGAAGAAAGAGGAAATATGCATTGGGTAAAACTTCAGGAAAAGCCAATATTAAGAAAAACCTCCAACAGTTGGGGCTTACTTTAAATGAAGAAGAATTAAAAAAAGTGACTTCACGCATTATTGAATTAGGAGATCGAAAAGAACGTGTAACCGCGGAAGACCTACCCTTTATAATTTCTGATGTATTGGGAAATAATATTCCGGACAAAGTAAAAATTCAGTCTTATGTATTAACGCATTCCAAAGGATTAAGACCCACTACAAGTGTCTCCATAAAAATAAATGGTGATTTTTTTGAAGAAAATGCATCGGGTGATGGACAATATGACGCCTTTTGGAATGCACTGCAAAAAGTCTATTCAAAACAAAAAATAAAGCTCCCTCAACTGACAGATTATGCAGTGCGTATCCCTCCAGGTAGTAACTCAGATGCCCTTTGTGAAACAACTATTACATGGAAATTAGACGCTAAAGAATTTACCACTCGTGGGCTCGATTCAGATCAAACAGTATCTGCTATCAAAGCCACAGAAAAAATGCTCAATATTATTTAATATAAACTCAATGGATTTAAAAATTGCACTTCTAGCTGGAGACGGAATTGGACCCGAAGTAATCGATCAGGCGGTAAAAGTTTCAGATGCCATAGCTAAAAAATTTAACCACAATATTCAGTGGACCCCTGCCTTAACAGGTGCCGCTGCCATAGAAGCTGTAGGAGATCCCTATCCAGAGGAGACCCATCAAATTTGTCTTGCCGCAGATGCTGTGCTTTTTGGTGCAATAGGACATCCGCGATATGATAACGATCCCTCAGCAAAAGTACGTCCTGAACAGGGGCTTTTAAAAATGCGACAAAAACTAGGCTTATTCGCTAATGTAAGACCTACATTCACTTTTCCCTCTTTATTAGATAAATCTCCTCTTAAAAAAGAGCGCATAGAAGGTACAGACCTTGTTTTTCTAAGAGAGCTTACGGGAGGAATTTACTTTGGTGAGCGTGGCAGACTGGACGGTGGCCATACCGCTTTTGATACCTGTACCTATACCCGTAAAGAAATTGAACGTCTAGCAAGAAAAGGGTTTGAACTCGCACAATCACGTTCAAAAAAATTATGCTGTGTCGACAAAGCCAATGTTTTAGAAAGTTCAAGATTATGGCGAGAAACTGTACAAGCACTAGAAAAAGATTATCCGGATGTAGAAGTGGCCTATGAATTTGTAGATGCCGTAGCTATGCGTTTGGTACAATGGCCAAATAGTTATGACGTTCTAATTACCGAAAATTTATTTGGTGATATTTTAACAGATGAGGCTTCTGTAATTTCAGGTTCCATGGGGCTTATGCCTTCTGCTTCTGTAGGAGAAACTAATGCTTTGTACGAACCCATACACGGTTCTTTTCCTCAAGCTACAGGTTTGGGTATTGCCAATCCTTTAGCTACTGTACTTTCAGCAGCTATGATGTTCGAAATGAGCTTTGGCCTCATGGAGGAGGGCAAAATGATAAGAGCGGTTGTTGATCAATCACTCGCAGAAGGAATGGTAACTGAGGACCTTAAAGAAAATGGAGAAAAAGGAATCAGTACTTCAGAGGTGGGGGATTATTTGGTTTCTAAAATTCTAGCCTCTTAAGCAGCTTGTAAAAACTAAAATTTGACGTTGAAACCAATTGACGTAAATTTAAAGTTCTAAAATTTATTGCTATGAAACTTTTAATCGCACTTACTTGTATTCTCAGTCTACAAACTTGTATTTCAAGCTCGCTTCCAACAGATCATCCTGAGCCAGTATGGATGCCCAATGGATCGATCAATCAAAATTTGAAAAGAGCCTATTTTGCTTCGGGTTGCTTTTGGTGTGTAGAGGCCATTTATGAGAGTGTGAGAGGGGTGACAGAGGTCTATTCGGGTTATTCTGGTGGTTTTACTAAAAATCCAAATTACAATCAAATCGGGACAGGGCGTACGGGTCATGCAGAAGCCGTAGAAGTAATCTATGATCCGGAAGTTGTAAGCTTCGGCACACTGGTTCAGGTTTTTTTTGGCTCACACGACCCCACTACTCCAAACCGTCAAGGACCTGATTATGGATCACAGTATCGTTCAATTGCCTTTTATACTTCAGAGCAAGAACGCGAAATAATTCAAAATTATATTGCCTTGCTGGAGGAAAAAGAAATTTTCTCTAAAGAAATTGTTACTGAAATTAAACCACTAGAGCACTTTTATTACGCAGAGGAGTACCATCAAGATTATGAAAAAAATAATCCAGATAATCCCTATGTAAGACAGGTTTCTATTCCGAGACTCAAGAAATTTCAAAATTTATATCCTGAATTATTGAAAGAAAATCACTAGACAGTGAAAAGCTTTAGTATTGAAAATAACTTTCTCAGAGCCGTTTTTCTTTCCTATGGTGCCATTCTCCATGAGTTATGGGTAAAAACAAGCGATGGAAAGGAAATCAATATAATCCAAGGACTACCAAATAGAGAAGACTATCTAACTGATGAATGGGCTCGTGGAGCCGTTATAGGTCGCTTTGCTGGCAGATTAGAAAACCCCATTCAAATTAATAATCAAAGTATACCTATCGCGCATGAAGGGGGTGTACTACTTCACAGCGGTTCGAGTGGATGGCATAAAAAGGAATGGACACTCCATACTTTAGACCCCACAAAACTTCTCTGTTTAGGATATACCTGCCCAGCAAATAGCAGTGGCTTTCCAGGTGAAGTAAATGCGCAAGTAACTTATAAATTAGAGGGTCCTATATTAAAAATCAATTATACGGCTATTCCCACTGCAACAACCCATATAAACCTCACCAATCATGCCTATTTTAATTTGAATCCAGGACAAGCCATAGGGCATCATATTCTTAAAATTAAGGCTGACTCTTATTTGGAATTGAAAGAAACACTTGTCCCTACTGGAAAAAAATTAAGGGTCCATGGCACTCCTTACGACTTTTTGGTGGCAAAACAAATTAAGAAAGTTCGTTTAGACGATTATTTTGTACTCAATCCCAATCAAGAAGATCAGGCTGTTTTATACAGCCCTGAAACGGGAATTGAAATGACAGTAAATACAAATCAACCCGGTGTCGTTGTCTTTACTCCTTCTCATTTTGAGGGGATTTGTTTTGAAACACAAAAATTTTCAAATACGCCAAATATCCCTTCCTTTCCTTCCACAGAAATTAGCGCTCATACAAAGTACTCGCATACTACAGAATTTAGGTTTGACTTAAAAAATAGGGATTAAACCGCAACCATAAAGTATAAAATATAGCTCCCATAATACTTCCTACTAAAGCACCCACCACTATATCTAATGGAAAATGTACGCCAATATAGATCCTGCTGTAAGCAATTAAAAAGGCGAGCCCCAAAAGGAGAAGAGCAATTCGTTTTTCATAAGGTTTAAATAGTGCACCAAAAAAAACAGCAAGGGCAAAAGAATTAGAGGCATGGCCCGAAAAGAAACTATAGCGTCCCCCACAGCTTGGTTTTACGAGGCGGACTAAATGCTGAATATTTTCATCATAACAAGGCCTTACTCTTCCGATTTGGATTTTGAATAGATTGGTCAGTTGGTCTGTACATAAAATAAGTAAAGCTGTAACTAATAAAAGTGAGCCCGCTTTTTCCCATGAAGATAAAAAGCCATATAATACCCACAGTATGAAATAAATAACAAAATTAGAACCCCGGTGTGTCATCAGCATCCAAAAAGGGTCAAAACTTGCCGATCCGAGACTATTGAGCCATAGAAATAATGCGATATCCCATTCTAACAGCCCTTCCATTTTAGTCTAGTTTTTCCATCTCTTCATCATAAAAAGTCAGAGCAGCTTCAATTAAAAATTGGGATTCAGATTTGAGTGTTGCTTCGTCTTCTTTATCAAACTCTTCCATCCAATGAATATCGTCATTTGCAACATTTAAAATAAATCTTGGGTATTCTGTATGAACAACAAATAAAGCGTCTTCTAAATCAGCATTATCAGCAAGTAAAAATTTAGGTAATTCCATGAGTCAATCGAATTTTAATTTAGTACTAAGATATCTAAATCGAAGAAAGAGTAAAATAGCGGAGGCAGTAAGTCCCGAAAGTAAACCTATCCAAATGCCCGTAGCTTCTAATGTTGTATAAATTCCAAGAAAATAAGCGATAGGAAATCCTATTAATCCATAAGCAAAAAAAGTAATCCCTGCCGGAATATTGACATCTTGTAAGCCTCTTAGTGCCCCTAAAACAACAGCTTGTAAACCATCTGAGAGTTGAAAAAATGCAGAAATAATCAATAAAGTAGAAGCAATTTTGACAACTTCTAAGCTGTCTTTTAATTCAAATGTATTAGAGGAGTCCAAATAAATCCAAGGGAGTATTTCATTCAGTGAGAGGAACAAAAGACAAAAAAATACATCGAAGAGAAAGATGAGTAAAAAAATAGAATGGGCCACTTCTCTTAGGCGAATACTGTCTTTTCGACCTTTCTGATTGCCAACACGAATCATGGCTGTAACACCTAGTCCCATTGCAAACATAAAGGTCATAGAGGAAAGGTTGAGTGCAATTTGGTTCGCGGCTTGGGTATTTTTACCCAAAATTCCAGAAAGCCAAATCGCAGCTGTAAAAAAGAGAACCTCAAAAAACATTTGTAGTGCTGAAGGAAATCCTAGCTTGATAATCCCCTTAAAGAGTTTAATTTGAAGATTTCGAAAACTGATTTTATTTACATACTCTTTGAACTTAGTGCTTAGTCTGATATAGAGCGCTAAATATAATAACATTGAACAACGTGCAACAAGACTGCCTATAGCTGCACCCTCTACTCCCATTTTAGGAAATATCCAGTATCCAAAAATCAGAAAATAATTCAAAATTATATTTATAATATTACCCAGTAAGGTGGCATACATCGCAGGTCTTGTATAAGAGAGGCCTTCAGAAAATTGCTTAAAGCCCTGAAAGAAAATTAATGGAATTAAAGAAATCCCTACCCATTGCAAATAGGGGTAAGCTAATACAACCACTGCTTCAGGCTGTCCCATATCAAAGAGCAAAGGCTTGCTGAGAAGTACACCCAAACTTAAAAGTAGACCAAGACCACAACAGAGAATTAAACCGTGGGTAAAGATTTTACTTCCCTTACTAACATCTTTAGCGCCATCTGCTTCGGCGATTAGTGGAGTGATTGCAGTAGAAAATCCAATTCCTAAAGACATTGCAACGAAAAAGAAGCTATTTCCTAGAGACACCGCTGCAAGCGGGGCAGTACCCAACTGCCCGACCATAATATTATCTACCAATTGAACAAAAGTATGACCCAGTAAACCAATAATGACTGGAAAAGCAAGTTTGAGGTTATAACTGAATTCTTGGGTGTAGCCTAAAAAACTTCGAATCATTCTCAAAAGACAATCAGAAACCGAAGAAATCGACAAGATACACTAAACTAGTCATGGCTGCGGCTCCCAATTCTAACTCCCTTTTATTAATGGCGTCAAAAGTATCGTTTGCAGCATGATGATAATCGAAATAGCGTTGAGAATCGGGACGCAGTCCTGATAAAACAATTTCATCATTGCGAAGTGGACCAATATCCGCCCCACTTCCACCTAGCTCAAAACGGTCTGCTAGATAAGGTTCAAAATAAGGCTCCCATGACTCGATTTTTTCAAACTGTTGTTTATTGGCTTCAAAAATAAAGCCCCGAGGGGTAAATCCTCCCGCATCAGATTCTAATGCAAAAATATGCTGTTCCTTATTTTTTTTGGCTTCATTGGCATAGGCGGTACCTCCACGAAGTCCATTTTCCTCATTCATATAAAGCACTACACGAATGGTGCGTTTAGGGCGGTAATTTATTTTCTTGAAAAGCCGTAATACTTCCATAGATTGGACAATACCAGCACCATCATCATGTGCACCATCACCAAGATCCCATGAATCTAGATGACCCCCAACTACAATAATTTCATCCGGATATTCGTTCCCTTTAATTTCACCAATGACATTATGAGAAGGTACGTCTGGAAAATTCTTACAATCTAGTTTGAGGTAAAATTTTAAGTCTTTATTCAGTGCCAACATTGAGCTTAATAACTGAGCCCCATTGGTACTAATAGCAGCTGCAGGTATTCGCATATTATTGGGTAAGTTTCCATAGCGCATGTTCCCAGTATGGGGAAGGTCGTCTAATCGAAGATTCATAGAACGAACAATCACACCTACCGCTCCTAAGCGGGCAGCTTTAGCCGCACCGTTAGAACGCTGGTTGACTGCCTGGGAGTAAGCGTCAAAGGCATGAATTAAATTTGCAGGCATGGGACCGTTGAAAAAAACAAACTTGCCTTTCACTTTTTCTTCACCTAGAGCTTCCAGCTCTTCAAAAGTCTTAACTTCTACTACCCCAGCGCGTAAACCAATGGCAGGAGTTGCAATAGAACCCCCTAAGGCACATACAGGTACATTCATACTCATTCCAGGGCCTGTAATAATACTTCCATATTCGAAAGTACCACGTACCCACTTGGGAACCATTACTTTCTGTAAATAAACCCGATCTAAACCAAGTGCCTCTAATTCTTTCTTCCCCCATTCTACAGCTCGCTCCGCATTTAAAGAACCCGAGAGACGTCCTCCTATTTTATTTGATAAATGATCCAACCAATCATAAGCCTTCCCTTCTGTAAGTGCTTGCTCATAAAAAAGCTTTATTTGTTGCTCTTGTGAAGTAGACTGAGAGTAAAGAGTAAAGCTCAATAAAAAAACAAAAAATAATATTTTGAAATCCATAGCCTTATTTGGGTGCAAATTGAGTAATATTTTCCGCACTAATAGGGTTGTCGCCAAGAATTAATAACCGCTCTACAACATTTCTTAATTCTCGAATATTACCCGTCCATGGATAACTGCTTAGCTTTTTTAAAGCCTCATCGCTAAATGTTTTTTGTTCAAGGCCCTGTTCTTTGGCAAGGAGCTCTGTAAAATAAGACACCAATAATGGGATATCTTCTTTACGCTCTTCAAGGGGGGGTACAGAAATGATAATAACTGCTAATCGATGGTAAAGGTCTTCCCTGAAACGCCCCTCTTTAATTTCTTGTATCAAATCTTTATTCGTCGCTGCAATAACTCGAACATCTACTGTTATGTCTTTTTCATTGCCCACACGTTGAATTTTTTTCTCTTGTAAAGCCCGTAATACTTTCGCTTGTGCAGCCAGACTCATATCGGCAATTTCATCTAAAAATAAAGTACCTTGATCCGCAGCCTCAAATTTTCCAGAACGGTCTTTTACTGCAGAGGTAAATGCCCCTTTTACATGACCAAAAAGTTCACTTTCTATAAGTTCAGATGGGATGGCGGCACAATTCACTTCGATAAAACTTGCCTTACTCCGTTCGCTCAGTTGGTGCAACTGGTGTGCTACTAATTCTTTACCTGTTCCATTTTCACCTGTTATAAGTACACGCGCGTCTGTAGGTGCGACTTTAGAAATCATGGCCTTCATGCTTTGCACTTCAGTGCTTTCACCTACAATGGTATATTTTTGGGCTACTTTTTTCTTTAGTTTTGAATTTTCTTTTCTTAGTGTTTTATTTTCAATTCCATGACGCACTGCTGTAAGTAAACGATTTAAATCGGGTGGTTTAGGAATAAAGTCATAAGCACCCAGTTTCATTGCTCCAACGGCTGTTTCAATATTTCCATGTCCTGTAAGCATGATAAATGGAACATTCAAACCAAGAGAATTTGCTTCCTGTAATACTTCAATACCATCCATTTTTGGCATTTTAATATCACAGAGTACAAGGTCAAAATTCTTTTTTTTCAGTGCATTGAGACCTGCTTTACCATTCTCAGCCTCTGTCACTTCATAGGAAGCATCTTCTTCAGCCAATATTTTAACCATTACTCTTCGTATAGGCTCCTCGTCTTCTATGAGTAAAATTTGATTCATTTTAAAACTGTTGGTGAATTGGTAAAGGTAACAGTACGTTGTGGAAAGGGGATTTCGATTCCCTTTTTTTCGAAAGCTTCAAAAATTGAAAATCTTAAATCACTCTTTACAATATTGGCAGAAAAACTACTGTCCACAGCAATAAATAACTCGAAAATAAGGGCACTGTCACCAAAATCTTTAAAAAGGACAAATGGTTCTGGGCTGGCAAGCACTTGCTTGTGGTCTGTTGCAATTTCTAATAATATGGATTTAATCTGTTTAGGATCACTTTTATAAGCTACCCCTACTGTAATTACTTCTTTTGTGATAATTCCATTTTCAGTCCAATTAAAGAGAATTGAAGTTAAAAACTTATGGTTGGGAATAATGAGTACTTTATTTTCTCTAGTCACGGCGCGTGTCGTTCTTAGCTTTATATTTTCAACTTGACCGATTTGACCATCTACTTCAATAATATCACCAACCAACACAGACTTATCTACTAAAATAAATATACCGGAGATAATATCCTGGATAAATGTTTGAAGCGCTAAACCAACGCCGACAAGTAGAGCAGCTGAAGCGGCAAATATTGCAGTGACATTCACTCCTATATTTTGGAGCACAATGAGAATTACTATGATGTAAATAAAATAATTGAGAAAGGAAAAAATACTTTTGAATTTTACCCTTGTATCGTTTGACAATGTCCTAAAAATGATTCTCCTCAAAATCTTGAGAAAAAAATTAGTCACCACAAAAACGACAATGACAATAAAGACAGTCTTTGGAGTAAAGCGTACTGACTCTCCAACAGTAAACTGATAATTTAATAGATTAATTATTTTATTTAGGAACTCCATAATTCTTGGGGAAGTTAGTATAAAAAACAAAACCCATCCTCATAAGAGGATGGGAAAAAATTGCTATGAAAAAGAAAAATAATACTGACATAAGAACGTCAGCATTGGATCAAATATATTATTTTTTTTTATAATCAACTGATTTATGCAAACATATCCTTTACTTTTTCAAAAAAAGATTTATCAGATTTTTCAGGGTTAGGAGTAAAATTAGGGTCTTCAAGCATTTTTTCGAAAAATTGCTGCTGTTCTTTGTTTAACTTTTTTGGCGTCCAAACATTCACATGAACAAGCAAATCTCCTGTACCATAACCATTGACACTAGGCAGTCCCTTACCTCTAAGTCTAAGGGTTTTCCCAGATTGAATCCCTGGTTCAAGTTTGATTCGGGCTTTACCCTCTAGTAATTTTAATTCTTTAGAAATTCCCAAGGCCGCCTCTGAAATACTGATATACAAATCATAGTGCATATGGTTTCCTTCACGCACAAATGAATCATGCGGGAGTTCTTCTATCAGCACCAATAAATCCCCTGATATTCCATTGGCAGGGGCTTCATTTCCTTTTCCACTTACTTTGAGTTGCATTCCTTCTTCTACTCCGGCAGGGATTTTTATTGAAACGGTTTCTTCTTTTTTTATCATTCCTTGCGGGTCTGTGCCTGCAGGACGATTTAATAAGGTTTGACCACTCCCGCCACAAGCTGAGCAGACTGTTGAAGTTTGCATTCGGCCTAAAATAGTATTTGTGATTTTCATCACCTGTCCCCTACCGTTACAGCTAGAACATGTTCCATATTGCACCCCTGGTGCTTGAACTTTACGTGGAACCTTAATTTTTTTCTCAACCCCTTTTGCAATTTCTTCTAAGGTGAGTTTTACTCTTATTCGCATATTGGTTCCTTGGGCTCTTCTATGCCCACCTCCACCAAAACCGCCTGAGCCAAAGCCCCCTCCTCCAAAAGCACTCCCGAAGATATCACCAAACTGACTGAAAATATCGTCCATATTCATACCCCCACCGAAGCCTTGCCCCCCTTCAAAGGCTGCATGACCGTATTGGTCATATTTAGCACGCTTGTCCTCATTACCTAGGACTTCATAGGCCTCAGCTGCTTTCTTGAAATTGGTTTCTGCCGACTTATCGTCTGGATTTTTATCTGGGTGATACTGAATGGCCTTTTTCCGATAGGCCTTTTTTATCTCTGCAGCGGACGCATTTTTGGAGACTCCTAAAATTTCGTAATAATCTTCTTTCATAAATTATTGGCCTACGACCACTTTTGGATATCTAATAATACGGTCGCCAAGCTGATAACCCGTTTCAATAATATCGATAATATTTCCTTTTTCTTTTTCAGAAGGAGCAGGAATTTGAGTAATCGCTTCGTGCAGTTCTGAATCAAAAGCATCTCCTATCTTTGTTTCTGTGCTAATTAAACCACTAGACTTAAGCACCTCTTCAAATTTATTGAAGATCAATTTAAAGCCCTCTAAATCAATACTTGCTGCTCCTTTTTCAATTTGCTGATTCGCCCTGTGAAAGTCATCTAATACGGGAATTAAGGAAACGACTACCTCTTGATTGGCAGTTTTCAGTAGTTCGAGACGTTCTTTGGCAGTTCTTTTTTTATAATTCTCGAATTCAGCAAAAAGACGAAGGTATTTTTCTTTTTCTTGTTCTAATTGCTGTTCAAGCTCTTTGATTTTTTCCAACTCTTTGGATTGATCAGTCGCCTTTTTTGCTTCGCTTTTCGCGTTTACTGATTTCTTTTTCGTTGGCTTTGCTCCCTTTGTCGACATTAATAAATATTTTGATTTACAATATGCAAAAGTATTGCCAGATTAAATAAATGCCAAAATGTCATTTTTAATCCAATAGGCTTACGATTGCTTTTTCAATATCAGTAAATTGGAATTGAACTCCATGGCTACTGATTTTTTGACAACTTACCCAATGACTGTCTAGTACCAGATCACTCATTTCTCCTGCCCCCATCTTGAGTAAAAAAGCGGGGATAGGGGGAAGAAAATAAGGTCTATTCATCGCCCGTGCCAGAGCCTTCATAAATACCGTTTGCGTTACTGGGTTAGGTGCTACTGCATTATAAACACCCGCCCAATTGTCTTTTGCTGCTTTTAAAATAACAGTCGTCAAGTCATCGATATGAATCCAGGATTGGCCTTGCTTACCCGAATCAAAAGCGGTACCTAGGCCTAAATAAGTAGGGATTTTTAGAGTTCCTAATACACCTCCTTTTTTTGTTAATACTAAACCGATCCTTAGTTTGCAAATTGAAAGTCCTTCAGATTGAAATTCATCTACTTCTTTTTCCCACTGATCTACTACTTTTTGCATAAATGTTTGGGGAGAAACTTGAATTGTTTCGGTCATTATTTTACTTAAATCTGAAGGGTAAATCCCGATTGCTGAAGCACTCACAATAGAACGAATAAGATGCGTTCCTTTTTGTTTTCTTAATCCTGCTAGTAAAGTTTGTGTAGATTGGACCCTACTGTCTAATATTTCCTTTTTATAGCTAGCCGTCCAGCGTTTTGAAACAGTGGCTCCAGCGAGATGTATAATGCACCTTACTTCTTTAAAACAATTGGGGTCTATCGTGCCTTTTTTTGGATTCCATAAAAAGCCGAAAGCATTAGGAATTGCGTGAATCTGTGAAACCCGAGTTGTGAGGTAATGAATTTGGTGTCCCTCTTGAAAGAGCTTGTCGACTAATTGTTGTCCAATTAATCCTGTAGCTCCCGTAATCAATAGCTTCATTTTTTTTTTCAAAAGTAGCTATTTATGTTTTTACTGCGCGCAACATTTCCCTTTTTCCAGGAGGGCCGGGCAAACGTTCAACTTCAAACCCAACCGCTTGTAAGGCTCTTCTAACAGACCCTTTGGCACAATAGCTCACCCATACTCCTTTGGGATTTAGAAGATCAAAGCATTTTTTCATCCATTGTTCCTCCCACAGCTCGGGTTGGGCATGCGCTCCAAAAGCATCGTAAAAAATCAGATCAAAAAGCTGATTTGTTTTGAATTGCTCAAATAAAACCTCCCGTTTTGTAAAATTAAAATTCGCATTCAGCTTATGCTGCTGTTCCCATGAAAGCTTAGAAAATTCATCGAATGTATGCGGTTTCTCTGATGTGATACATTGAGAATAGTTAAGAAGTTTGATTTCATTTTGCGATAGCGGATACGCTTCTATAGCCGTATAATTTATTGAGCTTGGAGCGTGGTAAAGGTAGGATAAGTATGAGATTAGGCCTGTACCATAGCCCATTTCTAATACAGAGCAGCTTAAGTGAGGATTTGCTTCTTGCCAGAAACGAAGCCCTCGCTCTATATATACAAACTCGGATTCAGTTCGGGCACCATGATGTGAATGATAGGTTTCTCTAAAGGCTTCAATCTTAAGAGTTGAAGAACCATCTTTAGTGAGCACTTGAGTTCGATCTAGTTTCATTTTCAAATTTAATTACCTTTTTCATTAAGCTTTGTCAAGAAATAAAAAACTCGTAATAAAAAGTTTAAGATGAAGTAAAAGTTTCGAAAAAGATTTAATTTTACTAGTAGAATAACCGCTTAAATGAAGATAGAAAAAATTCATCAGTCAAAAATCAACCAAATTGATTTTGATACGCTTGCTTTTGGAAAAAATTTTACTGACCACATGTTTATTTGTCAGTATAAAGGAGGTAAATGGCAAAACCCTGAGATTAAACCTTATGCGCCAATTACGCTAGATCCTTCTGCAAGTGTACTCCATTATGGACAGGCTATTTTTGAAGGAATGAAAGCCTATAAAGACGATGAAAATAAAATTTGGTTATTTCGTCCTGAAGAAAACTTTAATCGCTTAAATAAATCTGCCAAACGGCTTCAAATACCAGAATTTCCAGCTTCTTATTTTTTTGAAGGTCTGGCACAATTATTAACGCTAGATCATGAGTGGATAAAGCCAGGAGAAGGAAATTCGCTTTATGTGCGCCCTTTTGTATTTGCCAACCAAGCCACTGTGCAAGCTACTGCCTCTCAAGAGTATTTATTTATGATTATCTGTGCTCCAGTAAAATCCTACTATAGCGGTGGAGAAATTAATGTGTTGATAGCAGAGGAATTCAGTAGAGCTGCTGATGGGGGTGTTGGTTATGCCAAAGCAGCCGGAAATTACGCTGCTCAATTTTATCCTACCTCACTCGCTTTAAAAGAAGGATTTCAGCAAATTATTTGGACTGATGCAAGTTCCCATGAATATATGGAAGAAGCCGGTACTATGAATATCTTTTTTAGAATCGATGATACCCTGATTACTGCACCAGTTAGTGATCGAATATTAGATGGTGTAACACGAAAAAGCATTATAAAACTCGCAGAGCACCAAGGGATAAAAGTAGAAGAAAGGCCGATAAAAGTAGATGAAATCAAAAAAGCCCACGCCCAGGGTAGCCTTCAAGAAATTTTTGGCTCAGGAACAGCTGTAGTCGTTCTGCCTATAAATAGTTTTTCGCATCAAGGAACAACCTATAAGCTCCCTGAAGCTACGCCTATTGCCTTAGAATTAAAAACAAAACTAGTAGCCATTCAGTATAATAAGGCAGAAGATCCCTTTGGCTGGAGAAAAGAAGTTACTGTTTAGTCTTCTTCAATAATTGCCTTTAAATTGGGCTTAAAATAATTGGGCCCTTTCAAAACTTTCCCGTCGTCCCTGTAGATCGGTTTTCCATCTTCTCCTAGTTTACTCATATTACTTCTTTGAATTTCATCAAAGATGGCTTCCATTTTTTCTTGAAAACCATGAGATATAATGGTGCCACACAATATGTAGAGCATGTCTCCAAGGGCATCACCCACCTCTACAAGGTTTCCTTCTTTTGCGGCTTCAAGATATTCCTCATTTTCCTCTTTCATAAGATTAAATCGAAGTGTAGTTGTCGCTTCATTTAAAGCGGCGGTTGGTTTGTTTTCAATACCCAGGCCATAAGCTTGATGAAATAAAGTCACCGCTTCAATTGGTTTATTTAACATAGTACCTTAAATATATATGGATTATTTATTTCTAAATTAGACAAAAAATTAAAAGATGTTTTCATTTGGTCAGTTAATCTTTGCCTTGTGGTTTTTGATAGGATTTACGCTCATCATCATTTATTCCTACCTATCTGATAAGAAAGCGCAACCAAATTATTTCAAGGGGAGCTATAAAATACTTATTGGATTTTTTATCGCATTTGGTGTTTTAGTTTTAATTAAATACATGACGCAGCAATGAAGACGTGGCTTTTTATTTTTCTAGGCGGAGGCTTAGGAAGTCTTTTTAGGTATCTGATAAGTAAATTAATCCCCTTTACTAAAACGGGTTTCCCTTGGCCTACTTTAATCGCAAATTTTATAGGATGCCTCCTAATAGGACTCTTGTTGGGTTGGGCCTTAAAAACTCAAAGTATGCGTTCTGACTTCTATTTGTTTGCTGCAGTTGGCTTTTGTGGTGGACTCACCACTTTCTCGACCTTCAGTTTAGAAAATATGGCCTTTCTCCGCTCAGGAGACTATTTAAACTTCATGCTTTATACGCTTTTAAGCCTTGTGGGGGGGCTTCTTTTTGTGGTATCGGGAAATTTGATTTTTAAATATTTCAACTGATTCTCTTTTTTTTGCCTATTTCATAATTATTACATTTTATTTTTAAGATACCCCTAATTTTTAGGGGGTCTATTTTTTTTATTTATAAAAATCAAAAATAATACCCCTTATAAATAGAGGGTCTTTATTTATTAAAGGTAGTTTTGACCATCAAATTTATTGAAATGAAAAAAAATTACTCAATCATCGCACTCGCAATTGTAGCAATTGCCTTTGCGCCAGCAAGTGTATCAGCTCAAGAAGCTGACAGTGAAAAAGAAGCAACTTTTAATCTCAGTGGTTCTGTAGATACTTACTTTAGATCTAGTTTTACAGAAGATCCAGTAGCGCCAGGCACTTCTTTTGCTAATCTCAATGGTTTCGCTCTTGGGATGGCGAACTTCATCGTTTCTTATGAAGGAGAAAAATCAGGTTTTGTCGCTGATGTCGTATTTGGTCCCAGAGGTTCCGACGCCGTTTTTGGTTCGGTAGGAAATTCCTCAGAATTAGTCAATCAGCTCTACGCCTACTACAACTTAGGCGATGGGGTCACTGTTACTATGGGTAATTTTAATACTTTTTTAGGCTATGAAGTAATCTCTCCAGCAGCCAATTTCAATTACTCGACTTCTTATATGTTTTCTTATGGTCCTTTTTCACATACGGGGCTAAAATTAGATTTCGAATTAGCTGAAGATATTTCCTTAATGCTCGGTGTATTTAATCAGACAGATGAAACCGAAGCAAATTATTCACGCTATACAGCCTTTGGAGCCCAACTCGGTCTGTACGGTCAATATCTCAACTTCTTAGGCGGGGATGGCTATGCTCAAATAGACTATACAGGTGGTTTTGATTTAGGCAATACTTTTTTCTTAGGAATTAATGCAACTTCAGCCTCTTTAGAAGGTGATATGGGTTTTGCCGGAGTCGCCTTATACCCACAACTCACTACAAGTGATAATTTTGCGATCGGCTTGAGGGGTGAGTTCTTTTCAGAAACAGATGGCTTTGGCGCTTTAGTTTCTGAAGGTGATGCAGATAATTTCTCCTTGACACTTACGGGAAGCTATACTTCTGGCAATTTTATTTTCAAACCTGAACTAAGAATTGACAGTGCTTCCTCTGAGATTTTTGCCATCAGTCCAACTGAGACAGCTGACAGCTTGACTTCATTTGTTATGGCAATGATTTATTCATTCTAATTTTTATAAACTCAATATCATGAAAAAAATAGAAGCAATTATTAGAAAGTCAAAATTTGACCAAGTCAAAGAAGCACTTCACAATGTAGAAGTCAACTTTTTCAGCTACTGGGATGTGACGGGTGTCGGAAATGAAAAAGAAGGACATGTATACAGAGGGATTTCTTACAGTACTTCTGAAATTCAAAGAAGATATCTTTCTGTCGTAGTCAATGATGACTTTGTTCAGCCTACTATAGAGGCGATTTTAAAATCGGCAGCATCAGATAAAGTAGGAGATGGTAAAATATTTATTCTTCCAGTAGAAGAAGCCTACCGAATTCGCACAGGTGAAAAAGGAGGTAAATCACTAAACTAAAAACTTAAAAAAATGGAAACAGCTTTATTTACAGCAAATAACGTATGGATGATGATCTGTACAGCCCTTGTATTTTTTATGCACTTGGGATTCTCATTTCTCGAAATTGGACTCACAAGACAAAAAAATGCAGTTAATATTTTATTTAAAAATTTCTTTGTAATCACAGCAGGTCTTTTGCTCTATTGTTTGGGCGGGTTTAATCTTATGTATCCTGGATTTGATGAAGGCGCTATGGGCTTTTTCAAATTTGCTGGTTTCGGAATTACTGCCCCTGAGGGAGGCATGACAATTGAATATGCAAGTGGAGGATATACGTGGTGGACTGATTTTCTCTTCCAAGGGATGTTTGCAGCTACAGCAGCTACGATTGTTTCTGGAGCGGTGGCAGAACGCATCAAATTAAACAGCTTTATGCTTTTCACTATTTTCTATGTTGGTATTGTTTACCCCATTATCGGTTCATGGAAATGGGGAGGAGGATTTTTAGACCAATGGGGATTTTATGATTTTGCAGGTTCTACACTTGTTCACTCGGTCGGTGGATGGGCCGCACTAATCGCCATCTATCTTTTAGGTGCCCGTATCGGAAAATTTGATAAAGAGGGAAACCCGAAAGCCATACCTGGGCACAATATCCCACTAGCTGCCGCTGGTGTCTTAATTCTCTGGCTCGGATGGTTTGGTTTTAATGGCGGTTCTGTACTTTCTGCAGATCCTGAACTTACCTCGCTAACTTTAGTTACGACTTGCCTTGCTGCTGCTGCAGGAGGGGTGTCTGCTGCTTTATTTTCAAATTTACTTTATAAAAACTTTGACTTGACCATGTTCATGAATGGCGTTTTAGGGGGGCTTGTTGGTATCACAGCTGGCGCAGATCAGATGAGTCCCACAGACGCTATTTTAATAGGAATTATTGCGGGAGTCATTATTGTATTAGGAATTGCATTAATTGACAAATTAAAATTAGACGATCCTGTTGGGGCGGTAGCCGTACACCTTATTTGTGGTATCTGGGGCACACTAGCGGTTGGAATTTTTGGTGCAATGGCAGGTGTTGATCAATTTATCGCCCAACTTATCGGAGTGGGTATCGTAGGTGTATTTTCTTGTATTACAGCCTTTATTATACTCTTCGCGATAAAGAAAACAGTAGGATTACGTGTTGATTCGGAAGAAGAAATCAAAGGGTTAGACCTAATGGAGCACGGTATGGACGCCTACTCTGATTTCCGATTAAACCAACATTAATAAAACATCCATAACCAGCCAATCCATAATTGAGAACAAAAACCTCCTATTCTTATTAGGAGGTTTTTTTTTAGTTATATTTGAAATAAAACACGATGAAGTACTTCTTCCTAATTCTATCCTTTAGCTGCTTTTTTTTAACTAAAGCACAAGATCAAAACACTTCGGCTGCAGAAGGCCCTTATTCACAATTAATCATCAGAGGTGCCACCTTAATCAATGGGAATGGAGCCCCCCCTATTGGACCTGTTGATATTACTGTAGAAAATAATAAAATCGTAGGAATTGATGTCGTAGGTTACCCAGGGGTAGCAATAGACGATTCTAAGAGACCCGTATTAAAAAAAGGAGGAAAAGAGATAGAGGCAAATGGCCACTATATACTTCCTGGATTTATTGATATGCATGGACATATTGGAGGAGTTGCTCAAGGGGCAGATTGGGATTATGTTTTCAGACTTTGGCTTGCTCATGGAATAACAACAGTACGCGAACCCAGTGGACGAGGTATCGCTTATGCACTTGATCTGAAAGAAAGAAGTGCCAAAAATGAGATTATAGCACCACGTGTATTGGCTTATACTGGATTTGGACAGGGTAGTAAAAGTCCAATAGATTCTCCAGAAGCGGCACGCGAATGGGTTAGAGAAAATGCAAAAAAAGGAGCTGATGGAATCAAGTTTTTTGGAGCAGAACCCGAAATCATGAAAGCCGCATTGGAAGAAAATAAAAAATTAGGTTTGCGATCCGCTTGCCATCACGCACAGCTAAGCGTAGCCCGGTGGAATGTGCTTCACTCTGCCAGAGCCGGTTTAACAACCATGGAACATTGGTATGGTTTGCCTGAGGCCTTATTTGAAGACAGAACTGTTCAAGACTATCCTTTAGATTATAATTATCAAAATGAGCAACATCGTTTTGGAGAAGCTGGAAACCTCTGGAAACAGGCAGCTAAGCCTTATTCTGCACATTGGAATAAAGTAATGAACGAATTGATAGACCTAGACTTTACACTCGTTCCTACATTTAATATTTATGAAGCCAGTAGAGATTTACATCGTGCGCGAAGAGCAGAATGGCACGAAGACTATACACTCCCCTCGCTCTGGCGTTTTTATCAGCCTAGCAAAATTTCTCATGGTTCTTACTGGCATTATTGGGGAACAGAGGAAGAGGTCTCTTGGAAAGAAAATTATAAACTCTGGATGACTTTTATCAATGAATATAAAAATAGAGGTGGAAGGGTATCGGCAGGTTCTGATTCTGGATTTATTTTCCAACTCTATGGTTTTGCCTATATCCGCGAACTGGAAATGCTTAGAGAAGCTGGATTTCATCCGCTAGAGGTAATTCGTGCAGCTACTCTTAATGGTGCAGAAGCCTTAGGTATCGATCAGCAAACAGGCTCTGTGGCCATAGGTAAAGACGCAGATTTTGTAATAGTAGAAGAAAACCCTTTAGAAAATCTTAAAGTTCTCTATGGTACAGGCGCTATTAAATTAACAGAAGCCAATGAAGTAGTACGAGTAGGAGGCGTAAAATACACCATCAGACAAGGAGTTATTTACGACGCTAAAAAACTACTTTCTGAAGTAAAAATAATGGTAGAAGAAGCCAAAGCCAAAGAAAACTTTACGATTACTCAACCCGGAGACTAACTTTTCTTTTTTGTGAAACGACTGGTATTATTGATGCATTGCCCTGACAAAAAGGGGATCATTGCAGCGGTTACTAATTTTATCAATCAAAAAAATGGCAATATTGTCTATATCGATCAGTATGTAGACCGTGTTCAGGGGGCCTTTTTTATGCGTGTGGAAGTAGAGGGAGTCTTTGACTTGCCAAGCTTCGAGCGCTTTAAATTAGATTTTCAAAAAGAGCTGGGTATTCATTTTGAAATGCAGTGTAGTTTTTATCTCGCTGACCTGCTGCCTAAAATGGCCGTTTTTGTTTCTAAATACGACCATTGCCTTTATGATATACTTGCCCAACAACGCTCTGGAAAGCTGGCTTGTACGATTCCATTCATCATAAGTAATCACAATGATCTAGCCTCTATAGCTGAACAGTTTTCTATCCCTTTTTATCATATTCCTGTCACTAAAAACAGTAAAGAAAAAGCAGAATTAAAACAACTTGAATTACTCCAAAAATACGAAGTGAACTGTATCGTATTGGCGCGCTATATGCAGATACTTTCCTCGCGAATTATTGATGTTTACCCTTCAAAAATTATTAATATACATCATTCTTTCTTACCTGCTTTTCCAGGAGCCAAACCCTATCATTCTGCCTTTCAACGGGGGGTAAAGATTATTGGTGCCACCAGTCATTATGTTACAGAGGAATTAGACGCTGGCCCTATCATAGAACAAGATATAATCAGGGTATCACACAGTCATGAAGTAAAGGACTTTATCTCAAAGGGGCAAGAACTTGAGCGCGTTGTTTTACTCAGGGCCTTAAAGCTTCACTGTGAAAGAAAAATTATGACCTATAACAATAAAACAATCGTTTTTAATTAGCAGACTGAAGAAAGTTTAATAGCTCACTATTAAACTGCTCGGGCTTATCAATATTGACGACATGTCCAGATTGTTTTAAAACCAATAATTTTGATTTGCGATGAAGTTTTACAATCTTTTTGACAAAAGGAAGAAACATATAGTCTTGACTCCCCATTATGTATAAAGTTGGAATTCTAACCTCTTGTCCTCGAATCGTTTTTAATAGTGGCAGGAGTTTTGAGGTCAGTTTATACCACTTTCTAAACTCTTTTTCAGAGATTTTCTTTGCTTCTTGAATAAAAAGTGCTCTTGAGCGGCGATGCGCTTTATAGGGCATAATTACATAGGCAAAAAAAGTATAAATCCAGATAAAAGGCAATATAGTTTGAGTGAGTTTCCCCAAGAACATAAGAATCCTAGACTGTATATTCAGATTGAGGATGGCCCCCCCTAAACCAATTTTTTCTATCCTATTGGGATGGGTATGCATCATCTTTTGGATTAAAATACTACCAAGTGAAATCCCTACAAAATGAGAACGTTTTATGCCGCAACAATCTAACACCTCAATTAAATCGGAAATAATTAAGGGAAATGAATACTCTTGGTCAGTGGATGAATCTATCGACTTTCCGTGTCCTCGAAGATCCACTAATAAAATATTAAAATAGGCGCTAAAAAAACGAACTTGATTAAACCAAATCGAAGAATTTCCCCCAGCCCCATGGATAAATGTGACCCATTGTTCTGAATTATTTTTTGCCTTATATACTGTGTAGTGCAGCATTACAATAGTTTTCTTTGCTCTAAATGATAGGCCATTTCTTCTTGCAGTTTTTGCGCTTCTTTAGCGGCAGCTTCTGCAAAATCTTTCCCTTGAGAAGCATATAGTATTCCACGAGAAGAATTTACTAAAAGCCCACATTGTTTATTGAGACCCGCCTCAGCAACTTCTTTAAGACTTCCACCTTGAGCTCCTACACCTGGCACTAATAAAAAGGCCTCTGGAATAATTTTTCTGATGTCTGATAGAGCAGCAGCTTTAGTGGCCCCAACCACATACATTAATTGCTGAGCGCCTTCCCAATTCTTACTCTTTTCAAGGACTTTTTCGTAGAGTTTTTGTCCTGCTGATTCAGTAAATTGAAAGTCACTCGCTCCAGCATTTGAGGTAAGCGCAAGTAAAATTCCAAATTTATCTTTATACGACAAAAAAGGCTCTACCGCATCTTTACCCATATAAGGCGCTATCGTTACTGCATCTACATTATAAGTTTCAAAAAATGCTTTTGCATAACGGCTCGCCGTATTTCCTATGTCCCCTCGTTTGGCATCTGCAATTATAAAGTGCTGGGGATACTTTTGTTTTAAATAGCGCGTAATTTTATCAAAGGCTTTCCATCCTTCCAAACCATAGGTCTCAAAAAAAGCCAAATTGGGCTTATAAGCTACTGCATAAGAGTGAGTAGCGTCGATTATAAATCGGGCAAACTCATAAAGTGGATCCTTACTTTTATTAAACTGAGGAGGTAATTTCTCTAAATCAATATCCAGTCCTATGCAGAGAAAAGACTTTTTTAAGCGTATTTGTTCAAAAAGTGCCTCTTGCGTCATAGTACTTCCCCCGCTTCTTTGAGCTTTTCAGTATTTTGATGTAACTGTAACTCATCAATTAGTTTTTGAATATCTCCATTTATTACATTCGGCAAATCATAAAGTGTAAGGCCAATACGATGATCTGTAACTCGCCCTTGGGGGTAGTTGTAAGTTCTAATTTTAGCTGATCGATCTCCCGAGGAAACCAAAGAATTTCTTTTTTCAGCATCAGAAGCTAATTTTTTTGATAGTTCCAATTCATATAAACGTGAGCGCAATACCTTTAATGCTTTCTCTTTGTTTTTATGCTGGGACTTTTGATCTTGACATTGGGCTACAATCCCTGTGGGCTCATGTGTTAAGCGAACGGCAGAGTAAGTTGTATTCACTGACTGTCCCCCAGGACCGGAAGAACAGAAAAAATCTATGCGCACTTCATTCATGTCAATTTCAACATCAAATTCTTCTGCCTCTGGCAGTACCATAACCGTGGCAGCTGAAGTATGAACCCTCCCTTGGGTTTCAGTTTGAGGCACACGCTGGACCCGATGGACTCCAGATTCATATTTCATTGTGCCATAAACATCTTCTCCTGATACTTCAAAAATCACTTCTTTAAATCCTCCTGCTGTACCCTCACTTGCATCTACTAAACTTACACTCCATTTATTAGATTGGCAATATTTAGTATACATCCTGTATAAGTCTCCTGCAAAAATACTGGCTTCATCCCCCCCTGTTCCAGCTCTAATTTCAATCACTACGTTTTTTGCATCTTCAGGGTCTTTGGGGATTAGTAAAAATTTAATTTCTTCTTCTAAATTAGGCAGTTTTTCTTTGGCTTCTTCTATTTCTAATTTAGCCATAGCGAGCATCTCAGCGTCTTTTTCATTTTTAAGGAGCTGCTCTGCTTCTTTAAGGTTGGAAAGTAGATTTTTATAGCTTTTGGCTTTTTCAACTAAAACCGTTAGGTCTTTATATTCTTTATTGAGTTGTATATACCTTTTTTGATCCGCAATAATATCAGGTTGAATAATCAGATCTGATACTTCGTCAAAACGCTGTTGTATAATTTGAAGTTTTTCTAACATGGTAGCACAAATTTACAAATTGTGAATTGATTATTCCTCTTATTCTTCAATGACGATCCGAAATTCTATCTTTAAAAAATCTTTCATTTTAACCCCTAAAAAAGAAGGTAAATTAATCTCATAGCGTGTTGGGGTCAGTTCAAATTCACCCACTAATTCGAGGCCATCGGTTGATTTTAAAAGACTGGCTTTAATCATTTGACTAAGGGGTACGCCATGAAATTCAAGTATTCCCGTGATATTGAGCGAGTCTGAATCTGTACGAATTTGGTCAGAATAGAACTTAATTTCAGGAAATCGAAGTGCTTCTAAAACTTCTAAGGAATGTGCATCGCGTCCAGAATTATTACTGTCAAAGTCACTAATTTTTGCTAAAAGTGCAATTTTAGAAAGCACTTTTGTTTTTGTATCAAATACCGCAATTCCTTTTATCTTAGAATTAGTCCCTTCCCAATCATGCAAGACATGTGTTCCTTCATAACGAATAAAAGAGTGCGCTTCATCGACTTTTCTTTGTTCTTCTTGTGCCGTTAGGAGGGATTGAAATATGAGAAAAAAGAAAAAAAACCGCATGCTATTAAAATTTAAAGACAAGAATAGCAGCTGCATAGGCCCCAAAAGCAGTAAAAGCAGAAGCTCGATGTAGTTTTTTATTGTGCTCTGCCAGTAAATTGGTAGCCGTCATCGCAGTAAAATGAAGTGAGGCTAAATATTTATGTGCTTTAGCAGAACTTAATCCTTTATTTTTATTATTGCTTAAAGGGGGCGGAGCAAAAAGTGACAATCCCGCTCCAGTGAAGTAACTGATTGAAGTTAGATTGCCCACCATTTTATGTGTTTCATACAATTCAAATTTTTGATTGTAAAGCTGGGTTCCAAGCAGACCCTGAGCTATCATTCCTCCAAGAGTAATAAAGCCTATGGTTTGATGTACTATAAGCATTTTTCGCCTCAGTTTGAGTTCTTTTTCTCGTTGTTCAAGGGTTAATGGAGCCCAATTTATTTTTCTTAATAAACCCTTTTCACCCCAAAGCAAGCGCTGTGTAAATACCATTTTCTCTGGTAATAATTGCACTTTTTCAGGCTCTGTATCTTCCCTTATAAGGGTAAATAAATCCTCTTGTGCTCTTGCTTTTGCTATACCCAAAAACAATACTAGTTGTAGAAGTATTATTGACTTTTTTTGCATTTTTAAGGGTATTCGTAAGACCCATAAGGCGTATTTAGGAGTACACTCTTTTTAGGGGCAGACTCTACCCTGCCTACAATTTGAGCGTCTACATTAAAGCTTTTTGAAATAGAAATAATTTGATCTGCAAAGTTTGGTGATACATAAAATTCCATTCGATGCCCCATATTAAAAACCTGATACATCTCTCTCCAATCTGTAGCGGATTCTTTTTGAATAAGCTCAAAGAGAGGTGGAATTGGAAAGAGCGAATCCTTAACAACTTTCAGTTGGTCAATAAAATGTAAAATTTTGGTTTGAGCTCCCCCACTACAATGTATCATTCCATGAATTTGTTTTCTGTCAATGGATTTAAAAATTTGATGAACAATTGGAGCATACGTCCGTGTAGGAGACAGCACTAACTTTCCGACGTCTAAAGGCACGCCCTCTAAAATATCAGTAAGCTGTTTTGAACCTGAATAGACGAGCTCTTTTGGCAACTGAGGGTCAAAACTTTCAGGATACTTTTGAGCTAATTCTTTAGAAAAAACATCATGGCGTGCAGAGGTTAAACCATTGCTTCCCATACCGCCATTATAGGCTGATTCATAAGTTGCTTGACCTGAAGAAGAAAGCCCTACTATTACATCACCCGCCTGTATATTGGCATTATCAATTATATCTTCCCGGGCAATGCGAGCAGTAACTGTTGAATCAACTATAATAGTGCGCACTAAATCTCCTACATCAGCAGTTTCGCCCCCTGTACTTTTTATTGTAATCCCCCATTCATTTAAATTATCTAATAAAGCCTCCGTTCCTTCAATAATGGCCTTTATCACTTCCCCAGGAATAAGATTTTTATTTCTACCAATTGTTGAAGAGAGCAATATATTTTGTGTAGCACCCACACAGAGTAAATCATCTGTATTCATGATTAACGCATCCTGGGCAATTCCTTTCCAAACAGATAAATCTCCTGTTTCTCTCCAATACATATATGCCAAAGAGGATTTTGTACCTGCACCATCTGCATGCATTACAAGAGCATGAGCGGAACTGCCTGTAAGTACATCTGGAATAATTTTACAAAACGCATTGGGGTAAAGCCCTTTGTCAATTTTTTTTATGGCTTGGTGGACTTCTTCTTTTTGAGCAGAAACACCCCGCTGTACATATCTGTCAGACATGGTTAATTTTTATTCAAAAATAGCGGTTTTAGACGAACATGCCGCGTAATTAAAAGATACTTATCAACGAACAAACAACAACTCTCTGTATTTGGCGAGTGGCCAAAGTGAGTCCTCTACTGTAAGTTCTAGTTTATCACACTGGTAACGTATAGAAGTCAGAAAAGGCTTTACTTCACTTTCGTAATGCAAGGCTCTTTTATGAAAATCTGTGAGTTGATTTCCCTTTTTACGCGCAGCGATCATTTTTGTTACTCCTTCATTGATTTGGGCTATATAATTTGAAATACTTTCAAGAAGAATAAGCTGTTCACTGGCATATTTTTTAAAGCCAGTCCCATAAATTTCTTTTAAGCCTTGGATATTTTCAATTAAAATATTTTGATAGCGTATCGCCGTTGGAATAATATGATTTCGAGCCATATCACCCAGTGTACGACTTTCTATTTGAATGGTAGAGATATAGGCTTCTAGATCTACCAGCAAACGCGCTTCAAGCTCTCTTTTTGAAAAAATAGAAAGGCCTTCAAATAATTCAACACTAGCAGCCTGGGTATAACTCGTTAATTGAGAAGGTGTTGAACTTGGAGTCTGTTCTTCCTCTTTTAAATTTTCTATACTTAATTCGGGCTTAATCGTTGCGATGGTTTCTCTGAGTACATTAAAAATGGCATCGTCTTTCTTCATTTTTTTCTTATCGATAAACTGATCAACCGCCGTTTTAAATTCGATGAGTTGTGCCGTGACCACTGCATTTATGACAGTAATCAGTTTGGAACAATTGGATTTAGCGCCTACTGTTCTAAATTCAAATTTATTCCCTGTAAAGGCAATGGGGGCAGTACGATTTCGGTCTGTATTATCTAATAAGATTTCGGGTATTTTTCCAATCACATTTAATTTGAGGTCCGTTTTCTCCTCAGGGGAAAGTTTTCCTTTTGAAACATTTTCAAGGTCCTCCAGAACTTCTAATAAGTAATTTCCAATAAAAACAAAAAGATCAGACGTAGGCGCTTCATTTTTACCGATCCTCAAATCATTACTTGCAGAAACTGTTGCTGCACGGATTAGCTCTTTATATTTTAAAATTGCTGCAATTGTATTCACGAAAAAAGAGAGAAACTGCAAATTACTCATAGGGGTTTTTCCTGGACTTAATAAATTAATACCTGCATTATTATTAAGAGACCAATTGATGTGTTTTCCAGAGCCATTGATTTTATCAAATGGCTTTTCGTGTAAAAGAACAGTAAAATTATGTCTGAGCGCTATTTTATTCATAAGATCCATCATTAGGATATTATGATCTACAGCTAGATTCGCATTTTCAAAAACGGGTGCTACTTCATATTGCCCTGGAGCTACTTCATTGTGTCTCGTTTTTATGGCAATCCCTAAAGCGCTGCATTCATTTTCTAAATCTTGAAAAAAAAGACCCACCCGTGCAGGTATTGAACCAAAATAATGATCGTTCAGTTCTTGGCCCTTAGAAGGTGCGTGACCTAAAAGGGTTCGGCCAGTGAGCATCATATCAGGCCGAGTCAATGCCAAGCTTTTATCGATCAGAAAAAATTCTTGTTCCCAGCCTAAAGTAGCATAAACCTTAGTGGCTGATTTGTCAAAATAACGACAAATTTCAAAGGCTGCCTCATCCAACTTTTGAAGCGACTTGATAAAGGGTGTTTTGTAATCAAGTGCTTCTCCTGTATAAGAGACAAAAATAGTGGGTATACACAGCGTATTTTCATAGATAAATGCAGGGGAAGTGGGATCCCAAGCTGTATAGCCTCGTGCTTCAAATGTATTACGAATACCACCACTTGGAAAACTAGAAGCATTGGGAATCTGCTGAACCAATTGCTCACCGTCAAATTTTTCAATCTGAGCGCCAGAAGCATCCAAATCAAAAAAAGATTCGTGTTTTTCAGCTGTGGTTCCTGAAAGGGGCTGAAACCAATGTGAGTAATGCGTCGCTCCCTTGTTAATCGCCCATGCTTTCATAGCAGAAGCAATTTGGTCTGCCAAGGCTGTACCCATCGGAGTCCCTTTTTCAATACTGAGTTGCATCTGCTTAAAGGCATGATCACTTATATATCTTTGTAATTGCCTGTTATTAAAAACATTCTCCCCAAAATCGGAGGATAAGCTCTTTTTAAATAAAGGAAGTTCAGCTGGGCTTGCCAATTTTTCAATATTTTTTTTTCGTAATGTATCCATGGGTATTTGGTGTCTACTAAGTTGTTAACAAATTTAATTATTTTGAATATTTAATAGTGATTTTACAAAAAAATGAAAATAAATAAATTTTACCCTTAAAAAAATAGGGGGTTTGCAAAAATAATAGTTTGTTAATTTCTTTAGGGTATTAAATTATTGGGGGGTTGCATAAAATTTTATTTTTGTGAAAAATTATTAATATCATGAGCAAAGCAAAACTTGAGTATCTTTGGTTAGATGGTTATCAGCCAACTGCTAATTTACGCAGCAAAACAAAAATTGTATCCGATTTTAAGGGAACTTTAGCGGATTGCCCAATGTGGTCATTTGATGGTTCCTCAACACGACAGGCAGAAGGAAATGCTTCAGATTGTTTATTAAAACCTGTTGCTTTATATGAAGATCCTGATCGTAAAAACGGTTGGTTGGTCATGACTGAAGTATTAAATGCTGATGGAACGCCTCACGTATCTAATGGCCGTGCCACTATCGATGACGATGATGATGATTTTTGGTTTGGATTTGAACAAGAGTACTTTTTGTGGGACCCAGAGTCCAACCTTCCTCTTGGCTTTCCAAGAGACCAAACCCCTCAAGGTCAGTTTTACTGCTCTGTTGGTGCAAAAAATGCATTCGGTAGAGAAATGATCGAAGAGCATTTAGACCAATGTCTTGAAGCTGGAATCAATGTAGAAGGGATCAATGCGGAAGTAGCTTCTGGACAATGGGAATACCAATGTTTTGCTAAAGGTGCTAAAAAAGCAGGAGATGAAATGTGGGTGTCTCGCTACTTATTAGAGCGTTTAGGTGAAAAATACGGTCTGGCGATCGATTGGCATCCCAAACCATTAGGCGATACAGACTGGAATGGTTCTGGTATGCACGCTAATTTCTCAAATGAAGTATTAAGAACTTGTGGTTCTAGAGAAACCTATGAGAAAATTTGTGAAGCCTTCCGCCCTGTTGTTAAAGAACATATCGAAGTGTATGGAGCACACAATGAACAACGCCTTACTGGAAAACACGAAACACAATCTATCGATCAATTTAGTTTTGGGGTTTCAGACCGAGGTGCATCGATTAGAATTCCAATTATGACGGTTGAAAATGGATGGAAAGGTTGGTTAGAAGACAGAAGACCTGCTTCTAATGGTGATCCTTATAAAATCGCTTCTCGAATTATCAAAACAGTCAAGTCTGCCTAACATAATTACTGTTACTAAATACAAATCCCCTAATAGTATTAGGGGATTTTTTTTAGCTAAACATTTGATAGATAAAGAGCGCGTAAAAAGAGAGTAAAAAGAGTCCCTCATACCTTCCTAACCGCATGAATCTGGGAAAGAAGACTAAGGGCAATATAGAAATTGATACTGCGAGCATCCAATACATATCATTGGATAGTAATGCTTGGTCTACAATCTGTATGGGATGAATTAAAGCGGTGGCACCCATAACGGCAAGAATATTAAAAATATTGGATCCGATAAGGTTTCCAAGTGATATGGCTTTCTCTTTATTGATTATCGCAATTATAGAGGCTGAAAGTTCGGGTATGCTAGTCCCTATAGAGATAACAGAAATACTCACAATACGTTCACTCACCCCCATTGATTGTGCTATAGAGACAGCTGATCCAACCAATACTTCAGCTCCTAACCAAAGACAAAAGCTTCCCAAAAGCAGTAGTCCTATCATTTTTTGTAAAGTCAATTCTATTTGATTGACCTCAAGTGATTCTTCAATTACGGCCTTTTTTTGAAAAACTAAAATTACCAGAAGAAATAAAACTAATGCTATTAATAAAATACCTCCCTCGACCTGCGAGATAATACGATCATCTACAAGAAAAAAGTAAAATAAAAAAGTAGCCAAAATCATGATGGGCCAATCCGTTTTATAAAAACTTTTTGTCACATTTATAGGTGAAATCACAATGACAGTACCCAAGACAAAAGCTAAATTGGCAATATTTGATCCTACAATATTTCCTAATGCCAGGTCAGGAAATCCTTTTAAGGCAGATTTTATACTGACAATTAATTCTGGTGCTGAGGTCGCAAAAGAGACTACCGTCATCCCAATGACAATCTTTGGAACATTTAAACGTAAGGATAAAGCGACCGAAGCATCTAGCAGCCAATCGCCTCCCTTAATTAAGAGGGCTAATCCTACAACAATTGCAATTGCGTCTATCATTAGGGCAATATACTGCTTAGTTTAAATAATCTTTCAATTTTTTGAGTCAATTTGATTTCCTCCTTAATCTTTATTTTATTTATATTTGCAACCATTATAAGGCCTCGTAGCATAACTGAATAGTGCACTTGATTACGGCTCAAGAGGTTGCAGGTTTGAATCCTGCCGAGGTCACTAAAAAAAGGTTACTGAATCAGTAACCTTTTTTGTCTCTCTTTTTAAAATTTCCTGTAGGATCCAGTTAAAAAGGCATTGGCCTCTTCTTCTTTAAAGAGTGCTTTTTCGCTATCCCAATGCAAGGTTTTATTAGGAAACCTTCCCGCAATAACTCCCAAAAGTATTGTTTCTGTAAGTCTTGCTGAATATGAAAAAGGAGCTGAAACTTGATCATTTCCCAAGCAAGCATCCACGAATTGATGATAATGTTTGGGCGCATCTCTTTCGTAATCGTTTTTTGTGGTGCCAAGGGTTCCATTTGGATCATATTTTAGCACATCTATTTCCTGGTATTCTCCATCTACAATGTGTCTGGGGAGTTCCATAAAATGCGGTAATAATAATCGACCATTCTCACCAATAAACATTGCTCCCTGTAAAGGAAGCTCCTCTCTTTTAGGGAGTTTTAAATCTTTATTGCTGGAAGGGGCACCAGGACCATCAGACCAGATCCACGTAAGTGTTTCTGCCGTATATTCTGTACCTGGAAAGGTATAGGTCACTTGATTATTTTCGGGATATCCAAATCCATTAGGCTTTCTACATTTGTTTATGATTGTCATGGGAACATCAAGTGCGAGTGCATTATAAGGCGTATCAAAAATATGCACCCCCATATCCCCAAGTGTACCGCAACCGTAATCTACAAGTTTTCTCCAATTTCCTGGATGGTAGACTTTTTCTTTAAAGGGACGTTCTGGAGAAGTACCCAACCATAAATTCCAATCAAAATGTGCTGGAACAGGATCTTCCCCTTTAGGGATAGGGCCATCATATCCCCAATTTTTGGGAGACCACGCATACACTTTATGAACTTTACCAATGATTCCTGATTGTATAAGAAGTGTTGCTAATTTATAGTCATAAAAAGAATGGACTTGAATACCCATCTGGGTAATCAGGTTTTTTTCTTTTGCTATTTTACGCATTTCTCTTGCTTCAGAAACATAATGGGTTAAGGGCTTTTGACAATAGACGGGTTTATTTAGTTCCATTGCCATTATTGAAGCAGGTGCATGGGTGTGGTCAGGAGTAGATACTACTACCGCATCTATTTCATTTGCCATTTGATTGAAAAGCTCACGATAGTCTGAAAAAGTCTTTGCATTAGGAAATTGCGCGTGGGCTGTTTTTAAATTTTTCTGATCAACATCACACAGCGCAACTACCTCAACAGCACTGTGAGAGGCAATCGCATCAAGATCTGCAGCCCCCATTCCTCCAACACCAATATGGGCGGTTCTGAGTTTTTGTTGTTCTTTTGAAAGTGCGAAAGCCGAAGAAGGGAGTAAACTAGCTCCTGCTAAAGCTGCTGAAGTTTTTAAAAAAGTTCTTTTTTTCATGGTTTGGTTTTTACATATTTTGAAGTTGAATAAACTTGAATTTATTTATCACTTTTCAAATTTTTATTCATTTATATCAAAAAGACAAGTTTATACTTTATTTACTTCCATTTATTTCTTGAAAATTAATTGAAAGATTCCTTCTTTCAAAAGAAAACTTTAATTTTATACAATACCTACTTATATCAAAATCCATAAATCCCAAATACCATGAAAATATTTCAACATACTTCATTCTGTTCCCATCCCCTGCTTTGCTCTTTGAATAAAGTGATTTTTAATACTCCCAAAAAAAATATAAAATTCTTTTATTTTCCCCTAATAGCCCTGTTAATAAGCGTCTCTTGTATAGATAAGAACCCTCCAGACTCCCCTACTACTGCGGAAAAACCAGATTGTGGCGAATGGAATATTACATTTCATACTTGGGTTGGATCTCTTGCCAGTGCATCTGTTTTTGCCGAAGTGGCAAAAGCAGAATACGGGTGTACCATTCATTTAATTTATATGAAGACGAAAATGAAGCCACTTATAAGGCATTAGAAAATGGAGAAATTGACTTTGTTCTTGAAGATTGGGGTAATGGAAGATGGAGTCCTTGGACTGAAAAAAAGGCTTTTAAACTTGTAGGATTTAATGGACAAGAAGGAAGAATTGGTATGTGCCTTCCCCAATGGATGGATGATCGGTATCCAGATATTACTGAGTCCGCAAACTTAAATAAATATGCGCACCTTTTTAAAACGACACAAAGTGATTCTTTAGGAATATGGCTCGAGGGCCCTGAGGAATGGACAAGTATAGGAAATAAACTTATACAAGCAAATCAGTTGAATTTTAAACTCGTTAACCTCAAAACGGAAAAAGAACTAATCGATGCTTTTAATTTAGCTGATGAAAATCAGACGGCTGTTCTTGGCTATTGGTGGACGCCCCATTTTTTAAATGCACAGCGCTCGCTCGTTCGGGTCAATTTTCCTGAAAATGACTGGTCTTCTTCAGCACAAGCCAGTGGAAAAACCGATTATCCTTCAATTAAACTAATGAAACTAGCTTCTAATCAATTAATGGAGTCCCAGTCTGAAATTGTAAATTTGATTACCCATTTTCAGTGGTCAAATGAAGATCAAAATCAGGTGGCAGCTGAAATAGAAAAGGGTACCCCGCCTTCACAAGCTACAAAGATTTGGATTAATACAAATCAAGAAAAAGTAAATACTTGGCTCAAAACCCATAATTAAAAAAATGGTGAGGATGATTTTAATTACTAAAGCTTTATTTTTTAAAGAAATTGCTTATATTTAAAATGTTGATTTGTATTTTTACAAAAATAAATGAATTGATCATGAAAGCACGGCAAATTTTAATCACTTCAGCTTTACTTTTTATCGCTACTACCTTTTCTTATGCGCAAACAGCAGAAAACCCATGGGCGATTTCTGTGGGTACTAATTTAATTGGTATTCAAGGAGATAATACAGATTCAAGTACTAAATTCGGGGCCCCTGCACTGAGTTTATCACGCTATTTGGGAGCTGGATTTTCAGTAGGTGCTCAATATGCCATTGGAAATGCGGAAAATAAGGGTACTGACTTGGAGTATGGTGCACTTGATGGTATTCTTAAATACAACCTTTCAGAAGGAAACGTACTCCCCTATTTATTTGCTGGTTATGGACTCAGTAAGTTTTCAGATGGGACAGATAGAGCCGGTTTTTTTCCATCTACCGAAACCGGAAGGACACTCTCAGGGGGTATAGGTATAAATATAGCGCTCGATGATAATTTTGCAATCAATGTGAGTACCTCTTACCGAAGTACTTCTGAAAACGATACCTACAATCACTTACAACACATTGTAGGACTTAGTTACAGCTTCGGTGCGGGTGATGCAGATAAAGATGGAGTTCCTGATGAAAAAGACACTTGCCCAGACGTTCCTGGACTAAAAGAATTTGACGGTTGTCCCGATACAGACGGAGATGGCATCCCTGACAATAAAGATCGTTGTCCTGAAGAAGCAGGTTCTGAAGAATTACAGGGCTGTCCAGATAGCGACGGAGATGGCATAGCCGATATCGATGATACTTGTCCCAATGAAGCTGGAATGGCTGCTTTTAATGGCTGTCCAGATTCTGATGGTGATGGAGTCCCTGATAATCAAGATAAATGTCCAACTACCGCAGGTGATTCGGAAAATGAGGGTTGCCCTTGGGCAGACCGCGATGGGGACGGTGTTCCCGATAAAGAAGACCAATGTCCAGACGAAATAGGAACAGCCGCCAATAAAGGATGTCCAGATCAGCCAGCTGACTTGATTGACTTCATGAATAGCGATGCTAACAGATTCCTCTTCGCTGCAAGCAGTAGTGAAGTAAAAGAAGTTGACCAACAAAAACTCAATATACTGAAAGGTTTTTTAGATCGTTATGCAAATATTACAATAACTGTAGAAGGCCATGCCTCAAGTGATGGAAGTTCAGCTTATAACCTAAAACTTTCTGAAGAAAGAGCCGCAGCTGTAAAAGCTTACTTAGTAGGTCTGGGGCTAGATTCCAGTAGAATTGAAACCATAGGTTATGGAGAAACAAAACCAGTAGAATCTAATAATACTGCAAAAGGAAGAAAAGAAAATAGAAGAGCAGAGATTAATAGAAGTGCTGCTTTAAAATTTAATTAATAAACAGATATATCATTAAAAAAGCCTCCCTTCATGGGAGGTTTTTCATTTATTTAAAATTAGGATTTTATGAAAAATTTCATTTTTACTTTTAGTTTTCTTTTTACAATTTGTCTGCACGCCCAAAATAGAATCATTCCAACCGATACAGTTGTTACTACTAATCACACAACGAAAATTAAGGGGGTTACTGTAAATTATGAAGCCCAAACAGGAACACAACCTGTATGGAATGAAGAGGGAAAACCAATCGCTACTTTATTTTATACCTACTACAGAAGAACTGATCAAAAAAACGGAAGTCAAAGGCCTTTAATTTTTTCATTCAATGGGGGGCCTGGATCAGCTTCTGTATGGATGCATATAGCCTATACGGGCCCGAGAATATTAAAAATTGATGACGAGGGCTACCCTGTCCAACCTTATGGATATAAAAACAATCCAAATTCAATCCTAGATGTTGCTGATATCGTATTTATTAATCCAGTCAATACTGGATATTCTCGAATGCTTGAAGTTGACGGTAAAATGCCTAATAGGAAATTATTTTTTGGGATCAATGAAGATATTGCCTATTTAGCAGAATGGCTTACAACTTTTGTAAGTAGAAAAGAAAGATGGGAATCTCCTAAATACTTGATAGGGGAAAGTTATGGTGGTACACGTGTGATGGGATTATCTGCCGCCCTTCAAGAGTCACAATGGATGTATCTCAATGGAGTCATTATGGTATCCCCTGCAGATTACAAAGTAATTCGTGTGGGTGGTCCCGTTTCTTCAGCATTAAACCTCCCCTACTATGCCGCGGCTGCCTGGTTTCATAACAAACTGCCCGCCAGACTACAACAGAAAGACCTAACTGAAGTACTCCCAGAAGTTGAAGATTACACAATTAATACAGTTATACCCACCCTTGCAAAAGGGGGATTTATAGATGCAGAAGAGAAAATAGAAGTCGCTAACAAAATGGCTGAATATTCAGGACTTTCACTGTCCTCTGTCATCCAAAATAATTTAGACATCCCCACTCGTTTTTTCTGGAAAGATTTACTACGCGATCAGGGGAAGACTATTGGACGACTTGACTCACGTTATCTAGGTATTGATCGGAAAGATGCTGGGGTTGGTCCTGACTACAGTGCTGAACTCACTTCGTGGCTGCACTCCTTTACACCCGCTATCAATCATTATATCCGTACTGAACTTAATTTCTCTACTGATATCAAATACAATATGTTTGGCCCAGTAAGACCCTGGAATAATGACAATGATAATACCCGTGAGGATTTAAGAAGAGCGATGGCGGAAAACCCCTATCTCAAAGTACTTTTTCAATCTGGTTACTATGATGGGGCAACAACCTATTTCAATGCCAAATATACCATGTGGCAAGTAGATCCTAGTGGAAAAATGAAAGACCGTTTTTCATTTAAAGGGTACAGAAGTGGGCATATGATGTATCTTAGAAATGAAGATTTAATTAAAGCAAATGATGACCTGAGAAGCTTTATTCAGGCTTCATCATCAAATGGGAAAGCGGCTAAATATTAAACATCACAACGACGTACAGCGTCTTCTAAAGACCTAAGTCCCTCTTCTGTTCTGTCTTTAGGGATGAACTCTTGGGCTACATATCCTTTAAAGCCTGCTTCTACAATAGCTTCCATAATGGCGGGATAGAAAAGTTCTTGGGATTCATCAATTTCATTTCTTCCCGGTACACCAGCCGTATGGAAATGCCCGTAGTAGTCTATATTATCTCGAATTGTGCGTATCACATCTCCTTCCATAATTTGCATATGGTAAATATCATATAATAATTTAAAATGAGATGAATTTAACGCTTTACATAAAGCAACGCCCCATATTGAATTGTCACACATATAATCATTGTGATCAACTTTAGAATTCAAAAGCTCCATATGGAGTATAACGCCATGTTTTTCTGCTATGGGAAGGATTTCTTTTAATCCATTTACACAATTCTGAAGCCCCGTTTGGTCATCTATTCCCCTTCTGTTACCGCTAAAGCAGATTAAGTTTTTCCATCCTGCATCCGCAACCATTGGAATAAAGCGTTTATAGTGTTTGATTAAGTCTTCATGATACTGTGTATCACACCAGCCTTTCGATAAATCTCTCGTAGAGGCACCTTCTAAATCACCATAACACATTGTAGAAGTTAATCCGTATTTTTTAAGTGTATCCCATCCTTCAGCACCGATTAAGTCTATACCTGCCAGTCCTATTTCTTTTGCTTTTTGAGCAAGTGTTTCTAGTGGGATAGAACTAAAACACCATTGACAAACCGAGTGATTGATATTTCCCTTCAACCCAGTAGTGTTACTACTTTTTTTTGACCCTATTTCAACATGAGGGACAGCAAGTGCTCCAGACCCCACTACTAAGGTTTTTAATGCATTTCTTCGGTTAATATGTTTTGACATCACTTATAATTTAAAATTGAATATAGTTAAAATCTCATTAGCCTTTTAATTTCACTTCCCATTTCCAAGCGCTCTGCAATGCTTCCTCTATAGAGTATTTCGCTTGCCAACCCATTTTTTCTTTAATTTTTGCGGCATCTGCATAAGCCTCAATCGTATCCCCTTCTCTTGGATTTGAGAGCACGTAAGGTACTTTTTCTCCCGTTGCCTTTTCAAATAAATATATCAGTTCCAATACACTAACGCCTTTGCCTGTGCCTACATTAAAGACTTCACAATTTTCTGTATTTTGTTTATTGAGCAAATAATTTAAGCTCGCAATATGAGCCTGAGCCAAATCCATAACATGGATATAATCACGAATACACGTTCCATCTTTTGTGGGATAGTCAGATCCAAAAACACGAAGTTTGGAATATTTACCAATTACAGTTTGAGTCAAAAAAGGAACTAAATTTTGTGGAACTCCGCGAGGATATTCTCCTATTTTAGCCGACTCATGAGCCCCTATGGGATTAAAATAACGGAGTAAAACGGCATTAAAATTCTCAAAAGCCTTACAACAGTCTTGAATAATCTCTTCTCCAATACGCTTGGTATTACCATAGGGTGAAGTTGCTTTTTTTAAAGGAGCGTCTTCTCTGATAGGCATTTTTTCAGCTTGACCATAAACAGTACAGGAAGAACTAAAAATAAAAGGAATGGATTGTTGAGTGGAAATTTTTAAAAGCTGGTTTAAACCCCCTAGATTATTTTCATAATACTCAATAGGCTGAGCAATACTCTCATTGACAGATTTGTGTGCCGCAAAATGAATAACACCCTTAAGATTGGGATGCTCAGCAACTAATTGGGACAAGCCTTCAGGATTGCAGACATCCATTTCCTTAAAATAAGGCCGTTTCCCAGTAATTGACTCAATCCCATCTAAAACTTCAATTCTAGTATTGGCCAAATTATCAATTATGAGCACCTCCATACCCGCCTCAATCAAGAGTGTGGCAACATGAGATCCAATATAGCCTAGGCCTCCAGTGACTAAAATCTCCACTGATACGAATTTAGGTCAGTTCCCACCCTTTTCTGTATGCTCTCCCAACAAATTGATTCGCTTCCTCCAAGTTTTTAATCTTCATGGCTTCACCGTCCCATAATAATTTTTTACGACCAATAAATTCCATCTCTCTCCCGCTACCGGATCTTAACAAATAACTCCGAATGGCAATATTACCCATCAAAACAGTCTCTGTCAAAGGTCCAGAATAATCAAATGAAGAGGTAAGCGCCTTGTGTTCAGGACTATTAAATCCTGCTTTGCAGGCGTCTACCCATTGGCGCTGATGTCCAAATTCGGGTTCGTTGACTATTGTTTTTTTACTTTCTACTACAGCTTCGTTTTTTACATAAAGCTTTGCGTCTTCACCATAAGCATCACAACTAATCACTCCTTTTTCTCCTATCATTAAAACACCATTAGGTGCAATAGGAACATCTGCTGGAAGCAAGTCAGGATGGAACGGTTTGATTCCACCATCAGACCAAGTCATCTGCATGGGGATGTCATTTATTTCTGTAGGATCAAAATGTAAAGAAACTGACGAAGAAGGAGGACATCCTTCAGGATAGTAATTTGCATTCCACATTTTTTCATAGACACTACCCACACTACACTCCACATCAGTCGGGTATTTCAACCCTAGTGCTTTAAAAGGAATATCGATAAGGTGACAGCCCATATCTCCCAGTGCTCCCGTTCCAAAATTCCACCATCCTCTCCAATTAAAAGGGTGCATATTGGGTATAAAGGGGGTTTCTTGGGCTGGGCCCAGCCATTGATCCCAATTGAATCCATCGGGTTTGGCACTGGCATCAGCTGCTGGCATTTTTCCGCCTTGTGGCCAAACTGGGCGGTTGGTCCAGATTTCTATTTTAGAAATTTTACCGATACGGCCGTCTCGAATCCATTTTTGAATTTGTAATTGCTCAGGATTGGAAGCTCCCTGGTTTCCCATCTGACTTACAATTTGTTTTTCACGGGCCATTTCTGTCAATAAACGGGCTTCATAAATATTATGGGTGAGTGGTTTTTGAACATAAACATGGATGCCGCGTTCCATTGCATACACAGCTGCCGCAGCGTGGGTGTGGTCTGGAGTAGAGATCGTAACAGCCTCAATATCTTTTTCCTTATCTAACATCTTTTTAAAGTTGTCATAAAATTGGGCGTCAGAAAATTTCTTGATAGATCTTGAAATTCCATTGCCCCCAGAAGAATCTACATCGCACAGTGCCACAACACGCTCTCGACCGTCTACAGAGGCATTCCTTATGTCACCAGCTCCTTTGCCACCAGCACCAATAGCTGCAAGCCCGAGTTGATCACTTGGAGCCGTATAGCCTAATCCGCCCAACACATGGCGCGGTACGATAAAAATACTTGAAGCAGCGATCGAACTCTTTACAAAATCTCTGCGCTTTATTGATTGTGAATTGGGTTTGCTTTTAGCCATAAGAAAAAAGTTTAATTCGTTTATGGAAATGTACAAAAAACTAAAAAATTTAAAGGTCTATGGGACTATAAATTTGCCACTCCAATTGTCATTCGCTTCAAATAGAGCGCGAAGGTGGTTCGGTCTTTTTAGCTTTAGGTATTCCAGCTGAAGAATTTGAAATTTTAAAAGAGTAAAATGGGGCACCTCAAAATCGTATTGAACTTTATCAGGTCCTTTTATAATTGCCCCAGGTTGGTCTTTTCCAGAATAATCTTTTTTACTCTGCTCTGGGAGTTGATAAAAATGGGAACTAGAAACTTCTGAATTTAAAAGTTGAGCTTTAAGCACCAACTGTAATAATTGATTTGAATCGTAAAATAACAATTCAGCCCGAGGATCATTTGCCAACTCTTTCATTTTAGTAGATCTAAAGTCTGTATAAATCGTTAGGGTCATGGCATCCGCATCGAAGTCGCGTAAAACAACAGTTCTTGAATGCGGACTTCCATCTGAAGCAAGGGTCGTTAAAGCAAAATACCGAAAAGGGTGTTTTTTGTGTTTGATTGCAGATACCAACTGCTTTTTTGAGTCATTAAATAAGGATTTTAACATCTATAGATTATTTTGCTTAAACCAAGACTCGGTCCTTAAGACCGCATTTTTTTGTATATCTGCCCAAAAAAGATTGATGTCTGCAAAGTGATAATTTTTTATGAATGACAAAAGAAAGCGCTTGGGTATTTTGGGAACTGAAGACCAAATCATACCATCTATGACTTCGATAGAAAGACTTTGAGGGTAGATTTTTTTATCTGAATTTAAAACCCCTAAATGGGCTTTTGCTTCAACACGCACTTGATCATCCCAAGTAATAGGATTTGTAGCCACCCCTCCTTGATACCACTCTTGGTAGCGCTCTGGAAGCTGCTTCATTTTATAGGTATTCCAACTCACAAATCCCCCCGTAGTATGGGCCTTTGTTAATTCGGGTATCTCGTAGAACATGCTTTCGGTGATTTTAACCCCGATAAGATAAGCTGCAATAAGTTTTTTCTGAAGGGGCTTTTCGTCAAAAAACTCTTGAATTAGCTTTTTGGCATGTAATGACCCTTGACTGTGGGCTGCTATAATAATGGGTTTTCCTTGATTATAGTGCTTCAAATAATATTCAAAAGCCGTTTTAATATCTTGGTATGCCAAGCGGCCCGCTTCTATTCCTTGACTTGCATAGGGCTCCACAAAAATTCGATAATGCGCTTGACGATAAAAAGGCATATAGAGATTGGCCGCAGCACACCAAGCACTCGCTTGGAAAGTCAAAGATTTTTCTATCACTTCATTTCGGATGGAGGGGAGGCGGTAATCCGCATTCCATGCACTTTCACTCTTTGCTGTAAAAAGTGTTGGGTAAATAAAAAAAACATCTGCCTTTTTAGGACTTAGTGACCCTATTACTTCTTCAACTGCTTTAGGAGTATGATGAGGCAAGGCTACCCAATATTCATTTAAGCTATAATCAGGAGCCGGTGGAGCAGTTTCAATTTTAAATTCTGAAGTTTGATAAACAGATTTACAGGAAGTAATTAGATAAAGGAGTGATACTCCTAAAATTAGCTTTTTCAAATTTTTTATTCAAATTTAAGCAATGTCAAATAAATGAAGTTAATCGGGAGCAGGATGGGGTTGTTTTAGTTACCGAGAGAATCTTTACATTTGTAGAAATAAAAAATTTAAAATGAAAAGACTAGTACTACCCTTGCTCCTTTTAGCCCTACTCACAAATTGTCAAAATAATTCCGACAAAAAGAAAGAAATCAATAAAACAGTAGAGGTCAAAGTAGAGCAAAATGATTCTCTAACAACAGCAACCATCACAACAAAGCAGACTGTAAATGGAGAAGTTTCAGAAGAAATTCAGGTCATCAAAGGATCACGCGAAGAGGTGATGAATCAGGTGAATCAAATTACTGAAGCTGCTGAAAGCAAATCATCAACTCCTGAGGTTGAGCGCCAAATGGTTAAAAAAATCCAATTTAAACTGGCGCCAAAAAGTGGAAGTACAGCAGAAGGGATCGTTACAATGACTGAAGAGAAAGGCAGTGTGACTTTTGAAGCAACCCTCACTGGACTCTCTGATGGAACCCATGCCATACATATTCACGAAAAAGCAGACTGTGCTTCTGAAGATGGGAAATCTACGGGGGGGCATTGGAATCCAACATTTGAAAATCACGGTGCCTGGGGTTCCGATACTGGTTTTCACAGAGGCGATATAGGAAATTTCGAAGTTAACTCAGGAGAGGGAACAGTAACCTTTACTACAGACCTATGGTGTATAGGCTGTGAGGATCCCGTTAAAAATATTATGGGCAAGGCTGTTATTGTTCACCAAGGTGAAGATGATCTCGTTTCACAACCCTCTGGTGCCGCTGGAGCTAGGGTGAGTTGTGCAGGAATAATTTATTGATAGGGTATCTCCCAACGCCTTAACTGATTCATTTTTTCTTGGGCCTCGAGTTCTTCTTTAGAAAGTACTTTTAAAAAAGAAGGGTGTTGCTCTATCGCATATTGAATTTGTTCAAGGATCTCATCTACAGTATCTTTTTCATAATCGATGTCCAAGGGGGGTTTGATAATCATAGATTGTAAAATGCCTTTTTTCTTTATCAATAATCCCTTTTTATCAAAAGAGCGTCTAAAACCATCAATTACAATAGGGATGACAATAGGCTTGTATTTTTTAATAATATGAGCGGTCCCTTTTCTTACGGGTTTAAAGGGTTTTGTTGTCCCTTGGGGAAATGTTATTACCCAGCCATCTTCTAGGGCAATACCTATATTGGTAATATCGCTCATTTTAACTTGACGATTGACTGCTTGACCATTCTCCCTCCAAGTTCTTTCTATAGAAACCGAGCCTGCATAAGCCATGATCCGTGGAAGTAATCCGGAACGCATCGTCTCTTTTGCAGCGACATAATACATATTCAGTTTTGGACTCCAGAGGTAACCTACATTTTTGATGCTGTCTATACGCCCACTTAAACTTGCATTAAAGACATGGAACATTGCGACAACATCTGCAAAATAAGTCTGATGATTGGAGATAAAAAGCACGTTTTTATCAGGCAGTGATTTAATGAGTTCAGAGCCTTCAATCTGAAGCTGATTAAATCCACGGTATCTGCGATGGGTCATAAATCCCATATAGCGGATAAGCCACTTCTTTAAAATAAGGTAGTGACCAAAGGGGTTTTTCTTAAACATAAAATTACTATGTTCGGTTGCCAAATATAGACTATTCTTTAAAGCTGTTGCCTTAAAAAAGTCTTAAATTCATATAATATTAATGCCGTAGCCCCCCAGATAATATGCTCTTTATATCGAAAGCTAGGTGCCCGTTTTCCTGCTGTAGCTCCCTCAGTCAATACGCGCTCTTTGATATTAAAATTGACTAATTCATTTAAGGGGAGTTCTATTAATTGGTCTACTTCTCTAGAATTAGGTTTAAAATTGGGACGTTCAGGATGATGGGTTACATAAGGAGAAACTAAAAAATGGCTGGGGGGTATATAAATACTATTTAATCGCAAAAGGGGCTTCCCCGCTTGAAGTTGAGTCCCCAGCTCTTCATTACATTCTCTTTGAGCGGTCTGCCATAAGTTGAGATCTGTATCTTCTTTCTTTCCTCCAGGTAAACTTATCTGTCCAGAGTGTACCCCACTGTAGGTTGGACGTTTCATTAAGGCTAGATGCATGAGCCCTGCTTTCGGGTAACACAAAAGTGTAACACCCGCTTCTTTTGGAGGCGAACTGCTTTTAGGTTTTCTTAAAAGGAGTTGTTTTTGTCTAAAGTATTCAAAATCAGAATCCTTTGATTTTCCTGAAAGTTTAGAATCTACTAAATTTGAGAAATAACTCAAAAAAAAATCATACCTCATGTCTCATGCTAAGTTAGTTTATCTCCCTTTAATTGCGCTTTTAATTTTTAATCAATGTAGTGACCCTAAAAAAAATAACTCCACGAAAACACCAGCCACAATACAACAACAAATTAAACAACCCATTGAAAAAAAGAAAAATGAAGCGACTCAAGAAAAGGAAAAAAAAGAAATTTTATTAGATGATCAGAATGCGATTCCTTTTTTCTTCAATTACGAGAAAGAAAACCCTGAAAACAAAGTTCGAATCACTACGCGATTTGGGGAGATTGAGATAGAGCTTTATAAAGACACACCCTATCACAGGGCAAATTTTATTTACCTGACAAAAAAAGGATATTTTAATGGAAGTACTTTCCACAGAGTAGTGCCTGGCTTTATCATCCAAGGGGGAAATTCAGACCGTGCCCTCACCTCGGAAAAAAGAAGAAAAATTGGTAAATACCTATTGCCTCCTGATACTCGAAAAGGTCATAAACACCATAGAGGGGTTGTTTCAATGCCGAGTAGTGAAATTGAAAACCCCCATAAGCTTGCTTCACCCTATGAATTTTTTATAGTGCAACAAAACCCTGGGGCTTACCATCTTGACGGTTCCTATACCGCCTTTGGCAAAGTCATTAAAGGAATGGAGGTCGTGGATCAGATCAATCAACAAAAAGTGGATAAACGAGAGGCACCTCTATCAAATATTCATATGGAAATCTCTATAATAGAATAGATTCACTTATTAAAAAAGAGTGAAAAGCGTATTTTTTATCAAATAAATCAAGTTTAATAGTTTTTTCTTATTAATTTTAAAAAAATAATAAGTTATGACATTAACTCAATTAAAGTATACGCTGGCTGTGGCGGAAGAAGGTAACTTCACACAAGCAGCAGAGCGTTGTTACGTAACGCAGCCGACACTCAGTATGCAGGTTCAAAAACTGGAGGAGGAATTAAATATTGAATTATTTAATCGCAAATCCAAACCCATCACATTAACTGCTGTAGGTGAAAAAATAATTGATCAAGCAAAAGTCATATTAGAGGAAGCTGCCCGAATGAGTGATATTGTCGCTACTGCAAGAGGAGTTGTAGAAGGGCATTTCAGAATAGGAATCATCCCTACTGTAATGCCTACATTACTTCCTTTATTTTTAAACACCTTTATAAAGAGATACCCCAAAGTCAATTTGAAAATAGAAGAGCTCAATACCGCTTCTATTATTGAAGAATTGCGAGCAGGGAAATTAGATGCAGGTATTGCTGCTACACCCTTAGATCATCCTCATTTAATTGAAAAACCTCTTTATTATGAACCTTTTGTGGGCTATATTCCCAACAATCATTCATTACATACAATTGAAAAACTGGCTGTTGAAGATCTAGAAAGGATGGATATTTTAGTTTTAGAGGATGGACATTGCTTTCGTGAACATGTTTTAAATTTATGTCAAACTACAAGAAATAGTAAATCTTTTGACTTAAAATCTGGAAGTTTTGAAACCCTGATTAGTTTGGCAAATGAAGGCATGGGAATGACCCTTCTACCCTATCTCCAGACTCAAAAACTAGCCCAAAAAGAGAGAGAAAACTTAAGATATTTTGAAAGTCCAGAGCCTGCTAGAGAAATCAGTATGATTTACAGCAAAAATCTACTCAAAATTCCGATTATAGAGGTCCTTTCAGAAGTAATTGAAGGAGTGCTTAGGGGTGCGATTCAGTTTGAAAATATAAAAATTATCACCCCCAAATAATAGGCAGTTTATTCGAAAGCGTTAAGCTTTTAAGCTCTTCGCGCTTCTCAATAAACTTAATGACCCATTTCGTCAAAGCGGGACGTTCCTCAGGACTTAAAAATCCATAGGCTTTTATAAGCTCTTTACTGAATAACGCTGGATTAAAACTCACTTTTTTAAGAATAGAACGACAGTACATTAAATTTTTTGACATCAGATTGAGTTTTTACTTTTTCAATTTAGAAAGAATGTCTGTTTTAAAATGTTGCAAAAAAGTTAAAAAATATTTTTAGTAGTAGGTATTGCATAGTTCTATTTTTTGTTTATATATTTGCATAACAAATTACTCCTCTATGAAAATCGAGAATACAACAGCTCAAATGCGTAAAGGAATTTTAGAATTTTGCATACTCTCATTGATTTCAAATCGAGATTTATACAGTTCTGAAATTTTAGAAGCACTTAAAAAGGGAAAAATGCTAGTCGTAGAGGGAACCGTTTATCCGTTGCTCACCCGCCTAAAAAATGAAGACCTTTTAAATTACCGATGGGAAGAATCAACATCAGGCCCCCCAAGAAAATACTATTCTATAACACCAAAAGGTGTGCTTTTTCTTGAAGAATTGCAAAAAGCATGGAATGAACTAAATAAAGCGGTAAAAACAATAACCCAAACTCAAAATAAAACCCAATGAATAAGACAGTAAATATCAATCTCGCCAGTACCTTTTTTCATATTGATGAAAATGCTTATCAAATCTTGGAACGCTATCTCAGAAAACTAAAAGAGGGATTTAAAGATACTGCAGGAGGCGAAGAAATTTTGCAAGACATAGAAGCGCGCATTGCCGAATTATTTCAAGACCTAAAAACAAATCCTGATTATGTTATCAATACCGCGGATGTAGAAAAAATAATTGGTATTATGGGAGAACCCGAAACAGTCCTTTCTGAAGAAGATATAAATACTTCCCAAGAAAAGATCCATAGAAAACTCTACCGTGACCCTGAAGATAAATATATAGGTGGAGTAGCTGCTGGTTTGGGGCATTATTTTAAAATTGATGCCACCTGGATTCGCTTAATTTGGCTCTTTTTGGCCCTTTTTTCTGGTGGGGTATTTACCTTGATCTATATTCTATTTTGGATATTAGTGCCGCTCGCAAAAACAACAGGTGACCTGCTAAGAATGAAGGGGGAGCCCGTAAATATTGCTACCATTAAAAAAAAAATCAAAGAGGAATTTGATGACGTAACCACTAAAATCAAAGATCTTGATTATGAAAAGGCGGGTAGCACTTTAAAAAAAAAGTCGAAAAATTTTTTTCAATTTTTAGAAAATTTAATAAGAAAAATACCGAGTATCATTCTTAAACTAATCGGGCTACTATTTTTACTGATTTCAATCTCAAGCATCTTTGCCCTTTTTATTGGGAGCTTTGTGCTTTTGGGTCTTGGCAATTTACTTTTGCCTTTCCAGTTTGTTGATTTGGGGGTATTCCCAGATAGTTTTTGGCGTATTGCACTGATTTTAGCAGTCCTCATTCCTTTTATTTTTCTTTTTTCGCTGGGAATTCGCTTGTTAAGAGGAGTGTCTAGTAGAATTGGTTCTGTCAGTCGATTAGTTCTTTTTAGCCTCTGGATCATCGCTATTGGTACGCTTGTCTTCACAGGGACGAATCAAATTAGAAAAAACAGTATAGCAGCTACTCAAACTACTATTCATGAACTTGCTATAGAACATGAAGATACCCTAAGAGTGAGTCTATTTATCAATGAAATCAAACCCAATTCTTGGAAGTTCAAAAAAAACAATCCTTTGAATGCGCTATCAAGAAGAATTGAGAAGAGTCAAAAGTTGGTTACGCTCTCTATCAAACCGAATAAACTTTCTAGTACATCATTAGAAATTCAAGCTTCAGCGAAAGGAGCAGATGAGAAAAAAGCGCAACAAGCAGTAGAGCAATTGACCTACCGTTGGGAACAAGAGGGCGACATTCTTTTTTTAGATGATCAGATTAAAAACCAACCTCTCAGTGGGTTTCAAACAAAGAATATTGAAATGACCTTATTGTTAAAAGAAGGGCAAATAATCGCCTTAGATGAAAGTCTTAGAAAAGTACTCAGCTATCCTATTGAAAATAATCAAAATTGGAATAGCAGAAGTACAGCAGGCTATCTTTGGAAAATGGGTTCTCAAGAACTCATATGCCTAGATTGCCCCACGAATCAATCCAAATTAGAAGTTCAATATCAAGATGCTAAAGGAGAGGAAAAAGTGCACTTAGAAGTTGATAAAAATGGAATTCAATTTAAAAAAGAATAGAATACTGAAGAAAGCTCATTTCCTATTTGCATTAACTTTTTTTAATGTTATATTTGCGCACACTTTTCGGGGTGTAGCGTAGCCCGGTCATCGCGCCTGCTTTGGGAGCAGGAGGTCGCAGGTTCGAATCCTGCCACCCCGACAAAGTTTTTAAATCCATTATTCGGGATGTGGCGCAGCCTGGTAGCGCACACGCATGGGGTGCGTGGGGTCGCAGGTTCAAATCCTGTCATCCCGACTAATTATCAGCGCAAATCTGCGCATTTTATTCCCTTTCTATTCTGTTTTTCTAATTCTAAAAAAGGCACAATGCCAGCTTACTAAATCTACTTTTTTAATGTTTAGATACTGTAAATTTTTAGTAAGTTAGTGGCACTTTAATTGAATTTTAAAAAAATAAATCAATGAAACTAATTTGGTTATCCAGTCTGTTAATTTTCTTTAGCCTTCAGCTGAGCTGTGCTCAAGACAACCCCCCCTTTATCGAAAGTCCTACAGAAGTAGATTATACATACAAAACAATCGTTGAGGGAATCGACATCCCTTGGGGAATGGCATTTATTAGCGAAAATGATCTTTTAGTTACAGAAAAATCGGGCATACTTTATCGTGTCACCGAAGGGGTCAAACAAACAGTAGAAGGACTGCCTCCTATCTATACAAGAGGACAAGGAGGTCTTTTAGATGTTGCGCTTCATCCCGATTACAGTAATACTAAGATTATCTATATGACTTTGGGTGCAAATACAGAAGGAGATGACTTGGGTGGAAATACTTCTTTATACTGCGCCAAACTCGAGGGCACAAAATTAGAAGAAGTAAAACTACTTTATAAAGCGACTCCCAATACAAAAAAAGGGCAGCACTTTGGCTCCCGCATTGTCTTCGATCAAGAAGGACATGTTTATTTTTCTGTGGGTGATAGAGGAAATCGAGAAGAGAACCCGCAGGATATTACAAGAGATGGTGGGAAAATATACCGTTTAAATTTAGATGGCAGCATTCCTGAAGACAATCCTTTCGTAGGAAAAGAAGGAGCGAAAGAAGCAGTATATTCCTATGGACATAGAAACCCACAAGGGATGGTTGTTCATCCTAAGACAGGAGCGGTATGGGAAAATGAGCACGGTCCACAAGGAGGCGATGAAATCAATATTATACGAAAAGGATTGAATTTTGGTTGGCCTAAAATTACTTATGGGATCAATTATAGTGGAACCCCCATAACAGATAAAACTGCACTTCCCAATATGGAACAACCTTTTTATTATTGGGTTCCTTCTATAGGCCCCAGTGGCATGGCGTTTTCAACTTCAGGGATCTATAAAGAGTGGAAAGATAATTTATTTGTGGGGTCCCTCAAATTTGAATATTTAGAACGTCTGGTTATTAAAAATGACAAAGTAGTAAAGAGAGAGAAAGTACTGGATAAAATTGGAAGAGTTCGCAATATAGTAGAAGGGCCTGATGGCTATCTCTATCTAGCAGTGGAAGGAAAAGGAATTCTCAAAATAATTCCAAATTAATGAAGCTCTTTATCAGTGTCTATTTCATTACTTTAGGCCTGTTCACTTCTGTTTTTTTTCAAGAGAAAACAAAAGAGGAGAGTATCGAATCTGGGGCGGAGCTCTACCAAGATTTTTGTGTCCAATGTCATTTAGGAAATGGAGCAGGTGTTGCGGGTGTATTCCCACCCTTAAAAGATTCCGACTATTTATTCAATAATATCGAAAAAAGTATCGCTGGTATAAAATACGGTCTTCGGGGTCCCATTACTGTAAATGAAGAAAATTATGATCGGGTGATGTTAAGTCAAGGTTTAGAGGATGAGGAAATTGCGGATCTTATGAATTATATTCTCAATAGCTGGGGAAATACCTATAAGGCGCAAATTACCACGGAAGAGGTTAAAAAAATTCAAAAATCAGTATTGAACTAAATGAAATTAATTTCATTTTGGAAAAATTTAAAAAAAACCAATAAGACCCTGCTGATCTATGCCAGTATTTCTTTGGGATTTCTAATTTGGATGCTTTTTTTAGATACGCATTCTTGGACGATACATTCAGAATTAAATCAGGAAATTGAAAAACTAGAAAAAGAAAAAAAAGTATTAAAAGAAACCCTAACGAAAGACAACCAGGCTATTGAAATACTTCAGAATCCAGACAGCTTAGCACGTTTTGCTCGAGAGAAGTACGGTCATAAAAAAAGTAATGAAACGGTTTTTATAATTGAGCCCCAGGATAGCCTAAATTGAAATTACTTGGGAGCAAAATTTCCTCTTATTTTGCTGTAATTGTCTGTGAGGAATCTTTTTTATCGATTGAATAAATTGTACTTTTAAAATCTAAATTTTAGCGCATAACTATGGGTAAAATTATAGCAATAGCCAACCAAAAAGGGGGAGTAGGAAAAACTACTACTGCAGTAAATTTAAGTGCTGCACTAGGTGTTTTAGAAAAAAAAGTTCTTTTGGTTGATGCTGACCCACAGGCAAATGCTACCTCTGGGCTTGGGATTGATGTGCAAAGTGTAGAAATGGGAACCTATCAACTTCTTGATGGGAGTATAACGATAGAACAAGCAATACTTTCAACAGAAAGTCCTAATCTGGATATAATCCCCTCACATATTGATTTGGTTGCCTCAGAAATCGAACTTGTAGATAAAAACGCAAGAGAATACCGTCTTAAAGAAGCCCTTCAAGGCATCAAAGCCAAATATGACTTTATTATACTTGACTGTGCCCCTTCTTTAGGATTGATTACCCTGAACGCTTTAGTCGCTGCAGATGCAGTGATTATCCCGATTCAATGTGAATATTTTGCACTTGAAGGATTGGGAAAACTACTCAATACAATTAAGAGCGTACAGAAAATTCACAATAAAAACCTGGACATAGAGGGTCTACTCCTTACCATGTATGATACCCGTTTACGACTTTCTAATCAAGTAGTTGAAGAAGTAAAAAAACATTTTGGAAAAATGGTTTTCAAAACCATTATTCAGCGAAATATTCGTTTGAGTGAGGCCCCGAGCTATGGAGAAGACATTATCAGCTATGATGCTTCAAGTCGTGGTGCAAAAAGTTATTTATCTTTAGGCAGCGAAATTATAAAACGCAATAAATAAAAGAAATGGCAAAATCAAATCGAAAACCAGCATTAGGACGAGGACTCTCAGCCCTATTAAATGATTCTGAGAATGCCATTAATTCGGTCAATAATGAAAATGCAGCTCAGGTAATAGGGAGTATTATTGACCTAGAATTGGATAAAATTACGACCAATCCTTTTCAGCCAAGAACTTATTTTAATGAGGAGGCGCTTGAAGAATTAAGCCAATCTATTCGAGAATTAGGGGTTGTTCAACCTATAACTGTCCGTAAAAAAGGAGCCGCTTACGAGCTTATTTCTGGAGAAAGACGCTTGCGTGCTTCAATAATGGCAGGGCTTAAGACGATTCCCTCTTATGTCAGATTAGCGGATGATCAGGAGTCTCTAGAAATGGCATTGGTAGAAAACATTCAAAGACAAGATTTAGACCCAATTGAAATTGGGCTTTCCTACAGAAGACTTATTGAGGAAATTGAACTTACACAAGACCAATTAAGCACTCGAGTTGGAAAAAAAAGATCAACGATTACTAATTACATGCGTCTACTTAAACTGGACCCCATCGTCCAGACGGGCATAAGGGATGGTTTTATTAGCATGGGACACGGACGAGCGCTAATAAACTGTGCTTCTCCTGAGCTCCAAATCAAATTTTATAAGGCCATTGTCAAAAAAGGACTTTCTGTACGTGCAACAGAAGACTTGGTGCGTAATGCGAAAAATTCTACCTCCTCAACGACAAGTAACTATCAACCTGCCTATATCAAACAAGCGGCTGAAGATTTAGAAAGGTTTTTTGAAACCCCCGTTTCAGTCTCTGCGAATAGTCTGGGTAAGGGCCAACTTAAAATTGGATTTGACTCCCAAGAAAAACTCCAGCATATTTTAAATCAAATAAAAAGTGGGAAATAGGCGGCTGCTGTTTGGCGTATTTTTTTGTTTCGCATTAGCTCTATATGCCCAAGAAGTAGAGGGAGAAAACAATACTAGAGAAATCAATGAAATTATAGCCCCAGACTCTTTGGCTTATGCTAAAAAATACTCTCCTAGGGTTCAGCGATTAATTGAAAATCCCCTTACCCCTTCTAAAGCCGCTTTTTTCTCTGCAATTTTTCCTGGTTTGGGCCAAGCATACTTAGGGAAAGCGTGGAAGATACCCATTATCTATGCCGCACTGGGAACTTCTTATTATTACTATAACCTACAGAGTACACAAATGGAAGAGTACCGAACCGCCTACAAAAAAAGACAAAATGGAATCTTTAATGATCGTTTTTTAGAAAAAGACATTCCCATTACTACTGAACAGCTCCTTATTGGAATGGATTTTCATAAGAACTACCGTGATATTGCCATTCTTTGCTTAGCGGCTTCCTATATGTTAAATATTTTAGAGGCCAATGTGAGTGCACATCTTTTACAGTTTAATGTGAATGATAATTTAAGTATCAGGCCAGATCTTATTTTTGATGAGCAGCAAAGTGGGATACGATTAGCAGTTAAATTTTAAAACTAAATGAAATGAAAATTGCACTATTAGGTTATGGACGTATGGGTAAGGCTATAGAAAAGTTTGCCCTTGATCGTGGACATCAAATCACCTTTATTCAAGATAAAGACACGTACTCTGGAGAAATAAAGGGAGCGGATATCGCTATTAATTTTAGTATTCCTGAAGCAGCTGTTGATAATATCAAACTGGCCTTTGATCATGATGTCCCGGTTGTCTGTGGGACAACAGGCTGGCTAAATCAATATGAAGAAATAGTCGCCTACTGTCAAAAAAGGAAAAGCGGGTTTCTTTATGCTTCTAATTTCAGTATAGGGGTAAATCTCTTTTTCAAAATCAATTCCTATGTGGCGGAACTCATGAAAGCCCATCAGAAAGACTATACTCCTTCTATTGAAGAAATCCATCATATACATAAAATTGACGCCCCCAGTGGCACCGCTCTCACCTTGGCAGAAGGGGTGCTCAAAGAATCCAATTTGACTGGGTGGGAATTGGAGGGCACCGCTACTGACAAACTCTCAATCAAGTCCGTCCGTGAGGGGGAGGTTCCGGGTACACATCGCATTACTTACCGTTCTGAAATTGACGAAATCAGCATCAAACACGAAGCTTTTGGAAGAGAGGGATTTGCCCTAGGGGCAGTCATCGCTGCAGAGTGGTTGGCTGGAAAAAAAGGGATATTTAGCATGGACGATGTTTTAAATTTCCACTCTACCTAAGATGCATTTATCAGAACCCTTTATCTTTGAATAAAATCCGTAACACATGACACTCTCCCAGTGGATTCTTTTTGCTTTAGCACTGCAACTTATTCATTTTTTAGGTACTTGGAAATTATACCAAGCAGCCGGTTTCAAAGCCTGGCAGGCAGCAATTCCAGTTTATAATGCAGTGGTATTGATGAAAATCATTAATCGTCCTCAATGGTGGGTGATTTTACTTTTTATTCCTACAATCAACTTAATCCTCTTTGGTGTCATTTGGGTCGAAACGATTCGAAGCTTTGGAAAAAATAAAGCCAGTGATACTGCCTTGGTTTTACTCACATTTGGGCTGAGTATTTTTAGTTTGAATTACAGCAAAAATCCACAGCATATCTCAGATCGTAGATTAAAACCCAGAACGGGTATTGGAGAAACAATTAGCTCAATACTATTTGCAGTTGTAGCGGCCACTATTGTTCATAATTATTTGATTCAACCTTATATTATCCCAACAGGGTCTCTTGAAAAGTCTCTCCTCATAGGTGATTTTTTATTTGTTAGTAAATTTCACTACGGTGCTCGTGCACCAATGACTGCTGTATCATTTCCTATGGTTCACGATACCCTACCTGGACTCAAAATAAGGTCTTACCTTAAAAACCCACAACTCCCCTACTTTAGACTTCCCGCTTTACAAAAAATCAAGCGCAATGATATTGTTGTATTTAGTTGGCCTGCAGATACCGTCCGTCAATTTTTTGTAAAAGAAAAAAGAGTAGATAAGCCCATTGATAAAAAATCTAATTATGTAAAACGCTGTGTAGCCATACCGGGGGATACGCTTGAAATTATTGACGGCCTTGTCCATACAAATGGAAAAAGAAATCTATATTCAAGTAGGACCCAAATTCAGTTCAGTCATAGTGCTTATGCGCAGAAAGGAATCTCTTCAAGAAATTTATTAGGAGCGGGGTTTGAATCCTTTTATCGCAGCTTTAAAATAGAAAATATAAATGAGCAAAGTTATAAAGCGCTCATCCCACATATCATAGGTACCCGAGGAAATACAATCGACAATTTTGTCGTACTAACAGAATCCAAGGGGCTCCCCCTAGAGCTCATAAGAAAGCTTGGGCTTCGGGTAAGTGAGCTTCTTGAAACAAAAAAAGAGCTTTTACTAACCCTAAATGAGGCAGAGCAGCTGAGTAAAGTAGCAGGTATTGATAGCGTAGTGAGAAGAATCAGTAAAAATAAGGTTCCGAATGAAACCTTTTTTCCCAATAAAATACCCTTTGATTGGAATGAAGATAACTTTGGTCCAGTGGTTATTCCCAAAAAAGGGATGACAGTCTCCTTAAATAAATCCAACCTTCCGCTGTATAAAAAAATCATAACAGACTATGAACTCAACCAATTAGAAACAACGCCTGATCAAATTCGGATAAATGGTAAGCCTTCCACAAGCTATACCTTCCAAAAAGATTATTATTGGATGATGGGTGATAATAGACACCGCTCAGAAGACAGTCGTTTTTGGGGATTTGTACCCGAAGATCATATCGTAGGAAAGCCAATTTTTATCTGGTTTAGTATCAAAGGGATAAATGATGGGATCAAGAATTGGAGTATCCGCTGGGATCGTGTCTTCACGACTGTTGATGGTCCCGGTGCCCGTTATTCTTACTTTCCCTATTTCATTGGTTTTGTCATTCTGTGGCAGGCTTATTCTTATTACCGAAAAAAGAAAAAGAAAACGGCGGCATGAAAGCTGTAATTACCCCAGCTTATCTCCCAAATATTTACTACCTAAGCTGGTTATTAAACCAAGAAAAAATCTTTTTTACCGCAGATACGCACTATCAAAAGCAAACTTTTAGAAATCGATGTGAAATTTATGGCCCTAATGGAAAATTAAAATTGACAATTCCCATAACTCATAAAAAAGCACAGTTGCATCAAAAAGAAAATGAAGTGCAAATAGCCTTTGTATCCGCATGGCAAAAACAACACTGGAAATCGCTATGTGCAGCCTATCGCTCCTCCCCTTATTTTGAATTTTATGAAGCTGATATTCACCCATTTTATACCAACAAAACAGCTTTGCTCTTAGAATTTAATCTCGCTTTACTCGAAAAAATTATGGCGTTAATTGAATTTCCCTTTAAATACGAGCTAATTTCCTGGGATCCCTCCCTCCATTATCGAATGGATGGATTAATAGAAGCCAAAAAAAAGAAAGTCCTCAATCTATTACCTTATTATCAAGTTTTTCAAAATAAATTCGGATTTATCGAGAATTTAAGCATACTAGACCTTCTTTTTAATCTAGGTCCGAATACACTCGATTATTTAAAAAAACAAACATTACAGTACTAGAATTTCTTAGTCAACTTAGCTGAAATGGGTTTGTGATCAGAGAGCTTTACCCTGTAGGTGTTAAAATCGGTCACTTTCAAATCGGGAGAATTAAAAATAAAATCAATCCGCAATGGCAACATTAAAAAACTATAAGTAGCTCCAAGGCCTGATCCCTGTTCTGTAAAACTGTCTATCCGATCTTTTTTTAACGTTTGATAGGGGGCAGAAAAAGCATTATTATTTAAATCAGCACAGATTATTTCAGGATAAGAATGCTGAGAGGTTTGGAGATTAAAAGTAGCAACTTGCTTTTTTTGAATTTCAACTACTGTATTTAATTTTTTTCTGAGTTTTTCTGAATAATTTGAAGAGAGAAGCGTGTCATTTTGGTCTAAACGAAAAGATTCAAGATGCAAATTGTAGACACGAAGCGTATCGCCCTTCCAAAGAATATCGGCTTGCATTCCTCCATTTTGAGAATTTTCAAAAGCAATCGCTTGTGTATTCATAAGGGGGTATTTAGATACAATACAGGTACCAATTGCTCCCTTAGGCGTATAAGGTTTAAATACCTGATAAGGAAAAGACGCAAGTTTTGGCGCCTCGGTCAAGGCAAATTCTTGAAAACATATCACATCTAATTCATGTGACTCGACAAAATTTTCTATTTCCTCAGCTATAGCCTTGTCTTTAAGCCACTTATAACGATTAAATGAGCGGACATTATAGCTCATTATCTTCAAACCCTCAGCTGTAGCAATCCCTTTATTCTCAAGCTGATAAAGCAAGCCTAATTCCTCATAACTCAAAAACAACATCCCGATAAAAAGAAAGGCTGAACGGCTTAAACGCAAAGTCCAGAAAATAAAGAAAATAAGATTAAAAACGGTGAGAACAGGAACTGCAAATGCCAATAAGGGGAATCCCGAAGTCCCTCCTAGAGCCCCCATACTGTAAAGCTGTATAATGAGGGTAAATAAATTGAAGACCGTGAGAATCTTTATTAAAAACGACGACTTTGACCCTGTGTTTTTCACTGATTTTTTTTGCCTGCTTGAAAGAGAAAATCTTTTTCCTTTTGGGACAAACTGTCATAGCCAGACTTACTTATTTTATCTAAAATAGCGTCAATTCTTTTTTGATCTTCATCTGTATTTGTCGTCTTAGGGGGAGTAGATTTTGTTGTTTTTCTATATACCGTTTTTAGCTTTGACTGCTTGGAAAATAAATTTAAAAATCGGTTTACCAAATTTTCAAAAGGAGTTCCTATATCTACCCCTTGCGCTAATCTTCTTACATAAAAATAACCCAAAGCAGCTCCTCCCAAATGAGCAAGATGCCCGCCAGCATTGCCATAGGGTATTTGTATCACATCGAGAAGAACAAAAGCGAGCCCTAAATACCGAAGCTTGATATTAAAAAAAATCAAACGCACTTCTAGATCAGGAGAGTAGGTTGCCATAAATATAAATACAGCCATAACTCCCGCAGAAGCACCCACCATAATTGGCGAAATATCCTGAAAGGCAGGAAAAACTGAATAACTTAAAATAAAAGTGAGCCCTCCGAGTAATACTCCTAAAAAATAAACATTGAAAAAGGTTTTCTCATTGAATAAATTAAGCATGAGGCGTGAAGCAAAATACAAGAGATACATATTCCAAAAAAGATGAAAAAAACCTGTATGAATAAAACTATAAGTGATAAGCGTCCACGGTTTAAATAAAAGGTCTGACCAATCTGCAGTTAACTCAAACCAACCTAAAAAAAAGCCCTGTGGCAGCGCAAATAGGTACAAGAGTGTACGGGCAAATAAAGGTAAAATAAAGCACACTATATTGACCAGTATCAATTTCTCGGCACTATTCATCTGTTGTAACCGATAACGAAGCTGCTCTTGAAAATTCATTAATCCCAGCGGTTTTGATCAAATTGATTTTTTTTCCAATACCACATCATTACAAGTCCAGTAATTGCACCTCCAACATGAGCAAAGTGCGCGATAGGACCAATTGAGTATGAAGTAAATCCAAAAAAGAGGTCTCCTAAAATAAGAAGTGGCACAAGCACTTTTGCTTTGATGGGTATAGGGGGGAAAAGTAACATCAGTCGAGCATTGGGAAATAAAAAAGCAAAAGCAACTAAAACACCATAAAGTGCTCCTGAGGCACCAACCATAACTGCGTTAAAAGCAGATAAACCAGTGAATAATTGCGCTCGTCCTATTTGTTCGATAATGGGATATGCCAAATCTCTAGTCTCAAAGAATGTGAGAATTTGTGTAGACGTAAGCCCTTGACTTAGTAACTGCTCAGAAATAGAACTCACTTGAAAGTAATATAAGGCGAGTTGGAGTGCTGCTGCTCCAAAACCTGTGGAGAGATAAAAGAAAATAAATTTATTGCGACCCCACATCTGCTCTATGGGTGTTCCAAACATATACAAAGCGAACATATTGAAAAAAATATGACTCAAATCGCCATGCATAAACATATGAGTTAAAGGCTGCCAGAATTGAAATTTAGGATTTGAAGGATAGTGTAGCGCAAATAAATCAAAAACAATATCACCTAATGAAAGTGTTGCGATAAAGAAAATACCGTTGATAATTAATAGGTGCTTAACTGTTTCTGTAACGTTTCGCATTAATTTAGTTTTTGTTCGATATCAGTCTTTTCTAAAGTAATAAAAATCTGACGATTAAAGGGGGAAACAGCTGTTTCCTTACAAGCGAAAAAATCGTCTATTAAAGCCTGTTGTTCTTGAGCTGTCAATGATTCTCCTGACTTTATCGCTAAGTTTTTGGCCATGGTTTTTGCAACCCGGTCAGCGGGACTAAAGTCCTCCAAGCTCGATTCCTCTGACTCATTTGTCAAAAGCAGTTCAATGAGCTCTTCTACCTTTGATGCGGGGCAATATTCAGGGGCCGCGGTAATGGTTAAATGATTTAAATCCTTAAGCACAAATTGAAAACCCAAAAGTTCCAATGCTTCTACTCTATGGGTAAACTCTTCAGTCTGCTGAGGATTTAGCTCTAATACAACCGGAAACAAGAGACTTTGACTCACTCCCTTTTTCTGAGTGATTGAACTTAAAAAACGCTCATAGAGGATACGCTCATGGGCGCGTTTTTGATCTATAAGAAGCAAATGAGTCTTTAAAGGACATAAAATATATTTTGAAAACAACTGAAAAACCTTTGGAGACTCAGGAAGATTGAGGAGTGAGTCTTCTGATGTATCTATAGCTGATAGATTGGCTTCTTTGATTCCCGAGTAAAGCGCTTCCCATTGAGGGTCTTTTAAAGATGGTCGTATCGAAGATTTGTGCTCATTTTTAAAAGGATTAAAATTGGAATCTACCGCTATGGGTGGGGGCTCAGGTGTTTTATCTTTATATGCATACGGAACCTCTAGGGAGGCGTCTTTTTCAAAGTCCAAGGCGGGCAATACTTGGAAAATACCTAAGCTGTGCTTCACGGCTGCTCGAAGTATGGCATAAAGGTTTTGCTCTTCCTCGAATTTGACTTCGGTTTTTGTAGGGTGGATATTGATATCTATAGACTGGGGGTCAACAGTTAAGTAGATAAAATATCCGGGCTGAAAACCGGGCCTTAGTAATCCTTCGAAAGCATTGGAAACAGCATGATGTAAAAACGAACTTTTAATAAATCGGTTATTGACGAAAAAAAACTGCTGCCCTCTTGATTTTTTTGAAAACTCAGGTTTTACCGCAAAGCCAGTAATTGTAGCAAGTGAAGTCTGCTCCTTAACTGGAACCAACTGAGATTCCCATTTGGATCCAAATACAGCAGCGATACGTTTTTTTAATCCTGTTACTCCCAACTCAAATAATTCGTGTCCGTTATTATAAAAAAGAAATTTAATTTCAGGATGTGCTATGGCAACGCGATGAAATTCATCTATTATATGGCGCAATTCAACCTGATCTGATTTTAAAAAATTACGCCGTGCAGGAATATTATAAAACAAGCTTTTAACAGCTATTGAAGTCCCTTTAGGTTGGGTGGATAAAGATTGATCGACTACAGTACTGCCTTCAATTTTTAAACAATGTGAAACCTCCTCTGATGCGGTACGCGTATGCGTTTCAACATGAGCAATAGCCGCTATAGAGGCCAAAGCTTCCCCTCTAAAACCTTTCGTTTTTAATGCAAAAAGGTCTTCGGCTAGGGTTATTTTTGATGTTGCATGGCGTTCAAATGCAAGACGAAGGTCTGTATTGCTCATTCCTTCACCATTATCAATAACTTGAATCAAGGTTTTTCCTGCATTTTTAATGACCAATTGAATTTGGGTGGCTTGAGCATCAACTGCATTTTCAAGTAATTCCTTGACTACAGATGCAGGTCTTTGAATAACTTCTCCTGCTGCAATTTGATTGGCGACATGATCCGGTAAAAGCGTGATTTTTGAAGCCATCGAGATTAAGTCATAAAGAGGCTTAAATCAAAATCTAGTATGTAAAGCGCCAATAACACCAAAACAAGAATAATAAGGAGTAATCGTAATGAAAGGGCTCTGTTTTTTCGGGTGCGCATTTGCATTCTCGCCTCTTTCCACTGCTGACCAAAGTCATTTTGGTTGTAAGTTTCTCGATATTTAGAAAATTTAGAGTCGAAATCATACAGATTGCCGTCCTCTTTTCCTTTGTAATAACGAGGGGTATAATTGTATCTCCTGTTTTTTCTAAGCTTGAATAAATTGGACTTTAACATAGCTCAAAAATACAAGAAAGGGATGAAATTCTACTAGCCCTGATTAAGAAAGTTTTCTCAGTTTTCTGCCCTTAGTTTGCTCATCTGCAAAGCAGCAACCGCTGCTTCGATTCCTTTATTACCGTGAATTCCCCCACTTCGATCTTTTGCTTGTTGAAGGGTGTCATCTGTGAGGACGCAAAAAATAACAGGCACTTCCGCTTGTACATTGAGGTCTTTTATTCCTTGAGATACAGCTTGACATACATAATCAAAATGCTGGGTCTCTCCTTTTATTACACTCCCAATGGCAATGACTGAATCGGGATTGAATGATTGTGCTTTTTTAGCACCGTAAATTAACTCGAAGCTCCCTGGAACCTCCCATACTTTTATATTTTCTTTTTTTACTCCGTGCTTATTCAATGTTTGCTGTGCCCCTTTACTGAGCGCATCCGTAATCGAATTATTCCATTGGGAGACTACAAGGTGAATCGTATAAGGGCTGCCCTCTGGCACTTTTGAGGTATTATAATCAGAAAGGTTTTGGTTGGCAGTTGCCATTTCCTTTAGGGGTTGAGGTGTTCCAGCTTGCCCTTCTGAACAGTCACCCAGCGGGCTTCTTCAGACTTGGGATAGTCTTTTTCAATTCGCTCTAAGAAAGAAATTGCTTGTTTTATTTTTCCATTTTCAGCCCCTAGTATTGCAGCTTTATAGAGATATTTGGGCGTAGAATACATATTTTCACTTACGGCTGCAGCCTCTAAGTAATAATCATATGCTTGATCTAGATCTCCCAATTGGGCATAAGCATCTCCTATAGCCCCTTTAGCCAGTGCGCTGAGCAATACATCTTCAGCATTAAACTGATCTAAATACTGAATCGCATTGTCATACTCTTTTAAATTGAGGTAAGACATTCCAGCGCTATACGCAGCGAGTTTGGCAGCGGGTGTTCCTTTATAGTTCTCAATGATATCTAAAAATCCGTACTTCCCTTCTCCACCATTCAATGCACGCTTGTAAAGTGAATCTGCTTCAATACTATTCACCGCCAGTTCAAAATAGTATTGCGCTTGGTTAAGCTCACTAGCAGCTTCTTGCTCCCTTGGCTCGAGTACAAAGTTTTGGTAGCCCAAATAACCCAATACGCTAAGTGCTACAACTCCAATAAAACCAAAAATGAGGTTTTGATATTTTACTACCCATTCTTCTGTTTTACTTGCAGTGGTATCTAAAGTGTCAAATACCTCAGCCGTAGTACTTTCTTGAACCACTTCATTATTCTGCTTAGGACTCACTGACTTTTTTGCGCCTCGTTTTTTGTATGTTGCCATGGTAACTTATTTTAGCGCGTAAAATTAGTCTTTTTATTCTAATTCAAAAAGCTTAAAGCTAGCATCTAAGTTATTATTTTTGTAATTCATGCACTTAAAACAACTCACCCTAACGCAGTACAAGAATATCAGCTCAAGAACTTTTGAATTGAATCCAAAGATCAATTGTTTTGTGGGAGACAATGGGGTGGGGAAATCGACCGTATTAGATGCTATTTATCATTTGGCTTTAGGGAAAAGTTATTTCAATCCTATCGCACTTCAAAATATTCAGTTAGGGCAAGAATTTTTTGCTTTAGAAGGTCGTTTTGAAAATGCTGAGCGTGAAGAAAAAATCGTCTGCAGCCTGAAAAAAGGACAAAAGAAAACCATGAAACGCAATGGTAAAGTTTATGAAAAATTAGCAGACCATATTGGTTTAATTCCTACTGTAATGATCTCTCCCTCGGATCGAGACCTTATTGCTGAAGGCAGTAGTATAAGAAGAAAATTTATAGATGGTGTAATTGGGCAAACTAACTCGCTTTTTTTACAGGATTTACTGACCTACAATAAAATTCTTGCTCAACGCAATGCACTGCTAAAATACTTTTCTCTAAACCAAGCTTTCGACCCCACCACACTTGAGATTTATGACCAACAACTGGTGGAGAAAAGCAACTCGATCTACAAGCTGCGGTCCGAATTTATGAAAACCTTTATTCCTATCTTTAAATCTCGCTATGCGGAAATCAGCGGACTGGAGGAATTTGTAGATCTTTCCTATGAAAGTCAATTACACCAAGAATCACATCAAGATTTATTAAAAAAAACACTCGATAAAGACCGCCAAGTCCAATTTACTACTACGGGTATTCATAAAGACGACGTCTTATTTCTCAAAGAAGAGCAACCTATTAAAAAATTTGGTAGCCAAGGTCAACAAAAGACTTTTCTCATTGCACTTAAATTGGCTCAATTTGATTTCCTAAAATCTAAAAGCGGTGGCGCACCCCTGCTTTTGCTCGATGATGCCTTTGATAAATTAGACCAAAAAAGAGTAGCCCAAATCATCGCATTAGTTGACCAAAATGATTTTGGCCAAATTTTTATTACAGATACCCACGAAGAACGGACGCTAAGCGCCTTAGAACATATTAAAGCGGGCTATGAAATTTTTAAGCTCTAAAGAAATAAAAAAAACAGCCCTCGTTCTTCTGCTCTTTTTATTTGTAGGCTGTGGAGATCATTCAAAAGTAATTATTGAACAACTTGAAGGCTATTGGGAAATTGACTCTGTAGAACAAAAAGGAGAAGTCTTTAAAAGCAATCAAAAAACACCCCTCTATGATTATTATTTTCTGGACAAAAACAAAGGGTTCTATAAAAAAGTAGCCCCTCTACTCTATGGAAATTTTCAAACTTCAGAAAGCAGTATTGCCTTTGAAGTTCGAGAAGAAAAAGGTATTTTTAAACTTTATTTCACTTCACCGTGGAGTAGTTGGCAAAAAACCATCCAAACACTGAATGCGGAACAGCTTGTGCTTTTCCATCAAGGACGTAATTTTAATTATAAAAGAGTAAACCCCAAAAACGCTATAAATAAGAATGAATCAGGCGAAGAATAACTTTGAACCAAAATCCATAAAAACTGTGCTGAAAGACATTGTGGATCAGAAGCAGTTAAAAAGGGGGATAGAAACGATACGTATCTGTAATGCTTGGGGTGAAATTATGGGAGAAAATATTACCAAGTATACTGATGGTGTTCGTTTTTCAAATCAGACACTCTATGTCCAACTTCGCTCTGCGCCCTTAAAAATGGAACTGGGCTATAGAACAGAAGCATTAGTCAAGCGCATCAATAGTCACTTAGGGAGTGCTTTTGTAAAAAAAATTACCCTGATTTAGAAACGTTCTCTTTCAGAAAAGTGAAATGCCGCCTCTAGCATGGCATTCTCATCACTGTCAGAACCGTGCACGGCATTTTCACCCATAGAGGTGGCGTATAACTTTCGCAAAGTTCCTTCAGCTGCCTCAGCGGGATTGGTGGCACCAATCAAAGTTCTAAAATCACTTACTGCATTTTCTTTTTCTAATAAAGCTGCCACAATAGGACCCCGTGTCATAAAACTTACCAGTTCCCCGAAAAAAGGACGTTCGCTATGAACTGCATAAAAAGATTCTGCATCGCGTTGCGTCAGCTGAGTGAGTTTTAAAGCTTTAATTTTAAAACCTGCTGCAGTTACTTTTTCAAGTATATTTCCAATGTGTCCATTTTGAACAGCATCCGGTTTAATCATCATTAATGTTAGGTTCGCCATTTTTTTTGCGCCAAAAATACTAAATGATATTTCAATAGAATAGTGATTTCGAGTAAAGATCAACCAAATGAAAAAAAAAATTGAGAAGGTTCACAGCTTAAGTTAAAGTGGTATCTTTGATGCACTATGGATCAAGCCTTTATCAATACTCTTGAACAGACCCTCCAAAACCCTCAAAAGATTCTTATCATCCCCCATAAAAATCCTGATGGTGATGCTTTGGGGAGTGCTTTGGCATTGATGCATTTTTTAAGAAATGAACAGCATCAAGCAATAGTAGTCTCACCGAATGATTATCCCTTATTTTTAAAATGGCTTCCCGGTGAAAAAGACATACTTATCCACAGTGAAAATAAAGCAGTGGTCCAAAAGGAATTTGAAGCTGCAACTCTCATTTTCGCACTAGATTTTAACACACTTGGTCGTATAGACGAACTCGGCGAATGGGTCGCCCAATCTAAGGCCCTGAAGGTCATGATTGATCATCATGAAGCTCCCGATGATTTTGCTGACTTACAGTATTCTGATCCTCAAATGAGCTCAACTTGTGAAATGATTTACCATGTTATCAATCACTTAAATCCGAAAGGCTTTAATGAAGCAATTGCAAATTGCCTTTATACGGGTATCATGACAGATACAGGCTCTTTTAAATACCCGCTTACTACTGCTCAAACCCACAAGGCGATTGCAAAACTCATTGAATACGGGGCTTCAGGCACTTCAATTCATCAAAAAATATATGACAGCTCTTCATTTAACCGTTTAAAACTCCTTGGTATTGCCTTGTCGAATATGACTCAAATCACAAATATACCTGTGGTTTATATCACGTTGTCTCAAAAAGAACTCAATTCTTGTAATTATCAAAAAGGAGATACAGAAGGGTTTGTCAATTATGGCTTAAGCCTAAAAGGAATTCAATTTTCCTGTATTATGATAGAAAATGAACAAGAAGGTAAGATTAAAATGTCTTTTCGATCAAAAGGGGATTTTTCGGTAAATGATTTCGCACGAACGTACTTTCAAGGGGGTGGTCATTTTAATGCTGCAGGAGGCATGTCTACTGACTCCATTGAACAAACTGTACTTCGTTTTCAAAAAGCAGTGGCTGAAGTGTCAGCTCAATTTCAAAAAGAATGAAAAGAATTGGCTTACTCCTTTTTTTAAGTTTTCTTTTTTCTTGCAATCAACCTGAGCCACGTGCGCCATTGAATAAAAAGCAAAATTCTTTTTTGATAAATTCTGCTGCACGAAACAAGCGCCTTCTCGAAACAGAAGAGCAACTTTTACTTAATAGCGCGGATAAAGACAGCTTATTGCGTTTTGAAAAATCTGCCTCTGGTTTTCTTTATGCTTACAAGGTAAAAGCGCTTCAGACTTTGCCACTGCCAAAAAAAGGAACACCCATTCTCTTTAGCTATCAAATCGAAGACTTGGAACAAAATATGATTTACGACAAGCAAACACTGGGAGTAGTGGAATATTCTTTAGACCAAGAAGAAATTTTACCCGCATTAAGATTGGGGCTTCGAATGATGAAAGCAGGGGAAGTTGTGGTATTTCTATTTCCTTCCTACCTTTGCTACAGTTACCAAGGTGACGGTGATAAAATTGGCGTAAATCAACCCCTACGCTTTACAATTGAACGTATCGATCGTCCCTAATTAATTAATAAAAATCAATCAAATGAAAAAAATCATACTCCCATTTATTGCCCTTATCCTTTTCTTTGGGTGTAACGCTGAATATCCCAATCTTGAATCAGGACTTTATGCGGAAATAAAAACTTCAAAAGGAAATGTATTGCTGAGTCTCGCTTATGAGCAGGCACCCATTACAGTAGCTAATTTTGTTGCGTTAAGTGAAGGGAAAAATAACCAAGTAAGCGAAGAGTTTAAAGATAAAAAATACTACAACGGACTCAAATTTCACCGTGTGATTCCTGATTTCATGATTCAAGGTGGAGATCCAACAGGTACCGGTTCTGGTGGACCTGGGTATCGTTTTGATGATGAAATTAGTACTCTCACTCATAGTGGTCCTGGGATTCTCTCTATGGCTAATGCGGGTCCTGCGACCAATGGGAGTCAATTTTTTATTACCCACAAAGAAACGCCTTGGTTAGATGGGAAACACACTGTTTTTGGTCAGGTTGTTGAAGGTCAAGAAGTGGTAGACAGTATTGCGCAAGACGACCTCATTGAAAAAGTGACTATCATACGAAAAGGAAATGCAGCAAAACAGTTTGATGCGCCTAAAGTCTTTGATGCTTACTTTGTCCAAAAAGAACAAATTGCCTCAGAGCGTGAAGCCAAAAGAAAGGTGATAAATGAAACAAATGCTGCAAAATTTGAGGCACTAAAAGAAACAGCAAAGACTACAGCATCAGGTTTACAATATCAAATTACTTCTCAGGGAAATGGAAAAACAGTAAAATCAACAAATAAAGCAACAGTTCACTATGCTGTTTATTTTGTAGATGGCACTTTGCTCGAAACCAGTAAAGTAGAAATTGCTGAAGCAAATAAGCAAGTTAACTTACAGCGCAAAAATGCCAATCAATACAACCCCATACAAGCGGCCGTGGGAGCAGAAGATGCAATGATTGAAGGATTTAAAGAAGGCTTAAGACTCTTGAAAGAAGGTGATAAAGCAACTTTATTTTTACCCTATACCCTAGCGTATGGCGCGGAAGGTACCCGAGGGATTCCTCCTCAGTCTGATCTTATCTTTGAGGTAGAAATCGTCAGTGTAGATTAAAAAAATACAGGGAAGCAAGTGCTTCCCTTTTTTTATGAAAAAATTTAAATGGATATTGATTGCGCTGCTCCCTGTGCAATGGGGACTCCTTCAACTACTCAAGAGCCATCCTTTATTGGTGGAAACTCAGTACAGTCAAAAACTCTATCCTATTTTCTTTAAGCTCCAAGCCTTTTTCTTTTCAAAGTTGCCTTTTTCCTTTGGGGATTTAGCCTATGGTGCAGCTATTTTTGGACTGATTTTTTATTGGATAAAATGGATTCAAAATCGGGCTAAAAGAAAGGTACTGCTGCTTAATTTTTTTGCCACTATTTCATTGGTTTTTCTCCTTTTTCAACTACACTGGGGATTAAATTACTACCGCTTGTCTCTTCAAGAGAAATTAAATTATCCAACTACTTATTCTGAAAAAGAATTAACCGAAACATTACATTATTTAATTACTTCCACAAATAACCTTCAAAAGCAACTGGCTCCCAATGACAGCACCGCTGTTCTCATTCCCTATACTAAAGAAAAATTAAGCGCAATGATAGAGGGTGATTTTAATTTTGAGTTGGCTGATTTTAAAGTTACTCCCTATCTTAAAAATTCGATGTGGAGTAAGCTATTAAGTTATATGGGATTTGCCGGATATCTCAATCCACTAACCTTAGAATCACAAGTAAATTCAAAAATTCCTAAATTAAATTACTGCACTACTGCTGCACACGAAATGGCACATCAGTTGGGTATTGCCTCAGAAACTGAAGCCAATTTTATAGCGTATCAGACGACAATTACCCACCCTGATCCTTTTATACAATTTTCCGGTTATAGTTTTGCTTTGCGTTATTGTTATGGAGAGCTACTTAAGGTAAACCCAGAAGCAGCCAAAGAACAAATAATTAAACTCAATAAAGGCGTCTTAAAAAACTTTCAGGAGCTGTCTGAATTTTGGAAAAAGTTTCAAAACCCTCTAGAACCTTATTTTAAAAAAGGCTATGACACTTACCTCAAAGCCAATGGTCAAAAAAAAGGCATTTTGAGTTATAATGCCATGGTAAGCATGGTAATTGCCTACACTTTAGAGATGGAGTTAGCATCAGATTGAATTTATTCATTTCTTTGCTTTGTATATTCTTAACCAATACCGCTTAAAGTGTGAAACTCCTTAGCAGCAATAAAAATCCAGAAATAAAACGACTTAGACTCCTCATTCAAAAATCAAAAGCACGAAAAAAACAAGGTTTATTTGTTATAGAGGGACAAAGAGAAATCGAAAAGGCGCTAGAAGGCAATTATAAACTTGATTCTCTTTTTTTAAAAGAAGGGAGTGAAGAGGAATACTTCGAATTACTCCAAGAAAATAATCAGATTGCCCAATATGTAGTTTCCTCTTCACTTTTTGAACAAATAAGTATTCGCTCTGGTTCAGAGAAAAGTCTAGCCATAGCGTATGCTAAAACACATTCAATCAGTGAGTTAGAAATTACCCATGAAGCCTTAATATTGGTTATTGAAGCCCCTGAAAAACCAGGCAATATTGGAGCCTTATACCGTACAGCTGTTGCAGCGGATTTCGATGCGGTTATAATTGCCAACCCCAAAACAGATTTTTATAATCCCAATAGTATTCGTTCTAGTTTAGGATGTCTTTTTTTATTGCCTACAGCCCTAGCCTCATCGGAAGCAGCAATTGACTACTTAAAGCAAAAAGAAGTTCTTATAGCTGCTGCCGCACTGGTCCCAGGTGCCCAATCTTATGATGCATTTGAATACCCAACACCCTGTGGCCTTGTTGTGGGTACAGAAAGTACAGGTCTCGATCAGCAATGGATAGAAGCCGCACATCAGCAGCTTATTATTCCTATGGCTTCTGCTGTAGATTCATTAAATTTATCTGTTTCGGCAGGAATTTTGATGTATCAAGCGAGAGGAAATAAAATAAACCGAAAAAAGCATTGAAATCTTTAGTATATTCAGAGACTAATGATCATTGACCAGGAACTAGAAAATAAAGAAATTGCCAAGCAGTATAAAGAGCTACTGCGAATCAGTTATCAAACACTAAGCGAAAAAGACAAAAAAATGATTCGCTTGGCTTTTGATACTGCTGTAGAGGCGCATAGTGACCAAAGGAGAAAATCTGGAGAGGCATATATTTTTCACCCTATCAATGTAGCCAAAATTGTAGCCCAGCAAATCGGTCTTGATGCTACTTCTATTTGTGCAGCACTACTTCATGATGTGGTGGAAGACACAGGCTGTACATTAGAAGATATCGAACGCCTACTAGGGAATAGTGTAGCTAAAATTGTTCATGGACTCACAAAAATTTCAAGTCTTAAAAAAGATAAAAATATTTCCCTACAAGCAGAGAATTTCAGAAAAATGCTGCTTACCCTGCATGATGATGTTCGCGTTATTATTATCAAAATAGCAGACCGTTTGCACAATATGCAAACCATGGATGCTATGCCTGAATATAAGCAAGTAAAAATTGCCTCAGAAACACTTTATATCTATGCCCCTTTGGCACACCGTATTGGGTTGTATAATGTCAAAACTGAGCTGGAGGATTTAAGTTTGAAATATACCGAACCTCAGCGCTATCACTCGGTTAAAAGTAAAGTAGAGGAAAGCTATGAAGCGCAAGAGGAATATATTAAAACCTTTTCTAAATTTTTATCCAAAGAATTAGATAAAGAGCGTCTTAACTATACTGTTAAGGGAAGAAGTAAGTCTATTTATTCTATCCATAGAAAAATGCTCACTCAAAATATTCCTTTTGAAAAAGTTTATGACAAATTTGCAATGCGTATTGTTTTTAAGAGTACGCGCGCAAAGGAAAAGCTTTTAGCTTGGAAAATTTATTCCATCGTTACAGATCACTTTACCCCTAATCCGACTCGCCTAAGAGACTGGATTACAGCACCCAAATCAAATGGTTATGAGGCGCTACACATCACTGTAATGGGACCGCAAAATAAATGGGTAGAAATTCAAATTCGCTCAGAGCGCATGCATGAAATTGCTGAAAAAGGCTATGCCGCCCATTATAAATACAAACAAGGCGACAATAAAGACATAGGAATAGAAAGTTGGCTAAACCGATTACAAGAAGTGCTCGAAAATAATTCTGGTAATGCCGTAGACTTTGTTGAAGACTTTAAACTCAATCTCTATGCAAAAGAAATTTTTGTATTTACTCCTAAAGGAGATCTTAAGTCTTTGCCCCAAGGTGCTACCGCTTTAGATTTTGCTTTTGCTATCCATACCGATATCGGAAAAAAAACACGAGGTATTCGTGTAAATGACCGTCTTGTGCCCTTGAGTAAAGAGCTCAAAAGTGGAGATCAAATCGAAGTAATCACTTCTGATTCCATGAAGCCTTCAAAAAATTGGCTTGATTTTGTAGTCACCTCTAGGGCTCGATCCATTATCAAATCTTCATTAAATGAAGAACGAAAAGCGCGTGCAGAAGAGGGTAAAGAAATGCTTCGCAGGAAACTCAAACAGCTTAAAATTACAATGAATGATAAAACCATTCAGAAAATGTTACTGTATTTTAAATTTGATAACAGCCAAGATCTTTTTTATCGAATTGGAATTGGATCGCTGAATAATCAACAGCTCAAAGAGTTTTCAAGTGATTACCAAAATTCAGTGCTCAACTTTTTTAAACGTCGATTAAGATCAAAAAATAAATTTGAACCCAGCACTTCAACAGAAATAACGGAAAAATATGACCAGCTCGTCTTTGGAAAAGAAAAAGAACCCTTAGCACATAGCTTTGCAAGCTGCTGTAATCCGATTCCGGGAGATTCTGTCTTTGGTTTTATCACAGTAAATGAAGGAATAAAAGTACACCATAAAGAATGTCCTAATGCGCTCAGCCTCCAGTCTAATTTTGCCTATCGGATTATCCCCGCAAAATGGATTGATTCCTCTTCAGAAGCCTTTGTTGCTACCTTAAAACTGAGTGGTATAGACCGAAAAGGATTAGTCAATGAAGTAACAAAGATGATTTCCAATATGAATAATATCAATATTAATAGAATTAATTTTAATTCGGAGGATCAGTTTTTTACAGGTACCATACAGTTAAGCGTACAAAACAAAACAATTCTAGATAAGATGGTGCAAACTTTATCAAAAGTCAATGGTATTGACAAAATAATCCGTGAGTAAGTCTTTATAACTATCTTTGTAAGGTTATGGTTGCAAATAAATCAAATCAAGAAATTGTAAAAGAAGTTTTTATCAATTTCCTGGATCAACAAGGGCATCGTAAAACTCCAGAGCGCTTCGCTATACTTTTTGAGATCTACGACAGTAAAGAGCATTTTGATATAGAATCGCTTTATATAAAAATGAAAAATAAAAATTATAGAGTGAGTAGAGCTACACTTTATAATACGATAGAGCTTTTACTGGCCTGTGGTCTGGTACGCAAGCATCAATTTGGAGGAGGGCAAGCACAGTATGAGAAATCTTATTTTGACCACCAACACGACCATATAATCCTCACTGATAGCGGTGAAGTAAAGGAATTCTGTGATCCCAGAATCCAACAAATTAAACTAACCATAGAAGAAATTTTTGATGTTGATATCCACAAGCATTCTTTATACTTTTACGGCACAAAAAAAAATAATAAATCCTAAAAAAACATGACGGTAGATTTACTACTCGGACTACAATGGGGTGACGAAGGGAAAGGAAAAATTGTTGACGTACTCACTTCCTCCTATGATATAATAGCGCGTTTTCAAGGTGGCCCAAACGCGGGACACACACTAGAGTTTGAAGGAAATAAACATGTATTACATACTATTCCTTCAGGTATATTTCACCCTGAAGCCGTAAATATTATTGGTAATGGAGTCGTCATAGACCCCGTAATATTTAAGAAAGAAATTGAAAACCTAGCCCCTTATGGTATCAACTTTTCTGAGAAATTATTGATTTCTAAAAAAGCACATCTCATACTCCCTACACACCGACTGCTTGATGCCGCTTCAGAAGCTGCAAAAGGAAAAGCTAAAATTGGATCAACTCTTAAGGGAATCGGTCCAACCTATATGGATAAAACGGGAAGAAATGGGATACGAGTCGGAGATATCTTTGCTCCAAATTGGGATTCAAAATACAAAAAACTAATAACCAAGCATCTAGAGTTACTTAAAAATTTTGAAGGCTTTGAAGTGAATGACCTAGATGCCCTGGAAGAAGAATTTTTGACGAGTATAAAAGCCCTAAAAAAATTCAAACTCGTAGACAGTGAAAACTATTTGCATCAAGCACAAAAAGCGGGTAAAAAAATCTTGGCGGAAGGCGCTCAAGGTTCTTTATTAGATATCGATTTTGGAACCTACCCCTTTGTCACTTCTTCTACAACAACAGCGGCAGGTGCTTGTACAGGACTTGGAATTGCACCCAATAAAATTAAAGAGGTCTATGGTATTTTTAAGGCCTATACAACTCGTGTGGGGAGTGGTCCCTTCCCTACTGAACTTTTTGATGACTATGGGGAAACCATGGGACGTGTGGGTAATGAATTTGGTGCAACTACAGGACGATCCAGACGCTGTGGATGGCTGGATTTAGTGGCTTTAAAATATGCAATTAAAATTAATGGAGTCACCCAACTAATGATGATGAAGGGAGATGTGCTTTCTGGCTTTGATAAAATCAAAGTTTGTACCGCTTACCAAACAGCAACAGGCATACAAGACTATTTTCCTTTTGACATCACAGATGAGCAAATAAAACCGATCTATGAAGAATTAGCAGGTTGGGAGGAAGATTTAACCAAAATGACTGCAGAAACTGAATTTCCTCAGAATTTTATTCGCTATATAAACTATTTGGAAAACGCCCTAGAAACCCCCATTAAAATTGTTTCTGTGGGGCCAGATCGCGCCCAAACAATACATCGTTAAGCAGATAAAATGAAGCCTTTATTTTGGATTTTTACGCTACTCCTCTTTTTTTTTAGTGAGTCTGTACACGCTCAAGCGTCTAAAATAATCGAAATAAGGCAAGCAGGCGGATCCACCCAAGATCAAGCACGTTTTCCTGGAGCAAATATTCTCTTTAAATCCGACACCAAGCGGGTACGCCTCTTTCATGAGGGTGCCTTAATCGAATCAGACCAAGCTTACTTTTATTCTAAGAGAAATTACTTTAAAGCAATAGGAGACGTTATTTTTACTCAAGGCGACAGTCTTCGAATGACCTGTAAAACCATAGAATACGACGGAAAAACCAAAACAGCTTATGCAGAGGGTAATGTTTTTTTAGAACGCCCCGATATGACTTTGAGAACAGAAGTACTCAATCTAGATCGGGTGAATGAAAAAGCTTTTTACAATACCCCCGGTGTCATTATTGACAGTACGAGTACATTGACGAGTAATCAAGGTCAGTACTTTATGGATGAGAAAAAATACCGATTTAGATCTCAAGTATATATTGACAACCCAGACTATAAAGTCAATTCTGAACAGTTAGACTACTACACAGAAAGCAACCAGGCTTACCTATATGGAAAGTCAAAAATTGAGGGGGAAGCCTATACGATTCAATGCGAGCGTGGCTTTTATGACATGAACCGGGAAAAAGGAATTTTTAAAAAAAATGCCGTTCTCTACTATGACAATAAAATTGTCAGAGGTGATAGCTTGTATTTTGAAAGCGCAAAAAACTATGCCGCTGCAACAAAAAATATCAGTATCCTAGATACGCTAAATAATTCAATAATCACTGGGCATTACGGAGAGATTTTTAAAGAAAAAGATTCTGCAATTATCACCCGTAGAGCCCTGGCAGTCAATATTATTGACCAGGATTCCCTGTTTATACATGCAGACACCTTGGTGGCTACTGGACCAGATGAAAAGCGAATATTACGAGCCTACTACGATGTAAGAATTCTTAAAAGTGATCTAAGGGGTCGTTCGGATTCATTGCATTTAGATGAATCAATAGGGCTGACAAAACTTTTAAAAAAACCGTTGTCTAAACAACAGGAACAGGTTTTTACTGAAAAAGACTACAATGAAAATAATCCTGTTCTGTGGTTTGAAAAAAGTCAAATGTCTGGAGATCAAATACACCTAATTTCGAATACAGAAACACGCGAATTAGACTCTTTAAAAATAGACGGAAGGGTCTTTATTATTGAGAAAGACAGTTTAAGTGAAAATGGTTTTCAACAAATCAAAGGAGGAAATCTCAGAGGGGCTTTTGTAGCAAGTAAATTAGATCAAATTGTCATTACTAAAAATACAGAAATGGTTTATTACCTCTACAATGATGAAGACCTCCAGCTCATTGGTATTGACAAGACAACCTGTAGTGCCTTGAATATGCAATTTGAAGAAGGTCAAATTGGTGAGATTACTTTTTTAGTGAGTCCCAATGGAAATGTATACCCAGAAGAGGAACTGCCTGAAAATGATCGTACACTAAAAGGGTTTACTTGGCGATTTGCGCAACGCCCAGAGCGTATTGAAGATCTTTTTGATGAAAATGATAGAGAAGAACAATTTCCCGAAATACTTAAATTTCAATATCCCGCAGCAAAGCAACTCCCTACACCTACAGACAAACCCAAAGAGTAATGCTTAAGGCAGATTTTTTAAGATACCAAGCAAAAACCACCCCTCACCCATTGGGGATTAGTATCGCAAAGGCAAGGGGTGTCTATATTACCGATACTCAAGGAAAAAAATACTTGGATTTTGTGTCTGGGGTTTCTGCCTGTAGTCTCGGACATTGCCACCCAAAAGTAACCCGTGCCATTAGAAAACAAAGCAAAAAATACCTCCATGTCATGGTCTATGGGGAATTTGCCCAAGAGCCTGCGGTACATTTATGTAAAGAACTCGTCGCTCTACTGCCCGACAACCAGGAAGTCGTTTATTTAACGAATTCAGGTACAGAGGCTATAGAAGGAGCCTTGAAACTGGCAAAAAGGGCAACTGGAAGGAGCGAACTCATAGGAGCCTATCAGAGTTATCACGGGAGTACCCACGGTGCACTGAGTTTGCTGGGTTCAGAAAATCAAAAAATGAGGTACCGGCCTCTACTCCCCCATACACGCTTTATACGCTTTAACCATGAAGAAGATTTGAATAAAATAACTTCAAAAACAGCAGCTGTTCTCCTAGAAACCATTCAAGGAGGCGCAGGGTTTATTCTTCCACAAAACGAGTATTTAAAGAAAGTAAAAGCGCGGTGTGAAGCTGTGGGTGCCTTACTCATTCTAGACGAAATACAACCTGGTTTTGGACGCACTGGAACCTTTTTTGGTTTTGAACATTTTCAAACTAAACCAGATATCGTAGTAATGGGTAAAGGAATGGGTGGAGGTCTTCCCATCGGAGCCTTTAGTGCCTCTCAGGAACTGATGCGTCTATTAGAGGACCAACCTAAATTAGGCCATATTACCACTTTTGGGGGAAATCCACTAATTGCTGCTGCCGCTTTAGCCACCTTGAGGGAAATTAGAGACAGTAGCCTAATGGATCAAATTGCGGCTAAAGAAAATCTGATTCGAACGGGGCTTGAGCATCCTCAGATTACAGAGATCAGAGGAACGGGATTGATGCTCGCTCCACTCTTTAAGAATGAGGATATTGTCAATAAAATCATCTTCCGATCAATAGAAAAAGGACTCATGCTCTTTTGGTTGCTATGGGAAAAAAAAGCGATTCGAATCACGCCTCCTCTTACCATAAGTCATAAAGAAATTAAAAAAGGCTGTAGAATCTTGAGATCAGCAATAGATGAAGTCTGTTGATGTTAATTAAATTGTTAAAAACAATCTGAGATTTGAACTCAAGCAGTTTATCTAGCCCTTAATTTTAAGTGTAGAAGATTTAACTCTCACTATGCTAAATTTCAATTCTGAAGAACTGCAATCTTCAATCTCTAAGTTCGAGCGTATGCTCGAAACCAACCACCTCTATTTTTTTGATGCTCAAGAATTTGAAGACATTATTGTCCATTATTTGGGGTTCGGTGAAAATCAGCTGGCAAAGAAAGCACTAAAAATGGCGCTTGAACAACATCCTTCTTCTCATGAATTAATGCTGCTACAAAGTGAGGTCTTTATTCTTGATGAAAAATACAGTGCGGCACTTGAGCTCCTTGATTATATTGAAAATTTGACGCCTCATGATGAAGAAATATCACTTCAGAGAGCAAATATTGCCTCTAAAAAAAACAACCACAAAGACTCCATTGCCCATTTACATAAAGCATTAGAGTTGTCAGAAGACCCTCTAGAAATATGGAATTTATTGGGTATGGAGCACTTATTAGCAGAAGAATACGAAGACGCGTCCTATTTCTTTAGAAACTGTATTTCAGACAATCCTCAAGATTATTCCTCCCTGTATAATTTACTTTATGCTTATGAACAATTAGACAAAATTGAGGACGCTATCACAGTGCTGAATGAAGTTTTAGAAGTCGATCCTTATAGTGAAGTGGCATGGCACCAATTGGGCTTGATATTGGCTAAAAAAGGGCGTCAAAAAGAAGCGCTTTCAGCTTTTGATTTCGCCATTATAAGTGATGATGCTTTTACCGGTGCTTATATTGAAAAGGGTAAGTTATTAGAGCAGATGGGAAGGTTTAATGAAGCCTTAAATAATTACGAAGTGGCGCTTAACACCAATGATCCTAGTGCTTTTGTTTATCAATGTATCGGAAGGTGTCATGACTCTTTAGGAAATAAAGGATTGGCATTAAAATTTTATTTAAAAGCCATTCATTTAGAGCCCAGTAATGAAAAGAGTTGGTTGGCTCTGATTGAATTTTATCTTAATCATAAGCGCTTTGAAAAAGCAGCGTTTCACTTCAAGCGAGCACTAGAAATTAATAGTGATGCCTTTCTCATTTGGAAAAAAGGAATTGAAGTCTATAAAGGTTTGGGGCAGATCGATCAGGTGCTGGAAATTTATAAAAATCTTCACGCGCAAGACCGCCTAGATTTACCTTTGGCGATCGACTTTATTGATCTTTTCCTAGGACAAAAAGAATGGGAAAAAGCCTATTTATTAACACAAGAGATTTATAAATCTTATCCCAAAAACAAAGTACTTAAAATGCGCTTAGGTGGGTGCAGTCTTCAGCTTGGAAAACTTCAAGAGGCCAATTTTTTTATCGATTGGAAAGCACTTACTGTAGAGGAAGCGAAAGTACTTTCAAAACTTTTCCCTGCCGTGAAGCAATTTAAAAAAAGAGATTCTGTTTAATCCATGGGGTTTTCTACCTTTGTTTGAAACCACTTCAAGCAATGCGTTATTTTGTAATTTATCTTAAAGGGATGCTCATGGGAGCGGCTGATTTAGTCCCGGGTGTCTCAGGAGGAACCATCGCACTGCTCACGGGTATTTACAAGGAGCTCTTGGAAAGCATTAATGCCTTGTCTCTTTCGGCTCTAGTTATTTTACGAAAAGAGGGCTTCAAGGCATTTTGGAAACAATTGAATGCTCCTTTTTTGCTTTCCCTTTTTGGCGGAATCGTTACCAGTATTTTATTATTTTCTAGGCTTTTGGAGTGGCTCATTCAAAATAAACCGCTGCTATTGTGGTCTTTTTTCTTTGGGCTTTTAGTAGCCAGCATACTCTATCTTTTTCGAACGACACTTTCACTTACTACGCAAACAATTCTTTATTTGGTTTTTGGAATTCTAGTTTCTTTTAGTATTACACAGCTTAATGGAGGGGGAAACCAAAGTAGTCTTTGGTATTTATTTTTCTCTGGCTTTGTAGCAATTTCTGCCATGATACTCCCCGGCCTCTCAGGGGCATATATTTTGGTTGTAATGGGCGTGTATCAAACTATACTCACCCATTTGCGCCTCGCTCAAGATTTAATCCTCAATTTTGATCAAACACAGTGGATGAATACGAGTAGCATCCTTGGGGTTTTTCTTTTGGGTATACTAATAGGAATTAAAGTTTTTTCAAAAGCTTTAAGTTGGCTATTAAATCGCTATCCTCAAAGAAGTAACGCTGTTTTAGTCGGATTAATGACAGGCGCCTTACATAAAGTTTGGCCTTGGCAAAATAAAATCCAAGGTACTCCCTCGGATTTAGAAGCAGTATTCCCACAAGAATTTAGCGGGGACCCCCAACTGGTTGCTGTCCTTTTATGGATGGGGATTGGATTTGCCACACTTTTCATTTTAGAAAGAAGTAAATCTTTGATTAACCCATGAGAAGCTTTCAAAAAGAAAGAACATTTTGGGGCGCTTTTTATTTAGTGATCAAGGGTATCGCTATGGGCGCTGCTAATAAAGTTCCTGGGGTTTCAGGCGGTATTTTAGCCTTGGTGGGTGGTTTCTATGAAGAACTTATTTTCTCTTTTCAAAAACTAAATTTCACAGCCTTAAGACTATTGGTAACTGGACGCTTTAAAGCCTTCTGGAATTATATAAATGCTTCATTTTTAAGTTTGCTTTTTGGTGGGGTAATCATCAGTTATTTTAGTATTTCGCTATTCTTGGATTATGCATTAAGGCAAAATGAAAGTTTAGTTATGGGTGTTTTCCTCGGAATGATAATTGCCTCTGTTTACCTTGTCAGCAAAGAAATCCCCTCCTGGAACAGTAGATTAATTTTATTTCTTTTACTGGGTGTGGGCTGCGGTTTAAGTCTAAGCTTAGCAAAACCCATGGCAGAAAATGACCAGCTGCTTTTTGTTTTTTTCTGCGGTATTATTAGTGTATCTGGAATGACTATTCCAGGTCTTTCAGGCTCTTTTCTTTTATTGGTTCTTGGGAATTATAATTTATTACTTGTAGATGCTGTCAATGCACTTTTTCAATTCACCGCATCACTACTTGTGGGAGATTTTTCACAATTAAATGACCCCATAACAAGTCGTTTGATTCTTGTTTTAGTTGTTTTTTCAAGCGGTTCAATCACAGGGCTTGTCTTATTCTCTAATGTGATTAAGCTTGTTTTAGAAAAATATCCACGCCATACACTCGCACTCATAATTGGGTTTATATTGGGAACCCTCAGATTGGTCTATCCTTGGAAAGAAAAAGAGTTTTTAACAAACAATCAAGGGGAAGTAATTACAAATACTGTAGGTACCCCAGAACTTTTAAGTTATAACTATTATTTCCCTGAGTGGAGTGAAATTCAGACCTATATTGTAATTTTAGGCTTTATAGCAGGTGCTGCCCTCTTGTTTATATTAAACCATTATGACAAAAAAAGAACCACTTAAAAAGTTTGGTTTATTAGGAAGAAATATAGACTATTCATTTTCTCGAACTTACTTTTCTGATAAGTTTAGTAAAGAAAATCTATCGCAGCATCGCTATGTCAATTTTGATCTACCCTCACTAGAAGGATTCAATGCATTATTAAATAAAGAAGAGGGACTGTGCGGTCTCAATGTTACAATCCCCTACAAAAAAGAAATTATCCCTTATTTAGACGAACTCTCAGCGGAATCGATAGCAATAGGCGCAGTCAATACAGTAAAATGGGATGCCAGTGGCAAAACCATCGGCCACAATACTGATTATATCGGTTTTCTCAAGGCATTAGAGGAAAAAATAGCATCACCTCCTAAAAGGGCATTAGTATTGGGGACAGGGGGCGCCTCTGGGGCCATAGCGTATGCATTAAAAAAATTAAATTGTGAAGTGCTGTTTGTCTCAAGGACACCCTCGAAAAACACCCTTGCCTACCAAGAGTTGAATCAGCAACTAATCAATTCGGTAAACCTCATTGTCAATACCACACCTTTAGGCACCTTCCCAGAGGTGAACCAAGCTCCTGATATTCCCTATCATCTGCTTACAGCAGAGCATTTACTCTTCGACTTGATTTATAATCCAAGTGAAACTCTTTTTATGAAAAAAGCAAAAGAAAGAGGGGCAAAAGTGACAAATGGTTATCAAATGCTGGTCTTTCAGGCTGAAAAATCTTGGGAGCTCTGGAATCAATAAGTTAAATTTGAATAATTCTATTTTCAGAATTAAAAAAAATGTATATTATTTGTAGTGACACAGAACTCAAGAAATGGAAGAAAATACCCAAAACCCTGGTGCGGAGGATCATTTAGAGCCGCAAAACGACGAAGTACTCGATGAATCAAATACTCCTAAGCCTAAAAAGAAAAAAAATGCGGTAAAAGAAGTAGAGGCAATCGCTCCAGCTGCTGATAATGAGGCTGCTGAAGAGAAAATAGCCAAAGAGGAAACCTCAGAAAAATCAGATACTGAACAGTATGAGGATAGAGAAGCCAAAGATTATACTGGCGCTCATGTAGAAGAACTCATCGAAGTCTTTAAAGAGTTGTCAACTAGGAGTGACTGGCTCAAAAACCACAGTGAAATTCAAAAAGTAAATCAGCTTTTTGAAGAAAAATTTCGAGCGGATCTCGAAGCCGTTAAGAAAAAGTTTATCAAAGAAGGAGGAAATGAAATTGACTTCTTTTATAAACCTGAGTATAAAACTACTTTTGATCAGTTAGGCTTTGAATACAGAAAAAACAGAAGAAAACACTACAAAGAACAAGAGGCTGCTCAAAAAGTAAATGCAGAGCGAAAAAAAACCATTATTGAAGAAATAAAAGGACTTATTGGTGCTGATGAAAATATCAATACCATTTATAATAAATTCCGTACACTTCAGGAAAGTTGGTACAGTACGGGACCTGTTCCCCGTGCGGAAAATCAAAATTTATGGGAAACATTTAAACACCATGTAGAGCGTTTTTATGATTTCCTACATCTCAATAGAGAACTTAGGGAACTCGATTTTAAACACAATTACGAAGAGAAACTAAAAATTATTGAGCAGGCAGAGGCCTTAAAAAAAACGCCCGATATCATGCGAGCTACCCGAGATCTCAACACCCTTCACAAGCTTTGGAAAAACGACTTGGGGCCTGTGGCTAAAGAACACCGAGAGGCCTTGTGGAAAAGATTCCAAGAGGCAACAAAAGTAATTCAGCAGCGCAGACAAGAATACCAAAAAGACATTGCTGGTGCAATGAAAGCAAATCTTGAAAAGAAAAAAGAATTACTGCAAGAAATGCGCCAACTTACTGAACAAGAATTATCCAATCACAATGCTTGGCAAAAAGGGTTAAAACGTTTTAATGAACTAAGAGCCACTTTTAAAACAATTGGCTATGTCCCAACTAAAGAAAGTAAACAAACTTGGCAGGAATTTAGGGATATCGGAAGGACCTTTATGCGTCAAAAGAATATCTTCTATAAAAATCAAAAAAAGGAGTATAATACCAATATTACAAGTAAAAAAGAATTGATTGCTCAATCAAAAGAAAATTTAGAAGATGCCCAGTGGAACTCTAAGGTTCAAGAAATGAAAGACATTCAAAAAGAATGGAAAAGTATTGGATTTGTACCTCGTAAACTAGACAACAAATTATGGGAAGAATTTTCAGAAATTCACAAAACTTTTTTTGATCGAATCAAATCTGGATATCAACATTTGACTGATGAACAAGAGGCACTCCAAAAAGAAAAAATTAAACAGATAGATGCCGTAAATGCGAAACAATTTTCAGGTCAATCTGAAAAAGTAAATGAAGCATTAACAGCACTCTGGGACAATTGGTCAAAGCAAGAAAAAATCGGTGGGCAAACTGATATCGAATTGAATAAAAAATTCATCGCTAAGCTGAAGAAAGTTGTAAAAGAACTAGACTTAGATAAAAAAACACTCAAAGAAGTGCAATTCAAAATTGAAGCACTTGTTCTTCAGCACGATCCAGATAAATTACAACAACAGCTCAATGAGATTAATGCTACAATTAATAAGCTTAAAGGAGAACGTGCTCAATTAGAAAATAATCTTGAATTTTTTACAGATTCAAGTGCTGAAAATCCCTTATATAAAAATGTAGAGAAACAAATCAAGAGTTGTCAAACTAAAATTGACAAAGCACAAGAGGAATATATTCGCTTAAAACAAATTAAAAATGCGAATCAAAAGCTTGAAAACCAAGAGAAAGAGGCTTTAAATAAGGGCGAAGAGACTCAAGATTCAGATGCTGAATAGTTTTTAGCTTCTTGCCATAAGGCTTCCATTTCAGCCAGATTCAAATCAGAAATCGATCGCTTAGATTTTTTTGCTTGGCTTTCTATATATTGAAAGCGTTGGATAAACTTTTTATTGGTCCGTTCTAAGGCGGTCTCAGGATTAATCTTGATAAATCGAGCATAATTTATTAAAGAAAATAATACATCCCCAAACTCCTCTTCAATGGCACTTTTATCCTTCGCTTCTAAAGCCTGATCGAGTTCTTGGAGCTCTTCATTTAATTTGTCGATGACCTGATTTTTATCCTTCCAATCAAAACCTACCCCCGCTGCTTTTTCCTGCATGCGCTGGGCTTTTATTAATGAGGGTAAACTCTTAGGCACCCCTTCTAAGACGCTTTTCTTTCCTTCTTTCAGTTTTAAAGCTTCCCAATTTCTTTTCACGTCTTCCTCATCGTTTACTTCTATAGAACCATAGATATGGGGGTGTCGATGAATCAGTTTTTCACAAATATCATGGGCGACATCTGCAATATCAAAAGCGGCTTCTTCACTCCCCAGTTTGGCATAAAAAACAATATGTAAGAGCAAATCACCGAGCTCTTTTTTGATTTCTAAAAGATTTCGGTCCAGAATCGCATCACCTAATTCATACGTTTCTTCCAAAGTGAGGTGTCTTAAACTTTCAAAAGTTTGCTTTTTATCCCACGGACATTGGGCCCTGAGGTCGTCCATGATATCTAGCAGTCTTCCGAAAGCTTCTAATTTTGCCGCTTTAGAGTGCATTAATTTTTTGTGATTTTTGATTTTTTTGAACTCTTTTCCGCCTCTTTAGGTTCAGTAGCGGGAAGGTGAAGGATTTTTTTTGTCACCAGTAAATTATACCATTGAATAATTTTTTTGATATCACTTGCGTAAACCCGATCCTCATCGTAATTCTCTAGAACTTCAAAAAAATAGGCTTCTAAATCGATCGCATTCGATTTGGGGCTTATTCGAGATACACCCCCCGATTCATAGTTCAACAACTTTTCGAATACAGTAGACAGCGGAATTTCTTCGCCTATGCAATAAACCTGTATATCATTTAAAATACTCAGCTTAGCCGTAGGGTTTGTTGTGATGCGTTTTCCGTCCAGTAGGGATGTGGCAACGACACCTGTTCGTGTTTGGGTTTGTATTTTAAATAATCCTGGGCGTCCAGAAACTGCGATAATATCAGATAAATCCATTAATTACGTTTTGATTTGTTAGGAAATTTCATAGGATAATCTACGGAAAGAGCACCCTTTGAAATAGCGGTTAATTTATTTTTTAACAATCTTCGCTTCAGGGGAGAAAGATGATCCGTAAATAAAATTCCTTCAATGTGGTCATATTCATGCTGTACTACGCGAGCAGCAAGTCCAGAAAATTGCTCTTTATGGAGTTGGAATTTTTCATCGTAGTATTCGATATCAATAGAGGCCTTTCTTAAAACTTCTTCGCGGATATCAGGAATACTTAAACAGCCTTCTGTAAATCCCCAAAGTGCCCCGTCCTCTGAAATCAGCTTTGGATTAATAAAAACCTTTTTAAAAGACTTTAAAACAGCTGCTTCTTCAGGATCCAATTCATCATCTGAAGCAAAAGGAGCTGCATCAATAACAAATAGCCTTAGAGACAAGCCAATTTGTGGGGCGGCTAATCCGACGCCTTGGGAGGCATACATAGTCTCCCACATATCATCAATTAATTGAGTAAGATTAGGGGTGTCAGCTTGAACTGATTCAGCTTTCTTTTTAAGTACAGGAGTTCCGTATGCTACGATGGGTCTTATCATTTAATAGAGTTTTTTTGAAAGTCTAAATAGGATTGTAAAATAAGCGTGGCACTCACCTGGTCTACCCTTCCCTTCATGCTACGTTGTTTTTTTTTTAATCCCGCATCACGTATTGCCTGGGCAGCTATTTTTGAAGTAAAACGCTCATCATAACGCTTTACTTTTTGCTGTGGAAAGCACTCTTGGAGTTCCCTAATAAACTCGAGAATTTGAACTTCAATATCAGAAGGGGTGCCGTCTCTTTGAATGGGCTGTCCTACTATAAAAGCTTCAACTGCTTCTTTTTTACAAAATTCATTTAAATAAGAAAGAACCGCGCTTGTAGGCAGATTGGTTAAACCACTTGCTATTATTTGATTCGGATCAGTATAAGAGAGTCCTGTTCTTTTTGTCCCGTAATCAATGCCTACTAAACAAGCCATTTCTTTTTTTTGACAAATATACTTTTTTCAATAGGATCTGCTTTAATTCAATCCCTTTGAATTCGTTACCTTTGCCAAAAAATTTGAAGATGCAAAATATCATAGAATCCGCATGGAATGACCGCTCACTTTTAGAAAAACCAGAAACTCAAGAAGCAATAAGAAGTGTAATTTCACAGCTGGATAGTGGGCAGTTAAGAGTTGCCGAACCGACAGCAGAGGGATGGAAAGTCAATGAATGGGTAAAAAAAGCAGTTGTCTTGTATTTCCCCATTCAGAAAATGGAAACACTAGAGGCGGGACCTTTAGAATTTCATGATAAAATGCCCCTTAAAAGAGGCTATAAAGAAAAAGGAATTCGCGTTGTTCCTCATGCTGTAGCTCGACACGGTGCTTATCTTTCTAAGGGTGTGATTATGATGCCTAGCTATGTTAATATAGGTGCCTATGTAGATGAAGGAACAATGGTCGATACTTGGGCTACAGTAGGGAGCTGTGCGCAAATTGGAAAAAATGTTCACCTCAGCGGGGGTGTGGGTATAGGAGGGGTACTCGAACCACTTCAAGCGGCACCTGTTATTGTTGAGGACAATGCCTTTTTAGGGTCTCGATGCATCGTAGTAGAAGGGGTTCGTGTGGGTAAAGAGGCTGTATTAGGAGCCAATGTTGTATTAACGGCTTCTACCAAAATTATCGATGTTACGGGTACAGAACCAATAGAAATGAAGGGGGCGGTACCACCCAGGTCAGTTGTGATTCCGGGTAGTTATACCAAATCTTTTCCGGCTGGAGACTATCAAGTGCCCTGCGCCTTGATCATCGGGCAACGCAAAGAAAGCACAAACAAGAAAACTTCACTTAATGATGCCCTCAGAGAACACAATGTAGCCGTTTAATTTCCAAAAATGATCCCTCAAACTGTTGCCGCTTTAAGCCAGAAAAAAACCATCCTCTATCCCACAGATACCGTTTGGGGTATTGGAGGAGATGCAACCTCTAGAGAGGTCGTTCAGAAAATCTACAATATCAAACAACGAGAAGACCACAAAGCACTAATAGTTCTTGTCGCTTCTAGGAAGATGCTCTTTGATTATATCGAAGCATTGCCCCAAGCTGCAATCACACTTCTTGATAGCAAACGTCCTACTACAGTGATCTATCCAAAGGGAATAGGGTTGGCTCCCAATCTTTTAGGTGGTGATTTAAGTATCGGAATTCGTATTACTAAAAATGAATTTTGCCAAAAATTAATCGAAAGTTTTGGTAAACCTATTGTCTCTACTTCAGCCAATAAGAGTGGAAATCCTACCCCTCAATCCTACCAAGAGATTGAAAGTGATATTTTGGATGGCGTAGACTATATCGTACCTTTGAAAGAAGAAAGCAGTTCCAATAGACCCTCAAGAGTAGTAAAAATTCACACTGATGGGGAGCTCGAAATTATACGCCCGTGATGTTGCAAACTGATTTTGCTAAAGTCCTCGAAACACCTTTTTTCACTCTCCTACAAGAGACCGTTGAACAACAAGGTGTGGAAGCCTATTTAATTGGGGGATTTGTCAGGGATTTAATACTTCAAAGAAATCAGAAAAAAGACATTGATATTGTCGCAGTTGGGTCGGGAATTGCACTTGCGAAAGCTGTACAGAAAAAACTAAAGGGGGCCAAGCCTGTTCAAATATTTAAAAATTACGGAACGGCAATGATAGATTGGGAAGGCGTTAGCTTAGAGTTTGTTGGCGCACGTAAAGAATCCTATTCACCTGAAAGCAGAAACCCCGAGGTTGTGCCTGGCAGTCTTGAAGACGATCAGAATCGTAGGGATTTCACTATCAATGCACTCGCTTTAAGTCTCAATAAAGACAATTTTGGTGCTTTTCTTGATCCCTTCAATGGGCTTAAAGACCTTGAAAATAAAATTCTCCGTACCCCCTTGGACCCTACCGTAACTTTTTCAGATGATCCCCTACGGATGCTCAGGGCAATTCGTTTTGCCGCGCAACTTGATTTTACTATTGAATCAAAAACACTGGAAGCCATAGAACTTAATGCGCAGCGAATTGAAATCATCTCAAAGGAGCGGATTACAGAAGAACTCCATAAGATTTTGGCCACTCCCCAACCTTCAAAAGGCTTTCATTTACTTGAAAAAACTGGACTACTGGACTACTTTTTACCAGAATTAATCGCCCTAAAAGGAATTGAAGAAATCGAAGGACAGCGACACAAAGATAATTTTTATCATACCCTTGAAGTAGTAGATAACCTCTCTCAGAATAGTGACAATCTCTGGTTGCGCTGGGCTGCACTCCTCCACGATATAGGGAAAGCACCTACAAAGAAATTTAAACCTGCCATTGGCTGGACCTTTCATCATCATGAGTATATTGGGGCTAAAATGGTCTATAAGCTATTTAAGCGTCTTAAATTGCCCCTTAATGAAAAAATGAAATATGTGCAGAAAATGGTTTCGATGAGCGCAAGACCAATTGTTATTGCAGAGGAAGAGGTTTCAGATGCGGCCATCAGACGTCTTGTTTTTGATGCTGGAGATGCCCTAGAAGATCTCATTACGCTTTGCGAGGCTGACATCACAACAAAAAACCCCCAACGCTTTAAACGCTATCACGATAATTTTAAACGAGTAAGAGAAAAAATCAAAACAGTTGAAGAAAAAGACCAACTAAGGAATTTTCAACCTCCTGTAAGTGGTGAAATGATTATGCAATTTTTTGACTTACAACCCTGCCGTGAAATTGGACTGATAAAAGAGGCCATCAAAGAAGCTATTTTGGAAGGTATCATCCCAAATGAAACTGAAGCAGCCTTGGATTATATGAAAAAAGAAGGAAAAAAACTCGGTCTTTCTCCCAATGAAGAAGCGCTATAAACTCTTTTTAAAACTCAGTCTGGTGCTCGTTTACCTAGTAATCGGTGCAGGGGCTATTGTGCGAATGACTGGAAGCGGAATGGGATGCCCAGATTGGCCCAAGTGTTTTGGATATGTAATCCCTCCTACAGAGCGATCACAATTAGATTGGAAGCCAGATCACAACTATAAAAGGGGTCAAGTCATCATTAAAAATGAAAGTTTACGCGTGGCGGCAGCTGATTTTAAGTCAACAGATACCTATTCAGAAGCTAATTGGCAGCCCTATACCCAACATGATTATGCGAATTTTAATGCGACGCATACCTGGATAGAATTTCTCAATAGACTACTAGGGGCTTTAGCCGGTTTGGCTACTTTGCTCTTATTTGTGAGCGCACTGAGCCGAATAAAAACAGATTTTATTGCCACTTTAGGCGCCTTTTTTGTTGTAGTGGGGATGGGATTTCAAGCTTGGCTTGGAAAAACTGTCGTAGACTCCAATCTCTTACCTTATAAAATAACGATCCATATGGGCATGGCTCTTTTAATTGTGCTCTTATTGGTTTATTTATTAAGTAGAGAAAAAAAGAGTAGCGCTTTATTAAAATCTAGTCCGCTGTTAAAAACGCTTACCTTGACTGCTCTTGTACTTAGCTTGATACAGATTGGCATGGGTACACAAGTACGTCAGTTTGTTGATGAACAAATACACACCTTGGGCTTAAATCTTCCTGCCCAATGGCTTGCTGATGCACCCCTACTGTTTTATATCCATCGAAGTTTCTCTTTAATTGTGCTTTTGGTCCATTTGTACTTGGGGTATTTATTTTATCAAAATAAATACTTTCCCCTAGCTTTTAAAGGAATTTTACTCTTTCTTGGTCTTGAAATTTTTAGTGGAATTGCAATGTATTATTTTGATTTTCCTTTTGCTTCCCAGCCCCTCCATCTTATTTTAGCCTCACTTTTATTCGGTGCACAGAGTTATTTATTATTTACGATCCGCAAACCGATATGATATATAGATTTCGAATTATTTTAGACGTTAAAGAAGATGTCCTTAGGGATATTGAAATAGAAGAAACAGCAAATTTTGAAGACCTCCACCACGCAATTACGCAAGCTTTTGGTTTTTTAGGCAACGAAATGGCTTCTTTTTACCTTTCTGATGAAACATGGATGCAAGGTGAAGAACTGCCTCTAGAAGCCATGGATGCGTCTCAAAAAAGTTATGGAGACCAACTGCTTAATACTGTATTTTCTTCGGAACAACATCATTTGATTTATATTTACGATTTTCTCAACCTCTGGACCTTTTTTGTCGAACTTATGGAAGTCGGGGAAAGTAATACGGGAACCACCTATCCAAATTTGATCAATGCACAGGGAGAAGTACCTGAAGAAGCGCCAGAAAAATTATTTGAAAGTGACGATTTTGATTCTTCTGAAGATGAAGATTTTGATGAGGGAGAGGATTTTGATGAGGAAGAGGACTACGACGAGGCAGACTTTTATTAAAATAAATCGTGCATATCTACTTTTTCATAGTGTAAACGCACAAAACGCAAGCTGGCCTGCATGATCTCACCCATAGAACGACTTTCTTTGAAGGCTTTATCTTTGGTGAATTTATAAATCTCTGTCCTTAGGCGAATTAAATTCTCATTTAAAGTAAGGGTTTCTGCCTGCATGATAGCAATCAAACGTTGAAGACGGTTTCCAGAACTGATAATTCTACGCGCTACAATAGAGCGCTCTTCAATTTTATATTGAGTGATAGAATCCTGATTGAGTTTGGTGCGAACAAGGTCCATCAGCGGTTTATTTTCTTTAAAAAACTGAGGACGGTAAACACTTAGCTTACCCTCAAAAGATTGCTGATCAAAATCAATAGGACGGATTTTATAGACTACTTGATCAAAATCATGTGTTGGGACAACGACATAATTATAGGCACGCATATCGCCCAATAAACGAATCATACTGCGTTCATTGAATTTGACATATTCTTTGGCAATTTGCGCCTTTTCAGCATCTGTACACTGAGGCAAAAACTCCTTGATAAATTGATCTCCAGGTATACCCGCAATATGTTCTTCTATTAGTGTACTGTGGTTTACTAAAAAATTGAGATTATAGGGTGATAACATATGCTCTAACTCGAGACCATAGACTCTCGAAGCATCTGTTCGTTTTAAATAATAATAAGTGAAATTATCGTTGAGTACGTTTCGTATCTTAATTCGAAACGGTTTGGAATTCCCAAAAGTACAATAGTCTATGGCGTCAATATTTAAATATTGAATACCCGATTCATTCCCATCAGAATGGAGTATCGTATAGATCTTTTTAAGGTTGTAATCTATATCACGACGCTCACTATCGGTATAAAAAACGCGCACCCAAAGTGTATCATTGTCGTGTTGATCATAAACCGCTACAGATCCAGAAAAACGAAGTAAATCTTCATAGAAGATAGGCGTATTAAACCAGCGGTCATACCGCTTTAAAAAATCCTCTAAAGCTTCTGAAATGGGATAAAAAGGTTTTTTCTTTGAAATTAATTTTTCCACCTTAGCCATAATAGCTCAAATGTACTATCTTTTCTGTAACAAAGTACTCCTTTTGTCGTCTTTAGATTAGTCAAATGCATTATGAAACAAATCCTACTTGAACTCGACGGACTTAGCAAATCTTTTGGTCGTCTAAAGGCTGTAGACCAATTGACCTTTACCTTAAAAAAAGGATACAGTTATGGACTCTTAGGACCCAATGGGAGTGGAAAATCGACCACACTGGGGATGATTCTTAATGTTGTCAATCCCACAAGCGGAAGTTTTAGTTGGTACGAAGGAGTCCTTTCAACGCAGCAAGCCCTAAAAAAAATTGGTGCAATTATAGAGCGTCCCAATTTTTATCCCTATATGACTGCACTACAAAATCTGCAATTGATCTGTAAGATCAAACAATGCAGTGATGCAACCCTACTAGAAAAATTAGAATTGGTCGGACTTTGGGAGAGAAGAAACAGTAAATTCAGTACCTATTCATTGGGAATGAAACAACGACTTGCCATAGCGGCAGCACTTATCAATAATCCAGAACTACTTATTTTAGATGAGCCCACCAATGGACTAGATCCTGAAGGAATTCATCAAATACGAGGATTAATTAAAAAAATAGCGGGACAAGGTACTACTATACTGCTGGCCTCTCACCTTCTGGATGAAGTTGAAAAAGTATGCAGCCATGTAATTATCTTAAAAAATGGCGTCAAATATTATGAAGGACCTGTAGACGGCATTCATAAATCTTTTGGATATATCGAACTGAAAGCTCAAAATCTAGAGCTTTTAAAACAGTTTATGGCAGCAATGGAAGAAGTTGACAGTATCGAAGAAGAAAGTAGCATGCTAAAAGTATTTTTAAAAAATGAATTAAATACTGAAGAGCTCTCAGAACGGCTTGCACAGGAAAAAATTTATATCACCCACCTGGCGCAAAAAAAACCGTCATTAGAAGAACAGTTTCTCACACTAACAAAATCTCACTGATGCGCCTCTTAAAAATTGAACTGTTTAAAATTTGGCACAATACGATTTCAAGAGTTTTACTTTTTGCTTATTTCCTCTTGCTTTTTAGTATTGCTATATTGAGTACTATAAAAGTTGAAATTGGGCCCATACAATTTTATCTCGCTGAACAAGGTATTTTCAATTTTCCATATATCTGGCATTTTAACACCTTTGTTGTTGCGCTTTTTAAACTCTTCTTTGCCGTGGTTATTGTTGCCATGATTGGAAATGAATACAGCTATCGAACATTAAAACAAAATTTAATTGACGGCATGACAAAAGCGGAATTTTTAAAATCTAAGCTTTATGCGATCGCTGCCTTTGTTGTGTTTTCTACTTTATTAGTTTTCGGAATCAGCTTACTTTTAGGAGGACTTTATTCCGATTATAATGAGCTTTCGATAATTTTTTCTGATTTAGAATACCTTTTCGCTTATGCCCTTAAGCTCTTTGGGTTTTTTACTTTTTGTTTATTCCTCGCCTTATTCGTTAAAAGGGCTGCTTTTGCTTTAGGATTTCTCGCTTTATGGCAAGTATTTGAAGGAATTGCTTACGGTCTTATGCGCTGGCGTCTTTCAGACCTACTCCCAGCGCTCAGTGCTGAACAAGTCATTCAGTTTTTCCCCTTACAGTCAATTGGAAATCTCATTCCTGAGCCTTTTACACGACTCTCCGCGATTCAAAATATCGCCAATCAATTGGGGGAAGGTTTGACAAAAGATTACAGTATTTCAGCCTTTAGTATACTTATCGTCATCTTCTGGTCTGTTTTTTTTATTTGGGCTTCCTACCAGTTGCTTCAAAAAAGAGATTTATAGTGTGCTGGCTCAGGCGCTCATCTCCTTTAGATATTTTGTAATTTTGCCTTTTTAAAAAGCGATGCAATTTCAACTGATTTCAGATTTTAAACCTACCGGCGATCAACCCGAAGCGATCAAAGAAATTGTTTCTCAATTTGAAAATCAGGATCCTTATGTAACCCTACAAGGCGTAACTGGTTCTGGTAAAACATTTACAATGGCGAATGCTGTTGAACAGCTTCAAAGACCTACATTGGTCTTGGCCCACAATAAAACATTGGCCGCACAGCTCTACTCCGAATTCAAGCAGTTTTTTCCCAATAACGCTGTAGAATATTTTGTTTCCTATTACGACTACTACCAACCTGAAGCCTATATTCCAACTACGGGGACCTATATTGAAAAAGATTTATCAATCAATGAAGACATCGAAAAACTCCGTTTAAGCACTACCTCTTCTCTCCTTTCTGGGCGGAGAGACGTCTTGGTAGTAGCCTCAGTTTCTTGCCTCTATGGTATCGGAAATCCTGCAGAATTTGAAAAAAATGTCATCACATTAGAGCGGGATCAGCAGATTTCAAGGACGCAGTTGATGCATCGTTTGGTACAAAGTTTATACTCAAGAACCACCGCAGAATTTAGTCGTGGTAATTTTAGAGTATTGGGAGACATCATCGATATTTTTCCTGGCTATGCCGATCTGGCCTTTAAAATTCATTTTTTTGGCGATGAAATAGAGCTCATTGAAGCATTTGATCCCATTGACAATAGAAAACTTGAAAACTATGAAAAAGTCAATATTTATCCAGCAAATATCTTTGTCACCTCTCCCGATGTTCTTCAAAATGCCATTATTCAAATCCAAGAAGATTTGGTCAAGCAAATTGACTTTTTCAGAGAAATCGGAAAACCTTTAGAGGCAAAGCGTCTACAGGAGCGCACCGAATTTGATCTCGAAATGATTCGCGAATTGGGCTATTGCTCTGGAATCGAAAATTATTCGCGCTATCTTGACGGCCGGGCCCCGGGCACACGCCCTTTTTGTTTACTAGATTATTTTCCCAAAGATTACCTCATGATAGTAGACGAGAGTCATGTTACCATTTCTCAAGTACATGCCATGTATGGAGGTGACCGCAGTCGTAAAGAAAATTTGGTCCACTATGGGTTTCGCTTGCCTGCGGCCATGGACAATCGTCCCTTAAAATTTGAAGAGTTTGAAGCCCTCCAAAATCAGGTGCTTTATGTGAGTGCTACACCCGCCGATTACGAATTAGAAAAAACCGAAGGGGCTTTTGTAGAGCAAATCATTCGTCCTACTGGACTTTTAGATCCTGTAATTGAAGTGCGACCCAGCCTCAATCAAATCGACGATTTGATGGAAGAAATTCAAAAACGTACAGAAAAAGACGAAAGAACACTGGTCACAACACTTACCAAAAGAATGGCGGAGGAACTTACCCAGTATTTGAGCCGGGCGCAAATTCGTTGTCGGTATATCCATAGCGATGTAGATACTTTAGAACGAGTAGAAATCATGCAAGACCTAAGAAAAGGCTTATTTGACGTCCTTATCGGGGTCAATTTGTTAAGAGAGGGTTTAGATTTACCTGAAGTGTCACTCGTGGCGATATTGGATGCCGACAAAGAAGGTTTTTTGCGGTCTAATAGATCCCTAACGCAAACTGTGGGTCGTGCAGCCCGAAATATTAACGGCAAAGCAATCATGTATGCCGATACCCTTACCCAAAGTATGGAAAAAACAATAGAGGAAACCAATTACCGTAGAGCCAAGCAAATGGAGTACAATAAAGCCCACAATATCACCCCCAAGGCTTTAAATAAATCCTTGAACAATGCCTTGGCTAAAAACTCTGTGGCTACCTATGCACAAGAACTCCAAACAAGGAAAGTTGCCGAAGAAAAAAGTCGCTATTTAACTAAGCCACAAATAGAGAAGAAAATTAAAGAAGTGCGTAAAGCCATGGAAGAAGCGGCAAAATCACTTGATTTTATTAAGGCGGCCAATTACAGAGATGAAATAAAAAGCCTTCAAGAACAATTGGAGTAATTCAGCTCCAACAATAAATAGAATATGATACAAAGCCTCAAATTGTTTCTATTCGCTGGCTTATTCTTAGTAAGCAGCTCTATATGTGCTCAAGAATTTAGAGCCATTGTATTAGACAGCCTCAATCAATCTCCTGTTCCTTTTGCAAGTATTTACCTTAAATCTGGCAGTGGAGCCATAGCCAATGAAGAAGGACAATTTCGTTTGCCTTATCAGGTTGAAAATATTCCCAATGATACGCTATATATTTCCTGTATGGGTTATAAAACCCTCAAATATGCTGTAGATGAGCTTCAAGACAGCCTTTTTTTTCTCCCCCCTAAAGTTATCGCATTAAACTCAGTCATTTTAACAAATAAACAATTAAGTGCAGATCAAATTCTAACGGCAATTCAAGAAAATATTCCTGACAAATATGAACTGGGTGTAACAGAAAAAAAACTCTTTTTAAGAGAAACAGGAAATCAAGAATTTAAAAAGCTCAATATCAAAATTAAAAAATCATCTATCGCAGAATTCAATCAAAACTTTTGGGATAGTATACTAAAGAAGATCCCAAAAAAAAACACCTCCTTTGCAGAATTTGCAGGAAGGCTTTATGGTGATTTCAGTGCCAAAAATCAAAAGCTTCAACTTTTTAAAGCACTTGAACTAGAAGACAAAAAAGCTACTGCACTCTTTGAAAATACAGAAGCCCTCTTTGATACCATACTTAAAAAAAATATCAAATCAACCTCTTATTTTAAGGTGCGTTCTGGGCTTATTGGAGGAAAACTAGAAGGTGATGCTTTTCAATCTGAACCTCGAGACACCTTGACTGTAAAAGAAAAAGAACAAAAAAGAAAAGTTGCATTTTTAAAACAACAAAAAGAGCAGCTAACCCAATTTCTTAAAACCCTTTTTAAAGACGATAAATTTAATCTAATGGTTCTTATAGATTCCTCAAAGTATATTTTTAAAGTGGTAGACCTGACTTATTTTGGTTCTACACCTGTATATATTTTGACTTTTGAACCCAAAAGAAATGCAGCCTATGCAGGAAGGCTTTTTATTGATGCAGATCGATTGGCACTCTTAAGATTAGAATATAAAAACATAAAAAATATCAGAGATTTTAGTCTACTAGGGGTTTCTTTTAAGCAAGATATAAAAGAAGTCATTCTACAGTTTAAAAAAATGACAAATGGTAAATACAGTTTAGAGTATTTTGAATACACAACCGCGTTTGAGGGAGGGTTTGAGCGTCCTTTGGTGATTACCGAAAAAAATAAGGTGGTCAAAGGGCGGAATAAACAAAATGAACTTAAAATGGATTTAGAAATCAGTACTCGGATTTTCGAAAAATATCAGTTGGTTGTCTTTGAAACCACCCCCATTAGTGAAACTGATTTTGATGCCTTTGTAGAAAAACCCAACGTCCTTCCTGAAAATTTACCGGTTTATGACCCTACTTTTTGGGACGGCTATTCGATTATCGAACCTAACAAAGCAATCAAGAGTTTTAAAATCAGAGAATAAAAAAATTTTATTCTTACTTTTAATAAAAACAGAACCGAATGAAAAAAACCTTCCTTATTTGTTTAGGGCTCCTCTTTTTTTATCAATGTCAATCCCCCCCTTCATTAAAATCGTCTATCGTATTTACAGTTACTAATTTTGACCACGTTAACAACCAAATGGAAGTTACTTTTTCGCTGACCAATTCCAGTCAGGAAGTTTGGGAAGGAGGACAATGGTCATTGCATTGGAATCAATTTAGCGGTTCCCTACAACCTGAAAGTTTACCACAAGGCATGACGATAACACCTACAAAAAATAGTCAATACTGGGTTTTGAATTCACATACAGATCAAACAGTAAATCCGGGGGCAACACTTACATTTTCAGCCTTACAATCAGGTATTATGACCCGCTTGGTGATGGGACCTGTTGGTTTCTTTATTCGCAATGCCAAAACAGGATCTTTATTTGATTTAAATCCTCAAATACGCTGGAAAAATGCACAAGGTCTTGAAGGCCTTCAAATACCCTCTGCCGCTGAACGCTATGCGCAATATGAAGGATTAAATACTCTGCCTCAAGATTCGCTTTATTGGGTGGTACCTACTCCCCAGCAACTAACGCTTACCCAAGATTCTATAGAACGGCCTCAATCGCTATTTATTGATTATGGTCCCTTTGAGGCTGAAAGTGAATTTTTAAGTCAACGTATCAAGCAAGGACTTCAACTTACATTATCTACTGAGGAGGCAGCAGAAGCGCAGATTGAACTCATCAAAGAGGCTTCTTTAGCCGAAGAAGCCTATCATTTAGCCATTACCTCCGAGGACATCAAAATCCATGCTTCTGGCTCCAAGGGAGTTTTTTACGCTATCAGCTCTTTGCACCAGATTTTACTTACAGCGGAGCGCGAACAAAAAAGACTGCCGTTGCTCGAAATAACAGACAAACCACGCTTTAAAAGTCGGGGCTTTATGATGGATTTGGCTCGAAATTTTTACCCAAAAGAAAAAATCCTTCAAGTACTGGATTATATGGCATTTTATAAACTCAACCTTTTGGATTTACGACTGAGTGACGATGAAGGCTGGCGTTTGGAAATTCCAGGGCTTCCAGAATTAACAAGTATTGGAGGACAGCGTGGCTATACCGAAAATGAAGAGGATCGTCTTTTTCCTATGTACGGATCGGGTTCTGGAATAAAACCAAGTCCTGGTAGCGGCTACCTGAGTAAAGAAGACTATATCGAAATTTTAAAAGAAGCCCGTTTAAGGCACATCGAGGTGGTCCCGCAAATCAGTTTCCCCTCTCATGCTCGAGCAGCTATAGTCGCTATGAAAAATAGGTATGAAAATTACAAAGCGAAAGGTGAGGAAGCGAGGGCCAATGAATACCGACTCCACGATCCCAATGACCAAAGTGAATATACCTCTGCGCAGTTGTTTCACGACAATACCATTTGCATCTGCGAACCCGCTTCAGAGCGTTTTTTTGTCAAAGTTTTTAACGAAATAAAAGCGATGTATAGCGAAGCTGACCTACCTATGAAAATTTTTAATATCGGTGCTGACGAATTGCCCTATGGAGTGTGGAGAAAATCCCCCCTGTGTGCTGACTTTTTAAAATCCCACCCCGAAATCGATTCCTACCAAGGTTTATATGATGAAAATGTCAAGCGAATTAATAAATTAATAAGTGAAGGAGGAGCGCAAACAGCAGGATGGGAAGATGTACTCTTGGTCCACAGTGAAAAAAGCCAATCTGAAATTGAGGTCAATCAAAAACTAAAAGACTTGGATTTCATCCCCTATGTATGGAATAATACCTGGGGGGAAGGACGTGAAGACATGATTTATAAGCTCAATAATTTAGGCTTTAAGGCCATTATGAGTAATTCTACCGCATTTTATTTTGACATGACCGACGATAAAGACATGGAAAATGTAGGGTTAAATTGGTCTGGTTTTGTGAACTATAAGGACAGTTGGGGCACTGAACCATTGAATGTCTTTGCCAATAAAGTCAAACTCAAGCAATTGGGTATTAGTTCGGCAGAAGTGGCTAATAAAGAGTCCATTCGTCTTGATGCGATTTCAAATTTTCTTGGTATACAATCTCAACTATGGACCGAAACCGCTATGGAAGAAGCCTTTTTTGATCGGATGTTAATGCCTAATATGATAGTATTTGCCCAGCGAGCATGGGCTGCAAAAGAGTCATGGCTTGAAAAAGCTACTGCTACAGAACAGCAACCCCTAATGGACCAGTCATGGAATCTTTTTGTCAATACCCTAGGACAACGCCATCTTCCTTTGCTTCAAAATTTATTTGGTTTTATCGCCTTTGATCTTCCCAAACCTGGAGGAATTATAGAGGGGGACATGCTTAAGGCACGCCAACAATTTCCTGGTTTACGTATACACTATACCTTAAATGGAGCGGAACCCACGCCAGATGATCCGCTATATACCTCTCCTGTAAAAATACCCAATGCTTCGAATATCACTTTACGGGTTTTTGATACAAAAGGAAGAGGAGGAAACAGCATACAATTAAATTAAAAATGGAAAACAAGCGCTTACTTTCACTAGATTTATTAAGAGGACTTACCATCATCCTGATGATAATAGTCAATGACCCAGGTAGTTGGGAACAGGTTTATTCGCCCCTACTCCATGCTGAATGGAACGGCATTACCCCTACCGATTACGTTTTTCCCACCTTTTTATTTATTGTGGGCGTTTCTATTGTTTTGTCTATGAATAAGCAAAAAGAACTCGGTAAAGACCGCGGGGCATTGACAAAAAAACTCCTTTGGAGGGCAGTAAAGATTTATGCTGTAGGAATTTTTCTATGGCTCTGGCCCAGTTTTAATTTTGAAGGCATCCGCTGGGTGGGTGTTTTACCCCGGATTGCTTTTGTTTATTTGGCCTGTGCATTGCTTTTTTTATATACCTCAAGAAAAATACAAGCACTCATGGGAATCGGTATACTCGTTGGCTACTGGATACTGATGGCCTATATTCCTGTACCCGGTATCGGAGCGCCCGATTTAATGGTCCCCGAAAAAAACTGGGCGCATTATCTGGACAGCTTATTCCTACCGGGTAGGCTCTGGAGAGACACCTGGGATCCGGAAGGCTTTTTAAGTACCTTCCCCGCAATAGTTAGTGGGATCATCGGTATGTGGGCGGGATACCTTCTCTTACAAAAAGAAGACTTAAAGACACGCTTAAATCAGTTGTTTTTCTTTGGTTTTATCCTCCTGTTTTTGGGAGATTTACTTCAATGGTTTATGCCTTTTAATAAAAACTTATGGAGTAGCTCCTTTACCCTATTTATGGGCGGTATAAGTGCACTTGCCTTGGCCAGCTGTGCCTATTTTTTTGATCTCAAACAGAGTAAATTTCAATTTAAATTTGCCCATGCTTTTGGTGTCAACTCAATTACAGCCTATTCGCTTTCAAGCCTTTTGACAGTCATTTTTTATAGCTCGAAATGGTGGGGCATCTCCCTTAGTGGGCAGTTTATGTCCCTATGGGGAGAAATAGGTCTCCCTTTAAAACTAGGCTCACTGCTTTACGCCTTACTCTATGTTATTATTATTTGGATTCCCATACAGTATCTTTTCAAAAAGAAAATTTATATCAAACTGTAAAAAAAAATCGGTCCCACTAGGAGACCGATCAAACAAAAACAAATAATTGATTCGATTATCGGATTTTAATCAGCTTTTTGGGCTGAGGTTGTGCCTCTTTGTACTTAGGTAAAAGTACTTGAAGGACACCCTCCTTATAATGTGCATCAATCTTTGTGGGGTCAACACTGTCGGGTAGGGTAAAGCTGCGTCTAAAACTGTTATAGCTAAACTCACGACGTGTAAATTTTCCTTTTTCATTAAGTTGTTCTTCTTCCTGTGAAGCGGAGATAGATAAAATTCCGTCTTCTACTTCAACTTCGAAGTTGTCTTTATGTAAGCCTGGAACGGCCAACTCAATTTCAAATTGGTTATCTAGTTCTTTAATATTCACAGCCGGCATCGTTGAAGAATAACTCGGTGCTTTTAAATTCCAATCCGCATTGATAAAATCATCAATTAAAGAGGGGAAGAACGGGGTTTGTTTTCTAATTAAATTCATAATTCAAATATTTTAAGGTTTAACAATTTTTGTTGTTGTACCCTAAAACAAAAAAAGGACCAAAGGATTGTTTTGCCAAAATGTCATTTTATTAAAGAAAATAGATGACAAAGTGTCATTTATCCAATTGCTTCCTGTACTTTATCTGCTGCTTCTTGAAAAGCGGTAGCAGAGCGTACATTCAAACCTGAACTGTCTATAAGCTCTTTGGCTAAGTCTGCATTGGTGCCTTGTAAACGAACTATAATAGGGACTTTTATAGCGTCACCCATATTTTTATAGGCATCGACGATACCTTGAGCAACCCGATCACAACGAACGATACCGCCGAAAATATTTACCAAAATCGCTTTTACTTTTGGATCCTGTAAAATCAATCTAAAGGCTGTTTCTACACGAGCGGCATCGGCAGTACCTCCTACATCGAGGAAATTGGCTGGATCCCCACCTGCCTGTTTGATCAAATCCATAGTTGCCATGGCTAATCCAGCTCCATTAACCATACAGCCCACATTACCGTCTAGATCTACATAATTCAGTCCTACCTCTCGCGCTTCAACCTCTACGGGGTTTTCTTCACTAAGATCGCGAAGGGCTTCCAAATCTTTATGACGGAATAAGCCATTATCGTCTAAGGTTACTTTGGCGTCTACGGCTATAATTTTATCATCTGAGGTTTTAAGAACCGGATTGATTTCAAAAAGAGAGGCATCTGAACCGATATAGGCTTTGTAAAGAGCGCTTACAAATTTTGTCATCTCTTTAAAAGCATTGCCTGAGAGCCCGAGGTTAAATGCGATTTTTCGTGCTTGGAAAGGCAGTAAGCCTAAAGCTGGGTCTACTTCTTCTGTAAATATGAGGTGTGGGGTCCCTTCGGCGACGGCCTCAATATCCATTCCTCCTTCTGTAGAATACATAATCATATTTTTCCCTGTGGCGCGGTTGAGTAATACCGACATATAAAATTCACTGGGTTCAGAATCACCGGGATAGTAAACGTCCTCCGCGATAAGTACTTGATTCACTTTTTTCCCTTCAGGTGGAGTTTGAGGCGTGATAAGTTGCATCCCTATAATCTCCCCTGCAATGGTTTGCAATTCCTCCAAATTTTTAGCGAGCTTAACCCCACCGCCTTTACCGCGTCCCCCCGCATGTATTTGTGCTTTGACTACATGCCAGCCGGTACCGGTTGTTTCCGTTAATTCTTTTGCTGCACGGACTGCTTCATCAGCTGTTTTAGCTACAATCCCGCGCTGTATCGCTACACCAAAACTGGCAAGCATTTCTTTTCCTTGATATTCGTGTAAATTCATAGAGCATTCTAAAATCCAGAGCAAAAATAGCTAATCCGAAGCGGAAATGGAACTGCCTCAAGCAAAACTTTTGTTATAAATAAAACATTTCGTTGTAATTATCTGTTGTTTCCTTCTTTTCTTTGCGCAACAGGCTGATGATGCCTACTTTTGAACTCAATTCAAAATGATATGAACTATTCCGATTTAGAATCTATAGCCAAACAAGCCGATGGGCCTGTTTATGTTTATGATGCTTCCAAAATAGAAGGCCAATACCGACGCCTAGAAAAGGCTTTTTCAGGAATTGAAAAATTAAAAATCAATTATGCTTGTAAAGCCCTTTCTAATATCTCTGTTCTAAAATTTATGCACAATATGGGATCGGGACTGGACACTGTCTCAATACAGGAAGTGCTATTGGGGTTGGAGGCCGGTTTCCAACCCCAAGATATTATTTTTACACCCAATGGGGTTTCACTTGAAGAAATTGAAGCCGTTGCCGAAAAGGGGGTTCAGATCAATATTGACAATCTCTCAATTTTAGAGCAATTTGGTGCCAAACATCCCCATATTCCTGTATGCATAAGGATTAATCCACATGTCATGGCAGGAGGAAATTCGAATATTTCTGTGGGACATATCGACTCCAAATTTGGAATTTCCATTCATCAAATTCCCCATGTCTTGCGTATCGTAGAAAATACCAAAATGCACATTAATGGAGTACATATGCATACGGGAAGTGATATCTTGGATATTGAGGTCTTTTTACATGCTTCTGAAATTCTGTTCAATACAGCATTACAATTCAAAGACCTGTCGTTTATTGATTTTGGAAGTGGCTTTAAAGTGCCCTATCGAGAAGGAGATATAGAGACTAATATAGAAGAATTAGGAGAGAAGCTTACGGCTCGCTTTATAGCCTTTTGCAAAACCTATGGCAAGACATTGGAACTCGCCTTTGAGCCAGGGAAGTTTTTAGTGAGTGAGGCAGGTTATTTTTTAACAAAAGTAAATGCTGTAAAGCAGACCACCTCTACGGTTTTCGCACAGGTGGATTCTGGATTCAACCACTTGATCCGCCCCATGCTCTATAATTCGTATCACGAAATAGTAAATCTTTCCAATCCGGAGGGCAAAGAACGTTTTTATACCGTAGTGGGGTATATATGCGAAACTGACACCTTTGGGAGTAACCGAAAAATAGCGGAAATTTCAGAAGGAGATATTATCGCTTTTAAAAATGCGGGGGCTTACTGTATGACTATGTCGAGTAATTATAATTCGCGTTACCGCCCTGCCGAAATTCTCTGGTACCAAGGCCAGGCGCATTTGATTCGAAAACAAGAAACATTTGAGGATTTATTGAACAATCAGATTTTGATTGAGTTTAAAGATCGGGTGGAGGCTTAATTCAAGGGCTTTAGACTTTGAAGCGCCTGTTTGTATTCTTCTACAAAAGTAACAACCACCTCCCCAGCAGGTTTAAGGGCCTCTATCTGTGCGGCAACCTGCCCGATTTCTAATTCTCCCTCGACCAAATCGCCTTCAAACATTCCTTTTTTGGCGCGGCCTCGACCTAGGGCTTTTTGAAGTACTTCTGGGCTGGCTCCCTGGGCGTAAAGACGTTGTAACTCCTCATAAAATGGATTTTTTAGCAAGCGTACGGGTGTGAGTTCTTTTAGGGTCAATTCCGTGCTTCCTTGTTGTGCTTTCAATACTTCCTCCTTAAAATTAGGATGAGAGGAGGCCTCAGGTGTGGCTACAAAGCGCGAACCGACTTGCACCCCATCGGCGCCCAATGCCATCGCAGCGAGCATGGCTTCACCCGTAGCGATACCCCCTGCTGCAATAAGAGGAATCGAAATTGCTTTTTTCACCAGGGGTGTCAAAACCATAGTTGTGGTTTCTTCTCTTCCATTATGTCCCCCCGCCTCAAAGCCTTCGGCAACAACAGCATCTATACCACAGGCTTCTGCCTTTAGGGCAAATTTTACTGAACTCACTACATGCACCACTATACAGCCTTGTGCTTTTAAATGAGCCGTCCAAAGACTAGGATTGCCTGCAGCGGTAAAAACTATGGGGACTTTTTCTTCTGTAATGACTGCCATGAGCTGGTCAATATCAGGATAAAGCAAGGGCACATTGACACCAAAAGGCTGGGTTGTTGCTTTTCTACATTTTTGGATGTGTTCGCGCAAAACCTCCGGATACATTGATCCTGCTCCCAACAGACCCAAGCCTCCCGCATTACTCACTGCTGAAGCCAATCGCCACCCACTGGCCCATACCATACCCGCTTGAATAATCGGATAACGTATTCCCAATAATTGGGTGATGCGATTCTCCATTTAGAGAAATTGATCTACTTTCTTATAAGCTTCTATTACAGCCAACTCACCTGCTTTATCAGGTCTACTATTGCCGTGTTCCATTCCTAAAATCCCCTCAAATCCTCTTGAATGAATATATTTAAAGACATTGGTATAGTTAATTTCGCCTGTTGTGGGTTCTTTGCGTCCTGGATTATCCCCTATTTGAAAATACCCGATTTCATCCCAGCATTTTTCAATATTAGGAATCAGATTTCCTTCTTGAATTTGTTGGTGGTAGATATCAAAAAGGATTTTACAGGAGGGCGAATTGACGGCCTTACAAATTTCATAAGCCTGAGGACTTTCAGCCAAAAACAAACCCGGGTGGTTTCTAAAATTTAAGGGCTCCAAAACCATAACCAAACCGTGTGGCTCTAGCAAGGCAGCTGCTTGTTTTAAACTTTCAATAACATGTGCTGTTTGATAAGCCATATTTTGACGCAAATCCACATGCCCTGGCACTACAGTCATCCATTTGGCATTGACCCGTTTGGCTACTGGTATTGCCTTTTTGATATAGTCTAAAAACTCCTCACGAAGGGCTTGATCACCACTGGCTAAATTGGGTTTTTGCCAATATATTTCATGGGCCACAAATACACCCATTTGCAAACCTCTTTTTGCCATGGTTGCCGCCATTTTTTCTTGTAGTTCCACAGGGCGATTACGCATATCGTTGTCTTCAAAGGCAATAAATCCTTGATCAGCCATAAAATTAAGCTGATCTATAGGATCATTTCCTGCATGATGGCGAAACATACCCAGATGGGGTGCATAGTTTAAATTAAAACGATAAGGCGCATGGGCTGTATTAGCCTTAAAAGAAGCAGGCGTAGTCAGTAAACCCAGTCCACTCATCCCTGCTAGTTGTGTAAAATTTCTTCGGTTCATTTTAAATCATTTTAGTTTTTCCAGGTGTAGGTATAGGATAGTTCCCATCTGCATCAGGTAGCGAGGGAGGTGTAGTATTCCAAGTTACTTCTGCTGGCATCAAATGCAATTCTGAATTAAGCGCCTCCTCAAATGTTATCTTCTTTCCAGTATAGGTTGCCATTCTTCCTAAAATGGCTGTTAGTGTACTTTTGGCTCCGTTTTCAGCATCTGCGATTACGCCGCCCTCGCGTATGGAAGCAAATAAGCGGTCGTGTTCTACTTGATAGGGATTGGGATCTTCTCCCCACTTGTTGGGATATTTATAGGATACTGAACCGTCGAGCTGAGTAATCTCTCCTTTTCCAAGTACAACACTACCTGCTGTACCTTGAAATACTTCATCTACCCTACTCATTGTACCTGGGATGTGACGGCACTGACTTGCAATCACAGCACCACTGGCATAAGTAAACTCTACAAAGTGATGGTCAAAAATTTCTCCATGGTCTTTTCCGTTGCGTACTTGGCGTCCGCCCATTCCTTGGGCAGAAACTGGGTAGTCGCCTATAAACCAGTTGGCGATATCAATATTGTGAATATGCTGCTCTAAGATATGGTCCCCACACAACCAATTAAAATAATACCAATTGCGCATTTGATACTCCAATTCGGATTGGCCGGGCTGGCGTTTTTTAACCCATACACCTGCATCGTTCCAATACACCTGGCCACTTCGAATCTGGCCGATGGCACCCGCGTCTATTCGCTGCTTTAAATCGATATACTTGGCTTGGTAATGGCGTTGCAAACCGACAACCACATTGAGTTTTTTTGCCTTGGCAATTTTAGCCGTTTCTAGCACTTTGCGGATTCCAACAGGGTCTGTTGCTACTGGTTTTTCCATAAAAACATGCTTGTCATTGGCAATGGCATATTCAAAATGATAGGGTCTAAAGCCAGGAGGAGTTGTCAGGATGACAACATCCGCCATATCAATGGCTTTTTTATAGGCATCAAAGCCGATAAAACGGTTTTTTTCTTTGACATCTATCTTCTTCTCTCCGTCAAAATGCTCTTGAATGGCTTTTAAACTGCGTTCAATTCGGTCCCCAAAAGCATCTGCCATGGCTACAAGCTCAACATTTTCATCAGCCGTTAAGGCTTGCACAGTAGCTCCGGAGCCGCGGCCACCACAGCCTACTAAAGCGAGTTTTAATTTTTTATTTCCATGGACCTGTGCCATTTGTTCCACCCCACTGGGAACTGTGAGTAAAGCTCCTGTAGCGAGGGCTGTCTTTCGTACAAAAGTACGTCTTGATTCATTTTGTTGCATTGTCATAGTTTTTAGTTTATTGTATTGATTCGTATTTCCAATATTTTTTCTGTGCTTCCTCAGAAGGTGTAACTAAGGGGCGAACCACTCTAAATCCGACAAAAGGGGCATCGGTATGCCACCATTTACTTTTGGGAATCTGAGGGTCTCTTTTTTTCCATTGCTTAGAAGAAGGTCTTCTTGCCGCAGATCGGAGTCGGTTGGGTGCGTCCATCCACGATCCGCCTCGTACTGTTTTGGGGTATACCTTATCGCCAGATGATAAAGGATTTTCTACACTGCCCGTACGTTGTCTATAGGCTGTAGGCAGGTACTGATCTAAAGTCCATTCTGCTACATTGCCGTGCATGTCATATAAGCCCCAGGGGTTGGGAAGTTTAGTTCCTACTTTTTGGTATTTTTCATTGCTGTTTTCTGCATACCAAGCATAATCTCCCAACTGGGCAGTGTCTTCTCCATAACTATAAGCCGTTTGACTCCCGGCACGACAGGCATACTCCCATTCAGCTTCTGTAGGTAAACGATAAAAGTGACCCGTCATAGCAGACAGCCATTCACAAAATTTTACTGCAGCCAACTGTGTCATACAAATCGCTGGATAACCATCGATACCCATTCCAAAACTCATTTCCACATAGGGCGTAGTAGCTCCAGATACAGCGTCTACATCAATTTGAACTTCGGAATTGGGTGTTTTATTGACTTGATTTTGATCGAGTTCACGTGTGACAAATAAATTGTATAAGTCCCAGGTAATTTCATACTGACCCATCCAAAAGCCATCAACAGTAACTTGATGCTGTGGCCCTTCATCACCAAAATGACCAGGTTCTGAAGGGGGACTGCCCATTGTGAAACTTCCTCCCGCAATAAATTGCATAGGGAGTTCATAGCTCGTTTGTGGGAGCTTTTCGATATAAGAATCTTGCGCCCATATACCACTAAAGGTCACTGCCCCAACAAACAAGAAAAGCGCTAATTTAAATTTTGGTTTCAAATTATGATCTTAACGTTTTAAAAAAACGAATATTTATGTGGTACTCTAATATTAAGAAAATTAGTCGATCTAAGAAAATGAATAAAGACATCTTTATCGGGCTTGGACTATAAGACCGCCGTTTTTATATAGAAAAATCCTTTTCACACTTTTATTTAATGAATAATTCATTAATGTCTTTGATATAATTTTTACTTATAATATGGTAGCTCCCTGTAGTAAGAAAAAGAATGTTTTTTTCAATTTTTGATATTTTATCCAAATTGATGGCTACCGATTTACTGATCCGAATAAACTTGGGTGCAGGTAATTGACTTAAAAAAGTCTTCAGGTTTTTTCTGACTAAATAAGCCTTAGACTCGAGTTTAATTTTTACATAATCTTTTTTCCCTTCTATAGAGACAATATCGCGTATTAAAATTTTATGATCCGCTCGATCGGCTCGAATAAATAAATGTTCTAAAGTATTTTTTTGGGGGGTCACTTCCTCTGTTTTCGGTTTTGCATTTTTGCGATTTATAAATAAATAAATTAGAGTCGCAACTGAACCTAAAGCAACAATCAAAAGGAGCAGGAATGGGAAACTCAATGTCTGTTTTTTGTCTACCAAAAGAGAATCAAATTTGAGCTCTTTCCCTCCTAAATCGTAAAATTTATAATCTGAATTTCCAAAAAATGAATTTCCTTCTTCTGCATTTTTTAAAGTGACCAACATTTGCAATTCTAAAAGCTTGTGATAAGACCACTGGTTTGAAATGTCTATAGAAGTTGTTTTGCTTTTTAAAAAAACAGGACTCAGAATACCACCAGGCCCATCTTTATCAACCATAAAAAGGGTAAATTCATTTTGTTGTTTTAAATAGGTATATGGGATTCTGTAGCGCCTTTCACAGGAAAAACAATCTGTAGACCCAATCAGATAGCCATTGACATATAGGCGGTCATTATCATCTATCCCCTGATCCACAGTAAAGTAGTAATCTTCTGTGGGGGGAGCATCAAAAGTGACTGTTTTTTTAAAGCAAAATGCTCCATTAAGCTGTTTGTCATTATATAGCGTTTCAATCTCAACTGGAAAATTTGTTTTTGACCACTCACGGGCCACTTTAGCATCTAGATAGGAGTTGAAATCTACCTCTAAAAATTCGAAAACATTTAGCCCTTGTGTAGGTTTTCTTTGAAAATTAGTTTCTAAATTTTTATGAACTGTATAGTCCCAATAGCCATTGAGAATTACCTTTTCTAATCCATTTTCTAGGTACAGATCACCTTCAAATTCCCATAAGGGGGAGTGAAAAATATTGAGTAAAGTGATTGTATTAGTTCCTTCTTTCAGAATAGCATTGGGAATCTTACGGGTATAACCCTCTTTACCCTTTATGATATTAGGGTCTATAAACTCTCCATTGATTAGGACCATACCCTCATCATGAAATCCATTTTCAAAAGTAAGAGTGGTCGTCGCATTGGGATACTTAAGATTAAATGTAGTCTCAAAAGAAATGAAGTTCGTCTTTAAATCATAATTGAGTTCTGGATAGGTTCCAGGGAGTAAAATTTTTCCTTGCGGGGTATTTTGGCTGCTTTCATTATAAAATAATAAAGTATAATAATCGATATATTGCTGATCAATAGCTGAGTTACTTATTTGTGCTTGGGAGCACTGAATCATAAGCAAACAAAAAAGGAATATCGAGTAAAAAAGAGTATTGGGTTGAAAATTGATGATCCGCTTCATTTAAATTCAAAAAAGTGTTAAATCAAATGTAAATAAATTTTTGTTTTGTATACAAAAAACAAAATTTTGTAGGCAAATAACTATTTTATTATATTTTTATAATTTTATTTCCTATTATTTATATTCAAATTTGATAGCATAAAAAAAGGTGATTACAAACACCACTGAACCAAAATTTAAAACTAAACAAAGTATGAAATCAAAACAATTTAATCTTAAAGCAGTCAGTTTCCTGCTTTTGCTATTTGTTTTTGCATTTGGCAACCTGTATGGGCAGCAAACCATTACAGGTACTGTTACTGACGAAACGGGGCCCTTGCCAGGAGTTACAATAGTAGAAAAAGGAACTTCTAATGGGACGACCTCAGATTTTGATGGAAATTTCACAATTAGTGTGGCTGATGAAAATTCGATACTCGTTTTTTCTTATCTCGGATTTATTACCCAAGAGGTGTCTGCCAGCTCAGACTCCTTCAATATCCAGATGGTTTCAGGCGCAGATGAACTCGAAGAAGTAGTGGTAACAGGTTATGGTACCCAACGAAAAGCTACGCTGACAGGATCTGTAGCTACTATCGGTGGGGATGATCTCGAAAAGTCTTCCTCTCCGAACTTAGGTACTGCACTTGCAGGTAAAGTTGCCGGTCTCTATATAGATACGGGTAATGGAGCACCTGGCGCTGATAATCCTGCCATACGTGTACGAGGAACCAACACCTTTAACAACTCTTCAGCACTTATCGTAATAGACGGTATTCCTAACCGAGCGGGTGGATTGGCAAGGATTAATCCTGCTGATATCGAAAGTATTTCTGTATTGAAAGATGCCTCGGCAGCTATCTACGGAGCACGAGCGGCGAATGGGGTAATCCTCATTACGACCAAAAGAGGTAAAGAAGGAAAAGCCAAAGTAAAAGTTACTTCAAACTATGGATGGCAAAACTTTACTACGGTACCTGATATGCTAACCGGTGCGGAATACATGGACTTAGTAAACCTTTTAAATGTATACAAGCTTCCAGTAAATGAATGGCAAGCTGCCAATGCAGTACGGGGTCAACCTTTTACTCGACCTAACGGAGAGGTATTAAACCCTACCTATTCTACAGATCGTATCAATAATACAGCGGCTGGAACTGACCTTTGGAATTATCCTGATACGGACTGGATGGAAGAAGTACAGCGTAGAAATGCACCTACTACAAGACAAAATGTACAAATTTCTGGTGGTGATGAAAGTGTAACCTATCTCGCCTCAGCAGGGTACTTAAGACAGGAAGTAAACTTTAAAAATGCACCTAAAGGATTTACCCAATATGATCTTCGTTTAAATTTAGATGCAACAATTAACGACTTTCTAAGTGTGGATGTCGGTTTGTATTCAAGACAAGAAGAAAACTTGACGGCAACCAATCCACCCTCTAATGTATTTAATGATTTGGTACGTCAGTATCCCTGGTTTCCAGCTTACTGGCCCACAGGTGAATATGGACCCGATATTGAAAACGGTAACAACCCTGCTATTCGTGTAACAGACCAACCTGGATACAATAATAGAAGCACAAACTTTGTGCAAAGTAATATAGGAGTGGACTTTAATGTTCCCGGTATAGAAGGGCTTTTAGTACGTGGAAATATTTCTTATGACAAGATGAATTTCAGCCAAAAATTATGGCAACGTCCTTGGCAACTCTATACTTGGGATGGTGTAAATAAAGATTCTTCGGGACTTACTGCTGCAGACAGAGGACCTGGAGACCCAAGTTTACAGCAAGACCATACAACGAGAACAGATATTACGGCTACTGTTAATGCCTCTTATGAAAAAGACCTAGGAGATCACTACATCAAGCTTTTAGGAGGGATTACACGTGAAGAATCAGAATTGAGTTTTATGCGAGCTTTTAAAAGATTTTTCCTTTCCAATGATTTAGATCAGCTTAGCTTTGGTGGACAAGATGGTCAGTTTAGCCAAGGTAATGGAAATGAAATTGCGCGATTAAACTATTATGGTCGTTTAAATTATAACTTCCAAGAAAAATACTTATTAGAATTATTGTTCCGTTATGACGGTTCTTATTTATTCCCTGAAGAAACACGTTATGGATTTTTCCCAGGTGTTTCAGCGGGATGGGTATTATCGGAAGAAAGCTTCTTTGATTCTGTAGGTTTCTTAGATTACTTCAAACTGAAAGGATCTTGGGGACAATTGGGTAACGATAATGTTGCTCCCTTCCAATTCCTTGCTTCTTACGGATTCTCTGCAACCAGTTTGGGAGATGTTATAACAACTGCCTATGAAACCAAAGTTCCCAATCCAAATATTACTTGGGAGACGCAAACTTCTGCCAATTTTGGTTTTGATTTAAGAGCAGTCAATAACAGATTATCGCTCGGATTTGAAGTATTTAGAAATTTAAGAGAAGATATTTTAACACTACCCAATAAAACCTTACCCTCTTACAGTGGTATTACACCACCTGCACAGAATATAGGAGAGTTTGAAAATACAGGGATAGAAATCAATGCTGGATTCAATGGTGAAACCAATTCGGGACTGACCTATAACTTTACTCTGAATTTCAGTGATTCAAATAACAAATTATTATTTGTTGATGAACCAGATTTAGCAGACCGCCCATGGCAAAGAGAAACAGGAGGTGAGTTAGGAAGACCTTTGCGTTATGAATTTACAGGTGTATTCCGCTCTCAGGCAGAGATCGATGCTGAAACTCTAGATTATAGCGCCATTGCACCTTTATTAAAACCAGGGGATGCTCGTGTAGCAGATATTAATGGTGATGGTAAAATCACCCCTGCTGACCGTACGCGTGTAGGAGGTAGTGCTTTTGCAGATACTCAGTTCGGTTTCAATACAGCCATGACTTATAAGAATTTTGACTTTAATATGTACTGGAATGGTGCCGCTGGAGGTTACAATACCTATGAGTGGAGCTTTATGTCAGGAACTTTAGCCAATGTACAACGCGATGTATTTGAGCGTGCTTGGTCTTTAGACAATCCGAATGCACCTTTCCCTCGTCTCGCAGATCGTGGAGACCAGTGGTATTCAGGTCAGACAGACTATGCATTGATTACACGTGACTTTCTCCGATTGAAAACCTTAGAATTAGGGTATAACTTCGGTGATGAAATCACTAGTAAGATTAATGCAGAAAGCATCAGACTATCGGTAACAGGCACCAACTTGATTACGATAACTGATTTCCCATTTGATCCTGAAGTACTTCAATCAGGGGCGAATGTAAGCAATACGAGAAATGCTGGTGGGGGAGCCGTGAATAACGGAGGTGCTTATCCACTATTAAAGACGATATTAACCGGAATACAAATAACCTTTTAATTAAACATGATGAAAATGAAGAAGATTTTATTACGAATTGCGGGTGGATTTATGTTTGTTTCGGCACTAATTAGTTGCCAAGATGATTTTTTAAGTACGACTCCACTTAGTGAAATTGCTGAGTCAAATGTATGGTCTTCAGCAAAATTAGCTGAAGCAGCTGTACTTGACCTGTATCAAGGAACATGGGCAGGAACCCTGACCCGTGAGGAAACTACAGACGCTTTTACTGATCAAGCGGTGTTTACACACCCTGGACGTGGAGTAGATGGCTATACCGAAGGAAAAATGAATCCTTCAGGTGGCTATATGGATATGCAATGGTTCAGTTGGACCCAACTCTATCCTTTTATTCGCAGCGCAAATATTGCGATTCAGAAATTAACTGCTAATGAAGGTGGATTAGAAGCGGGGCTTACAAAAAGACTACTCGGAGAGGCCTATTTTATGAGAGGCTACTTCTTTAGTCAATTGATGAGACAGTATGGAGGTATTGTTCTCCTTACAGAGCCCTTGACTTTGGACAGTGAAGCGGAAAACCCAAGGTCTAGTTTTGAAGCGACAATTAATCAAATCGTTTCTGACCTTGATCAGGCCATCTCACTTTTGGCTGACGCTCCTGCAGATAAAGCAAGAGCGCACAAAATTACAGCACTTGCATTAAAATCGAGAGTTTTAACGCACGCCGCTAGTGATTTATATGAGCCTTCTAAAGCAGGAAGTGTTTCTACATTAGCTTCTTATGGAAATAAAGAACTTGTAGGCTATACTGGTGGCTCTCAAGAGCAACGCTGGCAAGCAGCTAAAGCTGCCTCTAAAGCACTCTTAGATGCTACTTCTGGTTACAAGTTAGATTATGCAGCACCTGCTTCATTTGAAGAGGCAAAGCAGAATTATGAAGACATCTGGTTACAGGGTGATAAAAACCAAGATTTTATCTGGGGGCGTTTGATCGAAACATTCGGTTATGGTTCTAGAACTTATCCTGGTGGTGATGGCTGGTCACAAGGACCTGGTATGGTTGCCCTTTACCACGGGCCCAATGGCTACCACGAGTGGGCAGGTACAACACCTACTGAGGCTTTGGCTTCAAAATATAGCCTCGCAGATGGTACTGATTTTGACTGGAATAATCCCGCACATGCTGCAGATCCTTATTCTAATCGTGAAGCGCGTTTTTACTCTACACTATTATTTGATGGTGCCCCTTGGAAAGTAAGAACAAGTGATGTAACCAAATTTGATAACTTTAATGAACTTCAAACGGGTTACTATACTTTTTCTGATGGAACAATTGTAAATGGGGTAGATACGCGACAAGGACCGATTGAAGACTGGAATGGTTCTAGAACAGGATACTACTTTAAAAAGTTTGCTGATCCTTATCTGCCAGCTTCTTGGCCAAATAACCTGCAAAAAGTGGATGCACCTTACCTACGTTATACTGAAATTCTACTGAACTATGTAGAAGCGAATATTAACCTAGGACAGGAAGCTGAAGCCAAAGCATGGTTAAACAGACTTCGTTACCGTAACGGATTACCTGATGTAACTGAAAGTGGAGCGGCTTTAGTAGAAACTTATAAAAGAGAGCGCGACAAAGAGCTCGTAAATGAAGATGCGCGACTCTTTGATATGAAACGCTGGCTTGAAGGTCCTTACTCGCTTAATAAGCAAGTGCAACAGACTTTAATTCAAGCGACTCAAAAAGCGGGTAGCTCAATGACACCTGCTAACTATAGAAAGAGTACAGCAGACTTTGACTATGTATATAGACCTACAGATATTGTATTTGAAAACAGAATATGGAGAGATCATGTTTATTTTATGCCCATTCCTCAGAATGAGATAGACCGTGACCCCTCTTTAATTCAAAATCCTGGTTACTAAAAATAGTAGTTTATCTTAAAAAAAACCTCGCTATTTAGCGGGGTTTTTTTATTTTTAAAAAAACATTTTTTATGAAGTGGATTAATGGATTATTGACACTACTTATCTTTATTTCAGCTTGCTCAACTGAGCAAAAAAAATTTACTAAACTTAGCCCAAATCAGACGAAAATAGACTTTGTAAATAAGCTCTATGAAACCCATACAAAAAACTACTTCACTTATCCTTATATGTATTTAGGAGGCGGTGTAGCTGTGGGAGATTTTAATAATGACGGGCTTGAAGATTTGTTTTTTACAGGAAATATGGTCCCCAATAAACTCTATCTCAATGAAGGGAATTTTAAATTTAAAGACATCAGTGAAACAGCCGGAATTCAAGGGGACGATCGGTGGTATTCAGGTGTAAGTGTTATTGATATCAATAATGATGGATTTTTAGACCTCTACATAGCTGTTGGCGGAGAAAATGAACCCAATAATAATGTCCTCTATATCAATAATCAAGACAATACTTTTACTGAAAAAGCGAAAGCCTATGGTATCGATGATGACGGCTATAGTATGCATTCTACTTTTTTTGATTATGACAATGATGGAGATTTAGATTTATATGTAGCAAACTATCCTCCTACCAGTTTTACTGCTCCTGTAGACTACTATAGATATATGATAGACCATCATGAGCCTCGTGATTCAGATCATCTCTACCGCAATGAAGGAGATCATTTTGTTGACGTCACAGAAAGCGCTGGGATTCGTAATTTCGGACTAAGCCTAGGCGTAGTTGCCTCAGATTTTAATAATGACGGCTTTACAGATGTTTATATTTCTAATGACTTTAATGCTCCCGATTATTTGTACCTCAATAAGGGTGATGGGACTTTTAGAAATGAAATATTGAATTCACTTCAACAAACATCGTTCTTCGGAATGGGTGTCGATGCTGCAGATTTTAATAATGATGGATGGGTGGATTTATTTCAATTAGATATGAATGCTGCTGATAACTTCAGGTCTAAAGCCAATATGTCTTCTATGAATCCAGACGTATTCTATCAGTCTGTTGCATTGGGACTTCATCATCAATATATGCAAAATTCACTTCAATTAAATCAGGGGAATCTTTTTTCAGAAGCCCCTGCCTTTAGTAATATCGCCCGTTGGAGTGGTGTATCTTCAACAGATTGGAGCTGGGGTGGTTTATTTGCGGATTTTGACAATGACGGTTGGAAAGATTTATATGTGACCAATGGGATACGAAGAGATGTAAATAATAAAGACTTTTATAATGAACATCGGGCCTTTTTTAATAAAATGGAAAACGATCCCAATTATAAAAATAAAGAGGAAGAAGTCAAGCTATTGGATTACTTGGAAAAAATGCCCTCAGAAAAACTGGCCAATTATTTATTTCAAAATCAACAAGAACAAGGCTTTAGCAATAGAAATATAGATTGGGGCTTAGAAGAAAAAACATTTTCTAATGGTGTGGTTTACAGTGATTTAGATAATGATGGGGACCTTGATTTAGTAGTCAATAATCTTGAAGATTTTGCTAGTATTTATAGAAATAATACCCTCAATTCAAATTTTATTGGTTTTGAACTCCAAACGGAAGATCAACAAATTCCTATAGGAACTCGTATCCATCTAAAAGCCGAAGGACACTATCAGATGCAGGAACTCAATCTAAGTAGAGGCTATCTTTCTTCAGTTTCACCACGATTACACTTTGGGCTAGGTGAAAGACAAAAAGTGAAGGAAGTCATTATAAGATGGCCAAACGGAACAGAACAAAAGCTAGATAACTTCCAAGTCAATGCTTATAATAAAATAACATATGATGCAAATTCTACTTCTTTATCTAACGAAAAAAGCAGTACCTCTCCAATCAAACAGTTTGAAACTGTGACAGTTGAAGACCCTTTTATACACAAGGAAAATCCTTATGATGATTTTAAAGATGAAGTGCTCTTGCCCCATAAAAACTCTACCTTAGGACCAGCCTTAGCTGTAGGGGACTTGAATAATGACGGTAAAGAGGACTATATAGTGGGAGGTGCCGTAGCCCAGCCCGCTTCCCTCTATATACAACAAAAAGAGGGTCGTTTTAGAAAAATAGATATTCCCGCTTTTGAAAAAGATAAATTCCATGAAGACTTAGGAATCTTAATTTTTGACGCTGATAATGACGGAGACCAAGACCTTTATTTTGCAAGTGGTGGAAATGAATTTAATGAAAACTCTAAAGGCTATGAAGACCGTTTTTATGAAAATAAAGGAGGACTTGTCTTTGAACGAAATAGCAACGCCATACCAGACACGCGAATCAGTGGTTTAGAAGTCTCCGCAAATGATTTTGACCAAGATGGGGATTTAGACCTCTTTGTAGGTGGAAGGCTGAGTCCAAAAAAATACCCTTATCCCGCAAGTTCTCGAATTTTAGAAAATCAAAGTGAATCAGGGACTATTAAGTTTGTAGATATTACTGAAGAAAAAAACCCAGCTTTACAAAATATCGGTTTAGTGACAACCTCAACATGGGTCGATATAGATGGTGACACCTGGGAAGATTTAGTCATCGCAGGAGAATGGATGTCTGTGCGTATTTTTAAAAATAATCAAGGGAATTCATTTTCAGAGGTCACTGACGAAGTCTACCAGTCAGAACAACGTGGCTGGTGGTATGATATTGAAAAAGGAGACTTTGATAATGATGGGGATCAGGACCTCATCGTGGGAAATCTCGGCCTGAACTACAAATATCAGGCTTCAAATGAAAAGCCATTTAGGGTGTATTTAAATGATTTTGACAAGAATGCCACTTATGATATTGTACTGAGTTATAATTCTGAGGGTACGGAATATCCTGTCAGAGGAAGACAATGTTCTTCAGAGCAAATGCCCGCCATTAAAGAAAAATTTAAAGATTACAACAGTTTTGCCAGTGCTTCTTTAGAACAAATCTATTCCAATCAGATGCTTGAGGAGTCTTTAAAGTATGAGATTACCTCTTTTTCTAGTCTTTATTTAGAAAATAAAAAAGGCAAATTCAGTGCAAGCCCCCTTCCCTACCAGGCGCAATTATCAAATATTAATGCTATGGTGGTAAAAGATATTGACAGCGATGAAAACCTCGATGTGGTTTTAGGTGGTAACTTATACAATGCCGAAGTAGAAACACCGAGAAATGATGCTAGCTATGGCCTCTGGTTAAAAGGAGATGGTCAAAATAATTTTAGCGCTCAAAATCCAAGAACGTCGGGCTTAGTGATACGCGGTGATGTCAGAAATATCAAGCCCATTAGCATCGGAGATCAAGCCCATTTGCTCATTGCTAAAAATAACGAAGCCCTACAACTTGTCAAGATTAACTAATGCGTATTAGTAGCGTAATTTGTTTTCTGATTGTGATGTCGGCTTGCGTAAGCTCGAAATCGCGTCAATTTACAAACTACCTTGTGGGTGACTGGAGGATAGAAAATCCAAGTATGCAGTCATTTATTCGATTTGAAGAAAATGGAAAAACCACCTTTTATTTGAATCGATACAGTTATAAACTTGACAGCCTCGCAGAGTATGGAGATTGGCGTTTAAAAGAAATAAAAAAAGGGACGGTAAGAGATACCTTTGTAGTTCAAATTGATAAAAGACCACAGCAAACTACTTTTCAATTTATTCCCATTGATCAGCAAAGAATTAAAGTAATTGATGAGCGAGGACAGACTTTTTTTACCCGTATAGAAAAAAATCAGTAATTATCGAGTTGATTAAAGACATTGCCATAGACATCAAAGCGGAAATAATACGTGTATTCTTGGGTTTCCCCTTCTCCTCCCAATAGGGAGAACTCAAATTCTGCAACCTGATCCTTTGTATCCGGTCTTAAGGTAAAATTAAGAGGGGTAAAAGATTCGAAATCTCTACTTTTAAGTACTGATTTTAAGAGTATTTGCATCAGGGCGCGATTTACTCTTTGTTGTGCAATCACTACTTTTAAATTATTAGTGACTGGAATTTCATATTGATCACCATTGGCTTTTTGCCATGAAAAAATAAATTCTTTGGGTGCCATTTTGACTTCTTGCGTAGCTAAAATTGTCGTATTCAGCAAGAGTCCAAAAAAGATAAAAACAGAATATTTTCGATACATAAGTGTCTTCAAATAAATTTCCCTAAATTTAATGAAATTATGCATGTTACTTATGCATACTGATGGGAAAGGATTTATGAAGACAATTACACAAGCGTTCTATATTTTACTTTTTATCATCCTCACGGTAGGCTGTACCAAAGAAGAAGTCAATACAAAATCAACGCAATATATTTTAAAAACTGAGGTGTGGCCCAGTAATGAAAATGGAAAAATTATCCCCAGCCAAGGGGAATACAATCCTTTTACTATCAAAACAATCTATGCGCGACCCGAACCGGGGTGGGTTTTTGATCGCTGGGAAGGGGCAATAAGTGGAAAAGACAATCCTGCAGCAATTTCCTTTTACGACGATCTCGCTATACGTGCCGTCTTTGTCAAAGACACCTTTAAAGTGAGAACAATTGCTGGAGGTCATGGAAAAGGAAGTGAATTAAACCAATTTCATTATCCTACAGGAATAGCACTGGACCCAGCGGGAGACTTGTATGTGTCCGATATGTATAACCATCGGATACAAAGATGGAAGCCAGGTGCTACAGTAGGGATTACTGCTGCTGGAGGAAATGGATATGGAAATAGCCCTTCACAACTAGAGGAGCCTGGGAAAATTGATATTGACAGCCAAGGGAATATCTATATTGCTGATACTGGAAATAATAGAATTCAAAAATGGGAATATGGCGGACTTAGTGGAAGTACTGTGGCAGGTGGAAAGGGTATGGGAAATGCGCTTAACCAATTAAATAAACCTTTCGGAATTGCTGTAGATGATAAAGGAACTATTTATGTCTCTGAGTTGGGTAATCATCGGGTAAGTATGTGGGAGAAAGGAGCTACGAGCGGGATTGTAATTGCTGGAGGCAAAGGGGAAGGAAATGCAGCAGACCAGCTGGCCATACCCATGGGTATTGCTGTTAATAATAAAGGGGATTTATTTGTTGCAGATACTTATAACCACCGTATTCAACTCTGGGAAAAAGGAGCCACAACAGGTAAAACATTAATCTCGAGTAAAGATTTTAAATCAGAAACGCCGCTTAATTACTTTAGTGGAATCAGTATTGTAAATGAAACATTACTCTATATCACTGATTACCAACAAAAAAGAATTTTGCGCTACGACTTAAATACCAAACTTTTTGAAATTATCTCTACTAATGAAACCCTTGAAAATGAGGCCGATAAATTATCACAACCCTATCAAACTGCCATAGATGTTATGGGTGACCTCATTATTGCGGACGCAAAAAATAACCGCATTCAAAAACGAAAAATTAAACTTAATGAATGATCCGTTTCAAGATTATTTTAACTGGAAATACCTCCAAAAAATGCCCTACTTATTCTTTCTTATCCCAATAATTAGTGTATTTTTTTCTTGTAATTCCGATTTTAATTTGAATCAAAACAACCTAAAACAAGAATCCAGCGCTTATTTAAAGCAACATGCCAATAATCCAATTCATTGGCAACGTTGGAATGAGACACTCTATAAAAAAAACAATACGGAAGAAAAACTATTAGTAGTAAGTATTGGTTATTCGAGCTGTCACTGGTGCCATGTAATGGAAAAAGAAACTTTTGAAGCAGCAGAAGTAGCCGATTATATGAATACTAATTTTATCAGTATTAAAGTAGACCGTGAAGAAAATCCTGAAATTGACAATCTTTATATGACGGCTACCCAAATGATGACAGGAAGTGGAGGCTGGCCGTTGAATGTCGTATGCTTGCCAAATGGAAGGCCGGTTTATGGTGGAACATATCACACTAAAGATCAATGGCTAGAAGTATTAGGGAAAATCCAAAAACTCTATGAAAATGATAAAAAACAGCTTTATGACTTTGCAGATCGTGTAGAAAATGGTATCCAAGAAGTCAATCGTTTTGAATATACCCCAGAGGCGAAAATAATTGACCCCTCTATTTTACAAAACGAAATGGCGCTGTGGTCTAGTAGGTGGGACACCCTTAATGGTGGGGAGCAGCAAAATCAGAAATTTATTACTCCTGTTAAATTCAATTATATTCAATACTATCAAAAAGTCAATCCAGACAATAAAATCAAAGCCTATTTTGAAAAAACACTTACAAATATTGCCACGAGTGGTATTATAGATCATTTAGAAGGAGGATTTTATCGCTATACTGTAGATCCTGAGTGGAAAATTCCACATTTTGAAAAAATGCTTTATGACAATGCCCAGCTTTTAAGCTTATTTTCAAATGCATTTAAAGAAACCCAGAATCCCTTATTTAAATCGACTGTATACGCTCTTTATGATTTCCTTCAAAAGCGTATGAAAAGTAATCTAGGTGCTTTCTATGCGGCCATAGACGCAGATAATAACGAAGGTGAGGGTCGCTATTATGTATTCAATAGAGCACAGCTTGAAGAAATTGGTGCTGCGGATCTCGAACTCATGCTGGATTTTTATCGAGTAGATTTAAACCAACCTTTTGAAGAATCCTTTTATCACCTTAGAAAAAATGAAAATTTAACAACTCTAATAACAAAATATGGACTCACTGCAGAAGCACTAGAGGCCAAAAAAAATAATTGGGAAAAACAATTTGCAGCGCTTAAAGAAAAGCGAGAATTTCCCCTTACAGATACCAAAATAATCACCTCTTGGAATGCACTTATGGTGTCTGGATTGATCACTGCTTATGAAGCTTTTGGTGAAGAGCAATATCTACAGCAGGCAGAAGAAACTTTTGCCTTTTTACTTAAAAATTTGATCCGTAAAGGTGAATTAATGCATACCTATCAAATGGATCAAGCCAAATTAGAAGGTAATTTGGAAGATTACGCCTTTACTATAAAAGCTGGACTGGATTTATATCGTACCACTGGAAATAACTCTTATTTGGACCGTGCTGAACAACTTAAAAAAGAGGTCTTCAAAAAATTTGAAAGCAGTGAAAATCCATTTTTTACTTTTACTGAAAATCCTGTTTTATTTTCAGAGCTTATAGCTGTAGATGACAATGTGATTCCTTCTGCAAATGCTATTATGGCAGAAAATTTATGGGTATTGGGACAACTTTTAGAAGACAAAAAAGACCTAGAAAAAGTAATGCAAATGAGGCAAAGTGTACGCGCCTATTTTAGCGAAGGCAGAGGAAGTGATTACTGTCAATGGGCGCAACTACTCGCTAAAGAAGCTTTTCCCCTAAAAGAGGTTGTTGTAGTGGGTCCCCAAGCACAACAACTCAATCAAGTACTTCAAAAAAACTATCTCCCCAATATTCTTTTTCAAATCAGCGAGGAACCCAGTGAGCTCCCTCTGCTAAGTGATCGCTTTGTAGAAGAAGAAACACTTATTTATGTATGCGAAAATAAAGTCTGTCTTCGTCCTGTAAAGAGTGTAAACAAGGCTTTGGAGCAACTTAAAAACTAACTTATCACCCCAGAGCCCAGTAATTCAGTCTCCTGATACCAGGCCACAAACTGTCCTGGTGTAATGGCTGATTGAGGCGTTTCGAAAAGCACATAGAGCCCTTCTTTTGTTTGATACAGCTCTGCATTTTGAAGGGGTTGGCGGTAACGTATACGGGCCTTTACTGCAAGATGCTCTCCGTTGTTTAGCCTTAAGTCTTCTCGTATCCAGTGTACCTCATCTGTAGGCACTTTAAGGGTTTCACGATACAGACCAGGGTGGTTTTTTCCCTGACCCACATATAGGGTATTGGTTTCCACATCTGTAGCAATTACAAATAAGGGCGACTCCATCCCCCCTACCCGAAGTCCTTTCCGTTGGCCAATAGTAAAATAATGTGCCCCGTCGTGCTCCCCTACTGCTATGCCGTCTTCAGGAAGATACTGCAAGGCAGTGGACTGCTCTTGAAGTGTCTGTTCTTTCGTCTTTAAATCTTGGTATATCCTAAAGTCTGAAGGGATTTCAATAATAGATCCCTTTTTGGGTTGGAGTTGCTGCTGTAAAAAATCGGGCAAGCTTACTTTACCGATAAAGCACAAGCCTTGTGAATCTTTTTTTCCTGCTGTGACTAGCTTTTGCGCTTTTGCAATTTCCCTAACTTTCTCTTTTTTTAAATCCCCAATAGGAAAAAGTACTTTTGACAATTGTTCTTGTGTCAGCTGACACAAAAAGTAAGATTGGTCTTTATTGGGATCGGCTCCTGCAAGTAATCGGTAGGTGGTAGCGCCTTGCTGAGTCGTATATTCCGCTTTGCGGCAGTAGTGCCCTGTGGCAACATAATCAGCGCCTAAGCTAAGGGCTATTTTTAAAAACACATCAAATTTAATTTCACGATTGCAGAGTACATCAGGATTGGGTGTTCTCCCTTTTGCGTATTCATCAAACATATAATCGACGATTCGCGTTTTGTATTCTTTACTTAAATCTACTGTTTGGAAAGGGATTCCCAATTTTTCTGCAACCAACATGGCGTCATTGCTGTCCTCCAGCCAAGGGCATTCATTTGAGAGTGTTACCGACTCATCGTGCCAGTTTTTCATAAAAAGCCCGATCACCTCATAGCCTGCTTTTTTGAGTAAATAGGCGGCAACACTGGAGTCTACTCCACCTGAAAGTCCAATAACTACCCTTTCTTTTTTCATCTTTGCAAAGATAAGGAGTCTTAAACTTCTAGAGGTTTCAGAGGATTACTTTGTATCAGCTAAAAATTTGAGATAGTTTTTAGAAAATATTTTTTCGAGTACTTCTTTGGGTAAACCGAGCCCTTTGGTTTTCTGTTTTCTGACTACCATAGAATCACGCTTAGTTAAATAGTCAAATAAAAGTTGGTAACTCGCTTCTAGACTTTCTTCTTCAGCACCTACTGCTTCTGGACTCAATTGGCTTTCCTCCTGACCTGTACCATAATCTGTTCCAAATAAAATACGCTCTTGATACTTTTCAAAAAATTGCCTCACTTGATCTGTATCTTGCATTGCTAAATCACCAAATCGCGCGCCAAGCTCTACACTTAAATTAGGATAGGCGTCTAAGCGCTGCGCAACGGCCTCTATATTATTAGACATACTTAAAATATGGGCTGCTATAATTTTTAACTCTGGATGAGAAGCCACCCACCGGTCACGTGCAGCAATAATGGCTTCATAGGAAGGCATTTCAGGAAAATTATACGCGTGGTATTGAGGGTTATTATTATAATAATTATAATGCGGATTATTAGGATCGTCTAAAGTGCGCCATGCTTGTTGAGGGTCCGCAATATGTGCCAAAACAGTAATCTTATTTTGAGCCAGAAACTCCCATATCGGGTTTAATCTAAGGTCGTCTATTTGAATATAGTTTCCCTCTGAATCTTGAGAAACCATTCCAAAGTTTTTCCATACTTTAACCATGCGTGCACCACGAGCAATATCTTGCTGTAATTGTGCGATAATACGATCTGCATAATCAGGGTTTTCTATTCCCTTAGCGGTAAAGGTAGTACAGAGGTAAAAAAGCTCTGGGAATTGCATATAATGGGCAACATAGTTTTCAAAATTATTGACCACACTGTTTCCTTTTTCTATGGCAACATCAACGAGCATGGCTTTCATATTCCAACGTTCAAAAAAGTCAGGTAAATAAGTACGAGGATATTTATAATGTGCGTGCACATCAATTTTAGGTAACTTTCTAAATGCCTCACTAGTAACGAGGCTGTTTGACACATTGCGGTCTTGACACCCAAATCCTAGAAAAATTAGAAAGACTCCCAAAGCATAGAGTGGCTTTCTTACAATCATAAATATTCTCATACTCTCATTTTTTTAGTTTATTAAATTTAATAAATAAAATATCTCCTCTTTAGAGAAAGATACAACTGCAAAATCTACTCTACCAACCCTTCCTGTTTATAAATACCGATTCTATGGGTACGAACCCAAACGGGGCTAATACTGTCCTGATTTATTTGGATTTTCATCAATTTACTGGCCCTAAGTGGCATATGACAACTGATACAATCTTCCGAATCCAAAGAAGAAAAAGAAGTGTGCTTTGGACTGGCATGACATTGAATACAACTTGTATTAAATTGTAAAGTCTTATTTTTTTCATTCGAATGCGGATCGTGACAAGTCATACAATCCATCGCTTTAGAATTAATAAAGCAAGGGCTGTTTTGCAATAAACTCACTTGATTTGAATGAACATCAGGGTCTTTTGATGTATCCGTTGCTAAAAAAAGAGCTAAATCGTCACCAGGCTTAAATGAAAATGCAGGCTGATTGATATTCTTTCCTACACCTGAATGACAGAGGGCGCACATATCAATTCTTTGTTTTTGCGTAAATGTTGCATAGGAAAGAATTTTTCTGCCAATGCTGTCCATAGGATTTTTACGGTGGTATTTAACATGCTCAACTACCTCGCCATGGCACCGTTGACAATCAATTCCAAATACAATATTTTCTTTATTGTATCGATTTGTAGGAATCGTACTTTGCCAATTTTCTGACTGACTAAATGTAGTATGACATTCCAGACAGCGCGGATAAATAGGCCGAAACGGTTGAAAAAAAGGCGGATAACCCGGGCTGTTTATCAATTTTGACATCGGCTGGTAATAGGAACCTTGGAGCTGAAATAAAGAGCGCGCTTCCCAACTTAAAAAAGAATTTCCAATTTTACTTCCTGAACCAATATTGATCGCTAGTGGTTTTTGAAAAAAGGGTGCTGCATAAGGGGGTTTGAAGGCCGCTTGATATAGGGTGTCGCTACTAAAAGAAAAAGCCACTCGCGTTTGGTCTTTTAAATCAAAGAAATTGTCATTCGATTTTAAAAAAGACGCCGCCAAACTAGGGGTTAATTTAGAAGACGTCAGCCAATGGACGGTTTCTTTGTGAGCATTAACCAAGTCTAAATGACATTGGGTACAGCTTTCCATGCCTATATAAGCAGTACCATTAGGATGGAGACCTAAGGGCTCTATGGGCGTATATTCTGAGCTAAATGAATTACAAGCAGCTAAAAAAAGAAATCCTAGTAAAACAAATAAAATGCTACGCATGCTGATATTCTTTGCATGCTTTAAGATACTCAAAAAATAAAATTGAGGGGCTTTATTATTTTCTTGCCTTTTTTTGTTTTTCAGCTTCCTCCATTGCTTTTTGCAACCGTACTGAAAAACCTCCTGCTTTTTTAGGTTTCTTTTTATTCTCCTCTATCTGAGCATGAATCTTAGTATCATCGATAATATAATTTTTGATAACCAACATGAGGATGATAGTCAAAAGATTGGATACAAAGTAGTATAAACTCAATCCACTGGCATAATTATTAAAGAAAAACAACATCATTAAGGGCATCAGATAGATAATGATTTTCATATTGGGCATACCCGGCTGTTGTGGCATAGGTTGCTGGCCTGTTGTCATTTTCGTATAAAAGAAAATCGCTACAGAAGCAAGGATCGGAAATAAACTCACATGGTCACCATAAAAAGGGATTGTAAAACCTAAATCCAGTACAGAATCATAAGAAGAAAGGTCATCTGCCCATAAAAACGATTTATCTCGAAGGACAAAGGCCACAGGAAAAAATGAGAATAAAGCATAAAAAACGGGAAGCTGAATTAAGGCGGGAACACACCCAGACATCGGATTTGCACCTGCTCTAGAATACAAGCTCATTGTCTCTTGTTGCCTTTTTACAGCATCGTCTTTATATTTTGAATTAATGACCTCAATATCAGGCCTCAAAACCTTCATTTTTATTTGAGAGACATAGGACTTATAGGTCACTGGGGACATGGCTAATCTCACGATAATCGTCATTACAATAATGGCGATACCATAAGATAAAAAAGAAGACAAAAACCCAAAGAGCGGTAAAAAGAGTACGCGATTAATCCAACCAAAAATTCCCCATCCCATGGGAATCGAAGCTTCGAGATCGCCTTCTAATTCTTTGAGTGCTTGGTAATCTGTAGGACCATAGTAAAATTTTAAATTTGTATTCAGTTCTCCTCCAGAGCTGAGTTTGTAATTGGTAGTAAAAGTCTTTGTAAAACGTTCTCCCAGGGCCTCTTCTCCTGAGCGGTCTTCAGAAATTAATTTGGCCTCGCTAATCGGAGATTCAGGAATTAAAATAGCACTAAAAAAGTGTTGTCGATAGGAAATCCACCGAAGGTCCTGTCGGGTTTCTTCGTCATTACCACTTAAAGAGAGGTAGTCTACTCTATCTGCTTCATAGCCAAATGTAAATTCGGTATACCGATTTTCATAGTCTATGCTTCTTGAATTTCTGAAAACATCCGTTTTCCAATTGAGTTGGGGTGGAATTGCCGTATTTAATAGGGCGCGCATTCCAACGGAGCGCACTGAAAAAGAAAAAAGATGGCCTTCCTTGGGGAAGGTGTATAAAAATGAAAAGTATTGTTCTTCCGAAAGAGTCGCTCGCATTTCAATTTGAATCGCCTCTGCTCCCTGATTGACTATTGGGCGAAAATACATTTCACTTGTATTCAAGATACGTCCATCAAGGGTGTTGAGTTGAATATTAAAATCTGTATTGCCTGCATTAATTAAAGGGACTGGGAGGTCTTCATAATTTTCAAAGGCATTGAGAAATAACTTAGAAATTTGTCCTCCTTTGGGGTCCAACTCCAGAGCCATTTCATTTGTTTGAATACTTACTGTGCCTTCTGAAGTGGGTCGGAAAAGAGCACCTAAGTCACCATAAGCTTCCACTTTTTGCTTCTGAAGTAAAGAATCACTGACAACCGAATTTTGTGATACAGAATTTATCTGCGTACTTGTTTGCTCAGTAGTCGGATTTTGTACAGTAGGATTTGCCTCGGCTGGACCATTTCTGTAGAGCATCCAAGTTAAAATAAGTGCAATAAGTATAAAGCCTATAAACTGATACGGATCAAATTTTCTTTCTTCCATGCGAAAAACTTAATTTTTTTTTGCCTTTTCCTCTAAACAAGCCTTTATAAATGCACTAAATAGGGGGTGTGGATTAGAGACTGTACTCTTATATTCAGGATGAAATTGCACTCCCATAAACCAGGGGTGCTCTTTATATTCAATAATTTCAACTAATCCTGTTTCTGGATTGGTCCCCGTAGCCATAAAATTGGCATCAAAAATTTGTTTTGCAAAATCGTCATTAAACTCATAGCGGTGTCTGTGGCGCTCGGCAATTCTTTCTTTTTGGTAGGCCGCTGCAGCTATTGAGTTGGCTGTTAACTGACAATCCCATAATCCAAGTCGCATGGTGCCCCCTTTATTTTTGATGTTTTTTTGAGATTCCATAAGATCAATTACAGGGGCCTTACAGTGAGGCTCCATTTCAGTTGAATTGGCTCCCTGAATCCCTTTTTGATTGCGCGCATATTCAATTACCGCCATTTGCATACCCAAGCAAATTCCAAAAAAGGGTATTTTATTTGCTCTTGCATACGCAATGGCTTTTATTTTTCCTTCTATACCACGCTCGCCAAAGCCAGGAGCGACAATTAGGCCTTCTAGTGTTTTTAATTGATCGAACTGGTTTCCGTCTTCTATGTCTTCAGAATGTACGCTGAGGATCTCTATTTCAGTTTCATTTATTGCACCTGCATGGGTTAAGGATTCTAAAATAGATTTATAAGAATCTTGCAACTCAACATATTTCCCTACGAGTCCAATTTTGAGCTTGTTTTTTGGATTTTTTAATTTTTTTAAAAATTCTTTCCATGAAGACAGATCCAGTGGTTGCTTTGGATTGAGTTGTAATTTAGTTAAAACGACTTGATCAAGACCTTCATCCCGCATTTTGAGGGGAACATCATAAATTGTATCTACATCTATAGACTGTATAATGGCCTCTTTTTTAACATTACAGAAAAGTGCGAGTTTTTCTCTTAGATCAGTTGTAAGCTCGTGTTCTGTTCTGCACACAATAATATCCGCAGAAATTCCGCTCTCCATCAGTGTTTTTACTGAATGTTGAGTGGGTTTTGTCTTCAGTTCTCCAGCGGCTGCTAGATAGGGGATTAAAGTGAGATGGATGACAAGGGCATTTTCTCTTCCCAAATCCCAAATCAACTGACGAACAGATTCGATATAAGGCAATGATTCGATATCCCCTACGGTACCCCCAATTTCTGTAATGACTATATCATAATCTCCAGATTCGCCAAGGAGCTGCATCCTTTCTTTTATCTCGTTGGTGATATGGGGAATAACCTGTACTGTTTTTCCTAAAAATTCTCCTCTTCTTTCTTTTTCAATTACACTCTGATAAATTCTTCCTGTAGTGACATTATTAGCTTGAGAAGTCTTGACATTAAGAAAACGCTCATAGTGACCTAGGTCTAAATCTGTTTCAGCGCCATCATCAGTCACAAAACATTCACCATGTTCATAAGGATTAAGTGTTCCCGGATCTACATTGATATAAGGGTCAAATTTCTGTATTGTAACTTTAAAATCTTGAGCCTGGAGTAGTTTTGCTAAAGAAGCAGCGATAATTCCTTTTCCTAGAGAAGAAGTTACCCCGCCTGTTACAAAGATATATTTGGTCTTGGACATCCGGTTGATTTAATTCTTACTTACCGGACTCAAATTTACAAAATCAAAGGGAACTTTAGGGTTTCTCATCCCATTCTTTTAATTCAAAGACTTCATAGCCCTCATGCTGCAAAAGATAAAATGCTTTATTGACAAAGGCCCCATTGATTTCGGGCTCATAAAGAAAACGATTGGATCGATATTGGGTTTCTCCAAGTGTTGGCATGTTTTCTAGACCTTTAGCTACTGCCGCTCGTAATAGTAAGTCCAGTACTAAGTCGTAACCTCTTAAGGCTTCTTTGTTTGGTGGTTTACCAAAACGAAGCTTAAATTTTTCAATAAAATCTGAATTTGCTGCGTACTCTAAAGGTTTAAAACCCACAGCATAGGTGAACTTAATCCCCCCTAGAATTTTTCGAGAGAGGTTTTCATTATCGTAGGCATTACTTCTATAGGTCGTGTAGACTTGAACGGCTCTTGTTGCCGTATTTTGAGCATTAAATTGAGACAGTGCATTGGCAATTAATGGAAATGACTGGGTTTCCAAAATAACCTTATTGGGGATAGAGTCGATAAGTAAAGAATCAGCAAGCTCGGGAAGGATATAATCTCCCTTCTCGGGTCTTAATGTAATGGACCAAGGAAACTGTGCTTTTAACTTGTCTTCGATCGCACGGTTTAAAGAATCAGCAACGATAACAACATGATGAGTTGTATCAATGACCTGTTCTAAGTAGCGGAACATTTTTGCTCTAAATGTCTCTGCTTGGGTAATAGACTGGTAGACATTTTTCCTCAGTGCTACTGGATTAGAGGACAGAGGTGCAATTTTAGGAACAGCCTGTAGAGCGGGTTTATTAGAGATGTAATCAAAATTACTCTGAATTAAAGGGCCCACAATAAAATCACTCTTTTGAACTTCCTCCTGATTGGCAATCTCTTCTAATTTGGTGTATTTATTCTCTGTATCGAAGGTATGTAATACCACACTGAGTCCCATTTCTTCTGCTGTAGAGACGGCAAGGAGTGCGCCACTATAAAAATCAAGGGAAAGTGTATGGAGGTTTCTAGAGAGTAAAAGGCGTTCTGTATCCGCGATCGAATCAAATTCAATCTCATTTGCTTTAAAAGGCAAAAGCAAACTCAAGGTGAGCTCTTTTTTTAGAAAAAGAGAATCAGCTAAATTCACACGCGGTATCAATAAGTCATTTTTGACCATAAAGTCTCCGCTTTGTGCGGCAGGTATTTTTAATATCATTCCTGCTAATAACCCCTTTTCTTTGAGTTCTGGATTTAAAGAATCTAAAGTGACTTGATTTACGCCCAATTTTTTTTCTATACGATAATAGCCCTCCTTGGGGAGTACTTCATAATAATTATATAAAGAATCCCTTTCAGGAATCGCTTCAATAAACGCTGCGCTTGGAACTCTTATTTTTTGTCCAATTTTGAGTCCCCGCTTGATTTCTGGATTTAAAGAATCCAAAAATTCAATTGTCGTGTTATACTGATAAGCCAAGCGCCATTTGGTTTCTTTGGGCAGAACCTCATGGATGCGAAAGGCTGTCGTATCCTTTGTTATTGTATTTAATTCGGTTTTAGGCGTTTCCGCTACTGTAGAAAAAACAGGAATCCGCAAATTCATTTTTCTCCGAATACCAAATCGTTCTAAGGAAGGATTATACGCTTTGAGCTGCTCGGCAGTAATTTGATAGTGCGCAATAATCCAATCTAGTGTTTCGCCTTTTTTTACTTTGTGTGTAAGAAAAGAATCAGGAGTCTGGGCTACTGTCCAGAAGGCAGTAAACAGAAATAAAATTGTCACCAAAATACCTAATTGCTTTTTCATCTTTTGTTATCTATCAAAAACTATTCCCATTCAATCGTGGCAGGGGGCTTAGAACTGATGTCATACACCACGCGATTTATACCTTTTACATTATTGATGATTTCATTAGAAATTTTCTGCAAAAAGGCATAGGGTAAATCTACCCAATCAGCTGTCATTCCATCTGTAGACTGAACGGCCCGGAGTGCGACACAATTCTCATAGGTCCTTTCATCCCCCATTACACCTACGCTGTTTACAGGTAAAAAGATGGCGCCGGCTTGCCAAATCTGGTCATATAACTCCCACTTTTTTAGCCCTTGAATAAAGATCGCATCAACTTCTTGCAACATTCTCACTTTTTCTCTTGTGATTTCACCTAAAATACGAATCGCCAGCCCAGGACCAGGAAAAGGATGGCGTCCCAGCAGAGCGGCATCCATACCTAAACTGTTCCCAACCCGTCTCACTTCGTCTTTAAAAAGCATACGGAGGGGTTCTACCAAATCCAGTTTCATAAAATCGGGAAGTCCGCCCACATTGTGGTGCGATTTTATGGTTGCAGAAGGTCCATTGACAGAAATTGATTCGATCACATCAGGATAAATCGTTCCTTGACCTAACCATTTGGCTCCCCTTACTTTTTGAGCCTCTGCATCAAATACATCAATAAAGAGCTTTCCGATAATTTTTCTTTTGCTTTCTGGGTCAGAAACCCCTTCTAATGCATCGAGAAATTGATCAGAAGCATCTACTCCTTTTATATTGAATCCCATACCTTCATATTGTGCCAGCACCTGATGGAATTCATTTTTTCTCAGCAGTCCGTTATTGACAAAAATACAGCTAAGTTGAGTTCCGATTGCTTTGTGAAGTAGCATCGCTGCGACCGACGAATCTACACCCCCTGAAAGTCCGAGGATAACCTGATCATTCCCTACTTTTTCCTTTAATTCACTCAATGTCATTTCAACAAATGAATCAGGCGTCCAGTCCTGCTTAACTTGTGCGATTCCCACTAAAAAATTTTCTAATATCTTTTTTCCGTCAGTAGAATGATAAACCTCGGGGTGAAATTGTATCGCGTAAGTAGGCTCCTCTTTAAATTTATAAGCCGCGTTTTCTACATCTTGTGTACTGGCAAGACCTATCGCTTCAGTAGGTAATTCTAAAATGGTGTCTGCATGACTCATCCAAACTTGGCTGTCTGTAGGCACTCCTTTAAAAAAAGGATCCTCAGCATTTACATAAGATAAATTCGCCCTACCGTACTCTCTGGTATTAGAAGGACTCACTTTTCCCCCAAAAAAATGGGCTAAATATTGAGCTCCATAGCATACTCCTAAAAGGGGGATTTTTCCTTTTATATCCTCAAGATTGGGATGGGGTGCATCCTCAGCTCGAACAGAAAAAGGGGATCCTGACAAGATTACCGCTTTAAACTCAGAAAGCGACTGAGGGGGATTATTATAAGGGTGGATTTCACAGTAGATAAACAATTCACGAATTCTTCGAGCGATCAGCTGTGTGTATTGAGATCCAAAATCTAGGATGAGAACTTTTTCTTGCATGGGCAAAAATACGATTTAATCCTGGGTCTAAAAATTCGGTCAACCAAATTATTTAACAGCGAGCTGTTAATATTCGAGTAGAACAAATTCAGGATTTAAAGGGTCAAGAGCATCCGTTAAATGAGTAATAAAATCAGGTCCTATTTTCAAATAAAAACTAGTGAAATTTAGTGTTCGCTCTTGCAGATGATCATTGGGAAATAGTTTTTCATGAAGCAATACCAAACGTTGAACCTCATCTTTCAGCACTCTTTTTTGGGCTTTTAAAAGTCTTTTTTCTAAATTTTTTAGGCCTTTAATTTGTTTCGCTTGCTGGGCATCTACCGCTCCTTTAAATGAGGCGTCTGTTTGGGTAACCAATTCTGATAACTGATCAAATTGCTTTTTTAACTGCTCTTTAAGGTCTTTTAAATCCAGATCAATATTACTGATTTGACGTATTTTTTTATTTAATAGTGCATTTCGAGTAAGAAATAAATCAGCGGTAGTAAGATTCAGGTTTTTTATTTTTTTTCCTATTTTTTTTGAATATAAAAGCGCAGAATTTCTCAAAAGAAGCATGGGAAAGGGAATTTTAAATTCTTGAAAAGTGGTTTTAAGTTGAAACCAATAAGCCAGCTCGCCTCCCCCACCGATATAACAAAGATTAGGTAGAATACACTCCTGATATAGGGGGCGAAGAATCACATTGGGCGAAAATAATTCGGGTTGCTCCTCCAATTGAGAGAGAAGAGCCGTAGTTGAAAAAATTTGATCTGACCCATGTAAGTGAAAATGAACTCCTTTTTTTTCAATTCGATGACGCCCTTGGGGAGTCAAATAAAATAGATTAATCGTCCTTGGATTTACCTGTGGGGTGTAGTGGGTTTCAAATGCATTTATTAGTCTTTCCGTTTGCTCACTAACAGATGAAAAAGAGGTGCTTTCAAGCAATTCTTTTTTAATATAGGGCATAAAAAGACGTTTAAGGGCCCGCTTTTGGGGTTCCAAAATAATTAATCCCTGTTCAGCAAAAAGTTCATGAACCAGTTTCAGTGTAGCGTCGGACAGGTTGTGTGCGGATCTGTAAGATTTAGCAATGAGCGCCTTCAGCTGCTTGGCATGATCAGAATGATCCAAATGTGTTTCAAAAACATCCAAAGCAGGTAATAATTCTTCTAGAGTCATTTCACCTACAGCGCCAGTAGCCTCTCCTGGCCACCTGATACCCTTGTCATTAAAACGAAAAGAACTGATTTCCTCAAAATCGTGATCTTCACTTGCCATCCAATAGATGGGAATAAAATCCGCTTTGGGATATTTTTTTTTGAGTTGTTTGCAGAGGTTTAATGTACTTATGATTTTATAAATAAAATACAGAGGTCCTGTCATTAAACTCAATTGATGCCCAGTAGTAATGGTAAATGTGGTTTCATTCTCTAATAGCTTTATATTTTTTTGAATAGCAGCTGAGGGAAAAAGGGTTTTGTATTGTTCCTGGAGCACTTCTACTATTACTTTCCTATGTGCATTGGGATAACTCGCTTTTTTTTCTTTTAATTGGGCTTCAAAATGAGAAAGTAAAGGATAGCGCCCATAAAAAGGTTCAAGTACTTCTGAGCGGTCTAGATAAGCATTAATAAGCTCGGAAAAGCGCTGGGTGTCCTTGAAGGGTATAAAGTTCTTTTGCATATCCTTTTGTGTAAAGATATTTGTTTTTAAGAAAAAAAGAGAAGGTTCCTTTAGAAAGCGTATTTTAGGTAAAAAATTAGTGATGTTTAAATACTTGATTTCACTCTCTGCTTTATTCTACTTTATCAGTAGCAATGCTCAAATTCAATCACCTGATGCCTTTTTAGGTTATGAACTAGGAACTCAATTCTCGAGACACCACCAGGTAGTCGATTATTTTAAACACTTAGACGCAAATTCTGCTCTTCTTAAGTTACAAGCCTATGGAAAAACAAATGAAGGGCGTGTCCTCCAATTGGCCTTTATTTCTTCAAAAGAGAATCTTGAAAATCTTGAATCTATAAGGCGTGGACACCTTCAAAATAGTGGAACAATTTCAGGTCCAAAAAATGATAATAAAGTAGTGGTTTGGTTGAGTTACAATGTTCATGGAAATGAGTCTTCAAGTACAGAAGCGGCCATGAAAACAGCCCATGCCTTAATAACTACTTATTCAGAATGGCTAAAAGATACGGTTGTTATTCTTGACCCTTGTATCAATCCGGATGGTCGTGATCGGTATGTCAATTTTTATAATCGCGTAAAAAGCACCCCTAATAATACAAAAGGTTTTACACGTGAACATCGCGAGGGATGGCATAATGGACGAACCAATCACTATGTTTTTGATTTAAATAGAGATTGGGCCTGGCTTACCCAAAAAGAGTCACAGCAACGCATAAAAAAATACAACCAATGGCTTCCCCATATTCATGTAGACTTTCACGAACAGGGCATTAACAGCCCGTATTACTTTGCCCCCGCTGCAGAACCACTTCATGAGATTATTACCCCTTTTCAAAAAAAGTTTCAGGAAGTAATCGGCAAGAATCACGCAAAATATTTCGACCAAAAAGGCTGGCTTTACTTTACCAAGCAGCGCTTTGATTTGCTTTACCCTAGCTACGGCGACAGCTATCCTACTTTTATGGGAGGAATTGGTATGACCTATGAGCAAGCGGGAGGAGGAATTGCCGGATTGGGTATAGAAAATAATGAAGCCATTACTTTGAGTCTCAAAGATCGAATCGAGCACCATTTTACAACAGGTATTTCAACTGTAGAGATCGCTACATTAAATAAAAGTATACTCAACAAGAATTATCAATCCTATTTTTTAGACCAAAATTATAAATACCAAAATTATATTTTAGAGGGGCCAAAACACAGACTAGATGCCTTACAAAAACTATTGGAACAACACGAAATTAAAAGTGAACAGCTTAAAAAAAAGAGTCTGATCAAAGGCTATGACTATCAGCAACAAAAAAACAGCAGTAGTTCTTATGCTGCCAATTCGCTTGTCGTTTCAACAAACCAGACAAAAGGAAAAATGTTACAAGTACTACTTGAACCTAAAACCAAACTCCAAGATTCTTTAACCTATGATATTACGGCATGGTCTCTGCCCTATGCCTATGGATTGAAGGCGATGGCAACAGAAAATTCGGTTGAAACAGTTCCTTATAGGCAAGCAGAATCTGAGTCAATCACACTTTCTGAATCTGCTTATGGCTACGCACTGGACTATAACAGCTTTAATGACAGCCAATTTCTTGCCGCTTTACTCAAGGCCAATATTGGCGTTCGATTTAATGAAACTCCTCTGCGTAATAGTAATAAAAATTGGGATCGTGGAAGCTTATTTATTCTCAAAGCAGACAATCAGAATAATGAAAATTACCTCGAAAAGACAGCTGAGTTGGCTGGCCAATTCAAGCAAATACTCACTCCAATAACAAGTGGATTTTCTGATTCTGGACCTGATTTAGGCGCAGCAGAATTGGTGCTAATAAAAGCTCCACGTATCGGATTGCTAAGATCTGATGCAGCGTCGAGTTATAATTACGGTGAAATCTGGCACTTCTTAGAACAAGCCTTAAACTACCCAGTCCTACAGCTAGAAGAAAGTCAGTTGATAAACGCCTTGGAGTCAATTGACCAGCTGATACTCCCCAGTGGCTACTACAATCAGTGGGATATAGAAAATACTTCTGATAAAGCATTATTGGAATGGATCAAAAAGGGAGGTAAACTTATCGTCATGGACAATGCACTTGAACGTTTTGCCGATCACCCTTCTTTTGATTTGACAAAAAAAGAGCCTGAACCATTTAATACTACCCAAATAAATTACAGCGATCTAGAACGAAGTGAAATCAGCTATATGACAACAGGAAGTATTTTTGAAGTTAAGCTAGACCCAAGTCACCCTTTAAGCTTTGGTATTGAACGCTACTATACCTTAAAACTCAATGAAAAAGCCTATAATTTGCTCTCGAATCAATACAATCCTTTTACTTTAGGGTCAAAAGCGCAACCATTAGCTGGCTTTATCGGTCATAAAGCGATTAACAATCAGTCTCATTCTTTAGTGTTTGGTGTAGAGTCCAAAGGAAGAGGTATGCTAGTTTATTTTGTAGACAATGTCCTTTTTAGAGGATTTTGGTATTCGGGTAAGCTGGTCTTTTCAAATGCACTATTTTTCTTGTGAAAAATAAGGGCTATTGATTTAAAGGGATTCCAATCAAATCAAAATCTGTTGCAGCAGTGATTTTAACCTCTGTAAAGTCCCCTAATTTTAAATAATATTGGGCTGCATCAATTAATACTTCATTATCTACATCTGGAGAGTCCATAAAAGTCCTCCCTATATAATGGTTTCCTTCTTTTCTGTCTATTAAGCTGCGGTGTACTTGACCAATCAAGCTTTGATTGTGCTCCCATGAAATCTGAGCTTGTATTTCCATAATTTCATTGGAGCGCTTTTGTTTTATATCTAGGGGGACATCGTCTTTTAGATGATAAGCATGGGTGTTTTCTTCATGACTATAAGTAAAACAGCCCAGGCGCTCGAAACGCATAGACTTCACCCAATTTTTCAATGTTTCAAAATCTGCTTCTGTTTCACCGGGATAGCCTACGATAAGGGAAGTTCGTAGAACAATCCCTGGAACGCGTTCCCTAAATTTATGAAGTAAAGCAGTCGTTTTCGCTTGGGTAGTCCCTCTGCGCATTGATTTTAGAATCGGGTCGGCAATGTGCTGTAAAGGAATATCCAAATAATTGCATATTTTTTCCTCTTCACGCATTACCTCTAAAACTTCTTCTGGAAAACCCGTAGGAAAAGCATAATGCAACCGGATCCATTCGATACCTTCAATACTTACGAGTTCTTTTAACAAATCTGCAAGTCTTCGTTTTTTGTATAAATCCAAGCCGTAATAAGTAAGGTCCTGAGCGATTAATATAAGCTCTTTTACCCCTTCTTTAGCCAGTATTTTAGCCCGTTGGACAAGTGCTTCTATGGGTACAGATTTGTGTGTTCCTCGCATGAGTGGAATGGCGCAAAAAGAACAGGGTCGGTCACAACCCTCAGCTATTTTAAAATAGGCATAATGCTTTGGATTTGTTAAGATTCTTTCTCCCACGAGCTCATGTCGGTAGTCTGCTTTGAGTACTTTTAGTAGCTGGGGTAGATCAGTAGTCCCAAAATATTGATCCACTTGGGGGATTTCTTTTTCCAAATCAGGTTTATAGCGCTCACTCAAGCAACCTGTAACATAGACTTTATCAACTTCACCCGCTTCCTTTTTTTGAATTTGCTCTAATATGGTCGTAACAGACTCCTCTTTGGCATTGTCTATAAAACCACAGGTATTGATTACCACAATGTTTCCTTCCTCTTCATGAACTACTTCTTTGCCACTGGCCTTTAGTTGACCCATCAAAACCTCAGAATCATAAATATTTTTTGAGCATCCCAGCGTAATGACATTGATTTTATTTTTTTTGACGGATTTTGTTCTCATGAACTAATGGTATTGAGCAGGTAATTTTCTAGAGCGACTCAAACGCTCAAAAGCAGCACCCAGATTTAATAAGAGTTGCTCACTCCCCGAGGATGCTATAAAAGTGAGGTTTTTGGGCTCGCCAGAAGAAGTATAACCCATAGGGACACCTAAAGCTGGGTAATGGGCGGCGGCGGCATTTCGGGCAGAGTAATTATTAATTGATACAAAGGCATCTAAATTGTATTGCTGAAGTACTTCTTCAAAAAATGCTTTAGCTTCAAGCATGAGTTCTTTTTTTTCTTCTGAAAAATCCTTTTGCGTTCTGTTTTCTTCTGCAATTCTTTCGAAGATTTCTTGACCATAAGGAGCATGTAATAGTGAATCCTTTTGGTTAAAAGCAACAATATCCGCTATAGAATCTAATCCAAGCGCTGGGTGAGCAAAGGTGTTGAGATAATTAGGTAAGTCTGCACGCATATCGATATCAAGGAGTGTACGAAAGTTACTCAGTTTAATTTCGGGTGGGTCAAAAGGAATAATTTCAGCTCCATGGGCTTTCATAATTGCGAGCGCGTTCTGAAGCAAACTGTCTTTTTCAAAATTTCGGTTAACCCCTAAACGCTTGCCTTTTAAATGCGCCGTATCAAGCTGCTTATAGTCAATCGGGGGTGAGGCATAGCTATAAGGATCATTCTGATCCTCGCCGATAAGGGCGCTCATAAGTATGGCATTATCCAAAATATTTTTAGTCATTGGACCCGCAGTATCCATACTACTAGAAATTGGAATGACACCACTTCTACTTATGGCCCCTATAGTAGGTTTTAATCCAACTACACTGTTTTTCCCTGAAGGAGATAAAATAGACCCTGAAGTTTCAGAACCTATAGCAGCTACAGCATAATTTGCAGCTACAGCTACGCCACTCCCAGAGCTAGAACCACCTGTCTCAAAAGTTTTTCTTCCATAGGGATTTAGGGTCTGTCCCCCCATGGCACTGTAGCCTAAGGGACAAGCTTGACAAAAGTAATAGGCCCATTCACTCATATTTACTTTCCCTAATATTAGCGCCCCTTTACTTTTTAATTGTTTGACAAGAAAGGCATCTTCTGAGGGAAAGTTATTTTCAAGCGCAGCTGCTCCAGCTGTTGTTGCCATAGGCAAAGCGTCAATATTGTCTTTTAGGAGTATAGGCATCCCATAAAGGGGATGTGTATTACTTTTACTTCTTTGTGCATCTTTTTTACGTGCTTCCTTGAGCACATCAGGATTCAAATTGATAAGCGCGTTTAAATAGGTTGAGCGGTTGGTTTCAAAGTGGTAAATTCTATAGAGATAAAAAAGAACCAATGCTTCATAAGTCAGCTTTTTTTCAGCAATATGGTTTTGAATTGTGAGAATATCTTGCTCTAAAATCAATCCCTTTACAGCCTCGTGATCTGCTTGTGTATAGCGTGAAAGTGCTTTTTCAAAGGGACTAAAAAGAGAATTCCGATCTCGATGTTTTGACTGAATTCTCTTGTACCTCATTCGAGCAATGGGGTGTGTAGCGTTTGCTGCTAACTCTGGAGTCTCATCATAGGCTTCCCATTGCTTTAAAGGCTCACTCGGACTAAAACAACTTAAAAATGAAAGGCAGACAAAAAATAAGCTGCTTTTTTTCATGGCTTTGCGGGTAAAATTTGATTGAAAAAACGAATCACCTCATTTGCCACTTCTTCATAGCCTTCAGTAGAGAGCGAAGAGGTCATCACATGATCGCCAATATTTGGAAAGGCTATTTTTTGTTTTAAAGAATCTGGCGTACCCAGCTGATCAAACATTTTTAACATAGCTGGTACAGAAACGACTTTATCCTGAATCGAGTCATTTTTATAATAATAGCCCAAGAAAACGGGAATATTGACTTTTTGAAAAGTTGACTTGCGCATTTTGATGTCTAAGAATTTTTGCATTTGCGTTAACGCTTCAATCCGAGATTTGGTGGTCCAGTATTTTTTCTTTTCTTCTTTATCTGTCTGCATATAATGGTAATCGCCTCCTCTGACTAAACGTGCGATCTGCAATCCCCAAGGTTTGGATAATAGTTTTGCCTTGGGATCAAAAACCTCAATATTAGGGCTAAATAAAGCCAAAGCGGCAATCTTTGGATCTTCAGCCAATGCCAAAGTAAGGGCACCACCATGCGAAGTCCCTAATACAATAACCTTATCCCCCAGTTGTTTCGCTATTTCAAGGGCCTCTTTACCTGATTCCCAATATTCCTCGTTATTAAAATTCAACATGGGTTCTTCTTCTACCAATCCATGTCCAAATAATCGAGGGACATATAAATTGGCCTTTAGGGCTTGGGCAATTATTCGGTGGGCGGGATCACCCTCTTTTCCTGAAGCTGTATAGCCATGCAGATATACGACACTATAAGGTGTCTTTTGAGGAATAGAATCATAAAAAAATATTTTAGATTCATTATCAGGTTTAATATTTCCTAAGGCTGCTTCTTTTGTTTGAATCCAATCTTGAAGTGCGTCCAATTGGCTTGGAATATTCGGTTTGGAATTATTCAATTCGGGGTTCTCTACGCGGGGCCCTACGAGGTAGATTGCTCCCAAAATCAAAAAAATTATAGCTAGACCACGGATTATTTTCATAAACTTAAGATTGACTAAATAAAGTAGTAATAAAATTTTGCTTGTCGAAAGGCTGCAAATCTTCTAGTCCTTCTCCTACCCCGATATATTTTACTGGAATTTGAAATTGATCGGAAATACCAAGCAAAACGCCTCCTTTGGCAGTCCCATCTAATTTTGTAATGGCTAGACTGGTCACTTCAGTAGCTGCAGTAAATTGTTTAGCCTGCTCGAAAGCATTTTGGCCTGTTGACCCATCTAAAACTAGAAGTACTTCATGTGGGGCTTCAGGAATAATTTTATCCATAACACGCTTTACTTTAGAGAGCTCATTCATCAGGTTAATTTTATTGTGAAGCCTTCCTGCTGTATCAATAAAAACAAGATCAGCTCCTTGAGCCTTTGCTGACTGAAGTGTATCAAAAGCAACCGAAGCTGGATCACTTCCCATTTCTTGTCGAACCAGTGAAACTCCTACTCGATCTGCCCAAATTTGAAGTTGGTCTATGGCTCCCGCTCTAAAAGTATCGGCTGCTCCCAATAAGACTTTTTTTCCCTGTGACTTAAAAAAATGCGCTAATTTTCCCACAGTAGTTGTCTTTCCTACTCCATTCACACCAACCACCATCACCACATAGGGCTTATAGTGATCCAGCTCTTTTTGAGAGGAATCCGTTTCTGTTTCTGGCGATACGAGCAATTTCATGATTTCTTCTTGCAACATTTGCATAAGCTGATCATTTCCTAAGTATTTATCTTTTGCGATACGCGTCTCTAAAGCCTCAATAATTTTTAATGTCGTGGCAACTCCAACATCGGATTGAATAAGTACATCCTCTAACTCGTCCAGAAGATCATCGTCTATAGTAGTCTTCCCAACTAATGCAGTCCCTATTTTAGAAAAGAAGGATTTTTTTGTGCTTGCAAGTCCTTCCTCAAGTTTTTTTTGGTCTTTTTTTGAAAAAAAGGCTCTTAATTTTCCCATAACCGCTACGCATAAAAAAAGCTACCTAAAAGTAGCTTTTATATTTGATTTGGAAGATATTTTATTGCTTATCTAACCAACTATTTGCTAAATCTGGCGGTATAATGGTTTCTACAAAGCTATAGGAATTTCCTCCTTCTTTTTTAACCATTTTAATCGCTTTTGTTAAGCGCTTAGATCCTGATTGTAATGTTGCTACTGATTTCTTTGCCATGATTTACTTTATTTCTTTATGAACCGTCATTTTTTTCAAAATGGGGTTAAATTTTTTAATTTCAAGACGTTCAGGTGTATTTTTTTTATTCTTGGTCGTAATATAACGAGAAGTTCCTGCTTGTCCAGAATCTTTATGCTCTGTACACTCTAGTATTACTTGTACTCTATTTCCTTTTTTTGCCATGATTTAGCCTTTATAGGTTCCTTTTGCTCGTGCTTCTTTTAAAACCGCAGAAATACCTTTCTTATTGATGGTTTTTAAAGTCGCTGTAGAAACATTAAGTGTAATCCACTTTCCCTCCTCAGGAATAAAAAAACGTTTCTTGATAATATTTGCATCGAAACGACGCTTGGTACGGTTTAATGAAAAGGAAACATTATTCCCAAACATTACTCTTTTTCCGCTGATTTCACAAACTTTGGACATAATGGTCTTTTTAATGTGGGTGCAAATTTACTTTTTTTTATAGAGTATCAAAAATCTTTTAGCAAATAAATCTAGTTTTTATTGAATTCTTTAAAAACCAATTCAAGGGCTTTATTGACCGCTTTTTCTACGACCCGCTCTCTATGGTTTCCAAAAATAAATTGCTCACTTTGCACGCCTTCATCAGTGGCGATAGCAATCCATACAGTTCCAATTTCAGCTGTAGAATCACCTTTAGTGGGTCCTGCATTTCCAGTTGTTGCCACTGCTAGTGAACTTTTAAACTTATTTAATGCATTTAGCGCCATAGATTCAGCTACTTCTTGACTGACTACACTGTATTCATCGATAAGTTTCGGGGAGACTCCTAAAACTGAAGTTTTGGTTTCTGTTTGATAACTTACTATACCTCCTTTAAAATAAGCTGAGGCACCGGGAATCTTTGTCAATCGAGCGGCAATTCTTCCTCCCGTACAACTCTCCGCTATAGCCAATGTTTTCTTTTGTTGGGTGCACAGTGTTAAAATTTGTTCTTCTAAAGAGGTTTCTGATTCAAATCCTACAAAAATATCTTCAATTTGTGGCAAGAGCGCATCAAATGCAGCTTGCATTTCATGGTGCAATTGTTTGTTGTCTGCACCCTTTCCTGAGAGTCGCAATCTAACTTTTCCTAGATTTGGCAGGTAAGCCAATTTTAGGGATGGGGGTAATGCATTTTCCCAAGCAGCGATACGCTGTGCTATGGCACTTTCGCCTAGACCGTAAGTAATTGCAGTTTTATGCAAAATAAAAGGGGTCTCAAAATGGGATTGAAGTGCTGGGAGTACTTTGTCATTCATCAGAGCTTTCATTTCAAAAGGAACTCCTGGTAGTGAAATGACGAGCTGTTCTTTTTGTTGAAACCACATTCCAGAAGCAGTTCCATAATCATTTTTAAAAATTCTCGTTTTTGAAGGGAGTAAAGCCTGTTGCCTGTTTTCTTTAATTATGGGCGTATTTACATATTTAGCAAACAACTGTTCGATATGGTCCAAAATTTCATTGTTTTGGACAAGGGTGTCATTAAAATACGCACAAAGTGTATGTTTGGTAATATCGTCTTTTGTAGGACCTAATCCGCCTGTAATTAATGCAATTTCAGCTCTTTTTTTTGAAGCCTCTAAAGTTGAAATGATCGCTTCTTTTGTATCAGAGATACTCGTTATTTGAATAATTTCAATTCCAATTTTATTAAGTGCTTTTGACAGGAAAACAGCATTGGTATTCACTACCTGGCCGATTAATAATTCATCTCCAACTGTAATTAGCTCTGCCTTCATTTTATTTAACTTTCAATGAAAAGGCTTCTCTATTTTCTAGAAAGCCTACAAGATGGTCCCCTTCAGCAACAGGTCCCACACCAGCGGGCGTTCCCGTAAAAATGAGATCCCCTATCTTGAGGGTGAAAAACTGAGAACAATAGGCGATCAATTCATTTATTTTCCATAGCATCTGAGCTGTATTACCCTGTTGGACAGTCGTTCCGTTTTTATCAAGTCGGAAAGAAAGCGTATTAATATCTGAGAATTGGGTCTTTGAAAACCATTCTCCTACTAATGCAGATCCATCAAAAGCCTTTGCTTTTTCCCATGGTAAACCCTTTGCCTTCAATTCAGATTGTATGCTGCGAGCGGTAAAATCGATTCCTAAGCCAATTTGACTGTAATATTTGGAAGCAAAATTGGGTGCTATGTGTTTTCCTATTCGGTCAATCTTGACCATAACTTCTACTTCATAGTGGACTTCTTGAGTAAAATGAGGCAGGTAAAAAGCTTGTTTTTTTTGAAGCATACTCGTGTCTGGCTTGATAAATAAGACAGGTTCTTTGGGACGCTGGTTTTCTAATTCCTCAATATGGGCGGGATAATTCCTTCCTACACAAATTATTTTCACTGGCCCTTACGATTTAGTATTAAGTCCTTGTAATCGAATTTCGGTAAGGATTTTTTTGGTATAACGAGGAAAATCTGCATTTAAAACCCATCCAAAATAGCCGGGTTCAGTTTCTAAGATTGTCGTTACTTTTTTCCCTTTGTGCTTACCAAAGCCAAAGCATAATTCCCCAGCTTTATCATATACCAAAAACCCAGCAAAATCAGCCGTTTTTCTTCGGGTGCTAAATTTATTTAAGAAATCAATGGTCGGTTCTAAGTCGGAGTAGCGTTCTAACTGTGCCAAGAGTACATCGTGAGTCGCTTGGGTATCTGCGAGAGCGCTGTGTGCATATGTGAGTTCTTTACTACAATAAAATTTAAGCGCAGCTTCTAAAGTACGTGCCTCCATTTTATGGAAAATGGTTTGCACATCTACAGTTTTACAATTTTTAAAATCAAAAGGAATCTCTGCTCTTAATAACTCTTCTACAAGAAGCGGGATGTCAAAACGGTCTGAATTATAGCCTGCTAAATCACAGCCTTTGATAAAGCTGTAAATTTCATTAGAAAGTGCTTTGAAAGTGGGTTCGTTAGTCACCATCTCATCCGTGATTCCATGAACTTGAGAGGCCTCCTCTGGTATGGGTTGTTCGGGATTAATTCGCCATACTTTGTTTTCTTGTGAACCGTCAGGGTGCAGTTTTAATACTGCCATTTCCACAATTCGATCTTTCGAGATGGCTGTTCCAGTCGTTTCGAGATCAAAAAAACACAAGGGTTTTATTAAATTTAACTTCATGATAATATCATTTAAAAGGGCAAAGTTTCAGACCAATTTTCAAGGTATTCGGCTACTCTTTTCACAAAAAGACCTCCAGTGGCGCCATTGATAATTCGATGATCATAACTGTGCGATAAGATCATTTTTCGTCTAATACCAATAAAATCACCTTTTGGAGTTTCGATTACAGCAGGTGTCTTTCGAATAGCACCAATAGCCAGAATCCCAACTTGAGGTTGGTTAATAATCGGAGTCCCCATAAGCGAACCAAATTGACCGATATTGGTAAAGGTATAAGTGCCTCCTTTTACTTCCTCTGGATTCAATTGTCCTGCACGGGCTCTGGTAGCGAGATCATTGACCGCTTTTGCCAAGCCCACCAGATTCAGATGGTCTGCATTTTTTATTACTGGAACAATCAGATTACCGTCAGGTAAAGCAGTTGCCATTCCTAAATTAATGGCTTGTTTTCTAATAATTTTTTGTCCCTCAACACTACTATTGAGTGCTGGATAATCACGTAGTGCTTTGATAATCGCAGACATGAATAAGGGAGTAAAAGTCAATTTTTCATTTTCTCTTGCAAAAAACTTTTCTTTTACTTCTGCTCTCCAGTCCCACAAACGACTTACATCGACTTCTATAAAGGATTGTACATGAGCGGATGTTTTTAAACTTAACATCATGTGCTCAGCAATAAGTCCCTCCATTCGGGTCATCTCCCTAATTGGGTCACTAGCCTGATGAGGATTTGTATTTTGAATCGGAATTGATCCGCCAACTTGAGTTGAGGATATAGGTGCTGAGGTACGCTTCTCCAAGTAATTTAATAGGTCTCGCTTTGTGAGTCGTTGATCTTTACCAGTGCCTACTATCTTTTCTAGTTCTTCAAGAGGGATTCCTTCTTTTTTTGCAATATTTCGCACTAAGGGTGAATAAAAACGAGACCCCTCACTGATGGGGACTTGCGTAAGTGTAGTTGCTTTCTCAAGATCTTGTTCTAAAACTTTTGCTGTTTCTTCTAGAGGGGGTATTTCTTCTTCTTTTGCTTCAATTTCAATTGAAGGCTCTTCGGCGGTTTTTTCTTCAGGAATTTCAATCTCTGCCTCTTGCTCAACCGCTCCTTCAGTCTGAATTATAACTAAAGTTTCACCGACTTTTACAACTTCATTTTCATTAAAGCATTTTTCAACTAATATGCCCTCAACTTCTGAAGTCACATCAGTATCAACTTTGTCGGTTGCAATTTCCACGATAGGGTCATCCTGCTGTATTTTATCACCAATATCGAGTAACCATTTGGTGACTGTGGCTTCAGCTACACTTTCTCCCATTTTAGGAAGTTTAAGATGATAGAGTCCCATATTAAATTTTGTTTTGCAAAAGTATCAATTTAAAATGTTTTATTAGGTCTTGCAACTACCTAAAAAAAGCCTTTTTTAGCTTTTAGAAATAGAGGATTCAAAAGGCACACGGGCAAGGATAGAGCGCCCGAGTGTAACCTCGTCTGTATACTCTAATTCGTCTCCTATGGGTATCCCACGCGCAATCGTTGATGTTTTTACCCCCAGTGGAGAGAGCAATTTATAAATATAAAAGTTTGTGGTATCGGCCTCCATAGTCGCACTAAGTGCAAAAATAACTTCACTTATCTCAGTATGTTTTACTTTTTCAATCAGCGAATTAATCGTTAAGTCTTGAGGTCCAATCCCATCCATAGGTGAAATGATCCCTCCCAAGACATGGTATACCCCTCGATATTGACCTGTATTTTCGATCGCCATTACATCTCGAATATCTTCTACGATACAAACTACGTTTTTATCTCTTTTTGAACTGGCGCAAATTTCACATATTTCTGAATCTGAAAGATTGTGACATTGCGCGCAAAAAACAACCTCCGCTCTTAACTTTAGCAGTGCCTTACTCAAAGAATCTGTCTGTTCAAGGGGTTGCTTTAATAAGTGTAATGCCAAACGGAGTGCCGTTCGCTTTCCTATACCCGGAAGTTGGGCAATTTCTTGAACCGCATTTTCAAGCAATTTTGAAGAAAAATCCATTGTGTAAAATTACAAAAATTGGTTGATTTGAGTTTTGTATCTTCATGCCTAATTAGAGAAAAAATGATCAGTCCTTTTTTTATTTTGAGTTTGATAATCGGCTATTTTTTAGTGCTTTTAGCCATTGCTTTTTTTACTGGAAAAGAAGATTCGAATGAGAGTTTTTTCAAAGCAAATAGAAACTCTCCATGGTATTTAGTTGCCTTTGGAATGGTAGGTGCTTCACTATCTGGTGTAACATTTATCTCTGTCCCCGGTTGGGTTGAATCTTCTCAGTTTACCTATTTTCAGGTAGTCATGGGTTATCTCGTAGGATATTTTGTTGTCGCCTATTTACTCTTACCTGTTTACTATAAAAATAATGTCACTTCTATATACGAATACCTTGAAAGTCGCTTAGGCACAAATAGTCACCATGCTGGCGCTTTCTTCTTTTTTCTATCGCGTGTGCTTGGCGCGGCCTTCCGCCTTTTTTTGGTAGCCATCGTCTTACAGCAGTTTATCTTTGATGAATTAGGAGTCCCCTATGAGCTTACTGTAGTTTTATCCATTGTACTTATCTGGGTCTATACCCAAAAAGGCGGAATTAAAACGATCGTTTTTACTGACACTTTGCAAACGGGACTTATGATTGCTGCGGTGGTGCTTTCTATACTCTATATAAATGAAGCACTAAACTGGAATTTTTCTGAATTCTTGGCTTCCAGAGAACTTCTTAATTACAATCAAATTTGGGTAGCAGATACCTTACTTAGCAGAAATCATTTTTTGAAATCATTTATTGGAGGGGCTTTTGTTACGATTTGCATGACGGGTTTAGATCAGGACATGATGCAAAAAAACTTGAGCTGTAGAACCCTAAAAGACGCACAAAAGAATATGGTTGTATTCAGCTTTGTATTGGTTTTTGTTACTGCTTTATTCATGCTGTTGGGTGCTTTACTCTATATATACGCCCAAAGAGAAGGAATTGGAATCCCCTTAATGGAGGGGGAACCCAAATCAGATTTACTCTTTCCTGAAATTGCACTAAATGGTAATTTAGGTATTGCAGTGGCTGTTACCTTTATTCTGGGTCTTATTGCTGCAGCATACAGTAGTGCAGACAGCGCCCTGACTTCGTTAACCACTTCTTTCTGTGTTGACTTTCTAAAAATCTATCGTCGTACAGGATCTGAGCAAAAAAAATTAAGAAAAAGCATACACATTGCGATGAGTTTACTTTTAATTCTAGTTGTGATTGCCTTTAAATATATTTTGGATCGCAATGTTATTGATGGGCTGCTCACCGCTGCTGGATATACTTATGGGCCTCTTTTGGGCTTATTTGCTTTTGGTATTTTTACCAACTACCAAATTAAAGACCGCTATGTATGGATTGTTGTATTTAGTGTTTTGGGTATAGTCAGTATGCTTGGAAATCTTGACGCCTCAATACTGGGGGGCTATCAATTAGGATATGAGCTACTTCCGCTTAATGGGCTACTCACTTTTTTAGGTTTGGTATTGATTCGTAGAAAGTAATACGAGGGTACAAGAATTTTCCCATAATATCCCTGCTTTATCAAGCATTGTGGTAAACGCAGGATTTTCTGTACCCGGATTAAAAAGTACACGATGGGGGTGTAATTCAAGAATATAATCATAATAATCCGGCTGACGTTGGGGAGAGAGATAGAGGGATACCGTATGAATCCCACTCAATTTTTTAAAGGGTTCAATAAGGGGTATTGATCCAATTTTTCCTGGTTGAACTCCCATTGCCACAACTTGAATTTGATGTTTTTCGAGCAGAGATACAGCCTGATAAGCATAGCGCGCTGGTTTGGGAGAAGCCCCTAGGACTAGAGTCTTATAAGTCGTTACCATTGAATCATTACACTCCCCCAAGTGAATCCACTTCCAAAAGCAGCCAAAACGATTTTTGATCCCTCAGTCACTTTCCCTTCTTCCCAAGCTTCAGTCAAGGCAATAGGAATAGAGGCCGCTGTCGTATTTCCATAGCGCTGGATATTATTATAGACTTGATCCTCTCTGAGTCTAAATTTCTTTTGCACAAACTGCGTAATTCTCAAATTCGCTTGATGTGGAATTAGCAAACCAATCTGTTCCGCATTCCAACTTGTTTTTTCAAGCCCCTCTTGGATTACTTCAGCAAAACGCACTACCGCATTTTTAAAAACAAATTGACCATTCATATAGGGATAATAAGAAATGTCCTCTGGATCATTTAAGGCCATAATCTCGGGGACCCATCTACCCGTATTTGGTCCAATAAGAGACAGTTCTTCAGCATACTTCCCCTGAGAATAGAGGTGAGAGGATAGGATGCCCTCACTTGGATTGGTTGTCCTACTAATTACTACCGCTCCTGCACCATCGCCAAAAATGACAGAAATATTTCTTCCTCTAGTCGTCATATCAAGTCCTCCAGAGTGGTATTCTGAGCCGATTACCAAAATATTTTGATACATGCCTGTTTTTATAAACTGATCGGCTGTGGCTACAGCATAGACAAAGCCAGAACATTGCATACGAATATCCATAGCGGGGCAATTTGGAATATCAAGCGCTTCCTGAACCAAAACACCCGAACCTGGAAAATAGTAATCGGGACTTAAAGTGGCAAAAAGAATAAAGTCAATCTCTTTCGGCTCTAAACCTGCACGCGCTATGGCAATACGTGCCGCTTTGACGCCCATCACAGAGGTACTGTTTCCATCCCCTTTTACGATGTGCCTTCGCTCTTTTATTCCTGTTCGTTCTTGAATCCATTCATCAGAAGTCTCCATGATTTTCTCAAGATCGGCATTGGTTACAATATTTTCAGGAAGGTACTTTCCTACCCCCGTAATTTTGGAATTATACATGTACTAAATTTTATTGAATTTAGTGAATTCTCCTTGGGTTTGAAAATGACCAGTCAAGTAGATTCTAAATTCTTCTGTTTTAATTTTTGCCCTCAGATCATAGAGCAGATGATAAAGCCCAAAAAATGTTCTATTCATATAGATAAAATGTTTTGACCCTCTATTTCCATTCATTTGTCGAAGCTGCGCATCTTTTGTAAAAGATTTTGAGAGCTGTGTAATGGCTTCCCAAAAGTCAGGATCTGAAAAATCAAATTCTGAACCGTGAAAAGGAAGCGTAAATAGACGCATCATTTTCTGAAAAAGAGTGGTAAAATATTGTTCCTCTTCGGGGGTATCTGTAGGGAGAAGAATCTCAAGCTGACGGAGTAAACGGTCAAAGAATTCCTTATTTTCAATATTCTCTTTTTTTGAAAGTTCAAAATAAGGGGTATAAAACTCATCAGGAATCGATTTAATACATCCAAAATCTATAGCGATAAGTCGCTCCTGATTATCAACTAGAAAGTTTCCTGGATGCGGGTCTGCTTGAACTTGTTTGAGCCCGTGAATTTGAAACATATAAAAATCCCAGAGAGTCTGTCCCAGTTTATTTCTAGTTTTTTGAGTTAAATCTTGAGTAGTATATTCTGAAAGGTGTTGGCCCTCCATCCAGTCCATAGCTAAGGTTCTTTGTGTCGTGAACTCTGGGTAATAATGTGGGAAGCATAGATTAGGAAGCTGACTCGCCGCTTGTGAAATAAATTGACTGTTTTTTAACTCCTGGAGATAGTCAGTCTCTTCTAAGAGTTTTTCTTCCACTTCTTTAAAATAACGATCGGTATCTTTCCCTTTTAAATTAAACATGCTCAGGGCAATCGGCTTCACCAAAGCCAAATCTGAGCTAATACTATTTGAAACCCCTGGATATTGGATTTTAATGGCGAGTTGTTTTCCCTTTTTTTCCGCACGATGAACTTGGCCAATACTTGCTGCATTCAAAGCGTTATAAGAAAATGAATCAAAAACAGCTTCAGGATCACGGCCCAAATACTTACGAATGGTTTTTTTGACCAGTGCTGCTGAAAGAGGTGGAACAGAAAATTGAGCCAAACCAAATTGCTCGACATAAGCCTGAGGCAATAGATTCTTTTCCATGCTGAGCATTTGAGCCACTTTAAGGGCACTGCCTTTCAATTCTTTTAAACCGTCATAAATGTCCTTCGCATTATTTTCATCTAACTTGGACTTGTCATTATTGCCGGTAAGAATTTTTTCTCCGTAATATCGAATATAATTTCCCCCTATTTTCGCTCCCGTAGTAACAAGTTTAGAGGCACGTTCTATTTTTTTGGTTGGGATTGAATCTAAGGTCTTCAATTAAACCAAATTAAATTTTTCCTTCCAAAGAAATTTTCCAAAATCTATGACACTGTCAACAGGCGTACTGTCAAATAAATCAAAAACAGTACGTACTGACTTTTCAATCGCCATATCTGTTTTTTCAAAACCAGATGAGGTATCCTCTATCCAAAATTTGAGTAAAAAAATAAATTGTAACCAGGCTCCTTCAGCAAATACCGCCTCTGGGTGTTGACTTAATTTTGATTGTTTTAAAGCATTTCCGTCCTGAATGAGTACTGTAATAAACTCTTTAAACGCATGACGCAACGACTTAAGTGTGGCTATTTTTTCAAGGGGTGTTTTTTGCTTATTTAATGCAAATAAAACATAGCTTCGATTCAGCAATAACACCTCAAAAAAAGTAAAGTAAAAAGAGAGTAGTTTTTCTTTGGATGTTTTAGACTGGTATCCTTTTTCTTTTTGGATTAGGTCAATTGCATTATCAAAAAACTGAGTAAAAATTTGGGCCTTTAACTGATCTAATGATCCAAAGTGGGCATAAAACGCGGACTCTTCAATTTTGAGCTCTTTACAGAATCGGTATACGGACTGTGGCTCTTTTTCATGCTCTAAAACGGAATTCATGTAGTACTCTAGTATCTTCTGCTGCATCCTCAATACTGTTTTAAAAGAATAAATACAAATATAGATTGTTAATTTTTTCTAGCAAACAACTAAACAAGGATATTCCTTCTTTGGAGAATGTCATCTTGTCATAAATTCAATCGTGGTATTTTTTTTGTCATAAATAGTTAAAATATTTTTTAAAATGAGTAAAGGAAAAATCAATGTAGCGGTAGAAAATATTTTCCCGCTAATCAAAAAATTTCTCTATAGTGATCATGAAATTTTCTTGAGAGAATTAATTTCAAATGCAACAGATGCCACTACTAAACTCTCACACTTGAGCAGTTTAGGAGAAGTAAAAGGAGATTTAGGTGATTTAACGATAGAAGTAAAAGTTGATAAAAAGGGAAAAAAACTTCACCTGATAGACAAAGGAATAGGAATGACCCAAGAAGAGGTGCAAAAATACATCAATGAGGTAGCCTTTTCAGGTGCAGAAGAGTTTTTAGAACAATATAAAGATACGGCTAAAGACAGTGGTATTATTGGTCATTTTGGTTTGGGCTTCTATTCTGCTTTTATGGTAGCTAAGAAAGTAGAAATTATCACCAAATCATTCAAAGAAGAGCCCGCAGCCCATTGGACTTGTGATGGATCTCCAGAATACAGTTTGGTTCGCGCAGAGAAAGCTGAGCGTGGTACTGAAATTATTCTTCATATAGACAAAGACTCTAAAGAGTTTTTAGAAGAAACGCGCATCTCAGAATTATTGACCAAATACAATAAATTCATGCCTGTCCCCATCAAATTTGGGACAAAAGAAGAAACACTACCCCTCCCCAAAGACGCGCCAGAAGATGCTAAACCTGAGACCCAAACTGTAGATAATATTATCAATAATCCCAATCCAGCATGGACAAAAAAACCAGCAGATCTAGAAGAAGAGGATTATAAAAAATTCTACAGAGAGCTTTACCCCATGCAATTTGAAGAGCCGCTTTTCAATATTCACTTAAATGTAGACTATCCTTTTAATCTTACAGGCGTACTTTATTTCCCTAAATTGAATAACGATCTTAATATTCAAAAAGACCGTATTCAACTCTATCAAAACCAAGTTTTTGTTACCGATAATGTAGAAGGAATTGTACCTGAATTTTTAACGCTTTTAAGGGGCGTAATTGATTCACCAGATATCCCACTAAATGTATCCAGAAGCTACTTACAAGCGGATGGCGCGGTAAAAAAAATAAGCAGTTATATTACGCGAAAAGTAGCAGATAAACTCAGTAGTCTTTTCAAAAAAGATCGTAAGAGTTTTGAAGAAAAATGGAATGACATAAAAGTCGTTATCGAATATGGAATGCTCAGTGAGGATAAATTTTTTGAAAAAGCAGAAAAATTTGCTTTGTATCCTACTACAAACGGTGAATATTACACTTTTGATGAACTGAGTGAGGCAATTAAAGACCTTCAAACAGATAAAGACGGAAAATTAGTAATTCTTTATGCTTCAGATACAGACAAACAACACAGCTATATTGAACAAGCAAAAAGCAAGGGTTATACCGTTTTACTTCTTGATTCACCCATCATCGGCCACCTAATTCAAAAATTAGAGGGTAGTAAAGAAAATATCACCTTTTCAAGAGTTGATGGAGATACTTTAGAAAACTTAATTAGAAAAGAGGAAAGTTCGGTTTCCAAACTTTCTGATGATGAAAAAGAAGAATTAAAACCAATGATTGAAAGTGTAGTCACAGACAGTGGCTATACTGTTCAATTAGAACCGATGGACAGTCAAACATTGCCTTTTGTATTAACCCAGCCAGAGTTTATGCGCAGAATGAAAGAAATGCAGCAAACTGGTGGAGGGGGTATGATGGGGAATATGCCCGATATGTTTAATCTAGTAGTCAATACCAATCATGAACTCGTGGGTCAAATTTTGCATACCAAAACCACAAAAAAACGGGAGCGGTTAATACTGCAAGCACTTGATTTAGCAAAGCTTTCTCAAAACCAGCTAAAAGGGGAAGCCCTTACTCAGTTTATCAAACGCAGTGTTGAAATGATTAAATAAAAAACTACCGCTCATTTTTTGAGCGGTTTTTTTTTATCTTCACTGGGCTATGGAAATTCTAGAATTACCTGATCAGGGTGCCCCCTTTGAGCTGCCCGATGCGCGACTTCGTCTCTTCAAAAATTTTTTTGATAAAAAAGAAGCGGCACACTATTATAACACTTTTTTAACTCAAATTCCCTGGCAACAAGACCCCATTACTGTCTTTGGTAAAACTTACCCACAGCCCCGACTTACCGCACTCCACGCAGTTAATGGTAACTCTTATTCCTACTCTGGCATTCTGATGCGGCCCCATAAAATGACCCCTGAATTAGAAGAAATAGCCAGTCGTATTACATCTCATAGCCCTGTACAATTTACTACTGTACTGCTCAATTTGTATCGAAATGGGAGTGACAGTAATGGTTGGCATGCTGATAATGAAAAAGAACTGGGTAAAAATCCAGTCATTGCCTCTGTCAGTTTTGGGGCTTCTCGTTTTTTTCATTTAAAACACCGCACAATAAAAGAGCTGCGTTATAAAATAAAACTTGAGTCGGGAAGCCTTCTTTTTATGGAAGGAACCACCCAAGAAAAATGGTTACACCAACTTCCCAAAACTGCGAAGCCAATCGCCCCGAGGATTAATTTAACTTTCCGTAAAATTATTTGAACTTTCTACATAAACTAGAAACTTCCCTACCCAGGGCAGTCTTCAAATCCTTCTCCAAATTAAACCTTTAATCATAAATAGCATCTAATTAGTTATTAGTAATTTTGCGCTGAAAAAAAACACCTTGAGATTGAAAAGCTTTACTTTCATAGCTAAATGCTGCCTCTTCTTTTATTCAATATTTATCTACGGACAAGCTGAAAATAAAGAAGTTCTTGTCTCCTCTGTATCAGGGGCCATTACCATCGATGGGAGTGGTATCGAACCTCAATGGCAAAAAGCCTCTTGGCAATCAGATTTTTGGATGTGGCGACCTACAGACTCGCTTGCTGCTCAAAAGCAAACCCGCTTCAAAATTATCAGAGATGAAAATTACCTCTATTTATTGGTTGAGTTAGAAACAAATGGGACTAATTTTACTACACCCAATTTAAAACGCGATTTCAGCACTTTTGGAGCTGATTATCTAACCCTACTTTTTGATACCTTTAGCGATGCCACTAATGCTTTTTCATTTACTACAAATCCACTGGGATTAAAATCTGACGGTCTCATTTCGGGAGGAAATCAAGATTATAGAAACAGTAGAAATTTCGCCTGGGACACCAAATGGAATGTAGAAACAAAAATTGAGGAAACCCGTTATACCGCTGAATTTAAAATCCCCTTTAGCTCTCTCTTCTACGATAATAAGAATACTGCATGGCGTTTTAATATCTACAGAAGAAATACACAAGGAAATGAACACAGCATTTGGATTCGCACGCCCCAAAACCAACTTATTGGAAATCTTGCGTTTATGGGAAAGATGGTTTTTGAAAAACCTTTAAAAAAGGCAAGAAATCCTATTTCTATCATTCCTTATCTGAGTGGATTCCGTCAGCAAGATTTTATACTAAATGAAAAAAATAGTGCATCAGGATTTGGAGGTGATGCTAAAATCCCAATTGGAAATGCACTTAATCTCGACCTCACTTTTAATCCAGATTTTTCTCAGGTTGAAGCAGACGATCAAGTAGTTAACTTAACCCGATTTGCCATCTCCTTACCTGAAAAAAGACAGTTTTTTACCCAAAATGATGACCTCTTTAAAGATTTTGGTGCCAATCGCGATGTGATTCCCTTTTTTTCCAGAAGGATTGGTGTTGCTCAAGATTTAGAAGGCAATACGATAGAAAATAAAATAATCGCTGGAGGAAGATTAAGCGGTAAATTAAATTCTAATTTGCGTATCGGATTTTTAAATATCCTTACCGAGGCAGATGAAAGAAATGAAATTCCTTCAAACCTCAATACCGTATTTACGTTACGACAAAAAGTATTTGACCGCTCCAATATTAGTTTCTTTTTTATTGATCGAAGAACAACAGATGATTATGAATTTGTCAGTAAAGAAGAAAAAAAGAACAGTGTCACGGGACTAGAATACAATTTAGCCTCACCGGATAGTAAGTGGGTAGGAAGGGCTTTTTTACATAAATCATTTACTGAGGGGCTCTCAGGGGATGACGTCATTGCAGGAATGAATGTAGAGCGCAATACATTACGACATCGCGCTTCTTTGGAGCTTATCCATGGAGGAGCAGATTTTAGGTCTGATTTAGGTTTTTTTAGAAGAACAGGGTTTGTAAAGTTCAGCCCGGCATATACCTACAGACTCTATCCTAAAAACACAAATGTGATCAATTACGATTTTAGCCAACGTAGCTTTTTAATTTTAAATCCCGTTTTAGATTATCAATTGACTGAACGCTGGCTTGTATCCACAGTAAGAAAGCGTTATTTAGACAATACCAGTTTGGAATTCCAATTTACCAATCGTTACGATTATCTATTTAGCGATTTTGATCCTACAAGAAGCGAGGAAGGTGAACCACTTCCAGCAGATACGGCTTACACTTTTTCAGAATATGGAATCTCCTATCGTTCAGATCAGCGCAAAGCATTTAATTTTAATACAGAAGTAAAATACGGTAGCTTTTATAACGGAACGAAATTTACTATTGAAAATGAGCTCAACTGGAGAGCACAACCCATTTTTAATGCCAGTATGATTGTAAACTTCAATGCGATTCGATTACCAGACCCCTACCCTTCAAAAAATATTTGGTTGATCAGTCCAAAGCTTGATTTTACCTTTACCAAAACACTTTTTTGGACTTCTTTTATCCAATACAACTCACAGGGAGAAAATTTGGGTATAAACTCCAGACTCCAATGGCGTTTTGCGCCCCTATCTGATTTATTTATTGTCTATAACGATAATTACATCAGTACTGACAATTTTTCACCAAGATATCGTAGTTTTAACCTCAAATTGACTTACTGGTTAAATATATAAAATAATGGCTACACGAAAAACTTTACTTCTCCCACTCATTTTGGGGCTATTACTTATGAGTTGTCAACCTACAAAGACAAATTCAGAAGGGACGCTCATGATTGTCAAAGGACAAATTGAGGGATTAAGAAAGGGAAAATTATATTTACAAAAAATAGAGGATTCCCTACTAGTAAGTGTAGATTCTACTTTAATCAATGGCATTTCGGAATTTGAATTTCGAACCCCCTTAGAAACTCCTGAAATTTTTTATCTCTATCTCGATAAAGAAGACGGTGACAGTCTCAATGATCGCATTTTATTTTTTGGAGAAAAAGGAACTATAGAGATTAATACCTTGCTCAAAACTTTTGAGAGCAGTGCTCAAATTTCGGGGTCTGAAAATCAAGAATTGCTGCAAGAGTATCTATCATTTAATCGAAAATTTAATGATCAAAATTTAGATTTAATGAAAGGGTACTATGAAGCGCAAATGGAGCAAAATTCAAAACGCATCGATTCTTTTCAAACTAAAATGGATAATTTGGTAAAAAGGAGATACTTGTATACCATTAATTTTGCGGCTAAGCATACAGATAAAAATATTGCTCCTTATTTGGCACTTACCCAAGTATACGATGCAAATTTGGCTTTATTAGATTCTATAGCCGTAAAAATGACGCCTGAAGTGAGCGCGTCTAAATACGGTAAAGAATTTATCGACTTTATAGAAAAAAGAAGAGCCGAGGAAAATTAGAGCTTAGCGGATTTTGTCAATAATCCGTGAATTATTTTCTTTTTCGCTTCTTGAATACCTTTGAATTGTTTTTTCAGATTTTCAGTCGTGCTCACAGCATTAATTTTTTGAATCAATTCATCAAAACCCTGAATGGCTTCCTCAATTAGTTTTTCACTTTTAGATAGATCGGCCTGAGGATTGGATAATTCCCAAAGGTAAATATCTTCGATAATTGCACCAATATCATTATTGATGTCTTTTTTTAATTGTTTTATGCTTGGCATCGTGGTAAATATGTTAAACTAATTTATTAATTTATTTAATATTTTTAATAAAAAATTAAACGAAAAATTCTTTTCTTCAAATTAACCCGAAAAAGTCACATAATTTCTTGGGGTCTCATAGAGTGTAATCTTTAACGCTATGGCACTATCAAAATGAGGTTTAAGCCAATTATAGATTACCACTGCCATATTTTCTGCAGTAGGAATTAAATTTTCAAATTCCGCAACCTCTTCATTCAAATTTTTATGATCCATTTTATCCTCAACCTCTGCTTTTATTATCTCTTTTAAAATTTTCATGTCTATAACATAGCCTGTCTGAGGATCAATCTGCCCCGTTATATGTACAATTAATTCATAATTGTGGCCATGGTAGTACGGATTTGCACATTTACCAAATACAGACTTATTTTGATCCTCCGACCAGTCTTTTCTATACAACCGATGTGCAGCATTAAAATGTGCTTTTCTACTTACCGTAACTTTCATTGGATTTGTTTGATATGGTTATAAAAACGGTCAAAAATAATCGTAAACCAAACAGTGTAGTTTTCTGGGTTTCTTGATAGGTCTTGCGCCAGCTCTTCTAAAGACATCCATTTCCAAGCCGCTACCTCCTCAGGATTTACTTCAGGCTCTGCGTCAAAATAGCCTACCATAACATGGTCGAGCTCATGCTCTGTAAGCCCATTATCAAAGGGGGCTTTATAGATAAAACTAAATAATTCTTGCAAGGGCACACTGAAGCCCATCTCTTCTCTGAGGCGTCTTTTACCAGCCTCAATATTGGTTTCATCTATACGCTGATGGCTGCAGCAAGTATTTGTCCAAAGACCTGGCGAATGGTATTTGTGCAAAGCGCGCTGTTGGAGCATTAATTCTCCTTTTTGATTGAGAATAAAAACTGAAAAAGCACGGTGCAAAACCGCTTTTTCATGGGCCTCCATCTTTGGCATTGTCCCCAAAGGAGTATCCGAAGTATCAACTAAAATTACTTTTTCCTCTTTCATGCTTCTCAAAATTACCCATATTTTTTTCAAAAACCTATTCTGAAATAGTTTCGGGTCGGCTATTAATTAAATACTTTTGTGAAAATTTATCGCTATGGGATTTTTAGAGGAAATTAAACGCCGAAGAACATTTGGAATTATTTCTCACCCGGATGCTGGAAAAACCACTTTGACAGAAAAGCTGCTACTTTTTGGTGGAGCAATTCAAGAAGCCGGTGCCGTTAAGTCGAATAAAATTAAAAAAACGGCTACCAGTGATTTTATGGAAATAGAAAGACAAAGAGGAATCTCTGTAGCGACCTCTGTGCTTGCCTTTCATTACCAAGACAAAAAAATTAATATTCTAGATACGCCCGGGCATAAAGATTTTGCTGAAGACACCTTTCGAACCCTAACTGCTGTAGACAGTGTAATTGTGGTTATAGATGTTGCCAAAGGTGTCGAAGAACAAACAGAGAAGCTAGTAGAAGTTTGTCGGATGCGCAATATCCCTATGATGGTGTTTATTAATAAGCTCGATCGAGAAGGAAAAGATGCTTTTGACTTATTAGATGAAGTTGAGCAAAAACTGGGGCTAAAAGTAACGCCGCTGTCATTACCGATCGGGATGGGGTATACCTTTAAAGGGATCTATAATATTTGGGAAAATAATATTCAATTATTTGAGGGGGAAAAAAAACAAACCATTGGAAAGAAAATTCATTTTCAGTTTCTTGAGGACCCCAAACTGCAAGCAGCAATTGGCGCCCCTTCCTTACAGAATTTAAAAGAAGAATTAGAACTTATACAAGGTGTTTATCCAAAATTCAATAGAGAATCTTATTTAAAGGGGGGCCTTCAGCCTGTTTTGTTTGGCTCTGCACTTAATAATTTTGGAGTTGAGGAGCTTCTAAATTGCTTTGTAGCAATTGCCCCAGAACCGCTTCCTAAGGACGCTGAGGAGCGCCTTATAGAACCAAAGGAAGCAGACTTTAGTGGTTTTGTTTTTAAAATCCATGCAAATATGGACCCCAATCATCGGGATCGCCTAGCTTTTGTAAAAGTTGTCTCGGGTACTTTTAAAAGGAATAATCCCTATTTACATGTTCGTCTTAATAAAAAAATTAAGTTCGCTGCACCTAATACTTTTTTTGCGGAGCGAAAAGAAATTGTTGACACCTCTTATCCTGGTGATATTGTAGGACTTCATGATACCGGTAATTTTAAAATTGGGGATACACTCACTGCAGGTGAAGTGTTACATTTCAAAGGTATTCCAAGTTTTTCGCCAGAGCATTTTCGCTATATCAATAATAACGACCCTTTAAAATCAAAACAACTGGCTAAAGGAATTGATCAGCTGATGGATGAAGGTGTGGCTCAATTATTTATTCTTAACCTTAACGGAAGAAAGGTGATAGGAACTGTGGGGGCGCTCCAATTTGAAGTTATTCAATACCGCTTACTCCACGAGTATGGAGCTCAGTGTGGCTATGAAAACCTGAATGTATTCAAGGCCTGTTGGATAGAAGCAGAAGAAAAAAATGAGGACTTTAAAGAATTTAAGCGCATCAAACAAAAATTCTTGGCCCATGACAAGAGTGGAAAACTTGTATTTTTAGCAGATTCTGCTTTTTCTCTTCAAATGGCTCAAGAACAGTATCCCGACCTAAAGTTCCATTTTACTTCTGAATTTTAAAAAAAAACCCTCAAAAATGAGGGTGTTTTTTTTTAAGCTTCGCCCGTAGGTCCAAAATTTAATGGAATAGGCGGAGGTTCATTTGTTTCTATAGTCCCATGCGCGTTTTCAAAACGGTTGATATTGTCTCCCAGTGCTTTTTGAAAGCGTTTGGCGTGCTCTGGTGTCAATATTACTCGAGACTTTACTCTTGCTTTGGGAGCCCCCGGCATGACGGTAACAAAGTCAACAATAAACTCAGAGGCGGAGTGGTTAATTATCGCCAAATTAGAGTATACCCCATCTGCAACACTTTCATCAAGTGCAATATTTAATTGCTTCTGCTTTGGGTCTTTGTTGTCACTCATGTCTAGAAACTAATTTCCTCTTCTTCTTGATCAATAAGAAGACTTTTATATTCTTCTTTAGAGCCTACAATAATATCATTGTAATCTCTAAGACCTGTACCTGCAGGTATCTTATGTCCAACAATTACATTCTCTTTTAATCCCTCAAGGAAATCTACTTTACCATTTACAGCTGCTTCATTTAATACTTTCGTGGTTTCTTGGAAAGAAGCCGCAGAAATAAATGATTTTGTTTGTAATGATGCACGGGTAATTCCTTGTAATTCAGGAGTAGCCGTAGCAGGTGTGGCATCTCTGGCAACAATTAAGGCTTTCCCCTCTCTTGTTAAAAGTGAATTTTCGTCACGTAATTGGCGAGAGGAAATAATTTGCCCTTGTTTAACGTTTTCAGAGTCTCCCGTTTCTTCAACGATTTTCATACCATAAAGGTTGTCATTTTCTTTGATAAAGTCCTTACGGAAAACGAGTTGATTTTCTAGGAAAATAGAATCTCCTGGATCAAGGATTCGTACTTTACGCATCATCTGACGAACTACAACTTCAAAGTGTTTGTCATTGATTTTTACTCCTTGTAGACGGTAAACTTCTTGAATTTCGTTAACTAAATACTGCTGAACTGCTGAGGGTCCCTTAATTTTAAGAATATCAGCAGGGGTTATAGAACCATCTGATAAAGGCATTCCTGCTTTTACAAAGTCATTTTCTTGTACTAAAATCTGATTAGAAAGTTTGACTAAGTATTTTTTGATATCGCCGAATTTGGACTCGACAATAATCTCACGATTACCTCTTTTTATCTTACCAAATGACACTACACCATCAATTTCGGAAACTACAGCAGGATTTGAAGGATTACGGGCTTCAAAAAGCTCGGTAACTCTAGGTAAACCTCCTGTAATATCTCCTGATTTCGCTGATTTACGCGGAATCTTAACGAGTACTTTTCCTTCCTCTATTTGCTCGCCTTCATTTACAATTAGATGCGCGCCAACAGGCAAGTTATAAGAACGTAAAATTGTTCCTTTTTTATCGGCTATTGAAAGGGTCGGAATTAATTTTTTATTTCTTGATTCAGAAATTACTTTTTCCTGGAATCCAGTTTGTTCATCAATTTCTACCTGATAAGTAAGTCCTTGCTCTATATTTTCGTAAACAATTTTACCTGTAAATTCAGAAACAATCACTCCATTAAATGGATCCCAAGTACAGATTACTGTATCCTTTTTAATCTTAGCTCCATTTTTGATATGGAGAGAAGATCCATAAGGGATATTATTTGTACTGAGTACACTTTTTGTTTTACTATCAATAATTTTAATCTCTGAAGTTCTAGAAATTACAATCTCTGCACCCTGACCTTCGGCATCTTTACCTTTTACCGTTTTGAGATCTTCGATTTCAGCGGTACCGTCAAACTTAGTGACTAATTTATTCTCTTCAGAAATATTACCCGCTACACCCCCTACGTGGAATGTTCTTAATGTTAACTGTGTACCTGGCTCTCCAATAGATTGAGCGGCTATTACACCCACAGCTTCCCCTCGTTGGACCATTTTTCCTGTAGCAAGGTTTCTACCGTAGCATTTTGCACAAATACCCTGTTCAGCTGCACAGGTTAGCGGAGAACGAACTTCAACTGTTTCAATAGGAGTAGGCTCTATTAAAGCAATATGAGCTTCTTTTATTTCTTCACCTGCTGATGCAATGATTTCATTAGATCGAGGATCAACTATATCATGAAGCACGACACGACCGAGTATTCGATCACCGAGTGTTTCAACAATCTCTTCATTTTTCTTCAGCGCAGTAACTTCTACCCCTCTCAATGTCTGACAATCTTCAATATTCACAATAACATCTTGAGATACATCGTGCAGACGTCGAGTCAGGTATCCAGCATCTGCTGTTTTAAGCGCAGTATCTGCCAATCCTTTTCGGGCACCGTGTGTAGAAATAAAATACTCTAAAATAGATAGCCCTTCTTTAAAGTTAGATAGAATGGGGTTTTCAATAATTTCTCCTCCACCTACATTCGATTTTTTAGGCTTAGCCATTAATCCACGCATACCTGTTAATTGGCGAATTTGCTCTTTGGATCCTCGTGCACCAGAATCTAACATCATATATACAGAGTTAAATCCTTGCTGATCTTCACTGATACGTTTCATCGCTAACTCAGTTAGCTTCGCATTGGTTGAAGTCCAAACATCAATAACTTGATTATAGCGCTCGTTATTGGTAATTAATCCCATATTGTAATTCCCCATTACGGCGTCTACCTGGGTATTAGCCTCCTCAATCATAGAAGTTTTTTCTGGAGGAATAATAATATCTCCTAAGCTGAAGGACAGTCCTCCTTTAAAGGCAAAACCATATCCCATCTCTTTAATATTATCTAAAAATTCGGCAGTTTCAGGAACGCTCGTTACTTTTAGAATATCTCCAATAATTTCGCGCAGGTTTTTCTTGGTCAATACGGTATTAAAAAATCCAGCTGCTTCAGGTACTACTTCATTAAAGAGTACACGTCCCACAGTGGTTTCAATAATTTGATTGACTAACTCTCCCTTCTCATTAAAGTCTTTCGTTCTAATTTTGATGATGGCATTTAGCGCCACACGGCCTTCATTCAAAGCGATATGTACTTCTTCAGTCGAATAAAAAGTCAGTCCCTCTCCTTTTACTTTGTGTTGAGGAGTAGATTTTCTGGCCTTGGTCATATAATACAGTCCCAAGACCATGTCTTGTGAAGGTACTGTTATTGGAGAACCATTAGCAGGGTTTAAGATAGAGTGAGAAGCTAACATCAATAATTGCGCTTCTAAAATAGCCTCAGGACCCAGCGGTAGGTGGACAGCCATTTGATCACCATCAAAATCTGCATTAAATGCGGTACAGACAAGGGGGTGTAATTGGATGGCTTTACCTTCAATCAATTTAGGTTGAAAAGCTTGAATTCCAAGACGGTGAAGTGTGGGGGCCCTATTTAATAGTACAGGGTGGCCTTTTAATACATTTTCTAGTATGTCCCAAACAACCGGTTCTTTACGGTCTATAATTTTCTTGGCTGATTTTACTGTCTTTACGATCCCTCTTTCGATTATTTTACGAATAATAAAGGGTTTATAAAGCTCTGCAGCCATTCCTTTAGGTAAGCCACATTCGTATAATTTTAATTCCGGTCCGACAACAATTACAGAACGTGCTGAATAATCTACACGTTTTCCTAGTAAGTTCTGACGGAAGCGTCCTTGTTTTCCTTTGAGTGAATCTGAAAGAGATTTTAAAGGACGGTTAGAATCTGTTTTGACAGCAGATGATTTGCGCGTATTGTCAAATAAAGAATCTACTGATTCTTGCAGCATTCGTTTTTCATTTCTCAAAATCACTTCTGGCGCTTTAATCTCTACTAAGCGCTTTAGTCGATTATTTCGAATAATCACTCTACGGTATAGATCGTTTAAATCTGAAGTAGCAAAACGTCCTCCATCAAGAGGAACAAGCGGTCTTAATTCAGGTGGGATTACAGGGATCACCTTCATTATCATCCACTCAGGTAAATTTTCACCTCTTTCATTTGCTTCACGAAAAGCCTCAACTACTTGCAGACGCTTTAGGGCCTCTGTTTTTCTTTGCTTAGAGGTTTCATTATTCGCTTTATGTCTCAGTTCATAGGAAAGTGCTTCCAAATCGATACGAGAGAGTAATTCAATCAGACATTCCGCACCCATTTTAGCAATAAACTTGTCTGGATCATCGTCTTCTTTATATTGGTTTTCAGGTGGGAGTTGCTCCATCACATTGAGGTATTCTTCCTCGGTGAGGAAGTCCATGGGTTGTAAAGATTCTCCTTCTTCATTTTTTGCTATACCCGGCTGAATGACTACATAACGTTCATAGTAGATAATCATGTCCAGTTTCTTTGAAGGTAAGCCAAGTAGATAACCAATTTTATTGGGTAAAGAACGGAAGTACCAAATATGAGCAACAGGCACTACTAGATTGATGTGACCAACACGGTCTCTACGTACTTTTTTCTCTGTTACTTCAACCCCACATCGATCACAGACAATTCCTTTATAGCGAATTCTCTTGTATTTCCCACAAGCACATTCGTAGTCTTTTACAGGACCAAAAATGCGTTCACAAAATAGACCGTCTCGTTCTGGTTTGTGCGTTCTATAGTTTATGGTTTCTGGTTTTAAAACCTCACCTCTAGAATTTCCAAGAATCACCTCAGGAGAGGCCAATCCAATAGAGATTTTATTAAACTTCTTTTGCGTTATGATTTCGTTATTTCTCGCCATGACTAAGTTGTCTTCTAATTTTTTATTTTATTCTTCCAATCTAATATCTAAACCTAATCCTTTTAATTCATGCATCAGTACATTAAAGGATTCTGGTAACCCAGGTTCAGGTAAAGTATCACCTTTCACTATGGCTTCATAGGTTTTGGCTCTACCAATCACGTCATCAGATTTGACGGTCAGAATTTCTTGAAGCGTACTAGAAGCCCCATAAGCCTCTAATGCCCATACTTCCATTTCTCCAAAACGTTGTCCTCCAAATTGCGCTTTTCCTCCCAGCGGTTGCTGTGTAATGAGCGAATAAGGTCCAATGGATCGGGAATGCATTTTATCGTCAACCATATGTCCTAGTTTCAACATATAGATAACCCCAACAGTTGCGGGTTGATCAAAACGCTCTCCAGTACCTCCGTCGTACAAATAAGTATGGCCGTAGATAGGTACATTTGCTTTTTCAGTAATTGCGTTGATTTCATCTATAGAAGCCCCATCAAAAATTGGGGTCGCATATTTCTCACCCAAGTTCTTACCGGCCCAACCCAATACTGTTTCATAGATTTGTCCAATATTCATTCGAGAGGGTACTCCAAGTGGATTTAATACAATATCAACAGGCGTTCCATCTTCTAAGAAAGGCATTTCTTCTTCGCGAACTATACGCGCGACTATCCCTTTATTTCCGTGGCGACCTGCCATTTTATCTCCTACTTTGAGTTTTCGCTTTTTGGCGATGTATACTTTAGCTAGCTTTTTAATTCCAGCAGGTAATTCATCTCCTACACTAATCGTAAACTTCTCTCTCCTCAAAGCCCCTTGAAGGTCGTTTTCTTTGATTTTGTAATTGTGAATCAAATCAGCAATTAGGGCATTTGTTTCTTCAGCTGTTGTCCATTGACCCTTGGTTAAATGGGTATAGTCTTCAACTGCAGAAAGCATTTTCAAAGTATACTTCTTTCCTTTAGGAAGTACTTCTTCTCCCAAATCATTTTGTACCCCTTGACATGTTTTCCCATTAACAATGGTGAATAGTTTATCCACCAAAATAGATTTAAGGGCATCGAATTTTTCGTCATAAGTATTTTCAAGTGCTTCAAGCTCTTGCTTGTCCTCATTTCTCTTGCGTTTGTCTTTTACAGAACGGGTAAAGAGTTTTTTATCAATTACTACTCCTTGAAGAGATGGAGGTGCTTTCAGTGAAGCATCTTTTACATCTCCTGCTTTATCTCCAAAAATGGCACGAAGCAGCTTCTCTTCTGGTGTGGGATCAGACTCTCCTTTGGGTGTAATTTTACCAATTAAAATATCCCCTGAATTAACTTCAGCACCTATGCGAATCATCCCATTCTCGTCTAAATCTTTTGTTGCTTCCTCACTGACATTTGGTATATCATTAGTCAATTCTTCAGTACCCAATTTGGTGTCGCGTACATCAAGAGAGTATTCGTCAATATGGATAGAAGTAAAAATGTCTTCACGAACCACTTTTTCAGAAATCACAATGGCATCCTCAAAATTATAGCCCTTCCATGGCATGAAGGCCACTTTCATATTTCTTCCTAAGGCCAATTCGCCAGCCTCAGTAGCATATCCTTGACATAAAACTTGTCCTTTAGCTACACGGTCTCCTTTTTTAACAATCGGCTTTAAGTTGATACAAGTTCCCTGGTTTGTTTTTCGAAACTTAATAAGGTGGTAAGACTTTAAATTACCATCAAAACTGATTAGCTTATCTTTTTCTGAAAAATCATATCGAATATCGATACGGTTCGCATCAACATACTCGACAATACCGTCATTTTCAGCATTGATAAGAACCCTCGAATCTGAAGCCACTTGCTTCTCTAATCCGGTTCCTACGATTGGTGCTTCAGGTCTTAAGAGTGGTACCGCCTGACGCATCATATTAGATCCCATAAGGGCACGGTTCGCATCATCATGCTCCAAGAAGGGGATTAATGAAGCCGAAATAGAGGCAATCTGATTGGGTGCCACGTCCGTATAATTTACCTGATCGGGTGTTACCAGTGGAAAGTCTGCTTGATCTCTTGCGATGACTTTATCAGCTGTGATTTTACCTGTTTTATCAAAGTCAATATTAGCTTGAGCAATCAATTGATTTTCTTCTTCTTCAGCACTCAGATAAACCGTTTCTTTTAAATTGATTACACCCTTTTCTACTTTACGGTAAGGCGTTTCGATAAATCCGAGGTTATTTACTTTAGCATAAACGCCTAAAGAGGAAATTAATCCAATATTAGGTCCTTCTGGTGTCTCAATTGGACACAATCTTCCATAATGCGTATAGTGAACATCTCGAACCTCAAAACCTGCACGCTCTCTTGAAAGCCCTCCAGGTCCTAGCGCTGATAATCTTCTTTTATGCGTTATTTCAGCTAATGGATTCGTTTGGTCCATAAACTGAGAAAGTTGGTTAGTACCAAAGAAGCTATTGATTACTGAAGATAAGGTCTTTGCATTGATCAAATCAATGGGTGTAAAGACTTCATTGTCACGCACATTCATTCGCTCTCTAATGGTTCTTGCCATACGCGCAAGTCCTACTCCGAATTGAGAAGAGAGTTGCTCACCCACGGTTCGCACCCTTCGGTTTGATAAGTGGTCTATATCATCAATTTCCGCTTTGGAGTTAATTAGCTCAATAAGATATTTGATGATGGTAATGATATCTACTTTGGTAAGTACTTGCTTGTCCATTTCAACATCAAGACCTAATTTTTTATTCATTCTATAGCGTCCTACCTCGCCTAGATTATAGCGTTGGTCAGAGAAAAATAATTTGTCGATAATTCCCCTTGCTGTATCTTCATCTGGTGGTTCAGCATTACGCAACTGTCTGTAAATATGCTCTACTGCTTCTTTTTCCGTATTGGTAGGGTCTTTTTGAAGTGTATTATAGATAATGGCATAATCTGACATATGCGCATCAATCTTGTGAAGTAAAACGGTTTTTACACCTGCATCGAGAATTTCCTCTATATGTTCTTTTTCAATAACGGTATCCCGATCTATAATAATCTCATTACGCTCAATTGAAATTACTTCGCCTGTATCTTCATCTACAAAATCTTCATGCCAAGTTTTCAGAACACGCGCAGCGAGTTTTCTTCCTAAGATTTTTTTGAGACCTGTTTTAGAGACTTTTACCTCTTCTGCTAAGTCAAAAATTTCTAGAATATCACGGTCATGCTCAAATCCAATCGCTCTAAATAAAGTGGTTACAGGTAATTTTTTCTTACGGTCAATGTAAGCATACATGACACTATTAATGTCTGTAGCAAATTCAATCCAAGAACCTTTAAAAGGGATCACACGAGCAGAATATAATTTAGTTCCATTGGCGTGAAAAGATTGACCAAAAAAGACACCTGGTGAGCGGTGTAGTTGGGAAACGACTATACGCTCTGCACCATTGATCACAAAAGTACCACTTGGGGTCATATAAGGGATAGTGCCTAAAAATACATCCTGAACGATCGTCTCAAAATCTTCATGTTCTGGATCTGTACAATAAAGTTTTAGCCTCGCTTTCAAAGGCACCGAATAGGTCAATCCGCGCTCTATACATTCTTGAATGGTATAGCGTGGTGGATCAACAAAATAATCTAAAAACTCAAGTACGAATTGATTTCGAGTATCAGATATTGGGAAATTTTCTTTAAACGTGTTGAAGAGGCCTTCGACGTTTCGTTCATCAGATTTGGTTTCTAGTTGAAAAAAATCTTGGAAAGATTTAATCTGAATATCGAGAAAATCAGGGTAATTAGGAGAGGTTTTGGCTCCAGCGAAATTGATTCTTTGACTCTTTGAACTTGGCATCTAACTAATTTTTAATGGTCATAACTACAAAAAAGGGGCGATAAGGGGTATAAAAGGGTATAGGCCTTTGGAAAAATCCAAAAGCCTATGCCCCTATAGGTATGTGTTGAAACTACTTGAGCTCAACCTCTGCACCTGCTTCTTCTAGCGATTTTTGAAGCGCTTCAGCTTCATCTTTAGCTACTCCTTCTTTTAAAGGACTTGGTGCATTGTCAACAAGTTCTTTGGCTTCTTTAAGCCCAAGACCTGTTAACTCTTTTACTAGTTTTACTACAGCGAGTTTAGAACCACCAGCTGCTTTAAGGATTACATCAAAGTCTGATTTTTCCTCAGCTGCTTCGCCTCCTCCTGCTGCAGGTCCCGCAACAGCTACTGCAGCTGCCGCTGCAGGCTCAATTCCGTACTCGTCTTTTAAAATATCAGCCAATTCATTGACTTCTTTTACAGTCAAATTGACTAATTGTTCTGCGAATTCTTTTAAATCTGCCATGTTATTAATTTTACTTTTTGATTTATATATGATTTTGAGTGCGTACTTTTTTGGGTCAGGATTCGCGTTCTGAAAGTGTTTTAAGAATTCCAGAGAGTTTCCCACCTCCTGACTGAAGTGCGGAAATCACGTTTTTAGTCGGTGATTGTAACAATGTAATAATTTCACCCACTAATTCTTCTTTAGATTTGATGGCTGTTAAGGCATCAATCTGATCATCACCAATATAAATGGCTTGCTCAATAAAGGCACCTTTTAAAATAGGCTTATCAGATTTTTTTCTAAAGTTTTTAATCACCTTTGCAGGTGCGTTTCCTGTTTCAGAAAACATCAACGAAGTATTTCCTTTCAGAATCTCCGTGAGCTCACCAAAGTCCTGGTCGGAAGCTTCCATGGCTTTAGCGAGTAGCGTATTTTTAACCACTTGTAATTGGATATTTTCTTTAAAACAAGCACGACGTAAATCGCTTGTTTGTGTAGCATCCAATCCAGCAATATCAGCTAAATAGAGGTTTTTAGCCTCTGAAAGTGCTGCTTTTAGGTTTTCTATTGCTTCTTTTTTTTCTTGTCTCGTCATTTGAATAAATTTTGTGTGTTATCCCAGTTTGGTGTCAATTGAGATACTTGGACTCATTGTGCTGGACATATAAACGCTCTTTACATAAGTCCCTTTTGTTGTTGAGGGCTTAAGCTTGAGAATTGTTTTAATCAATTCATCTGCGTTTTCATAAATTTTCTCTGGTGTAAAAGAGGCTTTTCCAATAGCAGCATGAACAATTCCTGTTTTATCTACTTTGAAATCTATTTTTCCTCCTTTAACATCAGAAACTGCCTTTTTAATATCCATCGTCACAGTACCTGTCTTCGGGTTGGGCATCAAGCCTCTAGGACCTAATACGCGGCCTAAAGGACCGAGTTTACCCATTACACTGGGCATAGTAACAATCACATCTACTTCAGTCCATCCGTCTTTGATTTTCTGAAGGTATTCATCAAGTCCTACATGGTCTGCACCTGCTTCTTTAGCCTCTGCTTCTTTATCTGGTGTGACTAATGCTAGAACACGAACTTCTTTTCCTGTACCGTGGGGGAGTGTTACCACACCACGAACCATCTGATTGGCTTTTTTAGGATCGACACCTAAACGTACTGCCAAATCAATACTTGCATCAAATTTGGTATTGGTAATTTCTTTTACCAATGCCGAAGCTTCTTTTAGGGTATAGAGGTTTTTAGGGTCTACCTTAGCCCGCGCTTCTTTTTGTTTTTTTGTTAATCTCGCCATTGCTTTAATTTAGTCTGTTAAAAAGGTGCTTGACCGGAAATTTTGAACCCCATTGAACGTGCCGTACCGGCTACCATTTTCATAGCAGCTTCTATGGTAAATGCATTTAAGTCAGGCATTTTATCCTCAGCGATGAGTTTTACCTGATCCCAAGTGACTGTTGCCACTTTTGTTCGGTTGGGTTCTCCAGAACCTTTTTTAGCTTTGGCTGCTTCCATCAGTTGAACGGCTGCTGGCGGTGTTTTGATGACAAATTCAAATGATTTGTCAACATATACAGTAATCGCTACAGGTAAAACTTTACCTGGTTTATCTTGAGTTCTTGCATTAAATTGTTTGCAAAACTCCATGATATTGACTCCTGCAGCACCCAGCGCGGGTCCAACCGGTGGCGACGGATTCGCTGCACCTCCCCGAACTTGTAGTTTTAAAACTTTACTTACTTCTTTTGCCATTATTTCAATTAATTTAGGAATGTAAGAGTGGAAGCATCATACATCCTGTTTATTGGTGTAACATTTATAATTTTTCAACTTGCATATAACTCAATTCTAATGGTGTCTTTCTTCCAAAGATTTTGACCATTACTTCAAGCTTACGCTTTTCTTCATTTACTTTTTCTATTGAACCTGTGAATCCATTAAAAGGCCCGTCTATCACTTTGACACTCTCGCCTACATTAAAGGGGATTGCGACATGCTCGGCTGTTAAGGCCAATTCATCTACTTTCCCTAGCATACGGTTTACTTCAGCTTCTCTAAGCGGTACAGGGTCTCCCCCTTTTGTTTCTCCTAAAAAACCAATGACATTTGTGACCGATTTGATAATATGTGGAAGCTCACCTGTCAAATTTGCTTTGACCATAATGTATCCTGGAAAATACACGCGTTCTTTATTTATTTTTTTTCCATTTCGGATTTGAATGACTTTTTCTGTAGGCACCAATATATCTTCAACTAAATGGTCATAGCCAAAGCGCGTTACCTCAGACATTATATAGTCTTTAATTTTCGCTTCCTGCCCGCTTACTGCGCGCACAACATACCACTTTTTATCTTTTACAGTCGTAGCCATTTATTTATCCGATCAAATTAAAGTAAAACTGAATCACCCGTGACAAGACCGTATCGGCACCCCAAATAGCTAAAGAAAATAAAATCGAAAAAACCAAAACAATTACAACAAGTCTTTGTAATTCAGAACGCTCAGTCCAAGAGACATTGTTTTTTAGTTCTTCAAAAGAATCTTTTATATATGAAATCATGTTTTACTCTTCTTTTAGCACGGGTTGAGAGGCTCGAACTCCCGACACCTGGTTTTGGAGACCAGTGCTCTACCAACTGAGCTAAACCCGTTTTTATTTGACACAAAAGGTATCCGTCTATAGACGGACACCTTTGGGTCATTTAAAAAACATTTATACTAGTCTAGAATCTCAGTTACCTGACCTGCTCCTACTGTTCTTCCTCCTTCACGGATCGCGAAGCGAAGACCTGTACTTAGTGCAACAGGAGAGATAAGATCTACATTAATTGTAAGGTTGTCACCAGGCATTACCATTTCAACTCCATCAGGAAGTGTGATATTTCCTGTAACATCTGTAGTTCTCACATAAAACTGAGGTCTGTAGTTGTTGTGGAAAGGAGTGTGACGTCCACCTTCTTCTTTTTTCAAGATATACACTTCCGCTTTAAATTTAGCGTGTGGAGTTACAGAACCCGCTTTACACAATACCATTCCTCTTTTGATATCTGTTTTTTCGATACCTCTTAAAAGGATTCCAACATTGTCTCCGGCTTCACCTCTGTCTAATATTTTACGGAACATCTCAACACCTGTAATGGTAGATTTCATCTTTTCTGCACCCATACCGATGATATCAACTTCATCACCTGTATTTGCAACACCTGTCTCAATACGACCTGTTGCTACTGTACCACGACCTGTGATAGAGAAAACATCTTCAACAGGCATTAAGAAATCTTTATCCACATCACGCTGGGGTAATTCAATCCATGCATCAACTTCTTCCATGAGTTTCATTACTGTATCAACCCATTTTTGCTCACCATTAAGTGCTCCTAGGGCCGATCCCAAAACTACGGGTGTATTGTCTCCGTCATAATCATAGAAAGAAAGCAATTCTCTTACTTCCATTTCTACTAATTCTAATAATTCCTCATCATCAACCATGTCTGCTTTATTCAAGAAAACAACAATACGAGGCACACCAACCTGGCGTCCTAATAAAATGTGTTCTCTTGTTTGAGGCATAGGCCCATCAGTTGCAGCAACAACAAGAATAGCACCGTCCATTTGAGCCGCTCCTGTTACCATGTTTTTAACGTAATCGGCGTGACCAGGACAGTCAACGTGTGCGTAATGACGATTTGCTGTTTGATATTCTACGTGTGAAGTATTAATAGTAATACCTCTTTCTTTTTCTTCTGGTGCATTGTCGATTTGATCAAAGCTTTTCGCTTCAGAGAAACCAGCATCTGCTAATACCTTTGTGATCGCAGCAGTAAGGGTAGTTTTACCGTGATCTACGTGACCAATTGTTCCAATATTTAAGTGGGGTTTTGACCGGTCAAATGTTTCTTTAGCCATAATTATTGTTGTTACATTGTTATTTTTAGGAGTGCAAATTTATTATTTTTTTTTATACCATTGACTCTTTTACAATTTTTTTTCGGTTTAGCCTTCAATTAATTCATCCGAATTTTGACGATTTACAAATTAATAATAAAATTATGCGCTTTTCTATGGGTGATTAGGGGCCGTAAAAGTCTTCTGAATAAGGAAGCAACCCTCCATTCAGGGGGGGCAGTTAAGAGAAAAAATCGGGGAAAGATTTAAACCTTATCCCCAGAAAATTAAGAGAGCCAATGACGAGATTTGAACTCGTGACCTCTTCCTTACCAAGGAAACGCTCTACCCCTGAGCTACATCGGCAAAAAAAAGAGAGCGAGAGACCGGGTTCGAACCGGCGACATTCAGCTTGGAAGGCTGACGCTCTACCAACTGAGCTACTCTCGCTTAATACCAAATAAAGATTATTTGGGTTGATATGGGTCGCTAATATAAAAAACTTTTTGTTTTCTATGCGCTTTGGTGTGGGGAGAGCAGGATTCGAACCTGCGAAGTTAAAAAACAACAGATTTACAGTCTGTCCTCGTTGGCCGCTTGAGTATCTCCCCGTTTTTTCAATGATCGTACCAGCGTTTACTGGTGTTAATTAAAGAGAGCCGATGGAGGGACTCGAACCCACGACCTGCTGATTACAAATCAGCTGCTCTAGCCAGCTGAGCTACATCGGCTTTTAAATTTTGATTGCTCAAAATCGTCTGCAAATTAAAAGCTATTTTTTATGGTATCAAAAGAAAAAATTAAAAATTGTAGCTAGGCTCTTATTTTTTCTTTTCTGCGTTTTAAAATTCGCTCTGCACTTTGGGCTGCGGTGTGTATTGCCTCTTCAAAAGTTCGGCATTTTTTCTTTACAACAATATCATCACCGGGGATGGCAATTTTAAGTTCTGCCCACTTATTAATTCGGTCTGCATTATTCTCTACTTTAGTAAATACAAAAACCTCTATAATTGGATGATAAAATAAAGAGAGCTTTTCAATACGCGCTCTGGAAAATTCTTTGAGTTTGGCGTCTGCTGTGTAATTAACGGCTCTAAAGTGATGTGTTATCATAATTTTGAATTTTAAAGGTTATTTATTTTTCTCTCTGGGGTGTGCTTTTTTATAAACGGCTTTTACTGCAGCAATACTGCCATGGGTGTAATGTTGGGTGGCTGCAACACTACTGTGGCCCAGTAATTCTTTAATCGAATTGATTTCAGCCCCTTGGTCTAAAAGGTGACTGGCAAAACTGTGCCTAAGCACATGAGGGCTTTTTTTTGTTTTGGTTGTTACCTTACTAAAATACTTTTTTACAGATTGATAAACAAATGCTTCTGTAAGTTTCTCACCAGCTGTTGAGAGCAATAAGTATTCGGATTGTACTGGCAGTTTTTCTTTTTCTTGGCTTTGCAATAATAACTTCAATTGTAAAATCATTTGGGGAAGTAAAGGGACTAAACGCTCTTTATTTCTTTTCCCTAAAACTTTAATGGTACTGGCATTCAAATCCAGTGCGTTTCTCTTTAGATTAATCAGCTCGCTTCTTCTTATTCCTGTATAGTAGAAAAGTGTGAGTATTGTCTTTTGCAAAACCCCTAGGTAATTGTCTGGATAAAAGTCACCCTCAAGTACTTTGTTAACCTCCTCTTCAGAAAAGGGAAGCGGTACTTTGGCTGCCATTTTTAGCGGTTTATGTGTTTTAAGTGGTGAAACAGTCAAAGTACCATTTCGCACCAAATACTTATAATAGGAACGCAAAACTGATAATTTTCTATTGACAGTGCGCGTACTGTTACCGTTTTGAATCAATGCTACTATCCAAGACCTGATTTCACTGTAGCTAGCCTGATCAATATTTTCTATGGTATCGGAATGAATCCCTGCAATGTACTCTTGAAAAGAATCTAAATTGGCTCGGTAGGCATCGTAGGTATGCTTTGAATATTTCTTTTCCAGCAGCAAATAATCTAAAAACGATTTTATAGACATAAAAAAACGTTATTCAATAAATTTAAAAAATTTAGTGAATAACGTGTGTTAAATATCTTATAAAAAAGCTTATACGGATTCGCTGTCTCGAAGCCTTTGGATGTATTGCGCTTTTTGGATTTTTTGTCTGTTCTTAACAGAAGGTTTAACAAATTGCTTGCGGTTACGCAATTGTCTCATGGCCCCCGTTTTATCAAATTTTCTTTTGAAACGCTTGAGCGCACGATCGATATTTTCTCCGTCTTTAATCGGTATTATTAACATAAAATGGCACCTCCTTTCATAATGGCTGCAAATATAGGGAAAACTATTTCAGATGAACTAATAATTTGAGGTGAATTAAAATTTATTCTAAAATTTTTCTGGCAATCACTAATTTTTGAATTTCACTTGTCCCCTCTCCTATCGTACATAATTTAGCATCTCTATAGAATTTTTCTACAGGGAAATCTTTTGTAAATCCATAGCCACCATGAATCTGAACGGCTTCACTTGCCACTTTCACACAAACTTCTGAAGCGAAATATTTTGCCATGGCTCCTTGCTGAGTGACATTTAATTTTTGGTTTTTTAATTCTGATGCTTTTTGTGTTAATAAGCTTGCCGCCTCAATTTCTGTAGCCATATCAGCCAATTTGAATGAAATCCCTTGGAAGCTACTTATCGACTTTCCAAATTGCTTTCTCTCTTTCGCATACTTGAGCGCTGCTTGGTAGGCCCCTTTAGCAATACCTAATGAAAGTGCAGCAATAGAAATGCGTCCACCATCTAAAATTTTCATAGATTGGATAAAACCATCACCAACTGGACCAAGTCTATTTTCGTCAGGAATTACGCAATTGTCAAAAACCATTTCAGCGGTTTCAGAGGCACGCATTCCCAATTTATTTTCTTTTTTCCCTGCACTAAATCCAGGTGTGCCCCGCTCTATCACAAAGGCAGTCATTCCTCTATTTTCGCCTTTATCACCATTTCGTGCAATGACGACTGCAAGGTCTCCCGAACTCCCATGCGTAATAAAGTTTTTAGTTCCATTCAAAACCCAATGCGCTCCTTTTTGGGTAGCTGTCGTAGACATATTCTTAGCATCCGAACCTGTGTTATGCTCAGTTAAACCCCAAGCTCCAAGGGCTTTACCCGAACAAAGATCCGGTAACCATTTTAGGCGCTGTGATTCATTTCCAAAGGAGTAAATATGATTTACGGCTAGTGAATTATGTGCTGCCACAGAAAGTCCGATAGAGGGATCCACCATAGAAAGCGTCTCAATAAGCGTGACATATTCGTGATAACCCATGCCCGAACCGCCATAAGTTTCAGGAACTAGCATTCCCATAAAGCCCAATGCACCCGCCTTTTCAAAAACTTCTTTAGGAAAAAACTGAGCCTCATCCCACTCCATTACATAGGGTTTGATATATTGTACAGCAAAGTCTCGAGCGGCTTCATAAACCATTCGCTGGGTTTCCGAAATTTTTATTTCTGGACGCAATTCGAAGTCTATCATTAGTGCAATTTTAATACAAATATAGTTTTAATCTCGCTATTTTATTGGGCGATTCTGGAAAAAGTTCAGACAAAATTGTTATTGAAATTTGTCCTTTTTGAGTTCGGTGTGCAATAATTTGCTCGGCTTCCTTTCGCATTAAATACGGAATTTGAATCAATTCACTCAGGTTGGCTTCAGCGAGAGAGAGTGGGGTAATCATGGGAGGGCTTTGAATTTCAAAGTATTGCAATAATCGCTTCACTACGATACTGTCTAAACCATAAACTTCATAGCATTGTTCGGGTACTGAAAAACCAGAGAGGAATTTTCTATACTTCACGATGCGTTCGGAAAGTACTGGGCCAATACCCGTTACTTTTTGAAATAAACTAGCCTCAGCTGCATTTAAATCTTGTTTTCTTACTGGTGTTTTAGTTAAAGTATTCACTCTATCTTTTGGAAAACGCAAGGCGGGTTGAAGTTCTAATAACAAACGATCAGATACTCCTGTTATTTGCTGAAATTCAGCTAATGTAGTAATCCGATGCCCTTGACTTCGATATTGTTATAAACGATCATAGGCTTGGGTGGGAATACCTAGACGATAGGCGCTGTAATCTGTGAGGGTATTGGGATTATAACTATAATTTAATACTGTAGGTTTGGAGGACAGTCTCTCTAAAGAATCCAGCATTTTTTGATGGAACGCCATGGCTGCTAAGGCCATAGGTTTTGGCTTATTTTCAAACTCAATCAAGCGAATCCCTCCCACTAAAAGTAAGAGCAATCCCAATAAAATTAAAGCGCCTCTTTTAGATTCAGTAAGACTTTCCCACAATCGATAAGACATTACAGTCTTTTTACAATCCTTTTATTGCGCCTAAATATTTATTGAGTTCTTCGCGCACTCTAGGGAATAGAATAAGAAGCCCTATCATGTTGGGGAATACCAAAGCCAAAATCATTGCATCTGAAAAGGCCCAAACAGCAGACATATCTCCAGCCGCTCCAATAACAATAAAAATTAAAAAAAGAGATTTATAAGAAAGCTCTGAAACTTTACTTTTCCCAAAGAGATACATCCAAGATTGTAAGCCGTAATAGGACCATGAAATCATCGTGGAGATAGCAAAAAGCACAACAGCGATTGTCAAAAAGGGCCCTGAAAACGAGATGTATTTTGAAAAAGCTGCAGCTGTAATACCCGCGCCTTCTGACGGAACACCATCAATCATAACGACTCCTCCTACACCCCCATAGTCAAAGACAGTATTATCTCCATTAAAGATTATGATTACTAAGGCCGTCATGGTACAAATTACAACCGTATCAATAAAGGGCTCTAGTAAAGCCACTAATCCTTCCGAGGCAGGGTAGTTCGTTTTCACCGCCGAATGCGCAATAGAGGCAGAACCTGCACCCGCCTCATTAGAAAAGGCAGCTCGACGAAATCCAGTAATAAGAACCCCTAATAATCCTCCTAGTCCTGCTTGAGGATTAAAGGCTTGACTAAAAATCATTCCAAAAGCATCATCAACAAAACTAAAATTGGAACCGATGATATAAACACAGGCGAGTATATACATTAAAGCCATAAAAGGCACTACTTTTTCTGTTACAGATGCGATTCGCTTAATTCCTCCAATAATGATAATTCCTACCAGCACCATCATTATTACACCAATAATTGTTCGGGCACTGCCACCTCCCATACCGAAGGATTCGACTAATTGCATAGCCGCTTGGTTAGATTGTGCCGCATTACCTCCACCAAAAGAGGCCCCTACACATAGAAAAGCAAAAATACCGGCCAGCGCTTTACCTAAATTTGCATAGCCTTTTTCTTTGAGCCCTTTGGTTAAATAATACATTGGACCCCCATAAACTGTACCGTCTTCACCTACATCTCTGTATTTAACGCCTAAAGTACACTCCACAAATTTAGTTGACATCCCCAGCAGACCACATAAGATCATCCAAAAAGTGGCCCCTGGACCTCCTACAGCGATAGCAAGCGCAACACCAGCAATATTTCCATTTCCTACAGTACCTGAAACTGCCGTCGCAAGGGCTTGGAAATGACTGACTTCTCCCTCCTTACTTTCATCTGCAATTGTTCGTTTTACATCGCCCCCTTCAGAAATTTCTGGATTACCAGATTCGTGATGGTCTATACTGTCATACTTCCCACGAACCGTATTGATTGCAGTGCTAAATCTTCGAATATTTACAAAACCAAAATAGAAGGTGAAAAATAGGGCCCCACCTACTAGTAAAAAAATAATTGTAGGAATTTGTGTTCCAAAAAAGTTATGTAATACTAATCCTTCCCACCAGTTTGCGATGGGTGTAAATGCTTCATTAATTTGTTCATCTAAGCCTTTTTCTTGCGAGAAAAGTGGTGAAAGACTTAGAAAAAAAAGTAAAGTGAAATAGAAACCTTTTTGGGCTTTAAATAAATTCATCATGGTTTTATCGATTAAAAGACCAATATCATAAAAAGGAGATTAAAAACAAATTAATCCAACTGAAACATTTTATTTAGTTTTTTTATAGATCTACTACTTCCGAGAATAATGTGCTTTCCTTTTGCGAATAAAATCCAAATACTCCAATCAGTAAAACGAGTATCAGTAAGGCACTGCCACGAACTATTGGGGACCGAAAAAAATGCATGTCGTTTACAAATCGAAAACTGAGCTTCTTTTGGTATAAATCATGTCTTTTAATTTTATCCAAAAGGCCAGTGTAAGGTAAAGTACAAACCCACCTATCAGCGTTGCAAAGGAAGCATAAATAAAAAACAATCGGACGCTTTTTACCTTCATACCTAATAGCTCAGCGAGTCGTGTAGATACCGCAAAACCATTACGTTCAAAAAAAAGGCGAATGTTTTGGGGTGCTTTCATCACCCTAAAAGTAGTTTTTTTTAGAAAAATGAAAAATTCTTCAGCTAACTTTTCATTCCCTCTGATTTGTATAGCAAGGCAAAAGGATTTCTAAAGATTGATGATCAACCGTTTTAAGGTCAACTTTGGAAAATTTTTGAAACCTCCAAAGGTAATGGAGTAAGGATTCTTTCATAAAGTTAAGCTTGGGGCTTAGTTTTTTTATGCGGTGGGATTTAACTGACTATTTCACCTTGCCATTCTAAAATTCCTCCTAAAAGATTATAACAATCTGAAATACCGTGTTGTTTAAAAAGTTCACAGGCTTGAGCGCTACGTGCTCCTGAACGGCAATATACGAAATAGGTCTGCGCTTTATCCAAAGCTTGTAAGCCTTCCATAAATGAGGTTGGGTTTCTGATATCCAATAGCTGTGCATTAACCAAATGACCTGCTTCAAACTCTTCTGGCGTTCGCACGTCTAGGATAATACTATTTGATTTTACAGCTTGTTGCGCTGCCCACTTTTCTTGTGTTAAATCCATCTTTGTTTTTACTGCTAAAATACAATAGCTCAGCATTTCAAACAAATCAAAAAAAATTTGTTTTTAAAAAAATAATATATATTTGTACCCACAAATGTTGTAAGTACATAAATGACTTCTACAAAAGTAATTATTAAATTAATCAGAATGAATTGCGCAATCAATGAACAATTGATGCTTGTGCTTAAGCCTTTTGGTATTTCAATCCAACAATTTAATGTACTTCGTATTCTCAGAGGACAAAAAGGCGTAGCAGCAAATCTATTTACTGTTCAAGAAAAAATGGTCAATAAAATGAGTAATACGACACGCATAATTGACAAACTGATCGACAAGTCATTTGTGGAACGCATTATTTGTAAAGAAAACAGAAGAAAAATAGAGCTCTTCATTACAGAAGAAGGGCTAAATTTTTTAAAGAAAGTTGATCCAGTCATTGATCAAACCGAAGAAAAAATGACAAATCACCTTTCTGAAAAAGAGAAGCAGGAGATGCTGATCTTATTAAACAAACTAAACTTAAATTAAAATTGCTATGAAAATGAAAAACACTTTTTTACTGACAGTCACCCTCCTTTTTACTCAAATTGCTATTGCACAACAAAAAAGCATTGATGTAACAACAAGTAATATCACGTGGACTGGAAAAGAAATAACCACCAAAACGCATTATGGACTATTAAAATTTAAAGAAGGCAGTATTGAAATGACTGAGGGTACTGTTAGTGGAGGTCGCTTTGTGGTGGATATGAATAGTTTGGAAAATCAAGACCTGAGTGGCGATTCTAAAGATTATTTAGAAAATCATTTGCGTTCTGATGATTTTTTTGGAATCGACCAGCACCCAACAGCATCTCTGGATATCGCTTCAGCTAAGCTAGAAGAAGGAGGTCAACAAAATATTGAAGGTTATCTTACCATAAAAGGAATTACACATCCTATAAATTTTGATATGGTAATAAACGAGGAGGGTGCCACTGCCAATCTGATTTTTGATCGTTCCAAATACGATGTTAAATTCAGGTCCTCTACCTTTTTTGATGATTTAGGAGATAAATTGATTTATGACGAGATTGAATTATCGGTAAACTTAAAATTTTAATTGGATGAAATTGAACAGACCAAAGTGTGGCTGTGGAAACACACAAAATCCTGATGGGTATTGTGATGGTTCTCATGCCAACAAATAAATAATTATTGTTCGGGGATTTGGGGTAAATAAACAATTTGTACTATATTTGATTTAATGAACCGAATAATAATTTTAAATAACTCTTGGTGGTACGCACTACAACAGTAGTATCGTGTATCACAACCCAATATAAATCTAAGGCTTGTCATCACGACAAGCCTTTTTTAATTAAAAAAAATGAAGCGTTATACCCTTCAAACAGAACATAAAAAAATACTTGCGGACACACTTACCCCTGTTAGTGTTTATCTAAAAATAAGAGATGTATTTCCACACAGTCTGCTCTTAGAAAGTAGTGATTACCACGCTAATAATAATGACTTTTCCTATATCTGTTGCAACCCGATTGCAAGTATTGAATTGAAAAATGGCGTCTTAAGCACCCACTATCCCGATGGGAGCAAAGAGGCCCTAACAATCGATTCTTCTATTGATATACCAGAAAAGATTCACGCCTTTTCTCAAAAATTTGAAACACAAAAATTCCCTTTTAAATTTATCAGTAATGGCATATTCGGTTATATCGCACATGATGCCGTGACTTATTTTGAGCAACTTGATTTAGACCAGCAAAAACCAGGACAAGAGATTCCAGATATTTATTACGCAGTTTATCAGAATATTATTGCCATTAGTTTATTTAATCATGAAGCACACTTATTTTCACACTCTTTAGATGGCAAACATAATTTGGAGCCTCTTGAGCAACTGATCAATGGAAAACAACAGGCCCAATTTCATTTTGAAAAACAAGGAGAAAAGGAATCTAACTTGACAGATGGTGAATTTTTAGATTTTGTAAAAAAAGGGAAAGAACATTGTTTTAGAGGAGATGTATTTCAGTTGGTACTCTCGCGCAGATTTAGTCAGGGCTTCCAAGGAGATGATTTTAATGTATACCGCACACTGCGCTCAATAAATCCGTCGCCCTATCTATTTTATTTTGACTATGGTGCTTTTAAGATTTTTGGCAGTTCTCCAGAGGCACAGCTTGTAGTAAAAGAAGGAAAAGCAGAAATTCATCCCATAGCAGGGACCTTTAAACGAACAGGTAATGACGCGCATGATACGGCTGCAGCCCTAGAACTTTCGAAAGATCCTAAAGAAAATAGCGAACACGTCATGCTTGTTGACCTTGCTCGAAATGATTTAAGTAGAAATGGCTCTCAAGTAATTGTTGAGAAAAATCGTGAAATACAATTTTACTCTCACGTCATTCATTTGGTTTCTAAAGTAAGCTGTGCCATGAAAGTAGGAGCAAAAACTTTCCGTGTGGTTGCCGACACCTTTCCAGCAGGCACTTTGAGTGGCGCCCCCAAGCACAAAGCGCTTCAGCTTATAGACCGCTATGAAACAACGAAAAGAAAATGTTATGGAGGGGCAATTGGATATCTTGATTTTGATGGAAATTTTAACCATGCCATCATTATTCGCTCTTTTTTAAGTCAAAATAACCGCCTTTATTATCAGGCTGGGGCTGGAATTGTAGCAGATTCTGTTCCTGAAAGTGAACTACAAGAAGTCTACAATAAATTAGGGGCTTTAGACAAAGCTTTAAGCCTTGCAGAAAAAATTTAAAAATATGAAACGCGTCTTTAAACTCAGTATCCACCCTCATAAAATAAAGACAATTTAAACGATGAAGAAAGTATTTATTATTGATAATTACGATTCTTTTACTTACAATTTGGTTCATTATTTAGAAGAGTTAAATTGTGAAGTGACAGTCCAAAGAAATGATCAATTTGAATTAGAGGAGCTCGAGCAGTACCCCCTGATACTGCTTTCTCCAGGTCCTGGCATTCCAGAAGAATCCGGATTGCTCAAAGCAGCAATCTCCCGCTATGCTCCTACAAAAAAGATTTTAGGGATTTGTCTTGGCCAGCAGGCTATAGGTGAAGTATTTGGCGGTACGTTAGTGAATTTAGATAAAGTTTATCACGGTATTGCCACTCCAGTAGAGGTGATAAAAAAAGACCTTCTTTTTGAGGGACTCCCTAAAACTTTTGAAGTAGGGAGATACCACTCGTGGGTGGTCGCTACTCCCCTGCCCGATGATTTGGAAGCTACTTCTGTAGATGCTGAAGGACAGCTAATGTCACTAAGACACAAAGTCTTTGATGTTCGCGCTGTACAATACCACCCTGAATCTGTATTGACGCCACTGGGTAAAAAAATATTAGAAAATTGGTTAAACCACTAAATATGAAAGCCATTCTGAATCAGCTTACCAGACATGAAGCCTTGTCTAAACAACAGGCCAGACAAATACTCATTAATATCGCCGAGGGAGCCTATAATAATTCTCAGATTACAGCCTTTTTAACGGTTTATATGATGCGCAGTATTAGCCTTGAAGAACTAGAAGGATTTCGTATGGCTTTATTAGAACTTTGCCGAGCTGTTGACCTTAGTGAATTCGATGCAATCGATTTATGTGGCACAGGAGGTGATGAAAAAAACACCTTTAATATTTCAACTTTAGCCGCTTTTATTACCGCAGGAGCAGGAATACGGGTGACAAAGCATGGGAATTATGGTGTTTCCTCAGGTTGTGGTTCTAGTAATGTATTGGAAGCACTGGGTATTCGTTTTTCTAATGAGTCAGATTTTTTAAAACGTTGCGTAGAACAAGCGGGTATTTGTATTCTACATGCTCCATTATTTCACCCTGCAATGAAAAATGTAGCTCCAATCCGAAGAGAATTGGGGGTCAAAACCTTTTTTAATATGCTAGGCCCTCTTGTAAATCCAGCATTCCCAAAATACCAACTCACGGGGGTATTTAATTTAGAATTGGCCCGGCTGTATTACTATTTATTTCAAAATACAGAAACCCAATTTACAGTACTTCACGATCTAAACGGCTATGATGAAATCTCTCTGACTGGCCCCTCTAAAGCATACACAAATAGGGGAGAATTAATTTTATTTGCTGAAGACTTTGGTATATCGTCCCACACCCCTGAAGCGATTGCAGGAGGTGAAACAGTCGCTTCTTCAGCAGCACTCTTTCTAGATTTACTGCATAATAAAGGGACAGAGGCACAGCTAAATGTAGTTTGTGCCAATGCGGGAATGGCAATATCTACAGTAGAAAAGACTACACCACTTCAAGGATTTGAAAAGGCAAAAGAGGCCCTTTTATCTGGCAGTGCCCTAAAAGCCTTTAAAAAACTACAACAATTAAGTGAGATATGAATATTTTAGATCGAATTATCGCAGATAAAAAAAATGAAGTTGCGCTTCGTAAATCGCTCTTCCCAATCAGCTATTGGGAAGCCTCCCCGCTTTTTGATCGTCCCTTAAATAGGCTGTCCTCACGCTTGCGTTCAAGTCATTCAGGAATAATTGCCGAGCATAAAAGGCGTTCACCTTCCAAACAAACAATCAATACCAAGCTTTCTGTCAGTGAAGTTGTGCAGGGTTATGATAAAGCTGGGGCTTGTGGTTTGTCTATTTTGACTGATCATAAATATTTTGGAGGCTCTTTAGAGGATCTCAATTTAGCCCGAGCCACTACCACCTTACCCCTCTTGCGCAAAGAATTTATTGTAGACGAATATCAACTAATCGAAGCCAAGGCTCAGGGTGCTGACCTTATACTACTAATTGCAGCTGTTTTATCGAGAGAAGAAATACAGACACTTTCTACCGTGGCTCAAAAGCTAGATTTAGAAGTATTACTTGAAATACACAATCAGGAAGAACTTGAAAAATCAATAATGCCTTCACTAGACTTACTAGGGGTCAATAACCGCAATCTTAAAACTTTTGAAGTTTCTCTAGAAACAAGCCGTGCACTAGCCCCTCTAATACCTGATGAGTTTGTTAAAGTTTCTGAAAGTGGGCTCTCAGATATTCAGTCTATAAAAATACTTCAATCAATTGGTTATCAAGGCTTTTTGGTAGGTGAAAATTTTATGAAAACAACACAGCCTGGGTCTGCCGCTCAGGAATTTATTAGCCAGCTAGAAAAATGAAACTCAAAGTATGTGGCATGCGGGAAAAAGAAAATATCAAGGCGCTCCTTGATTTAAAGCCTGCCTATATGGGTCTTATATTTTGGGGTGCCTCTAGTAGGTATGTGAGTGAAACAACGGATCAACTTCCAGAAACCACAAAAAAAACAGGCGTTTTTGTTGATGCAACCTTAGATTATATCCAAACTACCATCAAAGAACACCAACTAGACGCGGTACAGCTTCATGGTAAAGAATCTGCAGTATATTGCAATTTAGTCGGTGAATTCGGTACAGAGGTAATTAAAGCTTTCTCTGTAAGTGACTCATTTGATTTTTCAATACTTTCAAGTTATGAGACTGCTTGTGATTATTTTCTTTTTGATACTAAGGGACCCTTGCCTGGCGGAAATGGAAGCGGTTTTAACTGGGAATTACTAGCAGATTATCCCTCAAAAAAACCCTTCTTTTTGAGTGGGGGGATCGGTCCCGATGACACCGAAAAAATAAAACAGCTTATAAAAACTGAGTTACCCCTTTTTGCTGTGGATGTAAATAGTAAATTTGAACTTTCTCCTGGAAATAAAAATATTGAATTAATCAATGCTTTCAAAAAACAACTCGATGAATTATAATGTAGATGAAAAAGGATATTATGGTGATTTTGGAGGTGCTTATATCCCCGAAATGCTTTACCCCAATGTAGAAGAATTAAGACAAAATTATTTAAGCATAACAGCGGACCCAGCATTTCAAAAAGAATTTGATCACCTTTTAAAAGTTTATGTAGGACGCCCTACACCTTTGTATTTTGCCCAGCGGCTTTCGGAAAAATACAAGACAAAGGTCTACCTTAAAAGAGAAGATCTCTGTCATACAGGAGCGCATAAAGTCAACAATACCATTGGTCAGATTCTATTGGCCAAGCGTTTGGGTAAAAAGCGAATTATCGCTGAGACTGGAGCCGGACAACACGGAGTAGCGACCGCTACAGTATGCGCACTGATGGGTATTGAGTGTATCGTCTATATGGGTGCATTAGACATCAAACGGCAGGCACCTAATGTAGCGCGTATGAAAATGTTAGGCGCTGAAGTACGCCCTGCCCAATCGGGAAGTAAAACTTTAAAAGATGCGACAAACGAAGCCATTCGAGATTGGATCAATAATCCTGAAGCGACCCATTATATTATAGGATCGGTGGTGGGTCCTCACCCCTATCCTGATATGGTAGCCCGTTTTCAATCTGTCATTAGTGAAGAAACAAAAACCCAGCTGCTAGAAGCAGAAGGTCGTGAATATCCAGATCATGTTATTGCATGTGTAGGGGGGGGCAGTAATGCTGCGGGCTTGTATTACCATTATTTAAATGACGAACGTGTCAATATCATTGCTGTTGAGGCTGCAGGCAAAGGAATTGATACCGGGGAAAGTGCTGCTACCTCTGCTTTAGGCAAAGAAGGTATTATACACGGTAGCAAAACGCTCCTAATGCAAACTCCAGACGGGCAAATTACAGAACCTTATTCTATTTCTGCGGGATTAGATTATCCCGGAGTAGGCCCCTTGCACGCCCACCTTTTCCGCTCCAAACGGGCTGAATTTATATCCATCCCAGACGAGGAAGCTATGGATTGGGGCTTGACCCTTTCTCAAATGGAGGGAATAATTCCTGCAATTGAAACGGCACACGCTTTTGCAGCTTTAGATGTGCGTAAATTTAACCCTGATGAAATTCTTGTTTTTAATTGTTCCGGAAGGGGAGATAAAGACTTGAGTACGTATATTGACTATTTCAAATTATAATGAATCGGATTGATCAAAAATTTAAAGGAGATAAAAAACTCCTTTCGATCTATTTTTCTGCGGGCTATCCCAAATTAGAAGATACAGTTCCTATTTTAAAACAACTCCAATCTTCTGGAGTAGATATGGTAGAAATTGGCTTGCCCTTTTCAGATCCTTTAGCAGATGGACCTACCATACAAGAAAGCTCTACCCAGGCACTCAGAAATGGAATGAGTACAAAAAAACTCTTTCAGCAATTAGAAGGCATTCGAAAAGAAATTGAAATTCCTTTAATCATCATGGGGTATTTTAATCCACTCCTTCAATTTGGAGTTGAAAATTTTTGTAAAAAATGTCATGAAATTGGGATAGACGGACTCATTATCCCTGACCTTCCTGTAGAGGTGTATCATGAAAAATACAAAACCCTATTTGATCAGTATGGTCTTTACAATATGTTTTTAATTACCCCACAGACTTCAGAATCGCGAATACGATTTATTGATCAAGTCTCAAATGGATTTATTTATATGGTGAGTAGTGCAAGTGTAACAGGAGCAAAAAATACATTTGGTAAAACGCAAAAATCCTATTTCAAGCGCATACAAAATATGAATTTAAAAACGCGCACAGTAGTAGGTTTTGGTATCAGTAATGCGGAGACTTATTCAGACGCAGCAAATGCCTCTAGAGGTGCAATTATAGGCTCGGCTTTTATAAAATTCTTAGCCACTGAAGGCATCGATCAGATTCCAAAATTTATTTCTTCAATCCGTTAATTGAACTTAGCTTCTATTTACTTAAGAATTATTCACAATCTGTATTCACTATTTTTGACGGATCAAAAAACTAGTATTTAAGGTATTTAAAGCTCAGATTTATAGAAATTTTCAATCGATTCGATACCGTTTTACTTTTTTTGATTGAACTATTAGATTTAAACCCAAAAATATTTCCTTTAAAAGATTAAATTTTCCTTTATCAATTGTCATTGGTACTATTTGGTTATAATATTTTATTGTAGAGGCACCTAAACAAAAAGTGAATGAATGATTGCTGCTGTAAGTAAGGTCTATAAGAAAGCTCCAAGTAAAAAATAGTTTTTGCATAACACTCATTTTTAAATAGAATGCTACATTTAATAAAAAATATCTTTGAAAAAAACTTTCTTTTACCTGCTTTTTTTCTTCACCTATTTAGGGCTTACAGCACAGCAGTCCGCTATTAAAATTCCCATAATTATTGATACAGATTCGGCCAATGAGATAGATGATTTATTTGCTCTAGTTCGTGTACTTGGAGAACCCCGTTTCCAACTTTTGGGTATTAGTTCAGCACAGTTTCATCAGTCACCTTATGCTACTACGGATACAGCTTTAGAAAGCCATAAGCTGAATCAAGAACTACTAGAATTGATACCCCAATTTAATATTCGACTTGTAAGAGGAAGTGCCCAGCCCTTAAAAAATATTAAGTTCCCTCAACAATCCGAGGCCAGTGATTTTATAATCCAACAAGCCAAAAAACTTCCCAAAGAACAAAAACTTCATCTCATCATTTTGGGCTCTTGCACCAATATTGCATCTGCTTTAATTCAAGCCCCAGAGATTGTAAATAAACTTCAGGTCTATTATATAGGGTTTTGGCACGACCCCATACAAAATACTTACAACAAAAAAGAATTTAATACCAATAACGATCCCAAAGCAACAAATTTTCTTTTAGATTTTAAAGGTTTAGATTTTCGGATTATGTCAGCGACTACATGTCAAAATCTTGTTTTTGAAAAAGACCAAACTTTCAAAAACTTAGGTGAAAATCCACTGGGACTCTATCTTAAAAATCGTTGGTTAAGCTATAAGCGGTGGTGGACCGATAAAGATCCCGAAAAAAGAAAATGGATCATGTGGGATGTTTCAATTATTGAAGCATTAGCCCACCCAGAATGGACAGAAAAAAAATTTTTCTTAACACCTAAAGAAAATCTTCCCCGTAAGGTTCAAATCTATACTTTTATAGATACGTTAAAAATGAAAAATGATTTTTGGCAACACTATAACCGACTGCTACCATAAATAAAAATCTATGTTTCTCTTTGATCAAAACACCCCTTTAAATGAGATTAATAGATATTTAAGTGATAAAATTTCTTTTCTTGAAAGAAAGGAGCTCATTAATCAGATTGAAATTGCCGGGGAGGGAAATATGAATGTTGTTTTAAGATTGAAAACACAAAAACGTTCATTCATACTGAAGCAATCTCGACCCTATGTACAAAAATATCCAAGTCTTGCCGCACCGATAGAACGTATAGCAGTCGAGCATCAGTTCTATACTCAGATGCTAAATAATTCATTTTTCCCTAAAGTACTTTATTATAGTACAGATGACCATTTAATGCTTTTAGAAGATCTAGGACAATGTGAAAGCCTTATAAGCCTTTATAAAGAAGCCTCAATTTCTGAATCCCTCTTTAAAACTCTTCTTATTGCATTGGACAAGATTCACTCCTGTAACATCTCAAAAGATTATCCAAAAAACAGAGGGCTACGTAATCTTAACCATCAACACCTTTTTATTTTACCTTTCAAAAACGATAATAATTTTTCTTTAGATACTATCCAGAAAGGTCTTGATGAACTTGCAACCCCCTATAAAAAAAATAAAGGATTAAAAAAACAAATAGAAAGGCTCGGGGAACACTATCTTAAACAAGGAAATACCATGCTCCATGGAGATTATTATCCAGGAAGCTGGATGATGAATCGTAATCAACTTTATATTATTGATCCAGAATTTAGCTTTGTAGGTTTTAAAGAGTTCGACCTAGGAGTAATGGCTGGCCATTTATTACTTGCAACAGCTAATACAAATTACCTAGAACGCATTTGTAAAGAATATCCTACTTCTATAAATGAGGATTGGGTCTATTCTATATGTGGTATAGAAATTTTAAGACGCCTTATTGGTTTAGCTCAACTACCAATTAATCGTAGCTTAGAAGAGAAACAAAGACTTCTTTCAATGGCACAAAACTTTATCCTAGGTTAGAGAACGATTGCTACCGCGAAACAGAACAATCCCCTGCATATTTGATTACTGAGTTATATTATGATAGTCTTCGCTTTTATATTGACTGAACACTTACTTTTAAAACTTCTAAACTCCTGAAAACCATTTCAATAGAAAATCCCATAATTGAATATCATGATCATAAATTTCATCTATGAATTTTCAAATCAAGAGATCCTCTTTGAAATGCGATTAGAAACACTAAAAGATCATAGAGATTAAGACAATTTGAGAATTGATATTAACGATTAAAATTTAACTTTATAAGGTGAAACCTTCAAAACAGTAATGGGTAATTTAGTTCTGGTATTTGCAAAAACCCCAGTATTGGGAACCGTAAAAACACGTCTAGCAAAAAAAATAGGGGTGGAAAAAACCCTTTGGGTCTATAAACAATTATTAAAAAAAACAGAGTCAGTACTCCAAAATACTGAAGTAGATAGCATAGTCTTTTACTCAGGGAAATCAGTAAAGGATTTTGGAATCCATTTTATGAAGTTTAAAAAACTAAAACAACGGGGTGAAGATTTGGGACAGCGCATGTTGTCAGCATTTCAATGGGGTTTTGAAAAGGGGTATAATAATATTATTATCATTGGATCAGACCTCTGGGAACTAGATACAAATACAATTGATGGGGCCTTTGATTATTTAAAAACTCACGATGTTGTCATTGGCCCAGCTACAGACGGGGGTTATTACCTTTTAGGAATGACAAAATTAATACCTGAAGTTTTTAAAAATAAAAAATGGGGGAGCTCTAGCATAGCAGCTGAAACACTCTGTGATTTAAGGGCTTATAAAATCATTATAACAAATAAAAAAACAGATCTGGATACTTACAGGGATTTAGAAGTTCAACAGGACTTATTTGAGGAATATAAAAGGGTATTTGACATCTAAAAAATTTTAACTGTTTTAATAATCTTTTTAGAGAATGTATCCTTGGCCTTCAAAAAAGATTAGTATCAGCAAGAGATCTCCAGATTAGGCTAAGGTTTTGACTATATGTTTTTATAGCTTTGGGTAATTAATTAAAATGCACAATTATGAATTGGAAATAATCTCAGTTCATAGAAATAATTTGATCTCATAGATGAAAACTAAACTATTTTTTATCGTTCTTTTAATGTGTTTATCACTTCAAGCACAAAAAAATAAACATACACGATGGAATGAAATGCTCGGAAAATATGTAGATACCCTAGGAAATGTAGATTATAAATCCTGGAGCAAAGACACAGCTAATCTCGAAGCTTATATTGAAACCTTAAAACGATTCCCTCCTCTGCGTACAGCAAGTAGATCAGCACAGATTGCCTACTGGATAAACGCCTATAATGCGCTTACGATTCAACTTATTCTTCAAAATTACCCGCTTAAAAGCATCAGGGACCTTAAAAATCCTTGGGAAAGAAAATTATTTGAATTAGAAGGAAAAAATTACAGTTTAGGAGATATCGAACACCAAGTACTGAGAAAAATGAAAGAACCTCGAATTCATTTTGCGATCAATTGTGCCTCAGCATCCTGTCCAAAACTATTAAATGAAGCCTACCAAGAAAAAAAACTAGAACTTCAATTAAGTCAAGCCACCCGTGACTTTATCAATGACTCTTCAAAAAATAAACTAAGTTCAAAAAGGGTACAACTCTCTCGTATTTTTCTTTGGTTCGGCAATGATTTTGGGAGTAAGCAGGAGCGACTGAATTTTATCATGCAGTACAGCGACCACAATTTAAAATCACCTGAAATAGACTACCTTCCCTATAATTGGTCTCTTAATAAGCAATAGTATTATAAAATTTATACCTCATCTATTATCCAATAGTACATTCCAAAAATAAAAATCCAAAGAATTGCACAAGAAATGATAAAAATCAGCGCATAGAGTATTATTGAAAACCAGTCATAACCAGAGCGAAATTCTTTTAGAATTCTAAATAAAATTAGAATACATACTGCAATAAATAGTACGGAGAGTAGGTATATCATAATAAAATAGGGGTTAAGATGAGTAGGGGTTAATAAATAAAGGTTTTAAAATTTCTTCAAGACTAGAATAAAAGATGTTTATAAATACGAGTGAAGTATACGATTTAGGGCTAATTAATTCCTCTTTAAGATACAAATAATATTTTTGAATCAAAAGCAGTACTTTAGTGCTATGGGTCTAGATGAGCAAAAAAAAGTTGTAATCATAGGAAATGGAATTTCAGGAATTACGACTGCGCGTCACCTAAGAAAAAAGACTTCCTATTCCATAGTTGTAATTTCAGAAGAAACTCCCTATTTTTTTTCTCGTACTGCACTCATGTATGTCTATATGGGACATCTAAAATTTGAACACACAAAACCCTATGAAGACAATTTTTGGAAAAAAAATAAGATTGATTTAATTCAGCAACGTGTAGATCAGGTAAACCTAAAAGAGAGAGCACTCTTATTGGAGGACCAAACCGCCCTAAGCTATGACTACTTAATAGTTGCCACAGGATCGGTACCAAAGCGCCTGCATTGTCCAGGGGAAGACTTAAATGCAGTCCAGTGCTTTTACCATAAAAAAGATTTATCCCTTTTAGAGTCTTGGACCCCTTCTATAAATACTGCAGTAGTGGTAGGTGGCGGACTCATAGGAATAGAGTTGGCAGAAATGCTTTACAGTAGAGGGAAAAAAGTTCATTTTTTAATTCGGGAATCCAGTTTTTGGAATCAAGTTTTAGCAACAGAAGAATCTGAGATTATCAATCAACACCTCAAGGACAGGGGGATCATACTTCACTTTTCAACTGAATTAAAGGCAATTAATGGAGATGAGGAGGAACGTGTTTGTGGAATACAAACTTCACAGGATACGGAAATAAAATGTGAATGGGTGGGATTAGCAATAGGAGTAACCCCTAATATTCAATTTCTAAAAAACAGTGGATTGGCAATAAATAAAGGAATACAAGTAAACTCCTATTTAGAAACCGCTATACCCGGTGTCTATGCTGTGGGTGATTGTGCTGAGCTTCTTGAGCCACCAGCTGGAAGAAGTACAGTGGAATCTCTTTGGTATACAGGAAGAATGATGGGGGAAACAGTTGCCCAAACCCTTGCCGGCAAAAACACTGTTTACGACCCTGGACCCTGGTTTAATTCAGCAAAATTTTTTGACATCGAATACCAAACTTATGGCAGTGTTGCCGCCAATCCAGATCCTGAAAAAGAAGTGCACTTTTTCTGGAGAAAAGCCAATAAAAATTGTAGCATCCGGCTGAGCTATCACCCTAAAAATTCAACTTTTCAGGGAATTGTGAGTCTTGGATTACGGCTTAGACATGAATTATTTGACCAATGGCTCAAAAAAAAGTGGCCTGTAGTAGAAGTAGTAAAAAATTTGAAATACGCATTTTTTGATCCGGAATTTAGTCCAAATTATGCGGATGACATCGAACAGTCATGGAATTACAATATCAAAAGGCATGAATCGATTAATTAAGCAAAGTAGCACCTTAATAGGCCTTATTGGGTTCGCTATTCTTTTATTCCCCTTTATGAGTCCCTCTGGAAACAAAACTGTTTTATTGTGCTCTAGTTTTTTATTGATGACACTAGGTGGATTAATTTATTTCCAGCAGCTCTATGGAAAAAGCCTTCCTGGTATAAAAAATAATGAGGTTTGGTTTAATGCCCTAACAACTAAAGGGGTCTCTGGGTGGATACTGGGAATGGCATTGACTGCTTTCTATATCACGATCTATTGGTTTCCCGCCTATTTAGGTTATAATCCTAACGGATCGAGTACTGGAGTGGTCGCCTTATTTGATCCTTTAAGCTATTTATTAAATGGGCAAGCCGCTACGCAGTGGTTTCTTTACGGAACACTGTACACTTTTGCGGTACTGCTCTTTGGCATCAAGTTTATTTGGAAATATTGGGGTAATCGCTATCAATTATTTAGGACACTTTCTGTTGTTTTTTTCCAGTTGTGTTTTGCGTTTCTTATTCCGGAACTGCTGACAAAACTCAATCCCGAAACCCCTTATTTCGCAAAAGATTTAAAAAATATGTGGCCCCTCAACTATTATTTTTTTGAGGAATGGCATCTGACGAACCTAATCAGCGGGGCAGATTTGGGCTATTTCTTTTTAATTTTTGGACTGATATTATTTTTTATTGGCTCCCCGATACTGACTTATTTTTTTGGGAAACGATGGTATTGTTCGTGGGTATGTGGTTGTGGAGGCTTAGCTGAAACAGCTGGTGACCCCTTTCGCCAGTTGTCCAGTAAAAAATTAAGTATGTGGAAATTAGAACGCTGGATGATTCATGCCGTTTTGGTTTTTATAAGCATTACTACGATTGCTTCTATTTGGTCTTTTTTGAGTCAAAACCCTGAAAGCAGTTTGAGTAGAGAAACCTTCCTCTACAGTATTGTCAGTCTTCTCTCTGTACTTTTTATTGTACTCTTGGTCTGGAAAAAAAATAGATTAGAAAAAGACGCGCGGTATGCGTTAATCAGTATAGGAACAGTGATTTTAATATCACTTTGTATACAGGGCTTTTCAGGACAAGACCAAATTCTTTTTCTCAATAGTTATACCTACCAAAAATGGTATGGTTTTGGAATAGGAGCTGCTTTTTCTGGCGTTTTAGGAGTAGGGTTTTATCCCTTTTTAGGAAGTAGGGTGTGGTGTCGATTTGGTTGCCCTATGGCTGCAATTCTAGGACTCCAACAGCGCCTATTTTCTCGTTTTAGAATCACCACCAATGGGGGTCAATGCATCTCCTGTGGAAATTGCTCTGCCTATTGCGAAATGGGTATAGATGTCAGAGCTTATGCCCAGCGGGGAGAAAATATTGTTCGCTCTTCCTGTGTGGGCTGTGGAATTTGCTCAGCCGTCTGTCCGAGGGGGGTTTTAAAATTAGAAAATAGCCAGTTAGAAAATCGTATTTCGAAAAAAGATTTTCCTTTGGGAATTAATAGGGAGGCTTCCTCATAAAATAACTCAAATCAGTTTAAGTATCTTTATCCCTATATGCATTCGATAGTCGTTCTGATTCCTGCTTTCAATGAAGAAAAGGCAATAGGTAAAGTCCTTCAAGCCCTTTCAAAAAATAGTATCGAAGCTGTAGTAATTGATAATGGCTCTACTGATCAAACTGCTGAAGTAGCTCGAGTCAATGGTGCCACTGTTCTATATGAACCCAAAAAAGGATATGGTTATGCCTGCTTAAAAGGAATGGCTTATATAAAAACCAAAGCGTCAAAACCTTCAATTGTCGTCTTTTTAGATGGTGATTTTTCAGACTATCCCGAAGAACTCAATAAACTTATCGCTCCTATAGAAAATGGGACTGCAGTCTTTACACTTGGAGCAAGAGTAAAAGCGCTAAGAGAACCGGGAGCTCTTATGCCCCAGCAACTTTTCGGTAATCAACTGGCTTGTTTTCTAATGCGTGTATTGTATCGAAGTAGGTTTACAGATCTGGGCCCTTTTCGGGCGATCGATTGGGAAGTCCTGCAAAGCCTTGAAATGCAAGACAAAACTTATGGATGGACGGTAGAAATGCAGCTTAAAGTATTAAAACGCAAACTGCCCTATGTAGAAATTCCGGTAAAATATCGAAACCGAATTGGGACGTCAAAAGTCTCTGGGACTGTAAAAGGATCACTTCTCGCAGGCTATAAGATTTTAGGGTGGATTGGCAGTTTTTATTTTTCACGATGGCGCTAAATAATTCTCTTTACCTGTTTTTTAGCTATGCAGTCCTTATTCTTTATGGATTGAGTTTGATTCTAATTCTTATTTACAGTCTGACTCAACTCAATATGCTTCGTTATTTTTTAAAATACCAACAGTCAAAACCAAAAAAAGCGCCTATACCAACCCCAACGCATTGGCCATCTGTTACCATTCAACTACCACTTTATAATGAACTTTATGTCGTCGAGCGGCTGCTAGCAAGTATAACTGCATTGGATTATCCTCAAGATAAACTTCAAATTCAAGTATTAGATGACTCCACAGATGAATCATTAGCGCTTACACGATCATTAGTGCAGCAATACCAAAAAAAGGGTTTCCCAATTGAACACCTCCACCGGACTCATCGAGAAGGATACAAAGCGGGTGCCCTCAAAGAGGGTCTCAAAACAGCCAGTGGAGAATTTATTGCCATTTTTGATGCAGACTTTTTACCTAATTCTAATTGGCTTCGGCAAACAGTACCTACTTTTCAAAACCCAGACGTGGGGGTTGTTCAGACCCGATGGGGGCATCTTAATAAAACGCATTCTGTTTGGACTTCAGTTCAAGCATTTGCTTTAGACGCCCACTTTCTTTTAGAACAAATTGGCAGAAACCAACAAAAACATTTTATCAATTTTAATGGCACCGCTGGTATTTGGAGAAAGTCCTGTATACTCGATGCGGGAAATTGGCAAGGAGATACCCTAACAGAAGACCTCGACTTGAGCTACAGAGCACAATTAAAACAATGGAAGTTTGTCTACCGTGAAGATATCGTGACCCCTGCTGAATTGCCGATTACGCTCAGCGCAATACGATCTCAGCAATTTAGATGGAATAAGGGAGGGGCGGAAAATTTTCAGAAAATGATTAAAAAAGTGATTCGCTCAAAAGAACTCTCTCTGGGCACCAAATTTAATGCAGTAATTCATCTGCTAAACAGCACTCTTTTTCTAAGCGTTTTTCTGGTATCCTTTTTAAGTGTACCTCTTTTATATATCAAATCCGCATTTCCTGTTTTTGATTCTTTATTTACTTGGAGTAGCCTCTTTATTCTAAGTACTTTAATTTTTTTTACTTGCTATTGGTTTGTACATCGAACTATTTATGGTTCGGGTGTCGCTTCATTCCTCAACTACTCCTGGCGTTTTATACAATTTTACTGCCTCGTGATTGGCTTTTCTGTTCATAATTCAGTGGCTGTTTTAGAAGGTCATTGGGGTAAAAAAAGTCCCTTTGTACGCACACCTAAATTCAATAGTAATGACGGTAAAAAAGTAACAGTTAAAAATAAATACATCCCAAAAAAAATCTCTGCTTTTACCCTATTAGAGTTTGTATTTTCATTTTATTTTCTTTTTGGTCTTTACAGTGCGCTTATTATGAGTGAAAAAAGTGACTTCTGGATATTACCCTTTCATCTAATCCTTTTTATTGGATTCATTAGTATTAGTATCTTTAGCATGAAACAAAGGCTATAGTTGTGCGTGCTTTACTCAGATCCCTACTCCCCTTTTTTATACTTTGTGGGTTTTTTTTTCTTTCAGAGCAAATAGAACGAACTGACACCCTTCCCTTGCTCATTTGCTACAGCTGTCTTTTTTTAATGGTCGGATACTGGATCAGAAACTTCAATGGGTTACTATCTCTTTTTGTGCTTGGGATTTTGGCCCGCGCTTTATTTATTTTTCACTTGCCTGAATTATCCCAAGACTTTTATCGATTTCTTTGGGATGGGCAGCTCCAGCAATTGGGAATCAATCCTTATTTAAAAACACCTAAAGCACTCGTGAATTTAGTAGGCTTTCCTGATAAGAACCTTTTATTTGAAAAAATGGGACAATTGAGCAATGGAAACTATTCCAATTATCCCCCCGCAAGCCAACTCTTATTCAAAATTGCCGCACTTGCCCATCAAACAAACCCATTCCAAGGCGTGTTGGTAATACGCCTGTTCTATTTGATTGGTGAGCTTATTGTTTTCTTTGCGGGCATTTCATTTTTAAAAAAATTAAACTTAGCACCTAATCTTATGGGGTGGTATTTTTTAAATCCACTGGTGATTATTGAAGGGATTGGAAACCTTCACGCTGAAGCCTTTATGCTTTGCTTTACATTACTTGCTCTCTCTCAGCTACATGCAAAAAAGAGTATTTTAGGAGGACTTTTTTTTGGATGTGCTGTTGCCATTAAACTGCTGCCCCTCTTGATTGTTCCTCTTTTTTATCGGTATTTGGGAGGAAAGCAGTTTCTGGTTTTTTGTGGATCGCTTTTGCTTATTTCCGCTGCTTTTTGGATCCCTTTTTGGGAGGGGAAGATGTTTTTTAATTATAAAGAAACCATTGCCCTGTGGTTTACCACTTTTGAGTTTAATGGGAGTTTCTATAATTTAATTCGCGGTATCGGTTATCAAATTAAGGGTTACAATATTATACGCCAATTGGGTCAAATCACCCCCTTTATTGTGGGGCTACTCGTTTTAATCTTTACGTTTCTTAGACCCAACTATACGCTTAAATCCCTCATAAAAAACATCCTTTTTTTATTGAGTATTTACTTTTTTATCGCAACTACTGTTCATCCTTGGTACATCATCAATCTTATTTTTTGGGGCATCATAAGTGGTTATGCATTCCCACTCGTTTGGAGTCTTACCGTTTTTTGGAGCTATAGTGCTTATGGTCTATCTGGCTTTGAAGAAAATCTACTACTTCTGTTTGCTGAATATCTAATCGTTTATGGAGTTCTTCTCTGGGAATTGATAAAAGGCCCCCTAGGGGAACATCTTCAAAAACCCCACTTCTTTAGCACTCAACTTTCTCCAAGTTCCACGGGGTAAGTCTTTTTTGGTAAGTCCACCAAAAGTAACCCGGTCCATTTGTACTACTTTTAATCCTACGCTGCTAAAAAGTTTAACTAAAGTTGCTGGAGACAAAGAATAAACTTCAATTCCGATCTCATTTTTAGGAATTCCCTCTAAAAAACTCAGCGTTGCTATTTTAGCCGTTTTATTAAATACCTGCTGTCCCTCTTTGAGTTTATTGATCTGTACTTGCGTAACTTTTTGGTTCAATACGACTTGATATACCATTGGAATTGCATTCGAATGATTGAGTTTTTTTCTCAGTTCAGTATCATTTGTCATCAGTAAAAGTCCGGTCATGGGTCTTCCCATATCTCCTATGGGAGGAATTTTTTCTTTGGCAGCAGTACGGATTAACTCTTGAACAGATTTTTTGATTACTCCTCCTTGGGTAGTTGCTACAAAACCTTTGGGCTTATTGAGAAGAAGATAGACAAAAGGGGCTTTTTGTATTCGAGCACCATCGTATTTGACTTCATCCGCTAGACTAATCCGATAGCCCATTTCAGTCACTACTTTACCATTGACCTGAACCAGTCCCATTTTTATATTTTCATCCGCCTCTCTACGAGAGCAAATCCCTGCATTCGACAAGAATTTATTAAGACGTACATTTGTTTCTTTCTGAGAATTGGGTGGGGTAGAATTTTTTTTTGGCTGGTACTTTTTTGGTTTCATTAAAAGGTTTTCCTAACGATAAATCAAGGCAATACTCAATACGCCTATCAGTATCCATAATTTTATAAAATTGTGCACCCAAAGGTACGCCTTTTCTGATTGCGCCCTCCACAGATATATTAAAACAAAACTGAGAAAGGGAAAACTAGCACCAAAGAAATATTGGATTTCCCCTAAGGGTTGTAGGATCAGATAGAAAGCTGGGATCAAAGTGCAAAGTACAGCCGCTGTGATAAAGATTTTCGTAGTCTGATGACTGAATACTACTGGTAATGTATTGTAACGCTGAACCCAATCGCCCCTAAAGTTTTCTAAATCTTTGACAATATCCCGTGCCAGAATTAAGAAATATAAATAAGCTGCATAATAGAAAATAACAGTGTCAAAATTTTTAAAATACAGTGTAATCGCCCAAAAGGGAAGAATCATTAAAAAAGCGGAAAAGATATTGCTCAACCAAAAGTAGCGTTTAATTGTACTACTATAAAGCCAAATAATCAGCATATAGGTAAAGAAAAACAAAACCACTCGAAGTGAAACAGTACTCGATATGAGCAAGGCAATAATATTGAGAATAAAATAAAGAACAAGCTGTAATTGCTGTGAAACCAAATGCTCCAGTATATATTTTTTAGGCCTATTGATTTGGTCTTTGGCAGCATCATAAAAATTATTAATGATATAGCCCGCAGCAGTTATTAGTGCTGAGGAAGAGACAATTGCAAAAAACTTGAAATCTAGAAGCAAATCTAAGCCGCTGTATTGAGGAACTAAGATATAGCGTGCCGTGAGGTATTGTGCAAGAATTAGAATACTAATATTATAGCCACGGACTAAGCTAAATACACTCAAAATTTTGAGAATATAGCGTCGCAGTGTGTCTGAAGAGGACATACCGGAATTTAGAAGTGATAGACCACTTCCAAAGGATATTGCTTGAGGGCTTTCTTTGCTTTTTCAAAATCTTGGGCAAACCCCAAAATAAATCCGCCCCCGCCAGAACCACATAATTTGAGGTAATAATCATTAGTTTCAATACCCTGTTGCCATAGCTGATGAAATCGCTCTGGTATCATGGGTTGGAAATTTTGAAGCACCAAAGCAGAAAGTGATTTTATATTTTGAAAAAGAGAAGTGATATTGCCTTTGAGAAAATCTTCTACACAGGCGTCTGATCGTTTTATAAAATGCTCACGCATCATTGTACTAAAGGCCTCCTTTTTCATATTTTCCATAAACATAGAAACCATGGGTGCTGTTTCTCCGGTTATACCGCTGTCTAATAAAAATACAGCCCCTTTTCCTTTTGAGTGTTGGGAAGGAATACCTGTAGTTTCAATATTTTCCTTTGAATTAATCAGGATTGGCAAACTCAAATAACTGTTCAAAGGATCTAAGCCTGAAGATTTTCCATGAAAAAAGGATTCCATAAGACTAAAAACCTTTTTGAGGTAGCCTAACTTTTCCTTGGTCAGATTTTCTAAAACGGTAATCTTACAACAAGCATATTGATCGTAAATGGCCGCAACTAAAGCGCCACTGCTTCCTACTCCATATCCTTGAGGAATACTGCTGTCAAAATACATATTTTGGGCTAAGTCACTATTAAACTTCTCCCAATCAAATTGGATCAACTTAGGGTCAAGCGTTTTAAGATAGTCAGAGAATTCAACTAATTTTTGATGAGATTTTGGGTCAAAGGCATCTCCTTTGGCTGGAATTTTTAATGCGCCTCGATAAAAATTATAGGGTATAGAAAGTCCTTTTGAATCTTTTATGATTCCATACTCTCCAAATAATAGAATTTTAGCAAAAAATAAAGGTCCTTTCATTTTTCTTTCTCTTTTCTTTTTTTTTGGGTAAGAACATTCCTGCTCTCAGTTCAAAGTTACACTTTTTTGGCCCCCCTGCCAACTTGGTCTATGAGGTAATCTCCTTGGTTACAATAATTTTTTAGTTCACTCTCAACAAGTTCGAGTACAGCCTTTTTATCTGCTAAAGGATAAAGCAGATGTATATTTGCTCCTGCATCTAGCGTAAAGCAAAGTGGAATCCGTGTCTCTTTTCTAAAATTCCATACTTTTTCAATTACGGCTAACGTATTTGGCTTCATTAAGAGGTAATAAGGCTTTGAAGTCATCATCATAGCATGTAATGAAAGTGCTTCACTTTCAACAATTTGCATAAAGCCTGCTAAGTCTCCAGATTTCAGTATAGGCATTAATTCTTTTAAGTGATTTTCTGCCTGTTTGAATCGTTGAGCCGCATAGGGGTGTTTATGCATCAGCTGATGACCCGCTGAGCTTGAAACAGGCTTACTACCTTTTTCCACTAAAAGTATGGTGTCTTGATAGGTTGTAAAAACGGGATTAATGTCCTCTTTGAGGGGAATTGCATAATAATCACTGCTTTTTTGCAAATATTCCGTTTTACCCCAAAGCATTAAAGGTCCCTCTATACTCCTAGCTGCACTTCCAGAGCCCAAACGTGCGAGGAAGGAAGCTTTCTCACTACAGGCAGTTTCTGAAAGGGAAGGCGTGAGTTTACGTTCCATCTCCATTAACCCTACACTTAGCGCAGCCATTGATGAAGCAGACGAAGCGATACCACTGGAATGAGGAAAAGAGTTTTGGCTTTTTATTAATAAATGATAGCTTTCTATCCAAGGAATATAAGCTCGTATTTTATTAAAATAAGCCTCTAATTTAGGATTAAACTCAGGCTTTAATACACCTTCAAAATAAAATTCAAAGCTAAAAGAGGTGCTTTTTTGGGGTGTAAAAGTCAATGCGCTTCGGGTAATACTTGAATCCAGTGTAAAACTTAAAGATGGATTTTTGGGTAGCTGGTGAGCAGATTTGCCCCAATATTTGATTAAGGCAATATTGCTTGGCGCCTCACATACTGTGGTGAAGGGAGTAGGTACCGCCTCCGCTGAGGAAATAAAACGAGAATCATCCATCGGTTGTAAAGATACAGCTTCATCTATAATCTAAGTAGCTGCTTTGTTTGGAAATTGAATATTTCTATTAGCTTTACATTAATGAAGCAAACAAAAGGATCCTATTTTATTGCCATCTTCTTGGGTATATCACTCTCGTTAGGGGTTGGCTTTATTTCAAGCCTAGTAACTAGGCAAGCCATTCCGGTATGGTATGAAGGGCTGGAAAAGCCTTTTTTTTCTCCACCCAACTGGATTTTTGCACCTGTTTGGACTTTATTATACTGTTTAATGGGATGGGCGGTAGGCTCGGTTTGGCATTATGGCAGAAGACACCGGTGGGGTAAAACTGCTCTCTATCATTTTGGTGCTCAGCTAATTTTTAATGGACTCTGGTCACTCGTTTTTTTTGGATTACGAAGCCCCCTTTTGGGCTTATTAGTTATACTCACACTTTGGATTTTAATCCAAAGAACTATTTTTTGGTTTGGCTTAGTAGATAAAAAAGCAGCCTATCTTTTATACCCTTATTTGGCTTGGGTCAGCTTTGCTACAATTTTAAATGGAGCTGTCTTGTATTTGAACTAATTGTCTTGCCTTCTAGGAACTCGTTCAGGAAAGTCAGTAATGATTCCATCAATACCCAAATCTATTAGAGAAGCAATGTCTTCAGGTTTATTTACAGTCCAAGCAAAGATTTGAAGACCAGCCGATTTAATTTTAGATATATTATTTGGGTTTAAAGAGCTAAAATCAGGATTTATGGCCTTGGCCTGAAGTGCTTTCGCTACAGGTATTGCATCCAAAGGATCATCCTCAGTCAATATTGCCAATGGCACATCCTGATTGTGTTCATAAAAAAGCTTTAGCTCTTCCCAGTTGAAGCTTGATACCAAAATCTTATCAGCTGTCCAAACTCCTTTTTGAAAATATTGCTGCAGCAGCTCAATAGTTGGAAGGGCTGTTTCTGAGCCCTTTAATTCAATATTTAAAAATACTTTACCGTCTATCAAATCCAAGACTTCTGCTAATGTTGGAATTGTAAAGCCGTTTAAGACGTCGATTTTACGAATTGAGTCTAAATCCAACTGTTCAATATAGCCTGTGGCATTGGTCAAGTGATCCAATATTTGATCGTGAAAAACGACAAGTTCACCGCTGGCACAACGAAAAATATCAATTTCTACACCGTCTACCCCAAGCTTTAAAGCTTTATCAATTGAGGGGAGTGTGTTTTCAGCCAAATGACCTTTAGCTCCTCGGTGACCGATCACTAAAGGATTTGTTTTTGGAGTACAAGAGTTGAGAAGTATACCCATAAGAAAGAAGTGAATTAGGTTTTTCATTGTTGCCTTAGTTATCTTTTATTAATATCCAAAATTCCCAGGGCTTCATATCATATTGATAGGGGGGCGCCAATCGTTTTGATTTAAAGTCTTGAAACCGCTTAAAAACACCTTCATAGTTCATAGTAAACTGGGCATAATCTTTACTCAAATTAGCGATTACCACTAATGTATCTCCTTTATTTGTTCGCTCAAAAGCGAATACTTGCTGCTCTTTTGTAGTTGTCAATCTTTTAAAAGAGCCCCCTTCCAGTCCACTTTCTAGCGCAGGGTGGTTATTTTTAAGAGCACCCAACTGTTTTAAAAGCTTCATTGTGGCACCTTCTGTCTTAGGAAAGCTATCTTTCTCAAAAAATCGTAGTCTTTTATTTAAATCATACTCTTGACCTGAATAAATAAGGGGCATGCCCGGTACTGTAAAATTCATGGCCATAAACGCCTGCGCAGCATTGCCATAACTTTCTTCTACAGTCCCATTCCATGAATTTTCATCATGGTTTGTCACAAAGTGAACTACCGTATTCTCTTTACCATAGTTAGTTAAGACGCCTTGGATGTGACGGGCGTAGTCATTTGCATTTTTTGTTCCTTGGGCCACTTCTTTTGATAAGTGATGTCCAGGCCAGTCATAGGAAGCATCAAATTTACTTACCAGATTTAACCCCCCAGGATGATAGATGTCAGTCTCTGCTAAAAGAAAAACGGGTTTTATGGCTTTTAGCGCTTCGAAGGTCTTGTCGTAAAACACTTGCGGAACTGCATAAGCCTGATCAATTCGGTAACCGTCTATATGGGTCTCTTTAACCCAATAAACCATGGCTTGTCTTAGTGCCTCGCGCATCTCCATGTTGTCGTAATTTAAATCTGCGACATCTGTCCAACCGAATGATTTACCTGTACGAAAATCAATGGGATCAATAATTTCTCCCTTTCTGTTTTTAAGGTAATAATCACTGTGTTCTTTGATCCAAACATGGTCCCAACCTGTGTGGCCAGGCACCCAATCTAGAATGACATACATCCCCAACTCGTGCGCTTTATTTACAAGTGCTTTGAAGTCTTCGAGGGTTCCAAATTCTGGATTAACTTTTGTATAATCTGAAACAGCATAATAGCTCCCTAAAGGCCCTTTGCTTTTGGTCGTTGAAATAGGATTTATCGGCATTAACCAGATAATTTTAACACCCATTTTTTTGAGTACTTGTAAATCTTCAGCAAAAGCATTAAAGCTCCCTTCATTTGAATACTGACGAATATTGGCTTCATATAAAACCGCCTTTGAGGCAATTTCTTCACTAATGGGTGGCTGTATTACCTCTTTTTTAATTTGAGGTTCAGGTTGTCGTGCTTCTTGATTTTGACAGGACCACACTAGGAGTCCAATGCCTATTATTTGTATTAATTTCATAAGCTCAATTCTAATATTAAAACAGTTTCAGCAGGTATATCAAGAGTAGAAGTTAAAGAATACGAATTTTGAGAACTCACCTCTATCGCTTGAGTATAATTTGCAATCCCTTCTTTAAAGCGTTCAAGATTTAAATTTTGGGGACTTTTATTATTATTTACCACAACCATAACCCGCTCTTGCTCTGTATATCTAAAGTACACATAAACATCGTTTTGAGGAATATAATGCAGTGTTTTTCCAAAGTGAACTGCTGTATTTGTTTTTCTCCATTGGAGTAATTTTTTTGTAAACTCAAAATAAAGCGTTTGTCGAGGGGTTCTTTCACTTTTTAGAAACGCATTTTGTTGGTCATCAGGCCACCCACCTGGAAAATCACGCCTGATGTCTCCATCACCGAGTTCTTTTTTGCCTGTCATCCCGATTTCTGATCCGTAATAAATCTGAGGTATTCCTCTTAATGTTAATAATACGCTGAGTAGCTGCTTATAATTTTCTATGCGAGGATAAAAGTTATTAATTCGGTTGGTGTCGTGATTCTCAGCAAAAATGACCACATTATGGGGGTTTGGATATAAAAAGTCATTCTGCATATTTTTATAAAGTCTCGTAGTTCCATGTTCCCAGTAGGAGTTGTGCTCATTAAAGACTTTCACGAGTGCGTCATTCAAGGTAAAATCCATCACACTGGGCAATTTAGAATCGTAGCCCTGTAGGGCGGCAATTGGACTTTTTTCTTGCCAATAAGAAAGATGAATTGTGCTGTGCATCCACCCTTCTCCCACTATATTGAAATGGGGATATTCTTCCCGTATGGCACTGACCCATACTGTCATGGGTTCAGGGTCATTATAGGGATAGGTATCTACTCGAAAACCGTCTATTTGTGCAAATTCTATCCACCATACTGCATTTTGTATTAAATACGTTAATAAAAGTGGATTATCCTGGTTCAAGTCTGCCATAGAGGGAACAAACCAACCTTCTTTAAGCTCTTTTCGGTCTTGTTCAGCAGCATAGGGATCTGAATGTATTTCTTTTCTATGGTTTGTATTGGTATACTCGGCAAACTGATGTATCCAATCTGATTCAGGAAGGTCTTTAATCATCCAATGTTCGACACCCCAATGGTTAGTTACATAGTCCATTATCAGCTTCATTCCTCTATTGTGCAAACCGTTAGCGAGATCCCTATATTGTTGGTTGGTTCCAAATCGAGGATCAATTCTATAAAGATCACTTTGCGCATAGGTATGATAAGACACTTTGCTGTCATTGTCTTCACATAAGGGGGTAGACCACAAGGCTGTCACTCCGAGGTCTTCCAGATAATCTAAATGGTCGATAATTCCCTGGAGGTCTCCTCCGTGTCTGCCATCTTTATGGGATCTATTGGGTTGTTCTGTAACGGTCAGGTGAGTATCATTACTCAAATCGCCATTAGCAAAACGATCCGGCATAAGCAAATAGATTACATCAGAGGCGTTAAAACTCTCAATATCTGGTCGCTGTTCGCGGACTTTAATTTCATATTCAAATTTAGATTGAACATTATCTTCTTTGCGTAATTGGATTTCTAACTTTCCAGCCTTGACTTTGGCTATATCCAAATCAATAAAAAGATAATTTGGGTTTTCTACTTTTTGAATAGTAATTGAGTCTAATGCGGGAATTTCAACTTGATAATCTGCTATTTGTTGGCCATAAAGCATCAGTTGCAGTTGTGTATTTTCCATTCCTTTCCACCAAAAAGGAGGCTCAATGCGTTCGATTTGCCCATAAATACTAAGTGAAAAGGAGGTGAAAATAATAAGAACTAGAATTCTCATGACTCTGGCATTAAGGGCTTTCCATTACAATAAATAACCAGTTCAGGTTTGTCATGAATGACACTCACTTTATTTTGTGATACAATAACTTGAATCGGAATTCCTCTAAAATTTAATTTAAAAGAAAAACCTTTCCATGCTGGGGGTAATTTAGGATTAATATGTAATGTATTATTTTCAACACGAAGTCCGCCAAATCCTTCAACTATACTCATCCAAGTACCCGCCATACTCGTAATATGCAGTCCCTCCTCTACCTCTTTATTATAATCATCCAGATCCAAACGTGCAGTTTGTAAATAAAAAGCATAGGCCATTTGAATTTTATCGAGTCGCGCTGCAAGAATCGCGTGTATACAGGGAGATAAGGAAGATTCGTGTACAGTAAAAGGCTCATAAAAATCAAAATGTCGGGCTAAGTTGTCCTGATCAAAATCTGACCCAAAAAAATAAAATCCTTGTAAAACATCTGCTTGTTTAATATAAGGTGATCTTAAAATTCGATCCCAAGACCAGTGTTGGTTCAAAGGCCGCTCTTTGGGGTCTATAGTAGCTACTGTATCTAGCGTTTTATCTAAAAATCCATCTTGCTGCAGAAAAAGCTCTTTTTTAGGGTGCATGGGGAAATACATTGCCGCGGCTATTTTTCTCCATTGAGCAGCTTCCTCATTTTTCCAGTTTAGTTTTTTAGATAAAGTCCTCCATTTTTCAGGATGCTTTTGAGCCATTTCTGATTGAACTTCAGCTGTGTAATTTAAACACCATTGGGCCATATAATTGGTATACCAATTGTTATTGACATTATTTTCATATTCATTAGGGCCCGTTACACCAAGAATTACATAGGCCTTTTGATGTGTAGAATAGTTGACCCTTTGCGCCCAAAAGCGAGCAATCCCAATTAAAACCTCAATCCCCATTTCAGGAATATAGGATGTATCTCCAGTGAAACGCTCGTAATTAAAAATAGCGAAGGCGATAGCCCCATTTCGGTGTATTTCTTCAAAAGTAATTTCCCATTCATTATGGCACTCTTCTCCATTCATAGTGACCATAGGATAAAGCGCTGCACCCTGAGTAAATCCTAGCTTTTGGGCATTTTCTATGGCTTTGTCCAGTTGGTCATAGCGATACTTGAGTAAATTACGTCCTACTTCGGCCCCTTTGGTGGCCATATAAAAAGGGAGACAATAGGCCTCTGTATCCCAATAGGTACTACCCCCGTATTTTTCACCTGTAAACCCTTTTGGACCAATATTTAGTCGAGGATCTTTTCCGTTATAGGTTTGATTCAATTGAAAAATATTAAATCGAATCGCCTGCTGTGCAGCAGCATCCCCCTGTATCTCTATATCTGAGGTATTCCAAATTGCTGCCCATGCTTCGCGCTGTTCTTCGAGTAAAATATCGATTCCCTTACGGAGTGCCTCCTTTACAACTGCTTGTGCTATTGAAAAAAATTCAGAACCTGGCTGATTTATTCCATTTATATAGCCTCCAAATTTGAGAAGTACACACTGTTCTCCTTCCTCTAAAGTCTGAGAAAATTTTTGACTCAAACGCCACTCTTTGGTAGCTGTTTCTTCAGGCTTTACATGCTTTCCTTTTGGATCTACCAGCTGGGTATGGGCATAGGTAGCTACCTCAAATTCAGATTTGTAAGTCTGAGATTCAAGAAGCATAATATCGTCTTGATGAAGTGCCTCCCTATGAGCCCAGAAAGGATCATCCCAATTCGTATCTTCATTTGTAATGCTTCCTTCAATATAGGAGTCGAAGTCTATATTACATTTTCCTTCTAGTGCTTTTATTTCATAGTGTATCACGCCCAAGGCACCTTCTCTCATGGATAAAAACCGTTGGACTGTTACTCCAATTTTAGTGGCAGTATCGATCCTGACCTCAAATGAACGTTTGTAAACGCCAGACTTAAGATTCAACTCTCTCCTAAAATGGGAAATTTCTTCACATTGATTGAGGTCCAGCACATGTCCATTGATGTGTACCCCAATCCCGATCCAATTAGGTGCATTTAACACCTTTGCAAAATATTCTGGATATCCATTTTTCCACCAGCCTACTCTCGTTTTATCTGGATAATACACCCCACCAATATAGCTTCCTTGAAAACTGGATCCAGTATAGTGCTCTTCAAAGTTTGCACGCTGTCCCATGTGGCCATTTCCCAAACTAAAGATACTTTCTGAAGATTTCACTCGATCGGGAGCAAACCCTTCTTCTATAATTTTCCAGGGGTCTATTTTTAGATAACTTGAGTTGTGCATGGTAATAAATAATTAAAATAAAATTGGAAGCAGTTCTAAATTTAATACATTAAAATTAGGATAGCAATAATCCGTATCTGTAAATAAAGAAGGTTCACCTAAAGCTACGGCTGTCATTCCTCCTGCCTTTGCCGCTATTATACCTGCTTGCGAATCTTCAAAAACAACACAGTCCGCTGGAGTTAAACCCAGGGCTTGGGCGCCCTTTAAAAATACCTCGGGATGTGGCTTACTATGTTCTACCGAATTTCCATCTATTAAGGCTTCAAAATAATGCGTAATCTGAAGCCTTTCAAAGATGATTAATGCATTTTTACTCGCAGAACCAAGACCCATTTTTATATTTCGCTCTTTTAAAAATTCTAGAGCCTCTTTCACACCAGGTAATAAATCTGCAGGAGTAATTTGCTTTACAGCATTCAGATAATCTTCATTTTTTTGCTCTAATAGCTGTTTAAATAAAGGCGCTTCAATTGTTTTCCCTGCTAGGGAAAGGATTTTTTTTAAAGAGTCTATACGGCTTACCCCTTTGAGTTGTTCGTTGTCCTTTCGTTTTAAATCATAGTCTAATTTTGAAGCAATTTTCTTCCATGCTAAAAAATGATAGTGGGCTGTATCAACCAAAACTCCGTCTAGATCAAATAATGCACCTTGATGTTTGTGATTGGCATTCATTAATTAGGCTTCTGGTGCGAGAGAAACTTGTAAGCCCTCTAATTCTGGGGTAATCAGAATTTGGCAACTCAATCTACTGTTTTGTTTTACATAAAAGGCTTCTGAAAGCATGGCTTCTTCTTCATCTGAAGGTATAGGGAGTGGATGGTCACTCTCTATATAGCATTGACAGGAGGCACATAAAGCCATCCCGCCACAAGTACCCTCTACGGGTAATTCATGGGCTTTAAAAACTTCCATCAGATTCATTTGCATGTCAGTAGGGGCTGTAATTTTGTGTTGATTTCCCTCTCTATCCGACAATAAAACTAGAATATCTGTACTCATTTATTCTATGGTCTTAATCGTTGATTTTGCCGCTTTTTTTTCGGAGCCATCAAAACCACTTATGCCACTTACTGTTGTATACTTAAGTACATTTCGCTTTTCTGGATAAATCCGTTTAAAGGCACTCTGACACATTAGTGTAGCCTCATGAAAACCGCAAAGAATCAATTTTAATTTACCTGGATAGGTGTTGACATCGCCAATGGCATAAATCCCAGGTATATTTGTTTGGTAATCCAGTGTATTATCGACTTTAATGGCATTTTTTTCAATTTCTAAGCCCCAATTGGCGATGGGTCCCAGTTTTGGAGTCAAACCAAAGAGTGGAACAAAATCAGTACAACTCCAATTTTTATGCGCTCCAGCATGGTTAAGGCTGATACTTTCGAGTCGATTTTTTCCATGAAGTGCTGTAACTTCTGCTGGAGTAATCAAATTGATACGACCCTTATTTTTTAATTCTTGTACTTGCGCCACAGAGTCTAAGGCCCCTCTAAATTCTGTCCTTCGATGTACTAAAGTAACTGAGCGCGCAATACGTTCTAGATAAATCGTCCAGTCTAAAGCAGAGTCCCCTCCCCCCGCTATTACTATCTCTTTATCGGTATAGTCTTCTGGATTTTTTATCATATAACTCACACCTTTGCCCTCATAGTACTCCAACCCTTCCAAAGGAGGCTTGCGGGGTTCAAAAGTGCCCAACCCACCTGCAATGACCACTACAGGAGCTTGGTGTTGAGTACCCTGGTCTGTAGTAACAATAAATTGTTCTGCTTCTGTTTTTTCTATAGAAACTGCACTTTCTCCAAGTGTGTATCCCGGCTGAAAAGGTGCAATTTGTGCTTCGAGTTTTTTGATTAAATCTCCCGCCAAAATTTCAGGGTAGGCCGGAATATCATAGATCGGCTTTTTCGGATAAATCTCAGCACATTGCCCTCCAATCATAGGCAGTGAATCTATCAGATGACATTTTAATTTCAGTAAGCCTGCCTCAAATACAGTAAAGAGTCCCGTAGGGCCTGCTCCAATAATGAGAAGATCTGTTTTAATCATTTGTGCTTGGATCAATACTTTCTACAGATTCTATATGAGGAAGGTATTTTTTTATCGTCATCTCTACACCCGATTTTAGCGTCATTTGATTGACGCTACACCCTACACAAGCACCGTGGAGTTGAACTTTAACGTGTTTTTCATCTTTTAAAGAAACAAAAGAGATGTCCCCACCATCCGAGTTTAGGAAAGGGCGTATTTCATCTAATGCTTGATGAATTTTTGCTATTATTTCTTCTTGATTTTGACTCATGATTTTACCGCTTCACATCCTACTAGATTCGTTATCTCTACCGCTTTTGTAGGAGGTAGGTTTGTATTTCTCAATAATGTTTCGGATACTAATTTTTTAGTTATTTCATTAAAATGTGGCGTCAATGCACTCCCTTCTTGTAATGCTGCTGGTCTTCCCACATCTCCAGCTTCTCTAATACTCTGCACCAGGGGTAAGGCCCCCAAAAAGGGCACTTCTTTATCTTTTGCCAAATATTCAGCTCCTTTTTTACCAAAAATATAGTATTTATTATTTGGTAATTCTTCAGGTGTAAAATAACTCATATTTTCCACAATCCCCAAGACAGGTACACTTATACTTTCTTGTTGAAACATAGCAATTCCCTTTCGTGCATCAGCTAGAGCAATATTTTGAGGGGTACTCACTACTACCGCCCCCGTGAGAGGAAGTGCCTGCACAATACTCAGGTGTATGTCGCCAGTTCCTGGAGGCAGGTCAATCAGCAGAAAATCTAACTCCCCCCAGGCAGCATCAAAAATCATTTGATTTAATGCTTTTGAAGCCATAGGGCCTCTCCAAATTACTGCTTGTTCGGGTTGGGTAAAAAACCCTATTGAAAGTACTTTAACACCATAGTTTTCTATAGGTTCCATTTTAGACTTACCCGCTACTTGAACTGAAAGCGGCCTGGCTCCCTCCATATCAAACATGGTGGGAATAGAGGGTCCGTAAATATCAGCATCCAGTAAGCCCACTTTACAACCCATTTGCGCTAAGGTAACTGCGAGATTTGCAGTCACTGTAGATTTTCCTACTCCCCCTTTACCAGAAGAAATTGCGATAATATTTTCAATCCCTGGAATAGGCTTCCCTTTAATGGGCTGCTCTTTTTGAGGAGCGGCAATAACTTTTGTATTTATTTTGATTTTGGCCTTTTCATAAACCTCTTGATGCAAAGTCTTTAAAATGGTGACTTCTAATTTTTTTCTGGCTTGTAAACTCGGGTTTTGTAGCTGTAAATCGATGTCTATTTGATCTCCAAAAATTAAAATATTAGAGACGACACCATCATCTACTATATTGCCTCCCGCTCCTGGGAGACTTATGGTTTTTAGTGCTTCTAAAACCGCTTCTTTCGAGATTTTCATGACCCTTCCTAGTAAGAACGCAAATATACAGCGTAGGATTCAATAACAAAAGCCCTCGTCTTCTAAAAGTCCCTAAGCGCCTTTACAGGATCCCAAAAATAAGTCTCAAAATCTTGGATCTGATCATCCACTACGGGTATTCCTTCATTTTCTAATAGCTGCTGCATAATCTTTCCTCCCCCAAAATGATGTTTCCCTGTGAGTAAGCCTTTTCTATTTACTACTCGATGCGCGGGTACTTCTACTTGGCTATGAGCGGCATTCATCGCCCAGCCAACCATACGTGAACTTTGAGGAGAACCCAAATAGCTAGCGATTGCACCATAGGAAGTAACCCTCCCTTCTGGAATTTGACGTACTACTTCGTAAACTTTTAAGAAAAAGGATGAAGAATTCATGGTTAAAGCTTAAATTTCATATACGTAATTTCTTTGCCGGCTTCCAAAAATTGTTTTTCATAAAATGTTTGAATCGCCGTAGCTTCTATTGGCGCTGTACTGTTATTATAAATATCATGATGTGCGTAGAGGATTTCGCCTAACTGCGCCACTGTCCCTAGGGTGTATCCAAATAAAAATTCACTGTCTGTTTTCAAATGGAGTACGCCCTCTGGATTGAGCAAAACCTTGTATTTAGCTAAAAAGTCAGGATGCGTAAGGCGGTGCTTTGCTCTTTTGTATTTTAATTGAGGGTCCGGAAAAGTAATCCAGATTTCGTTTACCTCATTCGGTGCAAAACAATGTGTTATTAACTCGATTTGAGTACGTAAAAACCCCACATTACTAAGTCCCTCTTCCAAAGCTGTTTTGGCACCCCTCCAAAATCGGGCGCCTTTAATGTCTATCCCGATATAGTTAATCTCGGGGTTTTGCTTTGCTAAATGCACCGAATATTCACCTTTACCACAGCCAAGCTCTAAGATTAAAGGATTCTCATTTTTAAAAAAATCAGACCGCCACTTTCCTTTTAGTGAAAAATCAGAAGCAGTCAAAAGTGCCCTTTCAGGCTGAACTACATTACTGAAAGTTTTATTTTCTCTAAAACGTTTTAATTTGTTTTTACTACCCAAAGCTTATTTTTTGATAAAAATAAAAATTTAAAAACGGGAGCTTGCCTAATTTTGGTCTAATGTGAGGGAAAAAGAAAATTCTGATCCTACTTTGGCCTCACTCTCTACAAAGATTTTTTCTTCATGCGCCTCAATGATGTGTTTTACAATAGCAAGACCTAAGCCAGAGCCGCCTTGGTTCCGATTTCTGGTTTTATCCACCCGGTAAAAGCGTTCAAAAAGCCTCGGTAGGTGCTCTTCGTCTATGCCTTCTCCATTGTCTGCAATGCGAATGAGGATTTTATTTTCTTTTAAAAACTGGATACTAACTTCTGTTACCCCTCGTATCACTCCATATTTTAATGAATTGACAATCAGGTTTGTCAGTACTTGCTGAATTCGCTCCTCATCAGCATAGACCTTGATGGGTGCCGGGTATTCCTTATCGAATCTTAGGGCAATTTGTTTTTCTGACGCCTGAATTTCGAGTAATTCAAATACATTTTCTATCGTTGCCACAATATTAAAAGATTGCTGATCTAGCCGGGCAATACCCGATTCAAATTTGGTTATCAAATCCAAATCTTTGACAATATAATTGAGCCGATCTATCCCTTTAGAAGCCTGCTTTAAATACTTTTTTCTCATCTTTTTATCTGTTACACCATCTAAAAGTGTTAACACATACCCCTGAACGGTGAATAAAGGCGTTTTGAGTTCATGCGCCAAATTCCCTATAAATTCCCTCCTGTAATCTTGCTCTTTTTTAAGGAGCTCGATTTCCAAATTCTGATCGGAATTAAGTTTTTGAAGACTCGATGTAAGCAAATCAATATCCTCAGCCTGACCTACAGAAGAAGTATAGGAAGTAGTAGGAATCAAACTCTTGTATAATGCGCGAACACGAGAAACTAAAAAACGCTCAAAGCTAAGTGACAAGAGCAAATAAGTAAGTAAAAAAATGGCGAAAAATTCAATTATAAAAAGAAGCGCATAAGCGCTTAGGGGAAGTTCTATAAAAAAATAAAAAATCCCAATTTCAAGAATAATCACTGCGGCAGTCACCAGCAGGGCAGAGATCAAACTTGCCTTTTTAAACTTTAAATAACCCACAATATTTATCGTTCAGGTTGGATAAATTTATAACCCACCCCTTTAACTGTTTTAAAATACCTATCGCCAATTTTTTCTCTCAGCTTTCTAATATGTACATCTATGGTACGGTCTCCAACCACTACATCACTTCCCCAAATTTTTTCCATAATCTTCTCTCGCTTGAAGACTTTTCCTGGTTTTGAAGCCAGAAGGTAGAGCAATTCAAATTCTTTTCTCGGCATGGAAAGTTCGCTCTCATTCAGAGTGACTTTATATTCTTCTTGATCGATGAGAAGATTATCAAACTCCAATAGTTCCTTTACTGTTTCTTTTTTCTTTAATCTACGGAGTAAGCCTTTTACTTTAGAGAGTAGTACCTTCGGTTTTATGGGCTTTGTCACATAATCATCGGCACCTGCATCAAAAGCAGCAACATAGGAATAATCTTCTCCGCGTGCCGTCAAAAACATAATTATGGTATCTTGAAATTGCTCTTCTTGCCTTAGTCTTTCGCAAGTTTCTATTCCGTCCAGCTCAGGCATCATAACATCGAGTATAATAAGGTGGGGAAGGGTTTTTTTTGCCTGCTTAAGGGCCTCCAGTCCATTAGAGGCTGTAGTTACTTGATAGCCTACTTTTTCTAAATTAAAACTGATAATTTCGAGTATATCAGGTTCATCATCAACCAAAAGAATTTTAATTTCTTCTTTCTTCATTTTATTAAATGATTAAATTTAAGATAATAATAAAGTTCTTTATGTTACCAAAGT